>Ga0302324_100031256_pt1 | contig 10048 bp, 6 predicted proteins | sample Palsa_T0_1_FD_201949 | JGI IMG/M metagenome (GOLD analysis project Ga0302324, IMG submission 201949) | Peat permafrost microbial communities from Stordalen Mire near Abisko, Sweden - Palsa_T0_1 | ecosystem: Environmental > Terrestrial > Soil > Palsa > Peat permafrost | place: Sweden: Abisko... | reverse complement strand
GCTCGCGGTATCCGTTCGGTGATGATCAACACGAACGGAAAGCGGATTGCCAAGGATGATCGCTTTCTTGAACAGCTAAACGAGGTGCGACCGTCGCTTTATTTTCAGTTCGATGGCTTTGACTCAGAAACCTACCGCATCCTTCGTGGTGAGCCGGACATCCTGGAGGAGAAGCTCCGAGCCCTCGACCGACTGGGTGAAATCGGCCTGAGCGTTACGCTCGTTCCCGCCATCGAGCGCGGCGTGAACGAACATGAAGTCGGGAAGATTATCGGGTTTGCAATCAAGCATCCGGCTGTCAGCGGGATCAATTTTCAGCCCGCGTTCCATGCTGGTCGCCACACCGAGCACGACCCGATGACCCGCATGACCATCCCCGACGTGCTGAGACTGATCGAATCGCAGACATCGGGAAAATTCCTAATCAGCGACTTTGTTCCCGTTCCCTGCTGCTTTCCGACGTGCAATTCGGTCACCTACGCGTTCATTGATGGGGAGAAAGTCACGCCGCTACCGCGCATTGTGAATGTCTATGACTACCTCGACTACATCTCAAATCGTGTTATGCCGGATTTCAGTCTTGAAATAAAAGGAGCCCTGGAGGGCCTATGGTCCTCTTCTTCCGTGGCAGGCTCGCCTAAATCCGCCGACCAACTGGCGCTTTCTTGCCAGGCGTGCGGCTTGCCCGAAAGTTTGACGATCCGCGACATTGCGCAGCACATGATCATGATTATGTTGCAGGATTTCATGGACCCCTGGACATTCAACCAGAAGAATCTCATGAAATGCTGCAAGGAATTTCTCCTGCCGGGCGGAAAACAGATCCCCTTTTGCGCATACAACACCGTCGGGTACCGTGAGCAGGCAAGAGTACAATTGGAGGCCATGGAGCCAGAACGACTTCGGGCGCGCAAGGCGGGCGAGGCCTTTGTTCCCCGGCCAATCACCTTTCAGTTCGGCGAGGCAGCCGATGTATCTGTGCCTTCGTTGGCAAATGTGCCTCGGCCACTCGGATCAGTACGCTGAACAATGGCTTCGGAACCTACAACCGGCGGCGAGCAAACTATAAAGCAGTGTTGCGCTCAGCTTTACGAGAGCGACCTCGTCAGATTCTTGCTCGGCGATTCATTTCATCCGGGTGGACTCAATCTAACCAAACGTCTGGGTGAGATCTTGCAGCTCACGCCGGAAACCTGCGTGTTGGATGTAGCTTGCGGGAAGGGCACAAGCGCAGTCTTTCTGGCGGAGCATTTTGGCTGTCACGTGACCGGCATTGACTACAGCGAGCAGAATGTCGTCCAAGCCAATGCACTCGCCGCTGCAAAAGGTGTGTTTTCTCGCGTGCGTTGCGAGCGTGCCGACGCCGAAAGATTGAGTTTCATGACGGGGGCATTTGATGCTGTCATCTGCGAGTGCGCGTTTTGTACGTTCCCGGACAAAGCTGCCGGTGCCAGTGAATTCGCGCGGGTTCTCCGGCCTGGCGGGCGCCTAGGTTTGAGCGACATTACGTGCGGTCCGGTGTTACCCCAAGAATTGGACGGTCTGCTTGCCCGCATCGCTTGTATTGCCGACGCACAATCCACCGAGGGATACCAGGCTTACCTTCGCGCGGCTGGATTTGATGCTAACTTCGTTGAAAGGCACGACGAGGCACTCGGAGAAATGATCCGCCAGGTGCGAGGCAAGCTGCTGGGAGCCGAAATCCTGACCGGGCTGGAAAAACTCGATCTGCCGGGAGTCGATTTCCAGGCCGCCAGGCAAATGGCAAAAGCCGCGCACGAAGCCGTTGAACGAGGTCAGTTGGGCTACGTCCTCATCTCTGCTATCAAGTTATGATTCCAGAATAAATTGTGCACTGCCGCAGGGTCATGTACATCGGGCAAAGCGCGTTCCGCGAACAACCGAAACTAAAGATTTTAGATGGTGGAGGCGGGGGCGCAGGCGGTTTAGGCATGCCCTGAGCGCAGTCGGAGGGAACCGTCTATCAGCGCGCTTTTCTTGATTCGGCTCCAGCGCTTCAACTGATTTTCGCGCTGGCGGGCGGAAGACAGCGAGGAATGCGCCTCGGTCCAGGCAATCTCTACAGGCAACCGTCTCGCTGTCCACTCAGCGCCTTTACTCTGGTTGTGCTCGCGGCAGCGGCGCTGAGGGTCCTCGGCGACTCCAACATAATAAGAGCCGTCCGCACAGCGAAGGATGTAGCAGTAATGCATGCCTCAGAAGTGCCCCTCGGCAAGCTCGGGACACCAAATCCTTGGTCGGATTTGGTGGAGGCGGGGGGAGTCGAACCCCCGTCCGAAAAGCGTTACGGCTCGAAGACTACATGCTTGTCGCGTTCGATTTGTTTCGCCGGCATCGCTTGGAACGCGCAAGACGCGCTGCCGGCTAGTCCGATGAATCTCGCCGATCAACCACGGACCGAGGTCAATCGGCCAGCCTACTGTGTGACGCCTCGATCCGAGCCCGCAGGCGAAGCTCGGGGAAACGGGCTAGCTAGGTTTTTCTAGGCAGCCAAAGCCAACTCAGTGTTGGCAGTTCTGTTTTTCCACCCGATCGCGGGCAGGTGGCGCCCGGCATGCCTTCGAGTCGCTACAGCTTCCGTCGAAACCGTTTCGCCCCCATGCAATTTATCGTACCACCCACCCGCCGCTCCCGTCGAGTTAGGCCGTCCCAACACGTGTCTCGCATCCCTGTAAGCTCCGTTTCTGCCTCCTGGCTGATTCCTGTCAGAAAGGGCAAAATGCGCCATGAACCCGCCTAGTCATTCCTCGGTACACGCCGGCGCCGCGCCTGTTGACAATGCTTTTCATCGCTCTTGATAATCAAACAGGCCCTACTCCGGCTGACGAAGGGCGCCAAGCATGATGCGAAACCCCAACGAGATCGAGCAGGCTGTCGCTCGCACGCTGCGTGACAGCCTGGAAAGACTCCAGCGCACGACGGAGGAGGTCAACCAGGCGATCAACGATCTGGTTTCGGCCTGCGCGAGCACGCGCCCGTCCAATTCCTTGCCGCCAATGTTGCGCGCGCAGACCTCCGCGGCCTCCCTCTGCGCCTCCTTGGAAGTGTTGTCGCGATTCGTTACCGCGGCCTTGCAACCGCCGCTTCACTCGCCTTCCGAGCAGCACGTCGTGATCGGCCATGCGCCTTCTTCTGTCCAGACCCCCGAGCCTCCCCCAGTCCGGGAGACGCCTCCCGAGATGAGCCAACAGAGTTGGCCCGCGTCCGATGTCGCACCGGTAATCTCCGAGCCCCTGATGGAGTCGCAGCCGATCGAATCGCCGGCACAGTTGCAGGCCTCTGACATGGTGGAAGAGGGCGACCCCGTTGCTGCAGCCGATTTCAGCGTTCCCGAAATCGAGCCGTTTCCGCCGCCGCACAGGGAGACATTATCCGAGGAGACATTAGCGGACCTTCAGGCATCCAACTATATAGAAGAAGAGCGTGTGCCCTCTCTGGACGCCGCAGCGGTTCAGCCCTTCTCTGAGTCAGTTGGCATGCCGCCTCCGGCGCCGGAAATGTTCGACCTTTCGGCTCTGCGCCAGGAGGAGCGGGATTTGCACCGGCGCGCGGACCGCGTCGCCAAGGTAGCCATGCAGGACATTAAGATGCTGCACCCGGACGAGGTGAAGCTTGGCAAGGAACACCACGACCTGTGCGTGCGGCTGCGCGAGGATATTGAGAGGGCCCATAGGGAATATGACCGGCGGTTCCATTCCATCCTTGACCACCCGGTTGATTACTTCTATAACCGCATGGTCGAGATCCTGGGCGACGGCAATGCCGAATCCCTCGGCGAATATCCGTATCCCTCACCGGTGCTGCGGCGTTAGCGCCGGTCCGGCCGCTCGCGTATCTTCCGCCACGGGTGCGGGCTGTGCGTACGGCCCGCATAGTGAAAGACTGCGGGCTGTACTTGCAGTCCGCATACGACACGGGCAGCAAGTCCGGCGAATCACATGTTGAAATTTCATCCTAAAGAGGTTCTTTCGGCGGCCCTGCTCCTGGTGGCCTTGTCCTTCCAGCCCATCGATGGAAAGGCCGCGGCCCAGACGCAATCTTCCAATCCCACCCGGCATGCGCATCATGTCGTGGTCAAGCCCAAGCCCAAACGCAAGAGCGTTCCATCGCTGGCCAGCACGCAGCCGGAGAGCCAGCTCGAGATCTTGGCCCGTGGGCTGCATGACGAGTCCACCGTCGAGCGTTACAACCGTCTCGCGCAATTCGCCACGCAGCATGCCAGGACGCCCGATGGCGCGCGTGCCGCTCTTGCCTTGGGTTACTTCGATTTCATGCACGGGGATTACGAACCCGCTCGCAAATGGCTGGATCAGGCTTCCGCCGATCCGCTCCTTTCCGATTACGCGCTTTTCTGGCGTGCGCAGACCGATCGCGCCACGGGCGCAAATGACGCCGCCTTGGATGAATTCTCGAAGTTCCGGGCCCAGTATCCCGACAGTGTGATGAGCGATACGGCCGTCGAAGGCCTGGCGCAAGCCGCGCTGGCCACCGACCGGCCCCAGATCGCTGCGTCTGCTCTTGAAAGCTATCCGCAGACCACGGCCAAGCCATCCTTAATCTTCCTGCGCGCCCAGGCGCGGGAAAAAGTTGCCGCGGCAAATGGTGAAAAACCCTTCGCCGCCACTACCGACTATCTCGACCTGATTTACCGCTTCCCGCTGAGCGATGAGGCCGGTTCCGCGGCTTACCGGATCCCCATTTTGCAGTCTGCCCTTGGCGACCAGTTTCCCGGCACGCCGCTGCAAACCGAAATATCCCGTGCGGAAGCCTTCAACGATGCCAAGCGCTGGTCCGATGTGAAGCAGGCCTACACCGCGCTTCTCCCCAAGCTTTCCGGTGTCCAGCATGATCGCGCGATGTTGCGCATCGCGCAGGCCGAGGTCCAGTCCGGAAGAGGCCCCGCGGTTTTGGCCGGGCTGCAGATCACCGATTCCGCCCTCGACGCCGAGCGCCTGTACAGCCTCTCGCAGGCGCAGCGCGCGGCAAAGTCCGAGAGCGACATGCTCGCGTCCACCGAACAGCTCGCCATGCAGTACCCGCAGAGTCCCTGGACCGAGCAAGCCCTGTTCGACACGGGGAACTACTACTGGGTGCTTCTGGATCGCGCTCATGCCGTGGACTACTACCAGCGCGTGTTCTCGTCTTTTCCGTCGGGGCCCAATGCCAGTTCGGCGCGCTGGCGCGTGGCCTGGACGGCTTACATGGCGCGCCAGGACAACGCGGCGAGCCTCCTGCAGCAGTACATCCAGCAGTTTCCGACCTCGGCCTATGTCGTGGATGCGCTGTATTGGCTCGGCCGCGCTAATGAGCGCAGCGGCAACGTCGCCAGCGCGCGGGGCTTTTACCTTTTCGCGGTGAACCGCTTTCCGCAAACCTATTTTGGCGAGCGTGCTGGGGATCGCCTGGCCGAAATCGGCCGGCAGCCCGCCGATTCCGCGGACTTCTTGTCCGTGATTCCCGCGCCGCCCTCGCTGCTGTCCATCACCGATCCCCTGCCGCCTGCCGCGCAAACGAGCTGGTCCCGCGCGCAGGCTCTGCGCACCATCGCTTTCGACAATTCCGCGGAACAGGAACTGCGCGCCGCCTACGCCGCCACCGGAGCTCCGCAGTTGCTCCTGGCCGTGGCCCAGGAGGCTGTAGCCGCCGGCCGCTATGCCGCTGGAATTACCACCGTGCGGCAGATGATCCCGCAGCTCGAAGCGCGGCAGTTCGACGATATTCCGGCCGAAGTCTGGCAGGCCGGTTTTCCGCTCCCGTATCGCGATGCGGTGGAACGCGAGGCCCAGGCCAATCATGTCGATCCCATGCTCGTCGCCGGGCTGATTCGCCAGGAGTCCGCCTTCGCTTCCGACGCCGTTTCCTACGCGAAGGCCTGCTGCTTTGGTCTGATGCAAGTGGAAACCAAGACCGGGGCGCAATTGGCGCGTCAGGCCCGCGTGCACTTCTCCCGCGCGCGTCTGTTCGATCCCGACTACAACGTCAAGCTCGGCACGCTCTATATCGCGAACCTCTTGACGGCCTACACCGCGCCGGAGTTGGCTCTGGCGGCTTACAACGCAGGGGAAGCCCACCTGGCCGACTGGACCATGGGACAAAAATACGAGGACATGCCCGAATTCGTGGAGTCCATCCCGGTTACCCAGACCAGGGAGTATGTGCAGATCGTACTGCGCAATGCCGACCTCTATCGCCAGGTCTATGGGACGGCAACAACGGCATCGGCTTCGCCGTCCGCGCCCGCATCGTCTTCCACTTTAGTCAAACCTGCCTCTCCCAGACCCTGAGAATCGCTTCGCCAAGTTAAGCCAGGACGGTGGCGTGCTCCGCTTGAACGGCGGGCATTTCCACATTTCTTCCGTGGGGAATTATCCGTTCGCGTATCGCCAGGCAAGGCAGCTCGATCAAGTTCGCCAGGAGGATGCCAACGCATACCGACGCGACAACATAGAGCCAGAAAGCGAAAAACGTGACCGGATAATGAAGGACCCGTGGCGTCAGATACATGTGCCAGAGATAAATGGAATACGAATAGAAACCTACCTTCGCCAGCGCTTTTCCAACAAGCCCCGGCATCAGTTGCTCGCGGCCAACGGACCACGCGACCAGGAAGAAGAATGCGATGCTGAGCGCCGTTAACCCCAAAGTTTCAATGCCTCGGTTGGTCCGTTCCAAAAACATGGCCGGTGCGAACAGCGCCGCGGACAAGAGAAGCCATGGCGTCGCGGAGACCTTGGCGAACCATCGGGGGTGAAAATGATAGAGATAGCCAAGGAAAACGCCGGCGAGCAGGGAATCAAACAGCATGTCGGTTCGCGCTGCCCAGCCGCCGTCGGGGAGGAACCGCGCTCGGAGAAACAGGCAGAAGACCAGGCTGAATCCAGATAGAAACGGAATGATCCGGAAGGGATCTCGTCCGGAACGCCCCAACCGGACCAGGGCAATCAGAAGAATAGGCAGTGCCAGATAAAAATGCTCTTCCACGCAGACGGACCAGAGATGGCCGACGGGTACGAACTCGTAGCGGGTGCCCTGGAAATAGTTGCTGAAAAAAGTGACCGCCAGCGCGATCGTGGGAATGGGAAGGGCAAAACGCGCGAGATGATAGAGGTATGCGGTAAATGCGAGTAAGGCGTAGTAGCTCGGCCATATTTTGAAAGCTCGTCGGCAGAAGAACCGCGGAAAACTGATCGAGCCGCGCTCCTTGTACTCCTTGAAAAGGAGACCGGAGATCAGAAAACCACTCAGCACAAAAAACAGTGGGACGCCGGCCCATCCGGCGCGCGCCCAGATTCGATAGTAGGCCGCATGATTACCAAGGACCATCAAAATGGCCACACCGCGAAGGACGTCCAGAGATTGATTCCGCTTCGCGGGATCCGCTTGATTCAGACTGGCTGGGCCATGCGTTGTGGTTGGCGGCATTTGCGTGTGAGGGCGATCGTCCAGTCTTAATTGATAAGGTACCTTAAAGGCGTCTCAAGCCGTCCCTGGCCCATGGGACAGTTGCGTCGAAAGGATGAATGGGATCGATGAGCTGCGGGAACGGCGGAGACGCTGCAATTGCATGCTTGAAACTTGCCAGGATTCAAGACTAATGTATCGTCCTCAGCATTGCTTGCGAACTCGGGAGGTATGGATGGATTCCGCCCGGCGCACCCTCGTCTGCGCTCAGACGAAAACGTGAGATCTACGTAAATGGCAACAGGGTCAAACAGGTCGCTGCCGGGAGCAGCATGCCTCGCGGTTCTGTCCGCAATCGTGTGCGCAAGAGGCGCGGCCGCGCGCCCGCAATCGGCCCCCATAACCATCACCCTGGCGGGGCAGTCCATGATCCGCTCGGATATCCGCGAGACCGCGCCTGCGGCCGTGCCGGCGATCCAGGGGCTGCTCAAGGGCGATGTGGTGTTCACCAACTTGGAATCCGCGGTCGCCGAAAAGGGCCAGACCATCCAGGAGGGCAGGGGATTTCTCACCCCTCCGGAAGCGCTCGATTCACTGATGGCTTTCGGCTTTAACTTGTTGGCTCTGTCCGGCAACCATGCCTTCGATCTCAACGTGACAGGCATTCAGAACACCATCCGCGAGGCGGACAGCCGGAAGATCGTTCACGCCGGAACGGGAAACAACGTGGCCGAAGCGGTAGCCCCGGGTTATCTGCGCACGCCCAAGGGCACCATTGCCCTGATCGCCAGCGCGTCAGGTCTGATTACGCCGGGGGGAAGCGCCACGGCGAGCCGGCCGGGCGTGGATGAGCTTCGCGTCGAAGCCGGCGACAAGGAAAACGAGGCCACCGACGATCTGCCCGGCGCGCCCGGGAACACGCCGAATCCCGAGGATGCCCAACGCATCCTGCAAAGCATTCGTGACGCCCGCCAGCATGCGGACCTCGTCATCGTGTACCAGCACAACCACGTCTTCGGCAATCACTCGTTCTCGACGATTTTCACAGAGGGAATGCCGGAGCGCCTCGCCCCTAACGATTGGCTAAAGAAGTGGACGCATGCGGAGGTCGATGCCGGCGCCGACATCGTCGTGATGCACGGCGCGCCTCTGCTGCATGGCGTGGAGATCTATCATGGCCGACCCATCTTCTACGATCTGGGAAACTTCATTTACAACGTGCCCCCGACGCTGACCTACATCGACGAACCGATGAATTGGGAGAGCGTGGTCGCTTACGTGCAATTTCAGGGAAAGAACCTGCAATCCATTGGGTTCCGGCCGATCGCCTTGAACAACGTGGGCCAGGGCCAGCCCGATATTCACAGCGAGTACACCAACAACCAGTTCCTCGACACGCGCGGCCTCCCCTCGCCGGTGACCGGTGCCAGAGCGGGTTACATCCTCCAGCGCCTCGCCGACGCATCCAAACCCTTTGGCACCACCATCGAAATAAAGGGCGACACCGCGGAAATCAAGCTGAAATCCCAAAATTAGCGAGTCCACGCCTGTTTTTTGACCACATCTCTATAAGCAGGTGTGGGTTCAACAGGACCTGTTTGTGTCGTCAGAAGTAAGATTGAGCATTACAGTCGGGAGAGGCTACTGTAAGCCTGGCTTGATCGCAGCGATCTCGCCGTCGTAGGGCCCACCGGACAAGAGTTGGTAAATCATGCGGACCGGCGAATTCTGCAATTGCGCGCATGTTAATGCGCGACCTTGGGGATCGCCGTCCGGACCAAAGAAACGCACATGCGAAAGATCGCTGGCGTGGAGTTTCATCGACAAACTGCCAGAGGTGAGCGTTAGCGACACTTCCGGGTTCTTCGTGCAGTCTATAGAGCCGACCGTGCCATCCATGGAATACAGGCGCGTGGGCGACGAGGAGGCTGGGAGCGTAGCGCCAGAGTCCGGAGGGGGCACCACGGACACCGAATCGGATTTGCCGGCCGAAGCGCCAGAGCGATCCGCACGTTCGCGCAATCTAGGAGGGCCGGAGGAATCATCCAATGATGTGGGCGGCAGCTCCAATTGCGGAGCGGCCTGACGGGCTTGCAGTTGCTGATTGTATTCCTCCAACCGCTTCAGATAGTCGAGCAGCGCAGTGACGGCGGCCTGCGCTGAGGGATCTTTCTGGGAGACCGCAATACGGTTGGCGATGGCCCGCGCCTGATCAATCTCCTTCCGCGCCGCCATGACCTGAGCGAGGATCACCAGATTTTGCCACTGAGCGGGTTCCAGCGCGACGGCAGCTCGCGCCGCCCCAAGGGCCTCATCCAGTTTCTCCGGGTGTTTTAGATCGAGCTGCGCCAGGTTGGCGCGCGCGGGAGCAAAGTTAGGGTTCAGCGTGATGGCCTTCTTCAGACTCACTTCAGCAGCCCCTTCCTCGCTCGGCCCCTGGCGCTCCTTGTGCAAGGCATCGAAATAATAGGGCAGGAAGCTGCCGGAGTTGAGTTCCACGGCGCGCGCGAAATAGGTTGCGGCCTCGTCCTGTTCGTTGAGGCGCTGATGCAGCATCCCCAGCCCTTCATTCGCGGCGGCAGAATTAGGATCGAGCTTGGCGGCCTGTTCCAATAGCGGGCGGGCA
>Ga0302324_100031252_pt1 | contig 10048 bp, 9 predicted proteins | sample Palsa_T0_1_FD_201949 | JGI IMG/M metagenome (GOLD analysis project Ga0302324, IMG submission 201949) | Peat permafrost microbial communities from Stordalen Mire near Abisko, Sweden - Palsa_T0_1 | ecosystem: Environmental > Terrestrial > Soil > Palsa > Peat permafrost | place: Sweden: Abisko... | reverse complement strand
GGACGCCGCGACATTTAGCACGAGAATTGTAATGCCGCCGCTTTCATGGGCGCGTCGCATGACAACCGATTCCTACCGGCAGCTCGCTACCGTCCGTGAAGTCGTGGCGAACGGTCACGCGCTGCATGTATTCGGCGACGTTGATTTCGAAGCCTCAGAGTTTGCGGCAGTCATCGACGTTCTGGACGATGGTACCGGAGCGCCGATTCCTGGGCAGCAACTCTCAAGTTAAGGTTTGAGCGCGCCCGATTTCGGGTAGCGGGCGATATGAAACTATTGCGAACCATCGAATGTGGTCTCGCGCTCGTGACTGTGCTTGGCGGCACGGTCGCAAAGGTCTTGGCGCAGGGAGCGCCCCCGGTCGCCATAACCGACTGCGAGGTCCTGCAGTACATCCCCGTACACGCTCACCCGTTTTGGAGGCCGTTCGGCCCCTATCCGGTCGGCAGCGTCTACACCGACGGCGTCCAGATCAAGTACGTGAACCACGGGCCGTTAACGGCAACGCGCGTCGCCTTTCGCGTAGACTATCGCGGCGACGTGCAGCGCATCATCGACGTCGGGACGTTCTCGCCCGGCGCCCCAATCAACCATACGTTCGGTCAGCTCACCGGCGACGCATGGCTCGGCCCGAAACCAAACGCCTGCCGCGTCGTCGCCGTCCGGTTCACCGACGGCACCGTCTGGCACGCGGGTCGCCTTTAACGTCGCGCAGGGCCGCGATGCGGAGTGAAGAGACGGCGCCCATCAGCTGAAGACTTCCAGAATCTCCCCCGGCAGCGGGGCATCAAAGTCGGTCGGCATGCAGATGGTGTGGTGCCTATCATGTGAAAAGCGGAGCGCGGTACGCCGGTAGCCGAGATCACGCGCAATGTCGGCATCCCGAAGCGGCCTTCTATGTCTGGAAGAAGCGTTTCGGTTCGGGCGGGCGCGCGAGATTTTGACGCCCGCACCGACCGCACGCGTGGAGGGCATCGGCGGCGCCTCATGACGCAAGCGTCAGCGTAGTTGCCTACTCCGGCTGGCGGGAATGCATTGTCCGTACGCAGAGACTAGCGAGCATGCTGCTTCATCGAAAAGCACTCTTGCATTTGAGACGGCATCCGCGTCGCTTTGGTCTGACGTCGATCGACCGCGATCCCCCCGCTGGCGCAGACTATCAGAGATTCGGGCAAGAAGTTGACGCGGTCCTGGTCCGGGACGATGTCTCAGTGTGGTTCCCGCGCGCTGTGGATACCGTTCGGGGAGGCTTCACCGCGCATCATTCCAACAGCTGGCGTCCTCTTCCAATGCAGTCCAAAAGTCTTGTCTTTCAAGCCCGCATGACGTGGTTCGCCGCCCAGGTCTCGGAACGGATGACGGAAGCCTGGGCCGCGCGCTTTCAGGGCTATGCCCGGCTCGGCCTGACGTTTCTCCGGGACGTGCTTTGGGATTCCGAGCGAGGTGGCTTCTTTTGGAATCTCACCACGCAGCGAGAGCTGCCCCCGGGCGACGCCGGCGCGAAACACGCTTATGGTATGGCTTTCGGCATCTACGCGTGCGCCAACGTCGCGCGGGTCCTCGGTGACGCCGGCGCTCTCGATTTGGCGCAGCGATCTTTTCGCTGGCTGGACGACCACGCGCACGATTCACGGCATGGAGGATATCACGAAGACTTCGATCGCGATGGAGCCCCGGCTTCACGCGATTCCGTGAAGATGGCCTTGAGTGTGGTCGGTGCTCCGCTCGGCTTCAAGTCGGCGAACACCCACATTCACTTGCTCGAGGCCTTCACGGAATTGTACCGCGTCTGGTCCGACGATCTTCTGCGAGACCGCCTTATCGAACTGTTCGTCATCGTGCGCGACAAAATGTTCGTTCTTCCAGGGTGCCTCAATCAATTTTACACTGCGGACTATCGGCCTGTCCCGGCGCTCGACTCCTACGGTCACGACGTTGAGGCAGCGTACCTCTTCATCGAAGCGGCGCGGGCGCTGGGCTCACAGGATGACGCACGTAGCTGGGAAACGGCGCGTCTGTTGGTGGACAACGCCCTCGACCATGCTTTCGATCCAATCGGCGGAGGCTTTTTCGATGAAGGCCCTGCGTTCCGCCATGCCACCGGCTTTACCAAAACCTGGTGGTCCCAAGCCGAAGCCCTCAACGCTTTGATGTTCATGCACGAACGATTCGGTGCGGACGATCTTCGTTACTGGACGGCTCTGACGCAAACGTGGAAATTCATTCGCCGCCGCCAAATCGATTCCAGGCATGGCGGCTGGCATCACACGATTGGGGCGGACAACAAGCCGATCGCCGGCCCCAAGGGACACAACTGGAAGGACCCGTATCACAGCGGGCGGGCGCTGTTGAATGTTTCCAAACTTTTGCGCCGGCTTGGGAACGAAAAACTCCCGCCGTTGTCCATTCCGTAACAGGCTGCGCGAATCCAAATGCTAGACGTGCCCTCGAAAAACACCGAAGAGAGTAAATGAGGCACTGCTCAAGATTCGCCGAAAAGCCTCTCGCGGTTTCCGCGCTCTCAAATCGCGCGTAAATCGGGCTAATTCTCTCCCTTTGAGGAACCATTCTCACCATGCGTCAAGAAAAGATTCTGCGCACCTACCGCTTATGGCGTGTTCTCGCCGTTATCATGATTCTCGGGTGCACAGGATGCGCGATACACACGCAGGTCCCACGCCCGAAGCCGAGACCCTCAACTCCGCTCGCTCGCTTCCTCGCGAGTGGCAAGGCGCTCTTCCCGACCTACCGGATCGTGGCGTATTACGGGAAGGCGGATGTTACCACGATGGGCGTGCTCGGAAGCGGGAAGCCTGTTGCCGTGGGCAAACGTTTGTTACGACAAGCGGACGCCTACGCGAAGTATAAACGACCCGTCATTCCGGCGTTTGAACTCATCGCGGTAACCGCGCAAGAAGCGCCGGGAACAGCGAAGACGTATCATGGAACGGTAGATGCGGCCACGATCCGGCGATATCTCGCAGAAGCTCGGCGCATCTCGGGCCTGCTCGTGCTCGACATTCAGCCAGGGCGCGCGAAGTTTCTCCCACTCGTCAAGCAATACGCCCAATTCTTGCGCGAGCCCGATGTCGGCCTTGCGCTCGACCCGGAGTGGGAGATGGATGCTGGTCAGACGCCCGGCGCGGAGATCGGTGGAACGACCGGAGTCGAAGTCAATGCCGTTGCGAACTATTTGGCTTCGATCGTCCGCGACAATCATCTGCCTCAAAAGCTCTTCGTGATCCATCAATTTACACCGGACATGATCGAACACCGCAACATCATACGGGCACTACCCGAACTGGCGACGACCTTCCACGTCGATGGTTTCGGCGCGCGCCCGAACAAGCTCAGCAAATACGACTCGCTCGCCTCGCGCGACCTACGTTTCCATAATGGTATCAAGCTGTTCTACGACCAAGACGTCGATATGTTCTTGCCGAGTAATGTCATGGCTCTGCGGACGCAGCCCGACCTCGTTACGTACCAGTGACCGCGCTATTTCGCATCGTCGCGACGAACACTATTGCGTTAGAGCAATTCTCTGCGGAGCTCTTTGATGAAAGCTTCAATCGTTTGACGGATGGAGCCGCAGCGCCGCTTGCAGGCGCCGCCAGGCGCCCGGCTCTCGACGATATGCCCTTTGTGTATTACATTTCTTCTATTCGGTTTTGGCGTTCTCACGCAAATGCGAGGTCCCGTTCGAATGCCGTGATCTTGCCGTCGTAACACGCGCCGAGCGCCGCGGCGAGCGCGTACCAACCGTCACGGCCAAGTGCCTCGACGGTCGACGTACCGAGCAGCGTCCAAGGTTCGCCGGTTCGAACGGCAAGAAAGCGGACGTTGCCGTCGACGAAGTCGAACTCGAAACGTTCGATCCCAGCGTCGTTCCAAAACGCGGTCAAGCCGGGCCCCGTGATTCTTCCGGTACCCGCCGCGGCGTTGCGGCTGACAACGATCGTTTGTCCGCCGGAGATACCAACCTTCAGACGAACCGGTTGCGAGCTTTGAGACGAGCCGGCCGCCGCGACGGTCTCCGCTTGAGCGATGTCGTTTGCGTCGCTGCCACCGGCATCGCTCGCGGTGACGCCGGAAACCTCGACGACGCGAACGGAGCCATCGCTCATGACGTCGGCCCATGTCGTGACGACCACGTTGCGCTCGTTCGAATCGAAGGTCAGTTTCGCGCGGTACGCATCGTCGACCGGCCCAGAATACGATCGCGTCGGCTGCAACCACGCGAGCCCATCTCGCGCGCGGGGTTCGAAAACGACAAGCGTCCCCTCCGAGAGCAGCACCGCAAGCCGATCTCCCTGGCGATCGAAGGCGAGCCCGAGCGCGCCGCCTCGGTCGAAAGCGTGCACGAGCAAACAGCGACCGTTGCGTGCGTCCCACGTGCGCAGGTGCCGCATTGCATCGATCCCGGCGATCGTTCGCGCTGCCGGATCGACGGCTACGCGCTCGGCGTCGCCGCAGGTTGCGATCGCCGAGGCATACGCGCCGGAATCCGAGTCACCAGCGTTCATGCCCTTAGGCCATCGTCGTCAGATAATGGCGGTCGAACGCGTGGAGCAGACCTTCGGCGTGTGCGTAAGGCCCCGGTTCGTATGCGCGCGACGTGATGCCTGAGTGCGTCAGTTCGTTGACGTGCCAATCCTGACGGTTCGTGAGATCCCAAAACTCGACGGCGTCGCTTGGATCGAATTCGGGACGCTCCATCGTTTCGGCGTCGAACAGAAACACGCAGTCCACCTGCGTGCGGTCCGGCGCGATCGGCCGTATCGTATGGATCATCACGAGATCGGGATGCAAGCTCAGCAACAGTGACGGAAACACCGAGTAGTAGTACGACCGGCGTGCGTCCAAACCGTCGACGGAACCGAGGAGCGGACGCGCGGTCGATCCCGTGGTCGTGAGACCACCCGTGCCCGGCCGCAGATCCGAGTACCCGCCGAGCACCGGTCCCTCGGAAAAATCGTTTCGCCCGCTGTCCGAAGGCGAGAGCCTCTCGAGTTGCGGATGAATGACCGGACAGTGATAGCACTCCGAATAGTTCTGAAACACGAGCTTCCAGTTGCAGGCGAGCTCGTACGAGATGCGCCGCGCTTCGCGCAGTCCGGCCGTATTCCAACGCACGAGCCGGCTCCGTAGCGCGAGCAGCGGCGGAGCGCTTTCGGGCGAAGCGTCCTCGAGCGAAACGAAGACGAAACCTTCGATGACGCGCAACGCGGCGCGCTTGAGCGGATAGTCCGCGAGGTCGAAGCCTGGGACGTCCTGCATGTTCCGTGCCGCGAGTAGCGCGCCGTCGTAGGCGTACGTCCAGGCATGGTACGGGCATTGAATGACGCCGTTCGCGTGCGCGCCGCCCCCCTCGCACAAGCGCGTTCCGCGGTGACGGCAGACGTTATAGAGCGCGTGTACCTCGCCCGACTCGTCGCGCACGACGATCAGACTCTCGCCCGCGACCGTCGCAAGGAAATAATCGCCGGCCCGGGCGATTCGGCTTTCGTGGCCCACGCAGTTCCACTCGCGAGCAAAGATGCGCGCCTGCTCGGCGCGGAACGCGCCGTCCGATATGTACCACTTCGCGGCGAGCGTCCGCGCCTGCGCGCTCACGCCCGGCCGGACGAACGCCTCCATCTCGTTCAACCGCCTCCGCCCGCCCGATTCGTTCGAGAAACACGCAAGTCCGCCCGCGCGGTCCTGGCTACCGGTTCCCGGGCGTAGGCGCGAGGAGCCCGAACACCGCACCGAGGAGCATCACCCCGGCAAACCCGAGAACGCCCTGGCGCATATGGGCCTGCATGTCGGGATCTTCGCTCGTCGGATAACTCGTACCGCCGATGCGCAGGGCGATCGGACGCTCGCCGAAGAGCTGCGCGATCGCGCTCGTGCCGGGCTCGACGACGGCTGCCTCCGGAACTTTGACGGAGTACTCGGAGCCGTCGGGCAAGCGCACCGCATCATAGGAGGAGTACGGATCGTTCATCCCGTGCCCATTCGTCGGACCGCTGTCGGTGATTCTCACCGCCGCAAACGAACATCGAACTCCCGGCCGACGGTTTGGCGAAGCGCCGCTTGCACACACCGGATCAGCATTACGTGCCGCTTGATCGCGCAAATCGCCGGAGTAGAGTGATGCGGTATATGCGAAGAAGCCGGCCACGATCAGACCGACGGCGCCCACCGCGAGCTTATACGCAGGAAATGCCACCCTCGGCTTGCTCTACCCGCGATTCCCCATATGGCGTTCCCGTTCGAGTCGTCGCCAGAGGAGTCCGGCACGCACAGCGAATTCATCGTCCCCTCGCTCATCTTAAAGGAGGTTGATGCCGTGATCGCACGTACGCTCTCCTCAACGACAATCGCCGCGTCGCTCGCCGCGGCGCTGCTTGCGCCGACGTTCGCGGCGCCGACGCCGGTCCCGGGCGGGGCCAATCAAGCCGCTGGCGTGACGGGATCGCTCCACTCGACCCTCTTCAACGGCCAGGTTCGCGTCCGCAAGATGCAAATCACGAAGCTCACGCAAACCGGGGATGAAGTCTACGGGGAGATTCCCGGTCAGCGCTGGATCGTGTTCCGCGCTCTGATGAGCAACGGCACCTCGCGTCCGTCGGATTTCCAGCAGTTCAGCGCCTCGATCGCCGACGCCGACGGCGTTTCGGTCGACGCGCAGCCGGACAAGGTTCGCCCGATGGGCGCGGTGACCAACATCGCGCCCGGCGGGGCCTGGCGCGAGAACATCTTGTTCCCGATACCAGCCGATTTCAAGCCGGTCAAGATCGTGCTCGTCTCCGCGGACAAGCACTACAAGGCCTTTCGGATCTCGGTTGCGCCGAGCGACGTGCCCGCGCCCTGAAGTAAACTCGCGCGGTTAGCGCGTACTATGGCGCAGATGTTCTCGCCTTGGTTTCTCGCGGCGCTTTTCGCGGGGCGGCTTTTGCTCGTCACGGTATTCGCCGTGGCGGGAGTGGCGAAGCTGCGCGATCGCGATGCAACCTGGGCCATGCTGCGTGCCTTCGGCGCGAACGTTCGTGCGAGCGACGCGATGGCACGCGTGCTTCCATGGCTAGAATTGCTGGTTGCGGTCGGACTCTCGTTCGGCGCGAGCGCGTTCTGGGCGGCACTTGGTGCGTGTGCGCTGCTCGGCGCGTTCACGCTCGCAATCGTCGTGAATTTGGCGCGCGGGCGCCGGCCGGAGTGCCGCTGCTTCGGCCAGCTCGCGAGCGCGCCGATCGGGCCCGCCACCATCGTGCGCAACTTGCTCTTCGCGGCACTCGCGGCGACGGCGTTCGTCGTCCCGCCCGCCCGCGCGGACGCCGCCACCTTCGGCCTGCTGCACGACGACGGGCCCGCGCTCGCGGCGGTCGCGGTCGCCCTGGCGCTGGCGTCGATCGTCTTCCTGATGTTGCAGATATTGCGCCAACAGGGCCGCATACTGCTGCGCCTCGACGAACTTAGCGGGGCTTTCGCCGGGGAAGAATCGCTCGGGCGCACGTCGCCCGTGCCGACGGGATTGCCGATCGCATCGGAGGCGCCGGCGTTCGAGTTGCCGGATCTGATGGGCAAAGCGACGAGCCTTGCGGCGCTGCGTGCCGCCGGGTTGCCGATCGCGCTGGTGTTCCTGCACCCGGCCTGCGGACCGTGTCGCACGCTCGTACCGACGCTGCTCGACTGGAACGAACGTTTGGCCGAACACCTCACGCTCGTCGTCATCAGCGAGGGTGCGAGCGCCGAAAATCGCGACCTGTTCGCGGGCTTCCCGGCGGCGCGCGTGCTCGTGCAGCCCGATCGCGCCGTCGCCGATGCTTATCAGGCCTACGGCACGCCGGGTGCCGTCCTGATCGACGCCCACGGTACGATCGGAAGCCAACTCGCGATGGGTCGCGAAGCGATCGTCGCGTTGGTGCAGAGCGCGGGCCACAACGGCCGAGTCCCCGCGACGCGCGCGAGCGCTTCCGGGCTCGCGGTTGGTGCGAACGCGCCGCCCTTCAGCGCGCCGACGAGCGCGGGAAGCACGTTCGGACTGGAAGATCTGCGGGGCAGCGAAACGGCGCTCGTATTTTGGAACCCGACATGCGGCTTTTGCCGCCAGGCCGCGGACGATATGATCGCGTGGGAACGGACGAGCGGCGTGCGCCTCGTCGTGCTCGCCTCAGCGCCGGACGAGGATCTCGTCGCGCGCGGCTTGCGGGGCGACATCGTACTCGACGAAGGGATGCGCATCGGCGGCCTCTTCGGCGCGCGCGGGACGCCGATGGCCGTGCGGCTGGCCGCCGACGGGACGATTGCGTCGCCCGTGGCCGCGGGCCGCGACGCGATTGCAGCGCTGCTCGCACCGCGGCCGGCTTCGGTATAGTGCGCTAGCGGATCCAGACGCCGCAACCGAAGTTTTCTGCGCCGCCGCCGCAGATCTGCCCGGGCGGGCAGCACTTTCCGGCGCAGCAATTGACCTTCGGCGAGCAGCATACCTCGGTCGTCGTGCCGTCGTAGTTCGGCGCCGCGCAAGCTACGCCGCCCGCGATGCAGAGCAGGCTTCGGCGCCGCGTCGGCTGGGGCTGCGGGGTTCCGAAGCTCGGATAGACGCACTTGCCGGCGGCGTGATCGCACGTCGCTTGGGAGCTTTGGCAGCAGTCGTTTCCGCACAAGAAGTTGCAACACTGGCCGTTCTGCGCGACCTGACCTTGGGGGCAGCCCACGCAGGTCTGCCCGGGCCCGCAGATCGTATCCGACGGGCAGCAGAACCCGTCGTCGTAGGTTGTTCCGCAAACGACCGTCGCGCTTGAGGGGCAACAGATCCCCATCGGAGCGCAGAAATCGCCCGAGGGACAGCACTCGTACTGTCCGCAGCAGGTGAAGGTGTTGTCGCAACTATTCGGGATCGCGTTCCCGCTGCTGCACGGAACCTGTTCGCAGGCCCCGCCCGGCAGTTCCATGGCCGCAAGCGCTCCGGCATACGCCGTATAGCAGCCGAAGACGGCGTAGGCCGCGCACGGCGGGCAGAGGAAGCCGCCCGCGATGGCTCCGGCGATGCAGCCCGCGACGAGCGTCCCCGCGTTGGTAAAGGCATTGTAACAATTCGGCGTTTCTTCGCCCACGAAGATGCCGGTGTTCTGTCCGGTCGGTGTTCCGGGGATGTATCCGCTCGCGGGTTGGACTTGCGCGAGTTCGAATGCTCGGGTCGCGCGAGCCGGGCTGCGCAGCGAGCTATTCGCCTCGGGCGGCCGATGCTCGCGCACGTGTTGCAATTTCGGCGTCGAGCCGCAACTCTCGAAGCCGTGTTTGACCACGGCGGCCAGGTCCGATAATTTGTCGCGAAGGTCGGGATCGGCGTCGACGGCGAGCTTGCGATCGTCGGAAAGGCGGATGGACGACGGCGCCGCGCCGTGCGCCTCGAAGGGCGTGAGCGCGCGCCCATCGATCGTTCCGCCGATCCTTCCCCCCTGGGCACTGAGCGTGGCGTTCGAAATCCCGCGCACCTTCGAACCGTAGCGAAACGTCAGCGTCGCATCGAGTGCCTTTTCGGTGCTCGGATGCCAGTGAGCGAACTGCGATTCGACGTGCAGCACGGACTCGCCGCCGTCGGTGACATCGACGGCGAGGTGCCCGCCGAGCGAGGGTGCCCGCGAAGAATCCTCGGGCGTGAGCGAGTCGCTCAGGCTGAATTGCAGCGACGACGAGGTAGCGGAAAAGTTGAGCGAGTTCGTGCTGCCCGCCGTGAACGAGCACGGCCCCCGTTGCAGCGTGCCCGGGCGATTCCACCTGCGCTTCCGTGAGATGCCGGGGACCGTGGGACGGCGCGACCCGCCCACCGCGCTGCCTGCTCGGGCGAACGCGGGGGTCGCACCAGCCGCGAGCGGCGCGAGCGCGGCGCCCGCCGCCAGACGCGCCAGACCGTCGAGCATTGCCGAACGCGACGGCCGGCCGCCGGCGACGGCTTTGGTGAAGTCATCGAACCAATGCAATCGACGAATTCCTCATGGTGCGTTTCGATCCGTTGGTTCGGCCGCCGTTCGCGGTTACGCTACCTCGCCCCTCGGACGGGCGT
>Ga0302324_100031250_pt1 | contig 10049 bp, 4 predicted proteins | sample Palsa_T0_1_FD_201949 | JGI IMG/M metagenome (GOLD analysis project Ga0302324, IMG submission 201949) | Peat permafrost microbial communities from Stordalen Mire near Abisko, Sweden - Palsa_T0_1 | ecosystem: Environmental > Terrestrial > Soil > Palsa > Peat permafrost | place: Sweden: Abisko... | reverse complement strand
TGCTGGTGGTCAGCGGAATTCTTTCGAGGTCAGCAAGCGATTGCAATTCGTATTGCGGCGATTGCGCGGCGATGTTGTAGCTGACGCCATTTTGTGGATTGAGCCAGAAGGTAGGAGTGGTTTGGAAACTGCCGCTGCTGGCAACCAGCAAACTCCCGGTGACATCCCGCTGTGTCAAGCCGATGTCCTGGGCCTTGGAGCGATTCACATCGATGAGAAAGCGCGGGTTGTTAAAGGGTTGCTGGATGTGAAGGTCCGCTGTGCCCGGCACGTAGCTTATGTCCTTCAGCAGCCGATTAATAAACTCGCGGTTCCCTGCCACGTTGTTGCCAATTACCTGGATATCGATGGGGGCGGGCAGGCCAAAATTAAGAATCTGCGTCACCATATCGACGGGGAGTGTGTAGAAGGTGCTGCCCGGGAACTCGACGCCCAGTTTTGCACGGAGATCCTGGACGTAGTGATCGGTCGGATGGTGTTTTTCCGCGAGTGCTACGGTGATATCGGCGTCGGATGCGCCTATGACCCCTGTACTGGTGTAGGAGAGATTCAGGCCGGAGTAGGGAATGCCGATGTTGTCGATGATACCGACGAGTTCGTCTTTTGGAATTTCCTGGCGAATGGCATTGTCGACTTCATCACACAGACGCGCTGTTTCTTCAATGCGCGTGCCGGTCGGAGCGCGCAGATGGAGTTTGAACTGGCCTGCGTCGACGGAGGGAAAGAAGTCCTGACCCAGCCACGGATACAACAGGGCAAAGGAACCGATAGTGAAAACAAAAAACAGAATAAGGAAAACGGTGCTGTGTGTAATCGCGAGCTGGAGCAGGCGGAAATAGAAGACACGAAGCTGCTCGAACCTGTGCTCGAACGCCAGCTGGGCTCGAACCAGGGGGTTGCGGCTTTGATGTTTCTGCTTCTCGGCAGCCGGGTCATGCTCATGAAGAAGAAACTTGGCCATGGTTGGAACCACGGTGCGAGAGAGAAAATAGGATGCCAGCATGGCAAAGATCACAGCTTCGGCCAGAGGCACGAAGAGATATTTGGCCACGCCGCCCATGAAGAACATGGGCACGAAGACAATGCAGATGGACAAGGTGGAGACAAAGGCAGGGATAGCGATCTGCGCCGCCCCATCCAAAATTGCCTGCTCGACTTCCTTGCCTTCTTCGAGATTACGATTGATATTTTCGATTTCTACGGTCGCGTCGTCGACCAGGATACCGACGGCCAGGGCGAGGCCGCCCAGGGTCATGATGTTGATGGTCTCGCCCAGGGCCCCCAACACAATCAGGGAAACCAGGATGGAAAGCGGGATGGAAACCGCGATGATGAGAGTACTGCGCCAGCTTCCCAGGAAGACAAGAATCATGACGGCGGTAAGGCACCCGGCAATGATGCCCTCGCGCACGACACCGTCGATTGCCCCGCGCACGAAGATCGACTGATCGGAGAGCGGTGTTATGCGCAATTGCGGCGGCAGAGACTGGGCGATAATGGGCAATAACTTACGGATTCTGGCAATAACGTCGAGGGTTGAAACGTTTCCGTTCTTGAGCACGGTCATCAGGCTGGCGCGCTGGCCATCGACGCGGACGATATTGGTTTGGGGCGGGAAACCATCACGCACATGAGCCACGTCATGCATGTAAACGATGGCTCCGTTCACGCTCTTGATCGGAAGATCATTCAGACCGGCGATGGTGGACGGTGCGCTATTGGTCGCCAGCTGGTATTCGAACGACCCCACCTTGATTGTTCCCGAAGGCAGGATCAGATTCTGAACACCGATGGCATTGACCACGTCGTTGGGGGAAAGGCCGCGAGCCTGTAGGGCTTGCAGATTGAGATCCACCTGCACTTGTCGCTGCTTGCCGCCATAGGGATAAGGACTTTCAGCGCCTTCGATGGTGGCTAATTGCGTCCGGATGAAATTGAGCCCAAAGTCGTTCAGCTGCTGTTCTGAAAGGCCCTCTCCGGAGAGACCTAGCTGGAGAATGGGCACACTGGATGCGGTGTACGTGATGATCAGGGGAGGGGTCGTCCCCTGGGGCAGTTGGCGCAACTGGGTCTGCGAAACGGCGGTGATCTGTGCGATGGCGGTGGCCAGAGTGACTTTTGGTTGGAAGTAAACCTTCACCACCCCTACGCCGTCGAGAGATTGCGATTCTATATGGTCGATGTTGTCGACCGTAGTGGTTAGCGTGCGTTCCGTCAGGGTGATGATGCGGTTGGCCATATCCACCGCAGAGAGGCCCTGATATTGCCAGACGATGCTGACGACTGGGATATCAATGTTGGGAAAGATGTCGACCGGGGTATTGAGAATGGACAGCGGACCGATGATCAGCAGCAAAAGCGCAAAAACGGCGAAGGTGTAGGGCCGTCGTAACGCGAGACGAACAATCCACATTGGCTAGCTCACTCCTGGAAATTCTCTCCGCGAGTCAGGCGGGAAGTGGGGTGAATATCCGGCACACGCGCCTGCCAGGTTGAGGCGGAAGAATAGGCGAAGAATGGTGCTAGCTTCCTTCAGGTTTCCAGGCTCGTCACAAACCTTGCTCTTGCCTCTGAAGGGAAACGGGCTGAGGCAAGTGCGCAGCCACATTCAAATTATACGTTTTGCGCAGTCAAAACGCGTCCGGCTCGATTATCCAGATCTCCAATAGCTAGACGAGCCTCGACGCTGGGTGGACGCGTGTCGAAGTTTGATCGACCCATTTTGTGGATGTTCGGCTGGCAGGTTGGATTCAGAAAAGCTCGTCCATGGGTCGCAGAAAGTAAAAAGCCGGAAAGGCTGAGCCTTTCCGGCTTACTTCTTATTCACGTCACTGCAACAGAACAAATGCCCTATTTGGCCAGGACGGATTCCAGCGCGGCGCTGGAAATGCTGGCGCGCTTGTCCGGGTAGTAGGCGTTGGAGATATATTCCTGGAGCATGCGATGGGTGTTGAAAAACGACCCATTGAGTGCGATGGTCGAGCGCATGACCGTCCGCCATTGCTCCGGTTCGCCATAGTAGAGCGGGAGAATGGTTGACTCCAACCGTTGGTAAAGACTGGCGACCTCCTGCTCCTGAGTATCACTATCCGGTATGGCCCACCCAGTGACACCGTCGATGCAGCCTTCGACCCACCATCCGTCGAGGACGCTGAAGCTGGGTACGCCGTTGAGTGCCGCCTTCATTCCGCTGGTGCCGGAGGCCTCAAACGGGCGCCGTGGAGTATTGAGCCAGAGATCGACTCCGGAAGTGAGCATGGCCCCGAGCTTCCATTCGTAATTTTCCAGGTAAACGATTTTCAATGCATCCGACTTTAAGCGGGCAGCAACTTCGAAAATCTGGCGAATGAGCTTTTGGCCGGGCTCGTCATGAGGATGGGCCTTGCCGGCGAATATGATTTGCAGGCCGCGGAATTTCTCTGCCAAACGAACCAGCCGCTCCGGATCGGTGAGGAGAAGGTCGGCTCGTTTGTAGGTCGCGACGCGGCGGGCGAAGCCAATGGTGAATACGTTGCTGCGCAGGTCAATCCCTGTCCGCTCGGCAACGGCGTCGAGGAGTACGCGCTTGGACTGGGCATGGGCCTTTTCGATTTCACGCAGTGGGATGTCGATCACGTAGCGAAATTGGAAATTATCTTTGCGCCAGCGCGGAATCGTGCGATCGAAAATCTCCTGGAAGGGGCGGGCGGTCCAGGTGGCTGCGTGCACGCCGTTGGTGATGGCATCGATTGAATAGTCTGGAAACATTTCTCGCGAAATTTTGCCATGCTGCATGGCAACGCCGTTCACAAAGCGTGAGCACGCCAGGGCCACGTAGGTCATGTTGAGCATGCCGTCGTGGCAGCCACCCATTCGTTCCAGCAGGGCAGCGACTTCCGGGCCGAGGATTCTGTAGGTTTGCTCCATCGAAAAGCGGTCGTGGCCGGCGGGCACCGGGGTGTGAGTAGTAAAGACGCATAGGCTGCGCACTGCCTGCCTATCCTGCTCTTCAATGGCCCGGGCCATGTCGCCGCCCAATTGCCGTTCCATCAAACCGACGGTCAGCAGCGAGGCGTGACCTTCATTCATGTGGTAGACATCGATGTCGTAATTCAGGGCTTCGAGCATGCGCGCCCCACCGATGCCCAACACTGCCTCCTGGCGCAGCCGGTAATCCGTGTCGCCACCATACAGGTGATCGGTCAATATCCGGTCGGAGGCTTCATTCTGCGGTAAATCGGTGTCGAGCAGGTAGATGGGGATGATGTGCCCGGTCACCCCTTCGAGATCGTATCGCCAGGCCCGGATCATCACCGGACGGCCTTCAATCGTGACCTCGACTACGTTGTTTTCCAGGGTCAGAAACTTTTCCAGCGGCCAAGGCTGATCCTTAGCAGTCTGGATTCCCTGGGCATTGAGATGTTGCTCAAAATAGCCCTTCCGATGTAGTAGGGTTACCGCGCAGAGTCCCAGGCCGAGATCGGCTGCAGACCGCATCGTGTCTCCGGCGAGCACACCGAGACCCCCACTGTAGGTGGGCATTTCGGGCGTAATGGCGATTTCCATCGAAAAATAAGCAACCATACCGCCCTGCTCGGAGAGGCCTATCGAAGCGAAATCGCGCTGCTGGTTCGAATAATGCATCCTGCTTATCTCCCTAATTGCCAAGTAATACTGCCAATCCGTTCATGCTCTGCGCGCAAATGCAGCGCAGAGTCGTTGAGACTTCACTCGCCATCGATGCGCATATCCTGGCCAACTCTTGCCTGTAACCGCTAAAACGTTTTTGTTACCGTGGTTTCCCTATTTTAACCATCGACCGCCCAGCTTTTATCACGAATCGGACTGACACTTCCGTTGAGCAATCTGATGCTTCTGTGGGAGAACGTTTCCCATAATTTTCTGTTCGTGCTATGAACAGAAAAAAGCTGGCTTCGCTATCGGGTCGAAGTTGCGTCCGCACAATCCGTGGGAGGGAGCGCCAGCACCTCAGCGGTCGCCTGGCTCAACCTGCTCCAGATTGCTTCCAGCCAATTGAGATGCAGCGGTTTCATAAGCACAGACCGCAGGCAGGTGATGCTGGCATGCTGTTGCTGATCTGGCCATGAACCAGCAGGGAAAAATCCAGTGGGTAGTTGCGCCAACGCCAGATGAAGATCTGCACGCGCGGCAGCAGCAAAGATCGCTTGCGCCAACTGCGACGAGGCAGCGACGCTGCCGGCGCGCACGGCCCAAACCAGGATGTCGAGTTCGGGTGCGAAGGGAGAAACGAAGCGGTGATCGGCACAGATCCTTTGCTGCAGCGCCATTGCGGCCTTACGGCTGCTGTCCAGTCCGCGCGCAAACTCGCCCTCTTTGTTCAGCGGCAGCAGTTGCTGTGTGGCCCATAAAGCGACGGCGGAAGCGCCGGCCCGTGAACACTCCAGGCTGATTTCACCCAGGTGTAGATCGCTTGAAGTGAAATACGTGTAAGGCGAGTCGTGGCGATAGAAGCGGCCCATAGAGGGATCGCGAAAGAGTATGCAGCCGCAACCATAGGGTTGCAGCCCATGTTTGTGAGGGTCGACGACGATGGAGTCGGCCTGTGCCAGGCATGCGTAGGCATGCGTCGCGGCTTCCGCCAGGGTCGAGGCCAAAGCGAAGTAGCCGCCGTACGCCGCGTCCACATGGATGCGGAAGGGATAGACGCTGCGCAACGCGAGCACTTTGTGCAGCGGATCGACAGCGCCGGTAGCAGTGGTGCCGAGGGTGACCACCACAGTGCCCACATCTCCGTCTTGCAGAGCCGATTCGAGCGCCGCAATGTCCATGCGACCCTCGTGGTCGGCAGAGATACTGGCAAAGGGTATGCCGAGTACGGCGCTGATTCTGCCATGCGTGTAGTGCGCTTGTTCGGAAGCGACGATGCGTTTGCCGGGAGCAAGCTGACCGGCAATCCACAGTGCCTCGAGGTTGGCAAACGTTCCGCCGCTGGTCAGGTGCCCCAGGAAATTGGTCCAGCCAAACATGGCGGCGATTTCGCGCACCGCTTCCACCTCCATGCGCGAACTGGCGCGGCCGCCGTCGAGCGCATGGTTGTTGGGATTGATTCCCATCGCGAGCGCGTAGGCGGCACGGGCCAGAGGATGGGGTGGCTTAAGCATTTGCCCTGCGTATAAAGGATGAAAGTAGGGGTAGTTGTCTGCCATCCGCCCGGCAACCTGGCTCATGACCGCAGCCATGGCGTCGATGGCGGCTTCCGGTTCGGCGCCCACGGCAGTGGGAAGATCGCGAAAGGACGCTTCGAGTTGTGGCAGGGCGCCGGCAAGCAGCCGCAATGCAATATCGTCAGGCATGATTTTGGAGTTTAACCTCATTGTCCGGCGAAGCCCGTGGCAGATCGTCAGCTGCGGTTCTTCCCCAGCGCTTCGAGGGCGTCACAGGCAGCCTTCAATCCGTTTTCGGTGCGCAACTGCGCGCCGATTTCGGCCGCGCGCTGGCGCAATGCGCCATTTTCCAGCAGCTGCGTGATCTTGCGGGCAGCCGTCTCCGCCGTATATTTCCGGCGGCGTATCACCCGGGCAACGCCCAGGCGGCGTACGCGGCGGGCATTGTCCGGTTGGTCGTGGCTATAGGGCATCACCAGCATCGGTTTGCCGGAGTTCAATGCCTGGGCGGTCGTGCCCACGCCGCCCTGGTGAATGATGACCGAGGCCCGGGGGAAAAGTCTGGAGTAGGGGGCATAGTTGGCGATACACACGTTCTGCGGTGTATCGCCGGGGATGTTGCGAGGGTCGCTGCCTACGAGAAGCACGGCGCGCTGGCCGGTCAACCCGGCGGCCAGCGCGCTTTGCTGGTAAAAGTCGCCGGCGTCGAGAACGGCTGCGGAACCCAGCGTAAAGACGAGCGGCGGCGGTCCTTGTTGCAGGAAGTCTTCGACCGCCGGGGGTAGATCACGATGACCGGCGTCGCCATCGTAGAAAACAAAGCCGGTCACTTTGGTGGAAGCCGGCCAATCCGGCTGTGGCTCGCCGAGTAACGGAGAAAACATGGCTAAGACGAGGTAGGGAGAGTGCTTGGCCTCGAAGATCGGATCGGGGCCCCGGCTGAGCCCCAGCTCCGAACGAAGTTGATAGATGGGCTCGGGCCAGCTTCGCGTGACCCAACGTGCGAACCGGGCAATCGCGCGCCCCATCCCGGGCAGGGCCGGTTGCAGGCGCGCCAACGTGGGATAGGGCGGCAACACGGGCGCATCATATCGGGAAAAAAACGACAGCGGCGCCAGGACATACGATGCCCACGGGATCCCAGTGACCTCGGCCACGATCGGAGCCTGGTAGACCAGCTCTCCAGCGAGCAGCAGATCGGCGCCCCCGTTTGCCTGGACCGCGGCCAGCAGTTCCCGGTAGCTTTGCCGGATGGCGGGAAAAAGAATCTCGCGCAGGGTGCGCTCCGTGCCCTTGCGGATGTCCATCAGCATGGCAACGAGCTGGTTGTCTTCCGGATTGAGAATTGGGCCGACGGGCGCGAATTCCAGGCCAAGCGAAATGATCCTGGAACGAAAGAGTTCGGGGACAGCCAAAACAGGAACGTGGCCTCGCTGCCGTAACTCCAGCGCCAGGGCTATGAGCGGATGGATATCGCCAAGAGTGCCGAAGCTGGAGAGAACGATGCGCATGCGCTGCTCTGCAGTGTAAATGCGCGCGATTCAGGCGTTCGCTAAAACCCGGTTTCGAAAACATGGAAACGACGTTCCAGTTCGAACTGTTGCCGCGCTTTACCGCTGCCTGCGAGGAACGATGCGCAGGCTCCCGAAGCTTGTTCGCGGCCCAGTTGCGAGCGGCAAGCGGCGCGAGGGTGAGCATAGCTTTCCCATGGGCCGGGCTGCTCCCAAAGGCTGTCGCCGGCTAAAAAACTATGCTCGAGCCCGGTCCGCACCATCTGCTTGAAGTCACCATAGGTAAGCGGGTAGGCCATGGCGGCCCGGACATACTCGTGGGTCAGATTGATGCGCGAGACCCCTTCGTCATCGGTGGAGAGGGCGACCGGCACGTGGTACAGGCGGTACAGGGGCAAGGGATGGTCCGCGCCCTTGATATTAAGGATAACGTCGTTGCTGGTGAGGTTGATCTCAACCATGACCCGTTTGCCGGCCATCTGCTTGAGCAGATCGTAGGGATGATCCTCGTACATCACGTCGACCCCGTGGCCAATACGTTCGGCGTCCGCCACGTCGACTGCGGAGCGGATATGAAAGCGCACTCCATCCGGGGTCACCATTCCGGGCGCCAGTTCGCCGGCATGCAGGGTGATGTGTACCTTCGGGTACAGCAGGTGGAGCGCATGGACCATCTGCATTTGCAGGCGATAATTTTCCATGGCGACGCGCCCATCTTCGGGCTGCACCATGTTGACGCCAACGACCAGCGGGTCGGCGGAGGCCAACTCGAAACCACAAACCAGTTGGACAAAAACCGCCTGGGAAGGCAACGCACGCAATACCTGGTAGAGGAAGCGGACCTGGAGATTGCAGGCCGCCGCGGCCCCGGACTCGCCACAATGTTCCAGTTCGCGACGGCGGCGCTCCCCTTCATCGAACTCTGCCTGCTGCTCGGGCAGGAATTTCGCCAGGCCGGCGTCGAGCAACTGCTGGCGCAGGCGGGCGAAGTCTGTCTGCATGTCCACTGGTCCGAGGGCCGCCGCCAGGGCCGCAGCGGCCGGGCGGAAGTTAGGCGTATCCATGATTTCGAGGTACTGCTCATTTTGTGCGGCGGCTCGGTTGGCCAATTCATCGACCCACTCGCCCACGTGCTTCGGATCCTCTACCGCCAGAAAGTGATCGAACGATGCGAAAAAGTGGTCGTGGCCCGACTCCTGGGTGGTGGGAACAAAGGTGCGCATGGAGAAAGTGTCTATGAGCTGGTCGTAAAGGTTTTGGTTGGAGAGCGCACCGGATGCAGGCTCGCCTTCCTCGCCGCAAACCGGCTGCGGCGGCAGACTGCGCGTTGTGGCCGGGGTCTTGTAAAGGGTCAGTGTCTTCGAGTGGACGCAGAGATTATCTTCCACAGCTTCGCGGATAAAGCTTTCCGCGTAGACGGCGCCCGCGAGGTGGGTGTGCAAATCGGCGCCTTTGGGCATGTCGTGCAAAAAGGCGTAAAGGGCGAGCGGCCCCTGCTGGCGAGCCTGCTCGAAGGCGCGGCCCGCACGGGCCTCATTGCCTTGCGCGGCAGCTTGTGGCTGCGCGATGGCGGCTGGCACGAGCGAGAGCAACAGCGCGGACGCCGCGACAGGGGCCCGACGTAGGAATGGGCAACGACTGGGCATAGGGAACGATTAGTTTACGACAGACCTGCCCCGCAGAAGCGATTTGCCCGGAGGAGGGCTTTGCGGCCAGGAAGTTTGCGCGCGGCTGCGTGGTTGCTATACTGACGCTTGTTGCTAATGCGCAGTTGCTGACCTGTCCGAGCCTTCGCCTGGCGTTGCAGACTCAGAAACAACCGAAGCGGAAGCAGCGTCCTTGGATCCCCAAGGCCAGATAGCTCAGTGGTAGAGCGCGGCCCTGAAAAGGCCGGCGTCGGCGGTTCGATCCCGTCTCTGGCCACCACTCCCAAATCCACCAAAGTCCAGCGACGTCCACAATAGCACGTCATTTCCTTTATTTGCAGCTAATTTCATGTTCCAGAATGTCTTTTATCATCCATTGACATCCAGGGTCGATTGGGGGCAACCTTAGGGGCAACTAGGGCCTGCTTCAAAAGTTGCCCCAACCCCCAATCGCGAAGGACGGCCCCGAGTTTGACTCTCACCGACACTAGAATCCGCAATACGAAGCCGGAGAAGAAGCCTATTCGCCTGTACGACGAACGGGGGCTTTACCTCGAAATCTCCCCGGCCGGAGGAAAGTGGTGGCGGTTGAAGTACCGCATGGAGGGCAAGGAAAAGCGCTTATCGCTTGGCACCTATCCCGAGGTTGGTTTGAAGGAGGCGCGCGACCGTCGAGACGAAGCGCGGAAGCTGATCGCCGATCGGATTGATCCAAGCGAGCATCGCAAAGCGAATAGGGCGGCGTCGATGGACCGGGCGGCGAATAG
>Ga0302324_100031249_pt1 | contig 10049 bp, 10 predicted proteins | sample Palsa_T0_1_FD_201949 | JGI IMG/M metagenome (GOLD analysis project Ga0302324, IMG submission 201949) | Peat permafrost microbial communities from Stordalen Mire near Abisko, Sweden - Palsa_T0_1 | ecosystem: Environmental > Terrestrial > Soil > Palsa > Peat permafrost | place: Sweden: Abisko... | reverse complement strand
ACTCTACTCGATGGGGTTTGCAATCTTAATCGGCGGATTGATCTACGGCGCGCACCTGATGCACATGCCCGCGCGTTGGTTTGTCGTCGGAGCGGTTGTTCTGAGGGCGCAGTGGGAAAAGATGACGGCAGCGAAGAAAAATGAGTGAGGCAGAAAACACAAAAAACAAAGATCAAAAGAATTACGGCTCACAGCTTCGATCGTTGCCGTCGCGCTCTTTCAGATCGTGAAAAGCGCTCCGACGCGAATCTTTGTTTGGACGCAGTGTGGAAAATGCCACTCCCCGGATCAGTGCATCCACCCGCAGACGAAGCCTTAACGTCAGTGCTGGAATCCCGACAGCCTTGGGTCGGTATCGGACGCGCTTGCCGGCAGGAGCACGATCTGCGAGTCGGAGATAACATAAATGAGTCCCACTTGGGCGCCGTTCTGGCTCACCACCACTCGTCCGTTGGGCGAAACCGCATAGGTCGCCGTTAAAGTGCTTGTTGAAGCCCCCGCGCTGCCGTTGCTTTCCGAGGTTTCGCTGTAACTGCCTTCTCCATTGGCCTGAACGGCGTCTATCTCCTCGTTCACGCTCGCATCGACCGGCTGGAGACTTCCGCCGAGATAAGCCCCGCTCAGCGAAGAAGCGTTGAAGTTACTTCCAGATTGCGGCTGGACCATACCAAAATCCACTGTGAAGTTGTTGGTCCCAACCACGAAAGCCTGGTTCTGGCCAATCAGGTAGAGCACCGGAGGGCTGGACACTCCACCTAGAGATAACGTCACACGTCCGTTCGTCGACGTTGTATAGGTTCCGGATTCACTCTGCGTGGTCATCGTACCCGCCAGGTTCTGGTCGGTGCTCAAGGCGATCGTTCCGGAGCCATTGGGTACGACCAGCCCGGCGGTTGCCGAAACCGTGAGTCCACCGGCGAGCGATTCAACTTCGAGCACACTGGTGCTGTTGAGTGACTCCTCGGTGAACGAGCTGGTCTGCTGCAGCAGAACCTGGCCGGCCAGCAATGAATTGTCGGCGCTGTCGTCTTCCATGGCCAGCAGTTCGGAAGCGCTGACCACGTAGAAGACGAACGTCAAGTTACTGCTGCCAGTGAAAGTTATCGTTGCCGTGCCGCGGCCCGTAGAGGCCACGCTGAAATCGTTGGAGCTTAGAGTTTCGTCGGATACCGGGCCCACCCCATAGACGTCGGAATCGTAAAAGCCCGACAGGGTGCCGCCGCCATTGGCGCTGAATGCGCCGGCCACGGCGTAGCGCCCGCCGTTCCGGTTGGCCCCGACAAATCCGAAGGCGTAGTTGCCCTTGATCTCGCTGGTCGAGAAGGAGCTGGTGCTCTGCTGGCGCAGCAGCCCCGACGCTTTTCGGTTGCTGTTGTCGTAGAAAATGATGGTGCCATTACTACCGCTGGAATTCAGCGCGGCGGCAAAGGTGTCACTGCCGATGAGCGCGCCGCCATAGGTCAAGCTAATGGTGGCCAGATTGTTTGAGCTCACACAGTACGTTCCCGTAAACGTGCCGCTGACGGGTCCTTTGGACTGATCGTTCAGATCGATGCTTCCACTGGAAATGTTTCCCCCGCCGTCGGCCACAAAACTGCCCACAGCCGCGGTGACTGTCGTTGCGCTGCTCCAGCCGTTCAGTAACATGGCGTAGTGCCCGTTGAGGCTGGAGTTATTCGGACAGCTCTGGGAACTGATTGCGATGCTCAGGCTGGCGTTGGCCTTGAGGTTCGGGCTCTCCGAATCTTCGACTGTGACCGTAAAGTCCGAGGTCCCCGTCGCAGTCGGCGTTCCCGAGATTGCTCCGCTGCTGGCGTTAATCGACAGCCCGGCCGGTAAGCTGCCGCTGGTAATGCTCCAGGTGTACGGCTGCGCTCCACCGGTCGCTTGCACTGTCGAACCGTAAGCCGTACCGACGCTGCCGCCCGGCAGCGAGGTCGTGGTGATCGCGAGATCGGCGTCGATGGTAATGCTCAACGCCGCGGTCGCCGTACCCGCGGCCGAATCGGTAACCTTCACGGTGAAGGTCGAAGTCCCCATCGTCGTGGGAGTACCGGAGATGACGCCTGTGCTTGCGTTCAGGGACAACGCTGCGGACAGTGCGCCGGCGCTGATACTCCAGGTATAAGGAGGAGTGCCACCAATAGCCTGCAAGGTTTGGCTGTACGCATTGCCGGTGCTTCCGCCTGCGAGCGATGTCGTCGTAACGCTCAGCGGGGGCTCGACGACCGTGATGCTCAGGTTGGCGCTCTTAGTGGCGTTCGTCGGCGTCTGCGAGTCGGTCACGGTTACGCTGAAGTTGGAAGTGCTGGCGGAGGTTCCAGTCGGAGTACCCGAGATCACACCCGCGCTGCTCAAAGTCAAGCCGGCGGGCAAACTTCCTGCCGTGACGTTCCATGTGTAGGCCGGAACTCCGCCGGTTGCTTGCAAAGTTTGGCTGTATGGCGTGCCAATGGTTCCCGTTAGCAGCGACGCAGTCGTAATGTTCAACGCCGGAGGCGCGTTCACCCTGATGGTGATCGCCTGGCTGGTGGACGCGCCCGCTGCATCGGTGAGCTCGAACGTGACCGAACTGTTGCCGGCTGGGCCGGTCGGCGTGCCGCTAATCGCACCCGCGCTGCTCAAAATCAACCCCGTGGGCAGAGTGCCGGAGGAGAGAGTCCACTTGTAAGGACCGGTTCCCCCGGCCTCACTTAAGGCAGCGATGTAGGCGTTCCCGGCGGTCGCCTCTGCAAGAGAAGTGGTCGTGATCGTTGGCAGAGGACTGACCTTGAACTGCAAGCTGGACGTTTTTGTCGGGTCGATGATCGATGTCGCCGTAACGGTTGCCGTAAAGGTACTCGCTACTAACGCGGGAGCGTTGTAAGTGGCCGAGGTCGTGGTTTGCCCGCTCAGAGTGCCTCCGCCGGAAACGCTCCACTGTACACCCGCGTTCTTAGGATCGTTGGTAACCAAAGCGGTAATCGAAACCGTCTGACCCTGGTCGATACCGTTAGCGCTTGAAGTTAAACCGATCGCAACGGGTTGACTCGAAGCGCCTCCGCATCCTGACAGACCAAACGTAAGAAGAGCGACCACCTCCGATAGCAACACCGCAACGGCTAACCGCTTCACAGACATCTCCTTTAACACACGGGGTTCAGAATTCTCCCGTTTATTCCCTAGAGGGATCATGCGTGAGCGGTCCGGTTACCTCAAGTTACTGAGGTAATGGTTCGGGCGGGCAATTTCCCGCTCGTCCTGCGACCGCGGAGCATTTAGCGTGCTTGCGTTGCCGTAATGGCGAAATCTCGACTTCGAGCGCTTCCATCACACGCGTGATGGTGCCCAATTCGGGTTACCGGTGCTAAGGGGTTTGTAGAGACTTCGGGGGATTCCTGGCATTCCCTAGATGCCACGGGCGCGGGCGACCGTCGACGCTTCAGGCAACTCAACCGTTGAGGCCCGCCCAGAGCCGGTTTAAAATAGAGGCCGGCTACGGTCGCCACTTCCACAGCTGCTTCCAAACCTGCACCAGCGTCTGCATCTTCCGCGGACTCGGCACCCGCGAGTAAACCAGCCGGCACTCCTCAAACGCGCGTTCATAAAAGTTCCGGACACCTTCCGGGCTCAAGTGCGCGATCTGGTGACGAAGCTGCTTGAGCTCCCCCGCGCTTAGAACATCGGGAGGTTCGTCGCGATCGAGCCGCCGTGCCATAGCATCCGATTCTAGCACTTTCGTTTTTTGTTCGCCGACGTTCCCGGGCCAGCCAATATCCGGAGCCGCACTGAGACAGAGGACTGCGATTGTCCATCCGCCTGCCCAGGCTGCAGGTGTGAAGGAAGCACCCGCAACTGCTTCTGGGACACTTCGCGGCCAGTTTGCTTGTATCCCAAGAGGGGTTAAACCACTTTCGGTAGAGGGTTTTCCGGAACGTGCAAGCCAACACCACGGACAGGCGCGACTGACAAAATTTGTCAATCTGAGTCGCTGAAAGTGTCACATCAGGACGTCGAAAAACAGCCCGCGGAGGTCGATACTTCGCAGAGTGCCGCTGAAAACGTGAGTTTGTTGCCGAAGGTCGTTTGACTTCCGTCACTTGAGGCTATGGCCCTAGGAGTGCGATGGTACAGAGCGAGTTGGTCCTCCAACCAAAAACAATCAAGCGGTAGACGGGGACAATTTAAATGCGCAAACAAAAAGGCTTCTCACTCATCGAATTGCTGATTGTGGTGGCGATCATCCTGATTATCGCCGCGATTGCTATCCCGAACTTGCTGCGTGCGCGTATCTCAGCGAACGAGTCGGCTGCGGTGGGAGCGCTTCGCACCCTCAACACAGCCCAGATTTCATACAACTCCACCTATCCGACGGTGGGCTTCGCCGGCACCCTGTCTTATCTGGCAGGCACGACCTGCGCCTCCACCACACCGACCTCGTCCACTGCTTGCTTGATCGATTCGGCTTTGGGAGGCGGCACCAAGAGCGGTTACATATTCCATCTGACAGGTGTCAGCGGCACTCCGGCCGCTAGCTACAACTTCGAGGCAACGCCAGTTGGTCTGAACCAGACGGGCGTGCGCTCCTTCTGCTCGTTCGCGGACGCGGTCATTCGCTCCAGCACCTCGACGCTCACCAGCTGCGACGGAACTGTCAGCCCGCTTCAATAGTTGACCTTGAGGTTGGCAAAGTACCTGGGGGAGGGTACCAAGCCGGAAAGAATCTAGCACGGCGTCCGAGCCGATTCCGTTGATCAACTTTCTGACTCCCCCATCTGGCAGTTGGGGCAGGTCTTGTCGGACGCGAAGATGACAATGACGAACGGGCCAGGTTTGCTGGACCAGACTTCGCTCCCGACCTCCTCAACGATACCGCAGCACTCGTGCCCTAACGTCGTCGGCTGGGCAATTAGCTGGATGCCTCGAGATGGCCGCGAGTGCGAAGCGCACACAAAAGTGATCGAGATCCTAATGATGGCATCTGTCGGCTTGAGGATCTTCGGTGTACCGCGCTCTTCGAAACGCACATCTCGCGGCCCGTAAAGAATTTCTCCTCGCATGGTTTGTCTCCGCCTCCCTCAGCGCACGACGATGCCGGCGTCCACCGAGATCGACTGTGGTGCGGCGGCGATTGTGCGCGCCAACCTGAGTTCGATGTTCTGCCAGTGCATGGTGGCTATGGACAGGGAAGTCGGCTCGATAGAATCGATCGCGCTGTCGCGCCTGAATCACACAAGTCCGAGGTTGACGAAGGGGAGCTCTCGCTGGATTACTTCCGCATTGGAGGCCACTCGCCCTCAATCAGCAGCAATTTCACCATTCGTTTGGGTAACATGGAGACCATGCGAAGTTTCTCTCGGTTACCCGCTCGTAGTCTTCTAATGTTCGTATTCGCCAGCCTATGCGTCTCCCCAAATTGCGCGCAAACAGTATCTCCATCGGGAAAACCGGAGCATCCGGGCGCTTGGCTCGAAGCGACGCAGGTATCGGCCATCGATCGACTCTTTTCTCGATCTCCGGGGTCTCCCGGATATGCCTTGGCCCTCATCAAAGATGGCGAGTTCGTCTTCGCCAAGGGGTACGGTCTCGCGAATCTCGATGACAATATTCCGATAACGCCGGAGACGTCTTTTCATCTCGCGTCGCTGTCGAAGCAGTTCACCGCCTCGGCGGTGGCGCTTCTGGTTCTCGACCACAAGATTGCCCTCTCCGATCCGGTCGCCAAGTACCTGCCTGAGGTCTCAAAATACGGAGACGCACTGCGCATCGAGCATTTGATTTACATGACAAGCGGGCTTCACGAATACACCGATGAGCCGCGTAACAATGGTGCCCCCTGGATGGCGTTTTACTATTTCACCCGAGATGAAGCCATTGCTGCGGCGCTGAAGTCGAAGCAGTTGGAATTTGCCCCCGGGACAAAGTGGGCCTACCGAAATATCAACTACATGATCTTGACGAAGATTGTTGAGGTCGTCAGTCACGAGCCGTTCGCCGTGTTCATGCATGATAGGATCTTTGGACTTCTCGGGATGTCGCACAGCGATATCAACGACGACAGCACTGAGATTATTCCGCATCGGGCAACAGGCTACGCTCCGCGTTCCGATCCCCGCCTTATCAAGGAGCTTGAACAGGTGGGAATCGCGATCCACGCCGGTGACGGCTGGGTGCGGTTGGTCCGTGTCGCTCCGCACTTCGGTGGTAGCGGCGTCTTTACGACACTCAATGATCTCCTGTTATGGGACAGAAACTGGTACACAGGGACTTTGGCTGGGCTTCAGTTCACTGAACTCATGGACAAGCGAATAAAGTTCCAGCACGACAAGGACAACGATGCTTTCGGACTAGTATGGCGCTCAGCTTATGACCATCCCATGCTCGATTATGCTGGTGGCGATACAGACGCCTCGACCTATATGGCCCGCTTTCCCGAACAGCGTTTCACGATCGTATGTCTTTCGAACATGCCGCTCGGAGATGCCGAAGGCAAGGCGCACGCAACGCTGGATCTTCTCCACGGGTGGGGCAAGCTGTAGGGGATCGCTCCCGAGTGATGGGAGATCCGAGTGGGCAGCGTTGGCGGTGATAGGGTTTGCAGGCGGTCAGTTGACGGTCAGAACCTGTCCGCGACTGGTGCCGCCGCTAGAGCAGCCGAGGTCGCCGGTAACGCCGCCGGGCGTGTGCACCACCACGTTGAAGCTTCCAGGAGCGGGAATCATGGGGGATGTAACGGTGGCCATGAGCTGAGAAGTGCTGGTCACGGTGGTGGCAAGGGGGGCGCCATTGAAGACCATGCCGGAGGAGGAAACGAAATCGCTGCCGGTCGCAGTGATCACGAAACTGGTCGGCAACTCTGAAAAGACCATGGTTGTTGGAGAGATCGAGTTGAGGATTGGTAATGGTCGTGCGCTCCCGCAAAGCGGATTCAGCGCGTTGCACCCCGGAAGAAGCGAAAGCACCAGCAAACACGAACAGAGGCGAACGATCCGACAGCAAGAGGGCATGAACGCAGTGTAGCTTAGCTGACAGGTTGCGCGGCGAATGACTTGGAACGCAGGGACGACACCCTAAGCATTGAGAATCACCTGAGGCGAGGTGTTGTCCGCGCTGCCCGCTTCGCTCCCGGCGATCCGCTCAGGATCGCAGGGTCGGTTGGTCGAACAAAAAGCTTTGTTCCTCCCGACCCCAACATTTTGTTTGGCACTCCAGCCTTCGCGGTGGCATCGTTTCAAGTGGTCAAAAACTCTCGCACAATGAAGTTCAGTAATGAGGCGGATTCTGTTCCGTGCGCTCCTGGCGTCTCTCTGCTTGATCGCCATCGCCGCGCAACCCCCCGCCGCTGTTCTTGCCCAATCCCCAGACCAGGCTGCCGCGCTCCAGGCCGCAACCGCTTGGCTGGTCCACCTCGACGCGGGCGACAACATCGCTGTCGCCCAGGGCTATTCCGAAGAGGTCATCGCCCTGATCGGCTGGCCCAAGCATGAGGATAAGGTCGCCGCGATCGCAGTTCTCCTCAACCAGCCGCGCAGCGACACGGGCATCCGCAAAGTCACCCGCACCCTGCGCCCCGAAGACGCCATTTGTGTTGGCGTGCGCTTCGAGCGTAATCGTGGCTGGTGCTCAGTCTCAGACAACGCGTGGCCCCGGAAGTGAAGAGGCTGGCAGTGATGGTCGGCAGGTTCACAGTCGAAGACGAAGTGAAAGCCGGGGCCATGGGGCCGAACTCGCCAGCGATGAAATTCAGTGGCACTGACGATTGCAGATGGACGGCAGGCGGCTTCGCCGCGATCTGCGAGGCGGCACTCTATCGACCCGGACGGAAATACTCGGAGGCTTCCTTCGTCTACTAGTCCGACTTCCAGGCATACCGATACCGCGCAGTTGACAGTTCAGGAGGAGCATTTTTGCCGGGAAGCTGTATCACACCGGGTACATCATGAAGTTTGTTTCAGCGGACTCCTACGAATACACCGACGAGTCGGGCGAAAGCGAGAGCTCCATGAAGGTGTTCGTGAGCGGAAAAGAGACTCGCGTCGCGGCCAAGCCCGCGAGATCGCAATCGACGCAATGACGGGTTCAGTCATTCGTTCCAAGCTCAGTGTCGAGTAGCCTTAAGGTACAACCCAATCCGCTAACAAGGCCGAGGATGATACCCGGCATGAGCCGATAGAGTCCAGCTTCAGTATGGTGCAACTCAGCGGCATTCTTAGCGTGCATGCCGGACATCGTTAATGCTGTCGCAAGCAGGATTGAGATCACCCAGAGAACGGCCCTTCCGACAGGCCGACTCGCCGCTAGTCTGGTTAACTTGCTCGTCCGCAGAAATGCCATTATGCGATCTGCCCTTTGATCGACGGTTGCTGCGCTACTGCGTGCCTGGCTCTTGGGGGATCGCTGCGCCGTCGGAACGCGGGTCTCCTGCAGCAAAGTTGACCTCGCGGCTGCTGTCGCGGACGACAGCTGCCCCCTGGCCTACCGAAAAGGAGAAGGGTTCGAGAAGTTGGATCTGGTGGCCCCGTTCCGTAAGGCCGGCGCGAATCTCGGCAGGGATGGTCTCCTCCATCCGGACGTCGCAGCCCTGAAAGGTATCTTTGGTGAATCGGGGTTGTTCGAGTGCGGCCTGGACGTTCATACCATAGTCAACGACGTTGGCGACGAACTGTGCGTGGGCCTGAGCCTGATTCCAGCCGCCCATGATGCCGAAGCCGATATGGATCTCGCCCTTCTCCATGAAGGCCGGGATGATGGTGTGGAGAGGGCGCTTCCGTCCGGCGAGTGAGTTAGGCAAGCCGGGAGCAAGCTGAAAGAGATCTCCGCGGTTCTGGAAAGAGAAGCCGAGTCCTGGGGCGACAAAACCGGTGCCATAGCCGGCATAGTTGCTTTGGATGAGCGAGACGATGTTGCCGTCCTTGTCGATTGTTGAGAGATAGATGGTGGAATTGCCGTGCTTGTCCAGTTCCGCCGAGATGTCCGAAGGAACCACTTGGCAGGCGGCCTTCTTCATGTCGATAAGCTTCGCGCGCTTGTCGGCGAGACTCTTGGAGATGAGCTCACTGACTGGGATGGGCGTGAAGCGCGGATCACCGACGTACTTGTACATGTCGGTGTAGGCGAGCTTCTTGGCCTCAATCATGACGTGGAGGGCATCGATCGAGTTATGGCCATACTGGGACATGGGGAAGTGCTCCATGATATTGAGCATGGAAAGAGCGGCAATTCCTTGGCCGTTGGGGGGCAGTTCATAGACCGTCCATCCACGGTAGGTAGTGGAGACGGGCTCAACCCACTCGGGCTGGAAGTCACGGAAGTCTTCGATGGTGTGAGTCCCACCGTGGGCATCGAGGAACTTGACCATCGTTTCGGTCATAGCGCCGTTGTAGAAAGCATCGCGGCCATGCTCGGCGATCTGGCGGAGCGAGTTGGCCAGAGCGGGGTTCTTGAACAGGTCACCAGGCTTTGGAGGACTGGGCCAGATGTCAAAGGTCTCTTTATAGCCGGGCTGGTCCAGAAGACTTTTGGCGATCCAGTAGCGGGCATTGCGCTCGGCCAGGGGAAACCCGCTCTGTGCGTAGTAGATGGCCGGGGCGAGCAGTTGGCTGAAGGGCAGAGTTCCAAAGCGGGTGCGCATGGCGTCCCATCCGGCAACGGCGCCGGGAACGTCGATGGTCTCAACGCCGATCGGGTTCATTTCGGTGATGCCTCTGGATTTGAGGTAATCGATAGTCAATGCCTTGGGGGTCCAGCCGCTAGAGTTGAGTCCGTAGATTTTGCCGGTTTTGGACTCGTAGAACAGCATGAAAAGATCGCCACCTATGCCATTGACGTAAGGCTGGACGACCCCCATGACGGCGTTGGCCGCAATGGCGGCATCGATGGCGTTACCGCCTTCTTCGAGGATGTGAGCTCCGGCCTGGGAGGCGAGAAACTGCGGGGTTGAGACGATGCCTAACTTCGTGACTACCATGGAGCGGCCCTGTCCGGGGACCGAGGAGAACTGCTGCGAAAGGACAATCACCGGGTTGAGTAGCAGTACGGCGAGACATGCGAAATGTTTCATGTCACTTCCT
>Ga0302324_100031247_pt1 | contig 10050 bp, 5 predicted proteins | sample Palsa_T0_1_FD_201949 | JGI IMG/M metagenome (GOLD analysis project Ga0302324, IMG submission 201949) | Peat permafrost microbial communities from Stordalen Mire near Abisko, Sweden - Palsa_T0_1 | ecosystem: Environmental > Terrestrial > Soil > Palsa > Peat permafrost | place: Sweden: Abisko... | reverse complement strand
TCGGGTAGATCTTGGTGACGTTTTGAAATTCGATCACGGGACTATCACAGGATCTCTCGACGAAGGGCATCCCGCCGGGCGGGACTGCCATGCTTGACCCAGAAGAGCGGTAGTCCGCGCCGCCCAGGCTGTCGCATGGGGTAATTCCGGCTTAGCTGGGCAACTTGCGGGTAACCTGGCCTAGCCAGGGAACAGTCTAGGGGGAAACTGGCAACTAAGGCTCCAGATCACGTCAAGTGCGCCTGGGCACCCCCACCGGAGGAGGTTAGAGATGAGCTGCGAGCACCTGATCTGCGCTCACTGCGCCGGCCCGGTGGTCGAGGGCCGCTGCCCCGCCTGCCGCGCGGCGCGTGCGGAGGTCCATCACCACGGCCCGGCCATCACGCCGCAACTCCTGGTGGCCGCCGCGCTGCTGCTGCTCCTCGGCCTGCTGATCGCGACCCACGTGCTGCCTTAGGCGGTCGGCCGGGAAAGCTTTAGAGAGTAAAAGCAGAGATATCCGCAGTCCGGCCCGGAGATTAAGTGGTGCGCGCTGGAGGTGGAACATGCGCCCGTTCCGATTCGTCCTGATGACTTTGACTTGAGTGACGGGCCAGTGCCTAGTCGGATTCATTCTCCGAGCGGCGGAGCCAGCGGATCTCGGCATCGATGAACTCGTCGATCTCGCCGTCGAGGACCGACTCCGCCTGCGAGGTCTCGTGGCCGGTGCGCTGGTCCTTCACCATCTGGTAGGGGTAGAGGACGTAGTTGCGGATCTGCGAGCCCCAGGCGCGGCGGCCGTCGCCCTTGAGGGCGGCCAGCTCGCTCGCCTCTTCCTCACGGCGGCGCTCAAGCAGCTTGGCCTGCAGCACTGCCATCGCGGAGGCCTTGTTCTGGATCTGCGACCGCTCGTTCTGGCAGGAGACCACGATCCCGGACGGCAGGTGGGTGATCCGCACCGCCGAGTCGGTGGTGTTGACGCCCTGGCCGCCGGGGCCCGAGGAACGGAACACGTCCACCCGGATCTCGTCGTCGGGAATGTCCACGTGGTCGGTGTGCGCGACCACTGGGACCACGTCCACGCCGGCGAAGCTCGTCTGGCGGCGTCCCTGGTTGTCGTACTTGGAGATGCGGACCATCCGGTGAGTGCCCTGCTCGCCGCGGAGCGTGCCGTAGGCGTAGGGCGCCTTGACCGCGAACGTGGTGGACTTGATGCCCGCCTCGCCGTAGGAGACGTCGTAGACCTCGGCCGCGTACTTGTGCCGCTCGGCCCAGCGCAGGTACATGCGCTGCAGGTTGCCCGCGAAGTCCTCCGCGTCGGCCCCGCCCGCCTGCGAGTTAATCGTGATCAGCGCCTCGCGGGCGTCGTACTCGCCGTTCAGCAGGGTGCGCACCTCAAGGACGTCGATGTCCTTGCGCACCGCCGCCAGCTCGACGGCCGCCTCGTCCTTGGTGTCCTGGTCATGCTCGTCGTCGGCCAGCTCGAACAGCACCCGCGCGTCGTCAAGCCGCTGCCGCAGGCTCTCCATCCGGCTGAGTTCCCCCTCGAGGAAGGACAGCCGCCTGGTGACCTCCTGCGCGCGCGCCTGGTCCTCCCAGAGCGTCGGGTCGGCGGACTGCTCGCGCAAGTCCATTGCCTCGGTGCGCATCGCCTCAGGATCGACCACGGCCTCGATGGTGTCGAGCTTGGACGACAGTTCCGATATCTCATCGGCGGGATCGGTGGCTGCCATGCGGGAAAGCCTACGCGAACACGGACCCGTCAGCGTATCTGGGACGCGTCGGCGCTGGTCGACGGGGTCTGCTGGGCAGCCTTCCGGTCGATGCCGACGAGTATCAGCAGCATACACGATATTAGCTCTGCTAAGGATATTCTTCAACGCGTTTTCGGCCTACCGGGATGCCCGGCGGCCGCGTTGCCGGCGGACGGCCAGCCCGCGACGCTCGGTTTCGGTATCCTCCGCAATTGTGACGAGTTGGCGGAACTTGATGAACAGGCGCACGCTCGGCGCGCCCCTCGGGCTAGCCGGGGCGCTCGCCTGCGCGCTGGCCATCGCGGGCTGCACGGCATCGGCCCCGGCGGCCGGCTCCGCGACGACGGCTGGGACGTCCGCGCGCCCCGGCATCACCCTGGCACAGGCTCGCCAAGTCTGGGACCGCTACCTGGCCGCGAGCGAGCAGGTCGAGAAGGCCGAAAGCGGCAAGCCGATGCTGCCCTTGGAAACCGGCCCGATGCTCGCCCGCGCGTCCGCCTCCGTCACGATCCAAGACAACATCCTGAAGGCCGCGCGGGCCGGCAATTCGGGCACCGCCATGATGTTCCTGTTTATTGAGCCGGCTGGCGCCCCCGCGTTCTACCTGCCTGAGCAGTCCGGCTACCCGCGCTTCTTCGTGGCGAAGGTGACGAACAAGTACGCCACCGGCACGACGCCCTCGCTCAGGACGCCGCAGTCAGACGACGGCGCCCAGATCTACCTGCTGGGGCCGCAGCTGATGCTGTTCGAGCAGGCCAAGGCGGGCTCATCGTGGCTGCTGGCCAACGTCTCCACGCTGGCCGTCGGCGAGACGGTCCCGCCGCTCGCGACCGACCGCGCCGACTACGTCCCGACCGTCTCGCTGTCCGATACCTCACTGGTCGCCAAGCCCGCCGACACCGGGCCGTTGCAGGCGGCCGTGGTCGACGACGGCCCGGCCAGCGCCGCCACCAGGGCGGTGGCCGACGGCCAGCTCACCACCGGTCTCTACCAGGGGGCCGTCGCGCACGACGACGAGCTGACGCCGCCTGCGGGCGACGACTACCAGTGGGAGCTGGAAGGCGCCAACTACCCGCAATTCGCCCTGCGCACGGCGGCCGGCGGCGCCCTCGTCTTCTATGCCATGTCGCTGACCACCACGGTCGCCGTCCCCGACGTGATCAACAAGGCCGATCCGGTCAAACCGGGGCCGCCCATCCAGGTGCCCATCGACGTCAAGGCGCTGCTGCCAGCCGGGAAGGCCGCCCCGCGGGTCGAGCTGTCGGCCGTGCAGACCCTCACCTTCGCCGCCGTCGACCCGCCCGCCGGTGCTGCCAAGGTCCAGGTCATCTCGATGGGCGGCGGCCTGACCGCCGCCTCGGCCTCCTAGCGATTACGAGCCGGGAGCGACCAGCGACCGGATCATCCGCACCGCCACCGAGAGGGTGGTGAAGGCGAACCGGTTGCTCTCCCAGATCTCGGCGAGGGTGTCTGAGGTCCGCTTCACCACCTCGGCGTTGCGCGCCTCCCAGGTGGCGATGCGCTCCGCCGTCGACGCCACGCCGCCGACGGCGAGGACGTCCCTGGTCAGGGCGGCGTGGGCGGCGTAGAGGTCATCGCGCAGGGCCGACCTTGAGGCGGTCGCCCAGCGGTCCTCGCGCGGCAGCGCGACGATGAGGTCGCGCAGCCGTCCGAGCTGCAGCCGGTCGGCCAGCAGGAAGTACACCGCGGCGGTCTCCTCGACGCCGTGCTCGCTCGCGGCGGCGCTGGTGACGATGTCGAACGCGGAGTAGGACGGCACCATCGCCGCGACCTCGTCGGCCAGCCCGGCCGGGACGCCCCGGCTCGCGAACGACGCGCGCCGCTCCTCGAAACCGGCCAGGTCCCGGCCCGACAGCAGCTTGGGGATGGACGCGCGGACCGTGTCCACGCCGGCGCCGAGGAAGCTCACCGTCTCGGTGATGCCGAACGGCGGCCGCCGGTTGACAAGCAGCCAGCGGGTCGCCCGCTCCACCAGCTTGCGTGCCTCGAGGACGACCGCGATCCGCGCGTCCACGTCCACGGTGGCCGCCAGGGCCTCGACCTGCTCCCAGAAGTGGCGCATGCCGAAGACCTCGCCGGCTACCAGCCAGGCCCGGGTGATGTCCGGCACCGTCATGCCGGTCTCCTCGCCGAGCCGGAACAGGAACGTCGACCCGCCGGTGTCCACCATCTCGTTGATCACCGAGGTGGTGATGATCTCCCGGCGCAGCCGGTGCGCGCCGAGCTGGTCGGCGAGCCGCTCCCGCAGCGGCTGCGGGAAGTACTCGGCCAGCGCGGACCGCAGGTACGGGTCATCGGGCAGGTCGGAGGCGAGCACCTGCCGGCCCGCGGCGATCTTGGTGTGCGCGAGCAGCACCGCGAGCTCCGGCGTGGTCAGGCCGGTGCCCGCCGAGCGGCGGGCCGCGATCTCCTTCTCCCCCGGCAGCCTGTCGGTGGCCAGCGACACCCGGTTCTCCCGTACCAGCTGGCACAGGTACCGGGCGTGCACGTGCAGCAGCCTGGTCGCCTGGAAACGGGCCACCGCCAGCGCCATGTTCTGCCCGTCGTTGTGCCGTAGCACGTGCGCCGCGACCTCGTCGGTCTGCGCGTGCAGCAGCGGGCCGCGCTCCTGCGGCTTGACCTCGCCGGCGGCGATGGCCCCGGCGACCAGGATCTTGATGTTGACCTCGTGGTCGGAGGTGTCCACCCCCGCCGAGTTGTCGATGAAGTCGGTGTTCACCAGGCCGCCGCCGAGCGCGTACTCGATCCGCGCGGCCTGGGTGAGCCCCAGGTTGCCGCCCTCGGCCACTACCCGGGCACGCAACTGCGGCGCGTCGACCCGCACCGCGTCGCTTGAGCGGTCGCCGGCGTCGGCGTGCGACTCGTTCGAGGCCTTCACGTAGGTGCCGATGCCGCCGTTCCACAGCAGGTCAACCGGCGCCCGCAGGATCGCCGAGATCAGCTCGTCCGGGGACAGCGCAATCGTCCCCTCATCGAGGCCGAGCGCCGCCCGCGCCTGCGCGGAGATCGGCACCGACTTCGCCGACCGCGGCCAGACGCCGCCGCCCGCCGAGATCAGCGCGCTGTCGTAGTCGGCCCACGACGACCTGGGCAGGTCGAACAGCCGGCGTCGCTCGGCGTAGCTGACCGCCGGGTCCGGGTTGGGGTCGAGGAACACATGGCGGTGATCGAAGGCCGCCACCAGCTTCAGGTGCCTGGACAGCAGCATGCCGTTGCCGAACACGTCACCGGACATGTCGCCGATGCCGACGGCGGTGAAGTCGTCGGTGTCCGGGTTGAGCCGCAGCGCCGCGAAGTGCCAGCGCACCGATTCCCAGGCGCCGCGGGCGGTGATGCCCATCTTCTTGTGGTCGTAGCCCTCGGAGCCGCCCGAGGCGAACGCGTCACCGAGCCAGTACCGGTACCGCCCGGCGATCTCGTTGGCCACGTCGGAGAACGTCGCGGTGCCCTTGTCGGCCGCCACCACCAGGTAGGGGTCGTCGCCGTCGAGCCGGACCACGCGGGGCGGCGGCACCACGGCGTCGCCGACGATGTTGTCGGTCACGTCCAGCATCGCGCTGATGAAGGTCTGGTAGCAGGCGAGCACCTCGGCCTGGAACCGGTCCCGGTCGGCGGGGTCGGGCAGCCGCTTGCAGACGAAGCCGCCCTTGGCCCCGGACGGTACGATGACCGAGTTCTTCACCTCCTGCGCCTTGACCAGGCCGAGGACCTCGGTGCGGAAGTCCTCGGGCCGCTCCGACCAGCGCAGGCCGCCACGGGCCACCGCGCCGAACCGCAGGTGCACCGCCTCAAGCCGGGGCGAGTAGACGAAGATCTCGAACTTCGGCCGCGGCTCGGGCACCACCGGCACCCGCTCGGAGGCGATCTTGAGTACCAGGTAGGGCGCCGACTGGTCGTCCTTCTCCTGGTAGTGGTTGGTCCGCAGGGTGGCCTGGATGAGGGCCAGGTAGGCGCGGAGGATGCGATCGTGGTCGAGGCTGACCACCTCGTCGAGCGCGCCGCGCAACTCCTCGGTGATCGCCGTGCAGCGCTCCTCGGCGCCGCCGGTCAGGCCGGGGTCGAACCGGGACTCGAACAGCCGGACCAGCAGCCTGGTGATCGCCGGGTTGGCGCGCAGCACCCGCTGCAGGTAGGCCTGGCTGAACTGGATTCCCGCCTGCCGGAGATACCGCGCGTACGCGCGCAGCACCACGACCTGCCGCCAGGTCAGCTCGGCGTCCAGCACCAGGCCGTTGAACTCGTCGTCCTCGGTCTGCCCGTGCCACAGCGCGGTCAGCGCCGCCTCGAACTCCGCCCGCACCGCCTTGGCCTCGGCGTCCGTCATCGTGCGCTGGATGCCGCGAATGCCGAAGTCGTAGATCCAGAACGGATGCGTCCCGCCGAACTGGTACGGGTGCTCGTCGAGTACCTCAAGACCCATGTGCTGCAGCTGCGGGAGCACGTCCGACAGCGTGATGGGCGACAGCCGGAAGATACGCAGCCGCCAGCACTCGTTGGGGACTATGGAAAGACGGAGCGCGAACGGCGCGGATTCCTCCCGCAGCCGCTCCACCACCGCCAGGTCGGCGACCGCGTCAGCGGGAGTGGTGTCCGCCTTGTAGGTCTCCGGGATGCCGTCCGCGCAGGTGCGCAGCGCGGCGGCGGCCTGGGCGGGGCCGAGCAGGCGCTGTGCCTCCGCCGCCAGGTCCTCCTCCCAGGAGCGGACCGCGGCGGCGATGCGCGCCTGCAGCGCGGCCTGGTCGACCTTGGTGAGCGGGTGGCCGGGGGCGGCGTGCACCACCACGTGCAGCCGGGCGAGCGCCGAGTTGCTGACCATGGCGCTGTAGTCGACCCCGGAGCCGCCGAAGGAACTGCGCAGGATCTCCTGGGCGCGCAACCTGACCTGCGTGGTGTACCGGTCGCGGGGCAGGTAGACCAGGCAGGAGACGTAGCGCCCGTAGTAGTCGGGACGCAGGAACAGGCGCACCTGCTTGCGCTCGGCCAGGCCGAGCACGGCCCGCGCGATCGGCGTCAGCCGCTCGGCGCTGATCTCGAACAGCTCTTCCCGCGGGTAGCCCTCGAGGATCTCGATGAGCGCCTTGCCGTCGTAGCCGTCCGCGGAGACGCCGGCGATGTCGAGGACCCGGTCCACCTTGCGGCGCAGCACCGGGATACGGGTGACCGACTCAGTGTAGGCGGCCTGCGTGTAGAGCCCGAGGAAGCGGTACTCCCCGATGACCTCCCCGGTCTCCGGGCTGAAGCGGCGCACCGCCACGTAGTCCAGGTAGCTGGGCCGGTACACGGTGGACATGGTCGACGACTTGGCCAGCACCAGCAGGCGCGCGCGCCTGCTGCCCCGGCTGCCGCCAGGAGGCGTGATGGCGAAGGAGTCCTCGACGCCGTCGTGGCGGAGGATACCGAGGCCGGTGCCCGGCACCGGCCTGAGCTCCGGCTCTTGCGCGTCGCCGATCAGGTCGTAGGCGCGGTAACCGAGGAAGGTGAAGTGGCCCGCCGACAGCCAGGCGAGCAGTTCGCCGGCCTCGACCTCCTCGGGGCCGCCCGCGTCGGTGAGCCGCTCGACCAGGTCACGGGCGGCCGAGCGCATGCGGCGCTGGTCCTCCATCGCGACCCGCAGGTCGTCAAGCACCCGGCGCAGGTCGGCCGCGAGCCGTCCCGGGTCATCGACGTGGCCGATCTCGACGTGGATCCAGGACTCGCGGACCGCGTCGGCGTCGGCGTCGGCGTCGTCCGCGCCCGCGCCGTGGGCGGTCCCGGTCACGTCCCGGTGCACGGTGAGCACCGGGTGGACGATGAGCCGGATGTCGGCGGCGTGCCGGTTGAGCTCCATGGTCACCGAGTCGACCAGGTACGGCATGTCGTCGGTGACGATGTCGATGACGGTGCCCGGCCCGGTGAGCGAGGCGTCGGCCGCGGGGCGGACGCCGACGGCCGGACGGCCCTGCGGGCGGGCGGCACCGAGCGCCGCGTGCTGCGCCGCCGTCGCGGCCAGCTGGGCCGGCCCGGCGGCGATCATGTCCTCGGGGGGGACGAACCGGTAGTACGCGCCGAGGAAGTCGACCGGATCGCCGGCGGCCTGGCTCGAGTCACCTGGCACCTGGCCCGGGTCGCTTACCGCGTGGCCCGGGTCGCCCGGCGGGGCGATGCCGCCGTCCGGGGTGATCTCCCCGGCGACCGCGCTGCGGACGGGCACCCACCGCTCCGCCGCCCTCGCGATCAGTCCGTCCCTGGTGTCGTCCGGGGCCTGCCTGGCCTCGGCCACGCGTTCCGGCATTGCTGGTTCACTCCTTCGTGATGGCCAACCGGGCACGTCATCGTGCCGGCCGTGTACACGGGCAGGCAGCTCTCTTGTTCGGGGGTGACCCTTTGTACCCACCGACGCGCGCCCGCGGCGAGACCACCGCCGTGTCAGGTGCGCTGAGAGGCCCGGAAACGTAAGTCCGGGGGCTGCCGTGGAAACGAATTACTGTCGCATCGTGAAAAGCGGGCGCAGGCTGAGGCGCCCGGATGCCTCCCTACCAACAGCCTAGAGCCAGGAACGGACGAAGAGCGCACTTCCACGCCCGTCGAAGGACGGTGACCGTAAACCTTTACTGCGAGAACCCCAAGAGAAACTTGGGCCCCTGCGGGCAGGGCAGCCAGCGGTTCTGATAAATGAACAGTTCGATTCAATGATTCGAACAAGTATTCCAGAACGGGCGGCAACTTCGACCCACGGCCTCCTTGAGCCGTCCCCGCGTTCTGCTTGCTGAGAGGGATGCCACCTGCGCCCGGCAAAGCCGTTGACTTGAGCCACGTCGCTCAACTCCCAGCCGAAGGGCGTGCGCCCCACCCGCACCTCGGGCATCAGTTAGCGAACACCGGAGCGAGCAGGGGCATGATCGTGAAGACTTATTAGTGCTGGGACACTAAAAGGTCTTCACAATCCCAAAGGTCTTCACGATCATGACGGCGAGGCTGGCTGCGCATGTCGTGAAATTTCGGTACATGTCGCTGTCGTGGCGCCCCCGGCGCCCGACATGTACGAGCGCGCTGGCTACCGCAGGGACGCGGTGAAGCGCTCCCCGGCTCCGGTGCCGAACACCAGGGTCCCGCCGTCGCGGTCGGCGGTGTCGCGGACCAGGACCGCGCCGTTGCCGCTGGCGGTCTCCGTAAGAGCGGTCAGGCGCGGGCGTTGAGGAGCGCCAGCAGCGGCGCGATGTCGGTGAGGTCGGCGAGGACGAGGTCGGCGCCCGCGTCGCGCAGCTCCCGGGTGGATGAGCGGCCGCTGGCGACCGCGACCGAGGTGGCGCCGCCGGTCCTGGCCGCCTCCACGTCGCGCGGGGAGTCGGCGACGTAGACGGTGGCCTGCTCGGTGAAGCCCACTCGGTACTTCTCCTCGGCTCGCAGCCTGATCGCCCGCAGCAGCGCGCCCATCGGGTACGGCTCGGAGCCGGCGAACCCGCCGATGCTCAGGTCCAGGTACTGGTCGAGGCCGAACGCACTGAGCTTGAGCACCGCGTTCGGGCGGCTCGACCCGGTCAGCACCGACTGCACCACCCCGGGAAGGCCGGCCACCGCCGCGAGCGCCTCGGCCGCGCCCGGCAGCAGGGTGCCCTCGGTGGTCAGGTCGGCCTGGCGGGCGGCGAGCCGGGCGGCGAACTCGGCGCCGAACGGTGCCAGCAACTGCTCGGACTCCCCGTCCGCACGGAGGCTGACACCGTTGCGGCCGAGCGCGTCGAAGAAGGTCTCCGGCTCCGTCTTGCCGACCAGCTGCGGCAACTGGACCAGCGGGCGCCCGGTTATCGCAGCAAACGCCTCGGCGTAGGCCGCCCGGGCGACCTTCACGACGTCAAGCAGCGTCAGGTCGATGTTCCACAGCACTAGCCGGTGAATGTTCGGTTCTCCGTAATCCGCGAGCTTTCAACCCATATGCGGGTAACGGTAGTCGGTGGGCGGGGTGAACGTCTCCTTGATGGAGCGGGCGGAGACCCAGCGGATCAGGTTGAACACCGAGCCGGCCTTGTCGTCGGTGCCGCTGGCGCGGGCGCCGCCGAACGGCTGCTGGCCGACCACCGCGCCGGTCGGCTTGTCGTTGACGTAGAAGTTGCCCGCGCTGTAGCGGAGCGCGTCGGCCGCCGCCGCGATCGCGGTGCGCTCGGTGGCCAGGATCGCGCCGGTCAGCGCGTACGGCGCCGCGTTGGCGGCCTGGGCGAGCATCTCCGGGTAGCGCGCGTCCTGATAGACGTGCACGGCCAGGATCGGGCCGAAGTACTCGGTGGTGAACACCTCGTCGGCCGGGTCCGAGCAGTCAAGGACG
>Ga0302324_100031246_pt1 | contig 10050 bp, 6 predicted proteins | sample Palsa_T0_1_FD_201949 | JGI IMG/M metagenome (GOLD analysis project Ga0302324, IMG submission 201949) | Peat permafrost microbial communities from Stordalen Mire near Abisko, Sweden - Palsa_T0_1 | ecosystem: Environmental > Terrestrial > Soil > Palsa > Peat permafrost | place: Sweden: Abisko... | reverse complement strand
TACACGATAATGAGTTTCTTCCCCCTCACCGGCACTCAGGGCCTATACACGCAGTGGGCCAATACGTTCAAGGCGACGGTCGCGCAGATCAACGCCTCGGGCGGCGTGAAGGGTCATCAGCTCAAGGCCATCGTGTGCGACACTGGTATCAGCGCCAACGGAGCGATCGCGTGCGGCCGGGAGGCCGTGGCTGACAAAGCATTCGGGGTCGTGGACTTCTCCGAGTCCGGTGCCTACGAGCCGCTCCTGCAGCAGGCGCATATCGCGGATCTCAACGACCTCACTGACCCTGCCTTCTACAACAATCCCATATCGTTCCCCGTCTTCCCCGGCGGCGCCGTCTTCTTCGCGGGATTTGTCGGAACTGCCTATCACATCGGCTGCACGAAAATGACGCTGGTTAATGCGTTCCCGGAGACCGCGGCTCAGGTAGATGCGGAGAACGCTGCCATCGCCACGGCCGGAAAGGCGCTTCATGTTACGGTCACCAACCCGGTGCTCGTGCCTACGACAGCGGTTGACATGTCATCGCCAGTAGCCCAGGCGCTGAGCAACAAGCCGGGCTGCGTCGCCGTCCAGTCCGCGGGCGCGGACACCGACGGCATCATCGAGGCCGTGCACAACTCCGATCCCTCGGTCAAGCTGATCACCGGCGAGGGATTCATCGCACCGGGCCAGTTCGCATCCCTTCCGCCGGCGCTTGCGGCTTCGGTCGACATCTTCGACACGAGCCTGCAGGAGACGAACACGAACACCGCCGGGGTCCGTGACTGGCTGCAGGCCGTGAACACTTACAGCGCGAACCCGCAGGCGTTCAACTCCGACGGCGCCACGATCTGGACGGCCACCAAGCTGCTGGCTCAGGCGGCCAGCAGCGTCGACGTGGTGAACGCGCAGAACGTCGACGCCTACCTCAACGGGGACCACACCTTCTCGTACGGGGTCCTGCCCGCGGTGAACTTCACCAAGCCCGTGACGCCGAATCCGGTCGGCACGAGAATCTTCGATGCCTGCATAATCCGCATCCAGTACAGGAACGCGAAGTATTACACCGTCGGACAGTTCTACAACGTCTTCAACGGGCAGACGTGCAACGTCTAGGGCCGGGGACTGCTGGCCATCGTGACGCCGTCCGCTGACGCGGCGCTGTCGCCGGAGGCGATCGCGCGGGCGAGGCGCCTGGTGGGCACCGAGATCCAGGTCTGGCCGTGGAACACGGCGGCCGGCCAGGATGCCATCAGGCACTTCGCCTTCGCGGTCGGTGACGACAATCCGCTGTGGTGGGATCGCGAGTACGCGGAAGGATCGGCGGTCGGCGGGGTGACCGCGCCGCCGACCTTCCTGTACACGCTGATGACCGGCGGCCCGTGGCCTTCGGGCAACGGCGGCGGCCGTGCTGACGTGCTCCCGGGTGCGGTTGGCCTATGGGCCGAGGACCGCTGGACCTGGTACTCGCGCGTCGCCGTCGGCCAGCGACTGACCGCACGAGCCACCTTGTGGTCACTAGAAGAAAAACGACGCCGGACCGGCGAGCCGATGGTGGCCCAGACCGAGCACTACGAGATCGCGGCCGATCCCGGTGGCCGGATCGGCGAGCTGTACCGGACGGTCATGCGGCTGGAACCGCGAGCACGGCGCCCGGCATCCGCGCCGCCGTCGGCCCTTCACCACTACACGGCGCAGGACATGGCCGTCATCGAGCGCCAGTACGCGGCCGAGGCGGGCCAGCGCCGTGGCGGGCAGCCGCGATTCTGGGAAGACGTCGCGGTCGGCGACTCCATCGGCAGGATCGTCAAGGGACCGCTGACCATCGGCGGTATCGCCGCGTTCATGGCCGGCCTCGGCCCGCCGATGCTGCCCGTGAACAGGATTGCGAACAGTTACGTCCGGCACTCGTCCTGGCTAGGCCTGCGCCATGCGAACGGCACCGTGGACCCCATGGGTGCGATCCACCTCGACGGCGAGCTGGCCGGCCGGGCCGGATTCGACCGAGGATATGACCTCGGCTCGCAGCGCATCTCCTGGCTGGCGCATGCGGTCAGTGACTGGATGGGGGATGCCGGGCAACTGCTCCACCTGCAGGTACGAATCCTGCGTTCCAATCTTGTGGGCGACGTAACCTGGATCACCGGGCGGGTCTGCGGCAAGAATACCGACGCTCGGGGGAGCAGCGTCGAATGCGTGCTTACCGCCACCAACCAGCGCGATCAGGAAACGACGAGCGGCACGGCGACTGTTCTGCTCCCGCGCCGGAGCGCCGCACCAGCAGATGAGGAGCCGGAGCGCAATGCCTGAATCCGTGGAGACTCTCCTTGGTGCCCGCCAGCAGGTCCGCACCGACATGGGCGGCCAGGAGAAGATCGAGCGCATTCACGCGCGCGGCGGCTCCACCGTTCGCGACCGGATCGCGGCGCTCGTCGATCCCGGCTCGTTCTTCGAGCAGGGTACGTTCGTCCGGTCCGCGCAGCCCGCCGACCGCGAGCGCACGCCAGGTGACGGCCTTATCGGGGGCCTGGCCAGGATAGAAGGCCGGCCGGTTACGGTCGTCGGCAACGACGTGACGGTGAAGGGCGGCAGCGATGCCCAGCACGCCGCAGCCAAGCTGCACCGTCTGTACAACCAGGCGGTTGAGCTGGGCAACCCCTTCATCCTGCTCGGCGAGGCGGCCGGCAGCCGGGTCCCTGATGTACTCGGCTCGGAATCCCTGACCCGCACCCGGGGCGGCGGGATGACCTGGATGGCGACCCGCACCCGCGAGATACCGGTGATAAGCGTCATCGTCGGGCGGTCGTTCGGCGAGTCGTCGTTCATGGCGGCGCTCAGCGATGTGATCATCCAGGTCGAGGGCAGCGTGCTGGCCGTGACCTCGCCGCGGGTAATTGAGATCGCCACCTCGGAGAAGATCACCGAAGAGGAACTCGGCGGGCGGAAAGTCCAGGAGACCGTTACCGGCCAGATCGATCTCGGCGTGGACACCGAGAAAGAGGCGCTTGACGCGGTCCGGGAGATCCTGGCCTTCCTCCCCTCGAACGGCAACTCCAGGCCGCCGCGGATCCCGGACGTGCCGGCACCTGTCCTGGATGAGCGGCTCAGGGACATGGTCCCCGATGACCGCCGGAGGGCCTACGACATGCGGCGCGTGGTGCGCAGGATGGTCGACGACGGCAAGTTTCTGGAGCTACGGCCGAAGATGGCCCACTCCGTGCTGACCGGTTTGGCGCGGCTGGGCGGCTGGAGCGTCGGGATAATCGCCAGCCAGCCGATGCGCTCCGGCGGCGCCCTGACGCCGGAGGCATGCGACAAGATGACCAGGTTCCTGTGCCTGTGCGACGCCTTCAACGTGCCGGTCATCTCGCTCGCCGATTCACCCGGCTTCCTCGTCGGGACGCGGGTGGAACAGGGCAAGCTGCTCTTCAAGGCGATGATGGTGGCGCAGGCGCTGGTCCGGATGCGGGTACCGCGGATCACCGTGGTCGTGCGCAAGGCCTTCGGCCTGTCATTCTTCGCGCTGTCCGGCACCGGGACCGGCACAGTCGCGCTCTACGCCTGGCCTGCCGCCGAGATCGGCTTCATGGATCCGGATGTGGCGGCCAACGTCCTGTTCGCCGGGGATCTGGAGAACCTCGACCTGGACGAGCGGTCGGCGGAGCTGCAGCGGCGTGCGCAGACCCTGGAGGCCGGGACCAACCCCTACGGCGCGGCCGTGCACATGGGAATCGACGAGATCATCGACCCGGCCGAGACCGTGATCGTGCTGAGAGACCTGCTGGACAGGCTGGAAGGCACGAGCGGGCGTCCGGTCGGGCCAGGTGCGCTCAGCTCCTGGCCCACCTGCTGGTGAGTTCAACCCTCGGCTCCGGCACTCAAAGAGTGTACTGTTAACACGTCAGCTGCTAGGCGGCGGAAGGGAGCGCTGGTGGCTTCAGATGGCGCCCGGCCAGCCGGCCAGCCCGGCACGGCCCGGAGCCCCGGCGGGCCAGGCCCTGATCAAGTCCAAAGTGTCCTTGGCCCCATCGACGCCCAGGCTCTCGGCCTGACCCTGATGCACGAGCACGTCGCGTTGCGGACGCCCGGCTTCGCGGAGAACTATCCGTTCACGTTTCCCCGCGATGCGGTCATCGAGCGGGCGGCCGCCGAGCTCAGCGAACTGCGAGCCAAGGGCGTTGGCACGATCGTGGACCTTACCACGGTCGATCTCGGCCGCGACGCGGACCTGCTCGCCGAGGTGTCCCGCCGCAGCGGCATGAACATCATCGCCGCGACCGGTGCCTACCATCACGTGCCGACCTACTTCAAGCCGAGGACGGCCGAACGGATCAGCCAGCTGTTCATCGGTGACTTGGAGGACGGGATCTCCCGGACCGGCGTCCGGGCTGGCGTCATCAAGTGCGCGATCGATGAACCAGGGATGACCGATGACATCCGTAAGCTCACCGAGGCCGCGGGGCTCGCGCACCTGGCCACCGGGGCTCTTATCTCCACTCACACCTCGCCGTCCGGCCGGACCGGTCTCGCGCAGGCCGCGGTTCTAGCCGACCTGGGCGTGGATCTGAGCCGCGTGGTAATCGGCCACTGCGGCGACACCACCGACCACGGCTACCTTAGGGAGCTGCTGAGCATGGGCGCCAACCTGGGGCTGGACCGGTTCGGGCTCACCGAGTTCCTGGACACGGACAAGCGCTGCGAGATCGTCGCCACATTGTGTGCCGAGGGCTTCGATGACCGTTTGGTGCTGTCGCACGACGCGTTCTGCTACAACGACGCGGTATCGCGTCAGTACCGCGACCTGCACCTGCCCGACTGGCGGATGGATCACCTCGTGGACGACGTCCTGCCGCGGCTACGGCAGCTCGGCGTGGCCGAAAGCGCGATCACGAACATGACCGTGGCCAATCCCGCGCGGCTGCTGCCCCGGGCGCCCGTCCAGCGGGCCGGCGGCTAGCCCGGTGACCAACTGTCCTCCTGGTACGAGGCCATGACCAGCAGCGTCCTGCTCATCGGCGGATCCGGGCCGACGGGACCGCTGATCGCCGCCGGGCTCACCGAGCTCGGCCACAAGGTCACCATCTTGCACCGCGGCGTGCACGAGGCCGCCGAGACCGAGGGCCTGGAGCACGTTCACGCCGATCCGCATTTCGCCGGCTCCTTGCGCGCCGCCGTCGCCGGGCTGACCTTCGACGTCGTGGTAGCCACCTACGGTCGCCTGGCCGCGGTCGCCGAGGTCTTCGCCGGCCGGTGCGGTCAGCTGGTTTGCGTCACCGGCACCCCCGTCTACCGCGGCTGGTTCGGGCCGCACCATCGTCCGCCGCTAGCCATGCGCATCCGCACCCGGGAGACCGATGACGTCCTGGCCGAGGGCACCGCCAGCCGCCAGGCCGCCTTCCAGTACAAGATCCATCAGGCCGAGAACCGGGTGCTCGACCGGGCCGCGAGCGGAGGGTACCGGGCCTGCCTGCTGCGTTACCCCAACCTCTACGGCCCCCGGCAGGTCACGCCCTTGGAGTGGCGCGTGGTCAAGCGCGTCCTCGACGGGCGGTCCCAGATGATCGTCCCTGAGAACGGCCTGGCCATCTATACGCGCTGGTACGCGGCCAATGCCAGCCACGCCGTCATCCTCGCGGTGGCCCGGCCGGAGCAAGCGGACGGCCAGGTCTTCAACGGCGGAGACAGCGACCAGTACTCGCTGCGCCAGTGGCTGGAGATGGCTCTGGAGCATCTGGGTAGTCAGATGAGCCTGGTGTCGCTGCCGGATGATCTCGCCGGCCCGGGCCGGGCGCTCAACCCGTTGTGGGGGCTGAGCACGCACGGATACCTGGACACCGGCAAGCTGGAGCGGGTGCTGGGCTACCGGGACACGGTGCCCGCGCGCACCGCTCTGGCGCAGACCATCGACTGGTATCTCAAGCACCCGCCTGACCAGCCCGGGTCAGGCCCTGACTTCGACTACGCGTACGAGGACCGCGTCATCTCCCGCTACCGGGAACTGGTCGAGTCGGCCCGGGCGGAGCTGGATTTCCAGATCCCGCTGGCCCGGCATCCCTACCCGCATCCCAGGCAACCCGGTCCGCTTCGCGATGAGCACGGCCGTTAACCCGAACGACACGCCGCCAGCCGCTGACCAGCGCGGCTAGACACCGAGGAGGACAGGTGGGCACCACGCCGGATCTTGGGGTACCGCTCGACGGGCTCCTGTACGAGATCATCGACGGGATCGCGGTCATCACCCTCAACCGTCCCGAGCGGGGCAACGCCCTGAACGGCGCGATGAGCCGCGCGCTTCACGCCGCCTGGACCGACGTGCGGGAAAACCCCGCGGTCAAGGTGGCGGTGCTCACCGGTGCGGGCGCGCGCCATTTCTGTACCGGGGCAGACATGTCCGCGGTAGCGGAGGCGGGCCGGGTTAGCCCCGGCGGCGGCCCGATGACCGAGGAGATCTTCGTGTCGGCCTGGAACAACCGGGTCTGGAAGCCGGTGATCTGCGCTGTCAACGGCCTGGTGGCCGGGGCCGGGCTGCACCTGGTCGCCGAATCGGACGTCGTGATCGCGGCCGACCACGCCGGATTTACTGACACCCACGTGAACGTGGGCATGGTGGCCGGCTTCGAGGCGGTCGCCCTGGCGCGGCGGCTCCCGCTGGGAGCCGCGCTGCGGCTGTCACTGTTCGGCAAGTCGTATCGGATGACCGCCCAGCGCGCGTACGAGCTGGGGCTCGTCGACGAGCTCACCAGCGCGGACTCGCTGGCTGGCCTGGCGCAGGAGATGGCCCGCCAGCTGCTCCAGAACTCCCCGGAGGCCATGGCCCTGACCAAGCAGGTGCTGTGGTCCTCACTCGAGGTGGGCTACCGGCAGGCGGCCGAGCAGGCCTGGGCGATGATTCGAATGCACTGGCAGCATCCGGATTTCGCCGAAGGCCCGAAGGCTTTCGCCGAGCGCCGGCCGCCGCGGTGGAGCGCGGGCTGACTTGCTCTCTCCGCTTGACCACATCGGATCGGAGTGTTTACAGTGCCCTCAAAAAACCAAACGGCAGGGAGCGCCGTAGCTCAGGCCACATGTGGTCAGGTAACCGGATCCTGCCGCGCCGCCCGCCGGCCGTCCCGCTTCGGTCCGGCGCCGGGGAGGATCGCCCATGGATGAGTTCCTGGCGTTCGGCATCCTTGGGCTTGGCCTGGGTGCCGTATTCACGCTGCTAGGGCAGAGTATCGTGCTGGTGCACCGCGGCTCGGGCGTGCTCAACTTCGCGGCCGGCGCGATCGGCGTGTTCGGCGCGTACGTGTACTACAAGCTCGACCTGGACGCCGGGTGGGCGTGGCCGCTGGCCATGGCGGTGGCCCTGGTCTCCTGCGCGGCCATCGGCTGCCTGATGCACCTGGTCGTTCTGCGGCGCCTGTGGCGCGCTTCGGTCAGCGCGAAGATCGTCGCCACGCTCGGGCTGATGACGATCCTGATGGCCATCGCTAACCTCGCGTTCGCACCGAACGGGCTGACCCAGTCGGTACCGTCCTTGCTGCCGAGCAGCACGGTGCACCTGACCGGGACCAGCGCGGTCGGGCTCAACCAGATCCTGCTGGCGATCATCGGCGTGGTGCTCACCGGCGGGCTAATCGCCATGCAGCGGCTGACCCGGTTCGGCCTGGCCACCAGCGCCGTCGCTGAGAACCCGCTGGTGGCCTCCTCGATGGGCTGGTCACCCGATGCGGTGGCCGCGGCGACGTGGGCCATTGGATCGGCCATCGCGGCCCTCGGCACGATCCTCATCGCCCCGATCACCGGCATGTCGGTGGAGACCTTGACGCTGCTCGTCATCCCGGCCCTAGCAGCCGCCCTGGTCGGCAGGTTCGAGTCCTTCCTGCTGACCCTGGTCGGCGCGATGCTGATCGGGGTCGCCGAGTCCGAGGTGAGCTGGTACGTCAGGTCGCCGGGCTGGACCGAAGCGGCACCGCTGATCATCATCGTGCTCGTCCTGGGCATCCAGGGGCGGCTGCTCCCGTCGCGCTCCGACACCCGCCAGCGGCTGGCCAGCGTCGGCCCCGGCAAGGTGGGAGTGGCCGGCGTCGTCTGGTTCGCGCTCGGCCTGGCCCTGGTCCTGCTGATCTCGCAGACCTGGCTCAGCGCCATGACCACATCGCTGGTGACCGCGGTATTGGTGCTTTCGGTGGTGGTCGTCACCGGATACGCCGGCCAGCTGTCGCTGTGCCAGCTGGCCTTCGCCGGCGTCGCCGCCTACCTCGCGGCCGTCTTCTCGACTCAGGCCGGTGCTCCGCTGTGGCTGGCGATGATTCTCGCCGTCGCGGCCACGATCGTCATCGGCGTGCTCGTCGCCGTCCCTGTGATCAGGACGCGCGGTTCCAACCTCGCCATCGTCACCCTGGCGCTGGCCACCGTCATCGACCAGCTCGTGATCAACAACACCTGGGCGACCCACGTGATCGCCGTCCGCACTCTCCCGGACCTGCGCCTGTTCGGCGCTGACTTCAACGGTCTTTTCTACCCGCGAAGCTATACCGTCCTGGTCTTCGTCGTCTTCGTGGCTGCCGCCCTCATGGTGGCCAACCTGCGGCGCAGCGGCGCCGGCCGCAGGCTCCTGGCCGTGCGCGGTAACGAACGGGCCGCGGCCGCCATGGGCATCTCCGTGCCGGGCGCCAAGCTATATGCCTTCGGCGTAGCCGCCGGCTTGGCCGCCGTAGCCGGAGTGCTGTTTGAGGCGCAGTTCACGTCCCCAGACTTTAGCTTCTTCACCGTTCTCGGCTCGATCAACACGGCGCTTTACGCGGTGCTCGGCGGCGTCGGCTGGGCGTCGGGCGCGCCGGTCGGTGCCATCGCGGCGCCGAGCGGAGTCGGAGCACAGATCCTGTCCCAGTTCTTCAATCCCTCCGGCTGGCTGGACCTGATCACCGGCCTCAGCGTGATCCTGGTCGTGCTGCAGTCCCCCGACGGGCTGGTCCCATTCAACATCAGACAGGCCCGGGCGCTCTGGCGGCGCCTCCGGCCGGCCCGCCCGGAGGCCGTGGGCCAGACCGGCGACTCCGCCGTCAGCAAGCTGACCGTCTCGGATGAGCAGCGTCGGGCTCCGGCTCACGTCGAGGTGCGCGGCCTGACCGTGCGCTTCGGTGCTCAGCTCGGCCTCGACCAGGTGGACCTCGACATCAGGCCGGGTGAAATCGTCGGCTTGATCGGGCCCAACGGCGCCGGGAAGTCGACGTTCATCGACGTGGTGTGCGGCTTCCAGCGCCCGCTGAGCGGGACCGTTCTCGTCGATGGCAAGCCGATCGACCGGCTGGGACCTTCGCAGCGCGCCGGCCTCGGGCTCAGCCGCTCCTTCCAGTCCCTGGAGCTGTTCGAGGACATGACCGTGCTCGATAACTTGCGGGTAGCGCCGGGAAACCAAGCGGTGCCCCGGTACCTGAGCGATCTCCTGTGGCCCCGCCCGGTGCACCTCAGCCCGGCCATCGCCACGGCGATCAGGGACTTCGGCCTGGAAACGCTGCTCGATCGGCTGCCAAGCGAGCTCGACTACGCCCGGCGCCGGGTCGTCGCCATCGCGCGCGCCGTGTCTATCAGCCCAACCGTGCTGTTCCTGGACGAACCGGCCGCCGGCCTCGACGAGACCGAGCGCAGAGAGTTCACCAGCCTGCTCAAACGGCTGTGCCAGGACTGGGGAATCGGCATCCTGCTCGTCGAGCACGACGTTGACCTCGTCTTCGAGGTCTGCGACCGGGTGGTCGCGCTGGACGCCGGACGCGTCATCGCCAGGGGCGTGCCCCGCGACATCAGGAACGACCCAGCCCTCATCGCCTCCTACCTCGGCACACCCGACGACGACATGCCAGAATCCGAGCAGGTCCGGGAGATCGCGCTATGACCACGCCGCTCGCTGACGAGCAGGCCAGGCCGTCCGGGACGTCGCCGGTACTGGAGGTCCGGGACCTATCCGTGGGCTACGGCCAGGTATCTGTTGCCCGCGGGCTGAGCCTGACCGTCAGGTCCGGATCGATCGTCACCCTGCTCGGTCGCAACGGCGCGGGAAAGACCACGACGCTGCATACCGTGGCC
>Ga0302324_100031245_pt1 | contig 10050 bp, 15 predicted proteins | sample Palsa_T0_1_FD_201949 | JGI IMG/M metagenome (GOLD analysis project Ga0302324, IMG submission 201949) | Peat permafrost microbial communities from Stordalen Mire near Abisko, Sweden - Palsa_T0_1 | ecosystem: Environmental > Terrestrial > Soil > Palsa > Peat permafrost | place: Sweden: Abisko... | reverse complement strand
ACCCGCTTTTTCCTAATGATCCTGCCCGATTCCGGGCAGGATCCTTGCGAAACCGGCGCTGACATGGCCATGATGGCCGGCGTGCCCGCGCAGCAGCCGCACGGCGACCTGGTCGAGTACCTGATCCCTGGTCATAACTGCGGGATCGGCGGATCTGGCACGGCAGAGTCGTGCTGCGATACGTCGAGCAGGATGGCGATGATCTCAGCGAGTGCCATGGCGGCGCCTCAGGGCCCAGCGCGTGCTCCGGCCGGCCGGGGTCGGCACGTACCGGATCAGCGTGGTCGCGACCGGCCGGTGCGAGGAGCACCGCCGGGCGTTCACGCTTGTCGTCCGGGGGCAGAGCGGGTGCGTCATTCCGAGCCGGCTGCGGCCAGTGCTGCAGCGAGGGGCTCGAGGTCGGCGATGAGCTGGTCGAGCTCGGTCAGGGTGTCGTGGGGCAGGGCCGCGAGGTCGTCGATGAAGCCACGGCCGCGCATCCTGTCGGCCATGGTGGCCAGCGTCGCGGCCCGGGTGACGCCGGGGGAGTCAGTCAGGTCAGCGCGGATCCGTCTCACGGCAGCGGCGACTCTCTACGACCCCGGATTAGTGCGCCCGCGAACCGAGATCGTGCACGTCACACGCGAGTTGACTCAACCAGTGCTGCCCTTGACCGCGGCTAACAGCGCGCTCGTGGCCGGCCCCGACTGCTTACCGGACAACCCGATCTGCCCCGTGTAACAACCCGCGATCGTGTACGCCTGACCCGCGGTCATCGCGATGCCGAACTGGGTGCCCGATGATCCCGGCACCTCGATCACCCGGTTGCCCTGCGTATCGGCGTAAAAGACCCCACTGCGACCCACAGCGGCCGGCACTTCCTTCCTGGATCCGGTTGTTGCCCGCATCGGCGATATAGAGGCTGCAGCGTCACTGCGTGGCCGTCGAGGCAGCGGGTGAGAAGACTGGCGGGGCCGCATGAGGTTGTCCTGGCGGTGGTGGATGCGGGGTCGGCCTGGGCAGTCCTTCGTGTCAAGTGACCGCGGCTCTGGTCGTCCCATGATCACGCGGCGAGTGTCCCGAGTCGCCCACGCGCCAGCTGCTACTGGGCCTGGTGTTGGCGCGACGCTGACACGGTCCGCAGCACGGTCACACCTTTGGACTGGATCTCCCGCTCGATCTCCCGCATCAGCAGGCTGTACCGCGGCCTGAAGCGTCACCGGCCCGGCGGCATTGAGCGCGCGGGCCACGTGCACCGCCTTAGTTAACTGCCAGCCGGTGAAGTTCGATAGTCCGTAGTAGCGGATCTTGCCAGCGCGGGCAAACCCGTCAAGGGTCCGGGCTGTTTCCTCCAGCGGCGTCCACGGATCAAACCCATGAACCTGATACAGGTCAACCGCCTCGACGCCAGCCGGCGCAGCGACGCGTCCAGCGCCCGGGCCAGATGCCGCGCGGGCCCTCGGTTCATACTCCGGCCCCGGCCCGCCTAGGGCCGGCCCACAACTGGCGGGCTGCGACTCGGCCCAGGACTACGCAGCCTGACGGTTTGGCCCCGCTCCGGCCTCGGCGAGGATGGCCGGGAAGCACCGCCGCGCCGCGGCGGCAGCTGCTCAACGGTGTTTGCTCACCGGGCGTTCTGCCGGAGCTCAACGAGCAGAGGAGGACTCATGCCCAGCCCTATGCCGACCATCACCCTGCCTTCCTCAGAAGAGATCGCCGTGCTCGGGCAGGGCACCTGGCACCTGGCCGAGAACCGGGCGCGACGGCCCTCAGAGATCGCCGCGCTGCGCCATGGCATCGACGCCGGCATGAAGCTGATCGACACCGCCGAGATGTACGCGGACGGGGACGCGGAAATACTGGTCGGTGAGGCCATCTCCGGCCGGCGTGAGCAAGTCTTCCTGGTCAGCAAGGTGCTGCCGCACCACGCGACCCGCCAGGGCACGCCCCGGGCCTGCGAGGCCAGCCTGCGGCGGCTCGGCACGGACCGGCTGGACCTCTACCTGCTGCACTGGCGCGGCCCTGTCCCGCTCGCGGAGACCGCCGAGGCGTTCATGGCCCTGCAGGCGCGCGGGCTGATCAGGAACTGGGGGGTCAGCAACTTCGACGTCGGGGACATGGCAGAACTGCTCTCCCTGCCCGGCGGCAACGAGGTCCAGACCGATCAGGTCCTCTACAGCCCGAGTCGGCGCGCCCCCGAGTTCGAGCTGCTCCCTATCTGCCAGGAGCTGAACATCCCGATCATGGCGTACTCGCCGATCGAGCAGGGAAGGATCCTGCGCCGCCCTGTGCTCCGCGACACCGCGGCCCGACGCGACGCCACTCCTGCCCAGGTCGCCTGGCCTGGGTGCTACGCCAGGACGGCGTCTGCGCCATCCCGCGGGCCAGCAGGCCGGATCACGTGGCCGAGAACCGTGCGGCGCTCGACGTCGAGCTGGATCGCGATGACCTGGCCGCCCTGGACGCGGAGTTCCCGCCGCCCCTACACCCGCAGCCGCTCGAGATGCTCTGATGGCACAATTCCCTAACGGTCTGCCCGGCGTACCCACCAGCGGCCGCGGACTGCGGGATCAGGCGATGGCGGCCGGCATGAGGGGCCGGTGATCCTCGGGCAGCTCGACGACGATGTCGAACCACTCCTTGTGGCTGACCGCCTCGGACAGCGTGCCGACGACGGCATGGGCGTGCTCGAACACCTGGCTGAGCAGGGCCTCCTCGTCGGCCCCGGTGCCCTCCCGCGCCGCGACCTGCCGCAGGATGTCCTCAAGGGACATGCGCCGCGCCCCAGGCGTGGCCGTCGCCATGCCCTGCCGCAGCGGCGGGTGCAGCAGCGGATCGATCTGGGCCATGAGGTCCGCCACCTGGCCGGCAGCGATCCGTTCCGCCAGGATCTCGAGCACCCGCCCCGCTGACCTGGCGGGCCTCGGCGCGCCCCAGGCTGAGCTGAGCTCGGGCCACCCGGGTCGCACCGTATTCCCCCGTCCGGCTAGGACTGCGGCGGCGATGGCGACCGCGGACAACTACCCGATCGGCGGATGCGCGGCGACAGCCCGCCCCGCGAAACTGTCGGTTGACTGTCGCTCGACCGGCTTTCCCCAAAGGAGCCCAGCGATGACAACCACAACTGAGTCAACGGAGTTCCGCCCGGCCGAGGCGATCGGGCGGATCGGGAAGCATTGGGGCTGGATGCTGGCCTTCGGCATCCTTACGATCGCGGCCGGGATCTGCGCCCTGGTCTGGCCCGGCATCACGCTGCTCGCCGCGGCGATCGTCTTCGGCGTCCAGCTGGTCGTGGCGGGCATCTACCGGCTGGTCGCGGCGTTCGCGGCCCCAGAGGAGTCCACCGGTACCCGGGTCATGCTCGGCGTGCTCGGGGTGCTCGGGGTGCTCTCGCTGATCATCGGCTTGGACGCAGTCCGGCATGTGCTGCTGCCGATCGTCGCGCTCGCCCTGCTTCTCGGGATCTTCTGGGTCGCCAACGGCGTGATCGAGCTGTTCACCGCGTTCTCCAACCGGGAGTCCAGCGGCCGCGGCTGGCTGGTGGCCATGGGGATCGTCAGCATTGTCGCCGGGGTCCTGCTGCTCGCGATCCCCAGCCTGTCCTTGGTGGTCATGGTGTTCCTGATCGGCGCCTGGCTGATCTTCTTCGGCATGCTGCAGACGGCGCTGGCGCTCCGGCTCCGCTCTACCACGCACTCGGCTCGCAGCGGGGTCGCGACGCCGCACGGAGCCATGCGACCACGCCCCGGGGGTCCTGGGGGGGTCACGTGACCGGAGAGCCGGGCTCCGAGCACCGCAGGAGGGCCGGGCGGGCGCTGCGTAAGCAGGTCCCGCGGGCCGGCCACGGGAGCTGGAGCCCGGCTCCCGGCCGTCCTGACCCGGTCGGCATGCTGGAGGAGAACAACCGCCCCCGGCTTCCTGATCTGGTGCCCGTCCGGTATGGGCGGACGCTCGCCTCGCCGTTTGCGTTCCTGCGCGGCTCCGCGGTGATCATGGCGGACGACCTGGCCGGAACCCCCGCCACCGGGCTGCGGGTGCAGGCTTGCGGCGACGCGCACCTGGCCAACTTCGGGGTCTTCGGCACTCCCGAGCGTAATCTGGTCTTCGACGTCAACGACTTCGACGAGACGCTGCCCGGGCCCTGGGAGTGGGACGTGAAGCGGCTGGCCGCGAGCGTGGTCCTGGCCGCCAGGAACCTGCAGATCGGCGATCAGCAGGCCAGCCGGGTGGTCCGCCGGACCGTCCGTGCCTACCGGGAGCGGATGGCCGATCTTGGGGTGATGGGGCCGCTGGACGTCTGGTACGACCGGGTGGATATCGCCGCGGTGGTGGCCATCGCCCGGCAGGAGGGCGCCCAGGACCTCAAACGCCAGCTTCGCGTGGCCAAGATCCGCCAGCGCACCAGCCTGCAGGTCCTTCCTAAGCTGACCCAGCAGGCCGACGGCACGCTGAAGATCATCGACGATCCGCCGCTCATCGGCCATGTCGACCCGGAGGCGTTCGACGGCGAGAAAATGATCGGGGTGTACGCGGAGTCGCTGCCACCCGACCGCCGGCCCCTGCTGCAGCGCTACCGGGTGCTCGACACGGCCAGGAAAGTCGTGGGGGTCGGCAGCGTCGGCACCCGGTGCTACCTGAGCCTGCTCGCCGACCCCGACCTGCGCTCGCCGCTGTTCCTGCAGCTCAAGGAGGCGCGGGAGGCCGTGCTCTCGCCATACGCCGGGCCGTCCGAGTTCGCTCACCAGGGGCAGCGGGTGGTGGTGGGCCAGCGGCTGATGCAGGCGGCCAGCGACATGTTCCTGGGCTGGACCAGCTATCGCGGCCACGACTACTACGTCCGCCAGTTCAAGGACATGAAGCGCTCGGTCAACCTCGACATGATGACCCCGGCCGGCTTCGCGAGCTACGCCGAGGTGTGCGGCCGGACTCTGGCCCGGGCCCACGCCCGGACCGGTGACGCGGCGGCCATCTCGGGCTACCTGGGCAGCGGGACCGCTTTCGACCAGGCCATCGCCAGGTTCGCGGGCAGCTACGCCGGGCAGGTGACGGCCGACTACGAGGCGCTGGCCGGGGCAGCCAGGGCCGGCCACATCCCGGTGGTTCAGGAGGCCTGACGTGCCTCGTGACTTTACGGCTTCCTGGCCGACTACTGACAGTTTATGATCGCGGGCCGCAAATCGCTGGCGTCGCCAACTCGGGCAGGCAGGATGTTCAGCCGTAGCCCGCCGAGTCGAACCGGGGAACCGGCTGGCGCCTGCGTTCCGGCGGGCGCCGGTCACTTCTCCCGCCGCAAGATGGCCGCAAGCATCCCATCCCGCCGACACCCAGGGCGGCGCAGCCGGATACAGGTCGAGCAGGGTGAGTGCGCGCGGGGCCTACTCGCCAGCCCGTCGTGCCTGGGAACTGGCAGCGCGAACGGCAGACCCGGTGACCTGGCCCGGGCAGGTCTGGCTGCACCGCAGCCGCACTAGCTTCCGTGCCTCGCGCAGGCGGGGCGAAGAAGCCCGCCTCGTCCCGGTCCTGCTCCGCCGCAGTGGTGACCACGTTGCGGAGTTCGGCACGCGCCGCGGCGCCGGACAGGCCACGGCAAGCGCAGAGCCCGGGCTCAGTGTGCGACCGGAGAGCAGGATGCTTGAATGAGAGCAGTGCCAGCCTGTTCGGTGCCCAGGACAAGGTCCGGCCCTCACCGGCCGGGCGACGAGCCAGCGGCCGGAGGTCAGTGCCCATGATTCTCGTGACCGGCGCCACCGGCCAGGTCGGCTATCACCTGATGGAAGCGCTGGCCGACGCGGGAGCCGACGCCGCGGCGATGATACGGGTGGAGGCGAAGGCTGCGGACCTGCCGGGGTCTCAGCAACCGGTGGTCGCGACGCTCGACGGACCGCCGCCGTCCGATGTCCTGCAGGCCTTCGACCAGGTATTCCTGCTCAGCCCGGCGCACGAGGGGCAGGTAGAGCTTGAGCTGACTTTCATCGACGCGCTCGTCGCCGCCGGTCATCAGCCACATGTCGTGAAACTCGCGGCAGACGGGTTCCTGGATCCGGGCTGCGAAGTGCGCTTCATGCGCAATCACCGGCAGATCGCTGAGCACCTGGACAGGACGGCCCTGCCGGTCACGTATCTTGCGTCGAGCCTGCACATGGAGAACCTGCTGGAGGCGGCCGACACTATCCGCGACCAGGCCACGATCTTCGCGCCGGCGGGAGACGGCAAGATCGGTTTCGTGGCGGCGAGTGATGTCGCCAAGGTGGCGGCACGCGTGCTGTCAGTCCGCTCCACGAGGACACGGTCTATGTCCTCACCGGTCCGGAGGCCCTGTCCTACGGCGGCGTCGCCGCGCGAGTCTCGGCAGTCTTCGCGCGTCAGGTTGACTACCAGGAGATGCCGGAGCACACGGCGAGAGAGCAGATGCTCGCGAGCGGCCTGAGCCCGTGGCAGGCCGAGGGCTCACTCGAGCTTTTCGACTGGATCCGGGAGGGCGGAGCGGACTCGGTCACGTCCACGGTGCGGGAGGTGACCGGCAACGATCCGCACTCACTGGCGGACTGGCTCGGCGAGATGCGCGGCGCGTTCCTCGGCCGGCCCCCGGGCCTCGCTCCGGAATTCGTCTAACCAGGGACAGGCCGATGAGCTGGCCGCCTGCGGCCTGGTCCTCACGCAGTTCTGCGTCGCGTCGCTTTGGGCAAGTCTCGCTTGGCCTTCTCATCGTCGATCAGGCGGATCATCTCCTTCCGTACGCCGACCAGGGCATGATCCAGCTCGCGGTCGCTGAAGGTCGCCACGAGCGGCGGCCATCCCGGTAGCCACGCCTCCAGGGTGACTTTCTGCTCGGGGCCGCCGCGGTCTTTGACCGAGATCTCAAGATCAGCCTTCTCGGGTGGCCAGTGCGCAAGGTGCCGGTCAAGAGCGGACAGAACTTCCAGGACGTGGTCCTGGTCCTCGGCGCTGAAGCCGGAACCGAACCGCAGCCGCTCGGCCACTATCGGCTCCGAGTTCTTCTCATGATCGCTCATACTGTCTACCCTCCCACCGCTGCCGGGGAGAGGGGGCGAGACCCGCCAGTAGCACCCGGAGCTCTGGGCGAGGGCGGTCGTGGCCGACCGCGCCGCTGCCGTTGCCAACGCCGACTAGCGCGGCTGGCGCAGGAGCTTGAGATCGAGCGGCGGGGCCGGCAGCGGATCGCCCTGGTATCCACCGACGGAGCCGAACTCGCCTGCTCGCCACGCCGCGGTCGCCGCGCTGATCTTCTCCGGCGTGCGGGCGACGAAGTTCCACCACATGGGGAGCTGCTCGCTGAGCGGCTCGCCGCCGAGCATGATCAGCGTGCTGTCAGCAGGCGCCGACACCGCCGTCTCGTGCCGTCCCGCGGGCAGGTACAGCAGCTGACCAGGTTCCAGCCGCACGCGTCGACACTGCCCTCCCCGGCGGCTGCGAAGATGACATGCTCGAAGCCGGACCGCAGCGGGAGAAGACACCGGGCAGGCTGGTCAGCGGCTGACAGCTGCGCGCCGACGATCGGGGAGAATGCCGTCGCCGGTGATCGCAGACCCGCGAGATCGCCGAGCAGGACGCTGACATGGAAGCCACCGAGACTTGTCTCGGGCAGCTCGGTGCAGTGCTCGAAAGCCGGGTCGACCAGCCGGCTGGCGTTCGGGAGCGCGACCCACAGCTGGACACCATGCAGGGTCGGGTCGTGTTCGGCCGGCGACTCCTCTGCGTGCGCTATGCCCCGTCCGGACGTCATCAGGTTGAGCTGTCCCGGCCGGATCAGTTGTTCAGTACCGACACTGTCCCGGTGCAGCACGTTCCCGGCAAAAAGCCAGGTGACGGTCTGGAGACCGATATGGGGATGCGGCGGTACGTTCATGCCGGCCATGCCGTCGACGTCCATCGGCCCGTAGTGATCGATGAAGCACCAGGCGCCGGCGCTCTGGCGAACCCGGAGCAAGACCATGCGCCGTACGGTCACGCCGCCGACGCGGGCGTTGCGGGCCCGGGTTAGTTCAAGATCTTGAGGTTCGGGAACGGGGTCACTGCCGACCTCCACGTATCGCTCCCGGAACGCTGCGGTCAGCCGAGGCCCGGGCCAGGCAGGAAGTTCCCGCAGACGCCCGGGTCCTGTGGAAGCACAGATTCGGGGGCACCTGCGCACAGGAGCAGTTCTCTTCCGCGACGCTCGCTAAGACGCTCGGCGCGGCCAGGTCTACGTCGAATTCGACAACGCCATCACCGCAAAGGCCACGCCGGTCACCGAGAGCTCTTCAGCACCTGGGACGCACCGACCGCCCGGCAAGCCCCGGCCTGCTGACAGCGATGCTCGCGCTGGCCCGCCCACGCTGCGGCGCCATTCAATGCCGACTTCTACAGCGTCGCCGCGACCGTCATCCCCCTACTGCTCCTGGCGGCCACCCTTCAGGGCCGCGTGTACCGGCACATGACCGGTCTGAGCACTATGTTCACGGAACTCGGCAATGCCATCATCCTCAGTCTGGGCGGCCTCTACGAGGTCGTCGCCGTCCTGGCCCTCTACTCGCGGTCCGCGACCATCCACACGGCACGTCTGGTCATCGGAGGGCTGATCTGTCGTTAACGGTGCGCGCGTTCCTCGACGTCGGCGGCGTTGAGCACACGACCGCGGTCCCGCGGAAGGGGCTTGTGAAAATCTGCGCAATGCGCCCCGCGGAACGGTCATGGCCCGGGCAGGGTGCCCCAGACGCGCCCGACTCGCGGCATGACCGGATGCTGCTACCGCGGTATGGAATACCAGAGTATGATTAAGGAATGAAGGTTGACAAACTGAGCGTGTCATTCGAGCCTGACCTAGGCGACGCCGTCAGGTCGGCTGCCGCACAGGCAGGCAAGCCAGTCTCCTCATGGCTGGCCGAAGCTGCCGCTAGCAAGCTTCGAGCCGAAGCGCTGGCTGACTTCCTGTCCGACTGGGAAGCCGAGCATGGTGTGCTCTCCACCGAGGATGTCGCCCGCGCGGAACGGGAGCTCGGCCTGGCGGCTGGGGATACTGCCGCGTGAGCGCGCTGATCTTGGATGCCGGAGCGCTGGTGGCGGTCGACCGTGACGACCGCGCAATGATCGCACGGCTCCGGGCGGCCCAGGCGCACGGCCTGGAGCTGCGGACCAACGCGATGGTCGTCGCTCAGGTGTGGCGCGACCGGCATGGCCGCCAGGTGAACCTGGCCCGGTTGCTGCGGGCTGTCGATGTGCGCGTAGTCAGCCAGCGCGACGGCCGCGACGCAGGCGTTCTCCAGGCTATGGCCGGCACCGCGGATGCGATCGATGCGACTGTCGTGCTGCTGGCCGTACGAGGAGATCGCATCCTGACCAGCGATCCCGGCGACATCAATCTGCTGGCCGCAGCAGCTGAGAACGGAGCCGTCGTCGTTTCCTGCTAGACCAGGCTGCCCTGGCGACTGGCGGCACGAGCGGATGATCCCGCATGACCCCGGACGGCAGAACTTCGCAGCCTGCTCCCGCCTCTGGGCGCTCGTGGCGTCCGCTCGACGCGCAGGCGCGGGCTCTTGCGGATCATTCGTGGTCGGTGGACACTCGCGCTGTGCAGCCGATCCGGTACGCAACGACCAGTGACGACGTCAGTGTCGCGTATCAGGTTGTCGGCAGCGGTGACGTCGATCTGATCGCCGCGCTCGGCATTGTCACTCATCTGGAGGTCAACTGGGAGGAGCCCGCCTTCGCCCGTTTCCTGGGCAAGCTGGCCTCGTTCTCGCGGCTCGTCCTGTTCGATAAGCGCGGCGTCGGGCTGTCGGAGCACCCGCGCTGCCACCGTGGCGCTCGGCTCGGCCAGCTGCCGGTCACTCAGCAGCTCGACGCGTCCGACCGGCAGCAGCCCCACCTTCACGTCGACCCTGTCCAGCAGCGGCCCCGACAGCCGCGCCAGGTACCTGCGGCCGGACGAGGGGCGTGCAGGTGCAGGCGGTGTCGGCCGGCTGCCACGAGCTGATCAGGGACTACGGCGCGATGTGCGTTACCTGCGCAACCGACGTGCTCGAGCACGTCGGGATGGCCGAGCCCGGGCTGGCAGGCACACTGCGGATGGGC
>Ga0302324_100031244_pt1 | contig 10050 bp, 9 predicted proteins | sample Palsa_T0_1_FD_201949 | JGI IMG/M metagenome (GOLD analysis project Ga0302324, IMG submission 201949) | Peat permafrost microbial communities from Stordalen Mire near Abisko, Sweden - Palsa_T0_1 | ecosystem: Environmental > Terrestrial > Soil > Palsa > Peat permafrost | place: Sweden: Abisko... | reverse complement strand
TCCGGGCCTGGTAGGCGGCGCCCTGGCCGACGTGGTCCAAGAACGCCTCGGTCGCCTCGGTGAACGCCATGAAGTAATAGGCGTCCATCATGTGGCCGTTGTAGTCGATCCACTCCGGTGGCACGATCCGGCCGCCCGTATTCAGTTTCTCGGCGAGCTCAGCCATGCTCGAACGCGGGCACGTCGGCCAGCAGCTGGCGGGTGTAGGCGTGGCTGGGCTCGGTCAGCACCCGGGTGACCGGGCCGCGCTCACAGATCTGCCCGGCGCTGATCACCGTCACGTCATCGGCGATGCTGCGGACCAACGGCAGGTTGTGCGTGATGAACAGCAGCGCCAGGCCGCGCTCGGCCTGCAGCCGCAGCAGCAGCTCCACGATCGCCGCCTGCACCGACACGTCCAGCGCGGAGGTGACCTCGTCGCAGACCAGCAGGTCGGGATCCAGGACCAGGGCGCGGGCCAGCGCGACCCGCTGGCGCTCCCCGCCGGACAGTTCGTCGGGGTAGCGGGCGGCGAACGAGGCCCGCAGCGCGACCGAGGTCAGCGCGTCGTCGACCTTCTGCTGGTGTTCCTTGCCCGCCAGCTTGCGGCCCTGCTGTTTAGCGAAGTGAGCGAGCGGCGTGCCCACGATCTGGCCCACGGTGTGCCGGGGGTTGAGCGAGGAGTACGGGTTCTGCGAGACGAACTGGATCCGGCGCAGCTGGTCCTGGGTCCGGTGGCGGACGCCGGGGGCCAGTTCCTGGCCGGCGAACGTGATCGTCCCGGTCCAGTCCTTGTGCAGTCCGACCACGCACCGGGCCAGCGTGGTCTTGCCCGAGCCCGAGGTGCCGACGATCGCGACCGACTGCCGGGCTCCCACGACCAGGTTGACGTCCTGCAGCACCGGCTTGTCGGTATAGGAGACCGACACGCCGCTGATGGTGAGCACCGGCTCCTCGTCCGGGAGTTCCGGACGCGCCCCGGCCAGCGTGGCGGTGCCGGACAGCGCGGCGACCTCCACGGCGCGTACGCACCGGGCGGCGTGCCCGGTGCCGGACACGGTGATCAGGTCGGGCTGGCGGACCTCGCACTCGGCGATCGCGAACTCGCACCGCGGCTGGAAGAAGCAGCCGGCCGGGCGGCTGCCCGGCCGCGGCGGGCTGCCCGCCATCCCGTGCAGCTCGTAGGTGCCCTCCAGCACCGGGATGGCCCGCATCAGCCCGCGGGTGTACGGATGGGCCGGGCTCGCGAACACCTCCCGGGCCTGGCCGACCTCGATCAGCCGTCCGGCGTACAGCACCGCGACCTGGTCGGCGATCTCGGCCACCACGGCCAGGTCGTGGCTGATGTAGACGGCGGCCACCTGATAGGTCCGGCACAGCCCGCGCACGGTGTCCAGGACCCGGCGCTGGGTGGTGACATCCAGGCCGGTGGTCGGCTCGTCCAGCACGATCAGCCTGGGCCGGCAGGCGAAGGCCATGGCCAGGGCGACCCGCTGCTGCTGGCCGCCGGACAGCTGGTGCGGGTAGGAGGCCAGGATCGGGGCCGGGTCTTCCAGGCCCGCCTCGGCCAGCACGTCGGTGAGCCGGCTCGGATCACCGCCGTGGATGGTGAACACCTCGCGCAGCTGGGTGCCGATCTTCAGCACCGGGTTCAGCGCGCTGGCCGGATCCTGCGGGACGTAGGCGATCGTCCGGCCGCGCAGCTTGGCCAGCTCGTGTTCGGGCAGCGTGAGGATGTCCCGGCCGTCGACCAGCACCTTGCCGCCGCCGGGCCGAAGGCCGCGCTTGAAGTACCCGAGCAGCGCGAGCGCGACCGTGGTCTTGCCCGAGCCCGACTCGCCGACCAGGCCCAGCACCTGTCCGGGCTGGACGGTGAAGGAGATCTCGTCGACCACGTCGGCGTCGGGCTGGCCGCGGCGCGGGGTGGTCAGGATGCGCAGGTTCTCCACCGCGAGCCGCGGCGTGCCCTCGGTTTCCGAAGCGGCCACTACCGGGATGTCTCCCGACGGGGCGGTCACGAGGTGGCTCCCTCAAGCGTGAGCTCGGCCAGCGGATCCGGCTCGGTGGAGCGGCGGCCGACGCCGAGCGAGGCCCGCGCCACCGCGTCGGTGAACGTGTTCGTGCCGATGGTAAACAGCGCGATGAGGATGGCGGGCATCAGCACCCCCCACGGGTTGGCGATCAGGCCGACCCGGTTCTCGTTGATCATCAGGCCCCAGCTCGCCGCCGGCGGCTGCAGGCCGAAGCCCAGGAAGCTCAGCCCGGCGATGACCAACATGGAGTAGGTCAGCCGCAGCCCGATCTCCACCATGAGCACCGAGGTCAGGTTGGGCAGCACGTCCCGGCGGATGATCCGGCGGCCCGGGATGCCGAGGATCTGCATGGCCTTGACGAAGTCCCGTTCGGAGATGTCCAGCGCCGCCGCGCGGGTTACCCGGGCGACCTGCGGCGCGTGCGAGATGGCGACGGCCAGCACGATCAGCCAGATCTTCGGGCCCAGGATGCTGACCAGCAGCAGCGCGAACACCAGCTGCGGGAAGGCCAGGATCACGTCCACCGAGCGCATGATCACGGCGTCCCGCCAGCCGCCGGAGTAGGCCGCGACCACCCCGCACAGGGACCCGGCCGCGACGCCGAGCGCGGTCGCCACGGCCGCCATGAGCAGCAGTTCCCAGCCGCCGTCCAGGGTCCGGCTCAGCACATCCCGGCCCAGGGTGTCACCGCCGAGCCACGCGACGCTCGAAGCCCGGGCGAACGGCTCGGTCACGAACGCCGTGCTCGAGTACGGGGCGACGGCCGGGCCGATCGCGGCCACCAGGACCACGCACCCGGCGATGGCCAGCCCGGTAGCCCCGCGTGGGGTGCGCACCGCGCGGCCGAGCACCGCGAATGCCTCAGGTCTGCGAGCCACTGGCACCTCCAGCGAAGTTCAGGATCTGGGCAGCCGCCGCCGCGGGCTCACGGCGAGCGATATGACGTCGGTCAAGATATTGACGGCCACATAAAAGGCCGCCAGGACCAGCACGATGCACTGGATCTGCGGGATATCCCGGTCAGAGACCGCGGCCACCAGGGCCTGGCCCAGCCCCGGGTAGTTGAACATGTACTCCACCACCACCACGCCGCCGGCCAGGTAGAGGAAGTTCAGCCCGATCACCTGGATGGTGGGCGCGATGGCGTTGGGCAGCGCGTGGACGAACAGGATCCGCCACCTCGGCACGCCCTTCAGCTGTGCCATCTGCACGTAGTCGCTTTCCAGCGAGTCGATCATCGACGCCCGCATCATCCGGAACACGTACGGGACGATGACGATGACCAGGGTCGCCACCGGGAGCACCAGCTCGGCCGGGTTCGACCACGGCGCGGTCCCCGGCGCGAACACCGAGACCGCGGGGAACAGATGCCACACCACCGCGGCGAAGAAGATGACCAGGATCACCGCCACGACGAACTCCGGCAGCGCGGTGATGGCCAGGGCCCCGACCGAGAGCACGTGGTCAAGCAGGCTGTCCCGGCGCGCCGCGGCGAGCACGCCGAGGCCTACGCCGAGCACGGTGCCGATCACGCCGGCCAGCACCACCAGCACCGCCGAGTTCAAGATCCGCCCGCCGACCAAGGTGCCCACCGAGGCCCCGTTGGCCAGCGACGTGCCGAAGTTGCCGTGCAGGATGGCGATCAGCCAGGTCCAGTACTGCTCCACAGCTGGCCGGTTGAGGTGCAGCTGTACCTCCAGGGCGTGCAGCCGGGCCGGGGTCGCGGTGTTCAGCAGCACCGCGTTAGCGGCGTTGCCGGGCAGGATCTGCGTGGCCGCGAAGACCAGGATCGACACCAGGATCAGGGTGAGGATGCCGATCCCGCTGCGCTTGATCAGCGTGTCGCGGATAGGGTGCGGCCGGGCGGCCTTGGACGGGGGGCCGACGCGTTCGGGCGCCTGCGTCGCGGTCGTCACGAGAGCCACACCCCCTTGAAGTCGTAGGCGTTCAGCGACAAGCCGATCTTGGACGGGACCAGACCGCCGACGTTGGCGCCGTAGCCGTCGATCACCGGGGGGAAGAACGGGATGATGTAGCCGCCCTCGTCGTACTCGATCTGCTGCATCTCGTGCGCGAGCTCGGCGCGCAGCGAGTCGTCGACGGTGGCGATGGCCTGGTTGTAAAGCGAGTTGTACCGGGAGTTGTCCCAGTGCGTCTCGTTGAACGAGGCGGTCGGCAGTGTGGCCAGCGACACCTGCGGCAGGTAGAAGTTGTAGAACCAGTAGTCCTGCGCGAACTGCCACTTCAGGTAGTTGGTGCCGTAGAACTCGTTCACCGTGACGTCGCTCACGCTCACCGTGATGCCGGCCGCCGCAGCCTGCTGGGCGAGCACCTGCGCGGCCAGCACGGTGCCCTGCGCGATGTCGGAGGTCACGAGCTGAACGTGCAGGCCCTCGGCGCCCGCCGCCTTGAGCAGCGACTTGGCCTGGTCGATGTCCTGCTCCCGCTGCGGCAGGCTGTGGTTGTACTCCGGGGCCCAGATCCCGAACAGGTCGTTGCCCAGCGTCCCGAAGCCGCCGAACACCAGGTCGAGCATCTGCTGCCGGTCCACGACCAGCCGCATGGCCTGGCGGATCCGCACGTCGGCGAACGTCCCGGTGTCCACCCGCATGGTGAACGGGTTCCAGCCGCCGCCCGCCGAGACCAGAACGTTCTTGCTTTCGCCCTGGACCTCGGAGATCACGTCCTCGCTCAGCAGGTTGACCACGTCGACCTGGCCGGCCAGCAGCGCGTTCACCTGGCTGGTCTCGTCGCTGTAGTCGGTAATGACGATCTCGTCCAGGTACGGCAGCCCGGTCTGCCAGTAGTTATCGTTGCGTACGAACACCGATTGCGTGCCCGGGCTGAAGCTCTTCAGCCGGAACGGGCCGGTGCCGACCGGCGCCGTCACGTCGTACCCGACCGGGATGATGTCTGAGTAGCCGGGGATGGCCAGCGCCTGGCCCAGGGTGGCGAACGGGGTGCTGCAACCGATCCGCATCGTGTACGGGTCGAGCTTGGTCATGGCCTTGACGTCGATCGAGGCCAGGCCGGCCGCGGCGGAGGCCGGTGCCTTCGGGTTGAGGATCTGCTGGAAGGTGTAGATGACGTCGTCGACGGTCAGCGGCTTGCCGTTGTGGAACGTTATTCCCTGCTTGATCCGCAGCGTCCACTCGGTGGCCTTGGCGTTGGGTGTCAGCTCCTCGGCCAGCACGAAGACCGGTTGCGCGTCCGGGGTCAGCCCGATCAGCGGCTCGTACAGGTTGTCGATCCGGGAGAAGTCCACGTTGGTGACGGCGTTCAGCGGGTCCAGCGTGTCGGCCGTCGATCCGCCGGACAGGCCCGCCCGCAACTGGCCGCCCCGGCGCGGCTTGCCCGCCGTGGAGGTGGTGAACGCCTTGATCGTGTTGCCGGTTCCGCACCCGGTGAGCAGGCCGCCGGTCCCGATGGCCAGCGAGCCGGCCAGGCCGGCCTTGAGGAAGTCCCTGCGGCTGAAGGTCATTTCTGCTCCCGGCGGTGCGCGCAGCGGTAAGGCCGCTATGAATCCGGATGCCGCGGTAGTCGTTCTGTCACACGCTCACAAGACCATGAGTTCACGATGCGAACATAATGTGCATAATGTGATTTAGGCCGATGGTAAAGACGGTCCCCGTAGTGTGTCAAGGATCACAAACAGCCGTGTACCGCTCCACCAGCTCGAGCAGCTCGGCCAGGAAGCCGTCCCGCACTCGCTCCAGCTCGGCCACCGAACGCCCGTCCGCCTCGCGCAGGCAGCCCTCGATCATCTGGTCCCGCAGTTCGGGCGTGAGCGGCGGCGCCTGCAGCCGGGTCCACGGCTCCTCCAGCGCCGCCCCGAAGTGGTCCAGCATATGGGCCATGCCGCCGCTTCCTCCGGCCAGGTGGAAGGTGAGGCACGGGCCCATCAGCGCCCAGCGCAGCCCCGGGCCGAAGGCGATCGACGCGTCGATCTCCGCCACGGTGGCCTCGCCCGCGGCGACCATGTGCAGCGCCTCCCGCCACAGCGCCTCCTGCAGCCGGTTCCCGACGAACCCGGGCAGTTCCCGGCTCAGCCGCAGCGGGCGCTTGCCCGTGCCCGCGTAGAACCTCACCAGCCAGTCCACCGCCGCCGGATCGGTCCGGGAACCACCCACCACCTCGACCACCGGGATCAGGTACGGCGGGTTGAACGGGTGCCCGACCACGCAGCGCTCGGGGTGCTCGCAGTCGGCCTGCAGCATGGTCATCGCGAACCCCGACGTGCTCGACGCGATGACCACCTCCGGCCGGGCGGCCCGGTCCACCTCGGCCAGCACCCGCTGCTTGACCGGCCCGTTCTCCGGCGCGTTCTCCTGCACCAGGTCGGCGTCGGCGACCGCCGCGGCCAGCGTGTCGTGGAAGACGAGCCGGTCCGGGCTCGCGCCCTCGCGCAGCCCCATTCGCTCCAGCAGCGGCCAGCTCGCCTCCACCATGCGCAGCAGGTCGGCGTGCGCGGCCGGCGACGGGTCGTAGACGTCGACGTCGAAGCCGGTCCGCAGGTAGTGCAGCGCCCACCCGCCGCCGATCACCCCGGCGCCGACGATTCCCACCCGGCGCGCCTGCTCCGGTTCAGTAGCCCACATTGTCCAGGCCCTTGAGGCCCAGCATCTCCCGCGCCTCGGCCGGGGTGGCCACCTCCAGCGACAGCGCCTCCAGGATGCCCCTGATCTTGGTCACCTGGCTGGCGTTGGACTCGGCGATCTGGCCCTTGCCGAGGTACAGGCTGTCCTCCAGGCCGACCCGGACGTGCGAGCCCATGATCGCCGCCGCGGTGACGATGCCCATCTGGAATCGCCCGGCGCCTAGCGTCGACCACTGGTACGCGTCGCCCAGCAGCCGGTCGGCGGTCCGCTTCATGTGCACGATGTGGTCGACGTCCGGGCCGATGCCGCCCATCGTGCCGAAGATGGTCTGCACGAAGATCGGCGGCTGGACCAGGCCCTGGTCCAGGTAGTAGGCCAGCGTGTACAGGTGGGAGGTGTCGTATGCCTCGGCCTCGAACCGGGTGCCGGTCTGCGGGCCGACCACCTTGAGCATGTACTCGATGTCGGCGTAGGTGGAGACGAACGGCTCGGCCCGGGTGGACTCCAGGTACGGCTCTTCCCAGCCGAACTTGAACCGGCCCTGGTACCGGTCGATCATCGGGAAGCTGCCGTAGTTCATCGTGCCCAGGTTGAGCGTGCACAGTTCGGGCTTGAGGTCCAGCACGCCCTGCAGGCGGTCGGCCACGGTCATCCCGGTGCCGCCGCCGGTGGAGATGCTCACCACCACGTCGCTGCGTTCCCTGATGCCCTTGGCGTACTGCGCGAACAGCTCCGGATCGGCCGACGGGCTGCCGTCCTCGGGGTTCCTCGCGTGCAGGTGGAGCACGGCCGCGCCGGCCTGCGCCGCGGCCACGCCCTGGTCGACGAGGTCACTGACCGTGTACGGCAGATAGGGCGACATCGACGGAGTGTGGCCGGAGCCGGTGAGTGCGCAGGTGATGATGACCTTGCCTGCCATCGTGCCACCCCCTGGTGTTCACGATACGAACGATTTGTTACTAATGTGCAGCGTATCTGCCGGTTGGACACGGGTCAATATCCCGAACGCAGCGTGGTGCGTGCGCCCGGTCAGGTCCGGGGTCAGTCCAGCAGATCGCGGATCTCGGCGGCCGTCCCCACGGCCGCCAGGCCGATCTCGCGCAGCCGCCGGGCCGAGTTCATCGGCGCCGGGCCCCAGACGTTGACCACCGCGATCGGCGCGCGCCGGGAGTTGAGCACGGCGGCCGACGCGCCGGAGGAGAACTCCTCGTACTCCCGGTCGCACAGCGCGAACCCGATCCGGCGGACCTCAGCGAGCTCGCGCTCCAGTTCTTCGCGGTCGGTGACGGTGTGGTCGGTGTAGCGCGGCAGGACCGCGGGCAAGATGCCGTCCCGCTCGTCGCGCCCCAGCCAGGCCAGGAACGCCTTGCCGCCGGAGGTGGCGTGCAGCGGCACCGGTTTGTCCAGCCAGTTCGGCGCCATCATGTTCGGCGGCTCCACCTGGTCGGCGTAGACGAGATTGAACCGCCGGGCCACGGCCAGCGTGACCGCCTCCCCGGTGCGCAGGCACAGGTCGGTCAGCAGCGGGCGGACCCGGCGGATCAGCGCGTCGTCGGTCACGGCAGACGCGACCACCGTGGCGCCGTAGCCGACCGTGTACCGCTGGGTGACCGCGTCCCGGTCCACCAGCCCGTGATGCTCGAGCGTGCGGAGCAGCCGCCACGCGGTGGCCCGGTTGATACCGCACCGGCGGGCCAGCTCGAGCACGGTGGGCGGGGTGGTGCTCGCGGCGACCGCCTTCAGCAGCACGATGGCCCGGTCGACGGCCTGGATGCGCTGCACGCCGTCGGTGGCCGGACCAGGCATTTCGGCGGTGTTCGCCGCTAGGCCTGACATAAAGTGCAGCATAACCACGAGTCGCCCCCGGTCGGTCCCACCGCGGTGCCCAACCTAGTACATGATGGGCGGATGCCACTGTTCGAGTTCGAGGGCCGCGGACCGCAAATCAGCCCGGCCGCCTGGATCGCGCCGACGGCCACCCTGGTCGGTGACGTGCGGGTCGAAGCCGAGGCGTCCATCTGGTACGGGGCCGTGCTGCGCGCGGACTTCGGGCCGATTCTGGTCCGGCGGGGCGCCAACGTCCAGGACGGGTCGGTGCTGCACGGCGGCGATGACCCGGTGACCGAGGTGGGGGAGGGGGCGACCATCGGTCACCTGTGCGTCGTCCACGGCGCGGTCATCGGGGAGGAAGCGCTGGTGGGAAACGGGGCCACGGTGCTGGACGGCGTGGTGGTCGGCCGCCGCGCGCTGGTCGCCGCGGGCTGCACGGTGCCACCCGGCATGGTCATACCCGATGGCATGATCGCCGTGGGCGTCCCGGCGCGGATTGCCGGGGAGGTCGCCGGCGGGGCGAAATTCTGGGTGGAAAACAATCCCGGCGTCTACCGTGACCTGGCCCGGCGGCACGCCGCCACGGTCAAGCCCGCGGACTGAGAGGATGGTGTGTCATGGATAAGGATCTGGCCGAACAGGTGGCCGGCATCGCCCATCGTGTGGTCGCCAGCGGGGCGATCTCCGCCAACGGGCACGGCAACGTCAGTGTCCGGGTGCCCGGCGCGCAGGAGATGTACTTCACCGCTGGTCCTTCGCTGCACGGCCACCCGGCCTCGGCCGTCGTGCGGGTGTCGTTGGACGGGACCCTGCTGGAGGGCGACCTGCCGCCGATCCAGGGTGCCGTGGTCGCCATGCATACGGCCATGTATCAAGACCACCCCGAGGTCGGCTGCGTGCTGCACACCCACTCGCCGTACGCCACCGCCTACGCGGGGGCGCAACGCCGCATCGGATGCTGGGTCGAGGCCATGGCCATGTTCGGGCTGCCCGACGGCGTACCCGTCGCGGACTACGGACCGCGCGGGTCGGCCGAGGCGGTGGCCAATATCCGCAGCGCGGTTATCCCCGGCGTTCCGGCCGTGCTGCTGGCCAACCACGGCGTGCTGATCTTCCACCGCACCCCGGACCTCGCCATCCTGGTCGGCAGCGTCGTCGAGGAGGCGGCCCAGGCGGGCCTCAACGCCGGCGGGCTGGGCGGGCCGGTGGAGATTCCGGCGGACCTGCGGGCCGCGGCCTTGCAGCGGGCTATGGCCTTCGACAGCCGGGGGACCGTGCACGCCTGAGATGCATGCCACTACTGAGCTCTCCGTTGCCGAGCAGGCCGCGCTGCGCGGCCAGTGCACGGTGTTCGTGGCTGGTCACGGGCCGCTGAGCGCGGCCGGGCTGCTGGGCAGCATCCCTCCTGACACCGCCCTCGACCGCTACGGCGACGGCGGCGTCGTCGCCGAGCTGGAGACCGAGATCGCCGACCTGCTGGGCATGCCCGCGGCCGCGTTCCTGCCCAGCGGCACGATGGCCCAGCAGTCGGTGCTGCGGGTTCACGCCGATCGGCGGCAGCGCCGGACCGTCGTGTTCCACCCGATGTGCCACCTGCACCGGCACGAGGG
>Ga0302324_100031241_pt1 | contig 10051 bp, 3 predicted proteins | sample Palsa_T0_1_FD_201949 | JGI IMG/M metagenome (GOLD analysis project Ga0302324, IMG submission 201949) | Peat permafrost microbial communities from Stordalen Mire near Abisko, Sweden - Palsa_T0_1 | ecosystem: Environmental > Terrestrial > Soil > Palsa > Peat permafrost | place: Sweden: Abisko... | reverse complement strand
CCCGAGATAGCCCTGCTTGGGCTGCCCGCCGCCGGCACTTTCAGCCGCCTGGGTTGTGCTCTGTGACGGCCGGCCGGACTGGCGCGCCAGGCGATCGCGCAGCGCGCTGCGTTCCACCGCGATCATGGCCCGCGATACCCCATCCGCCCTGCCGGTCGCTTTCAGCCACGCACTGAGCTGCACCAGCACCGCTTCGATATCGTCAAGCACCGCGCGTGGCACCGGCGCGCCGCCGACCACGTGGCGCGCCACCAGGGCGGCGGCGGCCGCCGCGCCTTCCGCCAGGATCGGCCGGTAGGCTTCCTCGAGCACGCGGCGCGCGGCCTCGACCCTCGCGTCGCTTTGCATGCCGGCGCGGGCGCGGCACAGCGTCAACACCTCGTCGAGCCGCGTGACATCGCCGACTGTAGCCAGTCGGTGGCACAGATCGAAACCGGCCGCGGGGCCAAAATCCTCGCGCAGCAGCGGCCCCATGGCCTGCACCGTTCCGCGCCGCACCATCAGCGACGACCAGGCCATATCGACGCCGGCATGCAGCAGCCAGAGAATCACACCGCGATCGGTGCGCGTCACCGCCGGCTCGCGCTGGCGCTCCGGCTGCCACTCCGCGCTGCCGGTGCCCACCAGCATGACCGCCTCGTTGCGGTCGAGCCACGCCGCCTGATGGGCCAGCCGCGCCGGCCGGCTGATATCGCCGGCCTCCAGCATGGCCACATAGGCGCCGCGGCATTCCGAAAAGCCCAGATTCCAGGCTGCGTTCTCGGAAAGACCCGGGGCGGCGACCAGGCGCATCCGGGCATCCTGCGAGACCGCAAGGGATGCGCCGGCCCGGCCCGCGCCGCGGTCCACCACCACCAGCTCGAAATTCTCCAGGCTTTGTGCCCGGATGCCCTGCATGGACGCGGCCAGCAGCGCCGGATTGCTGTCCGCGACGGTCAATATGCTGATCCGCGGCGGCGCCTTGGCTTCGCATGGCACGGTTTCGGCTACGCTCCCTGCGAGGGGGAACACAACGTCCCCAGAAACGATCACGCCGCCTTGCTCCAGGTCGGCGGAAGCGGCCGAAATGCTGCCGGCGCTCGCCGAAGGCTTTAAGGAATGCGCCAGCGTGGCCAGCACGGTCTCGAGCTCGGCGCTGGTCAGCGCGTCGGGAACCGGCTCGTCTCCCACCAGGTGCCTGGTCACCAGTTCCGTGGCGCGCGCGGCGTCGTCGCCGAGCAGCGGTCCGTAACCCGCGTTCAGGATCGGCTCATAGACCACCAGAAGCGCGCGCCTGATGTCCGCGAGCCGCGCCTCGCTCGGCTTGCCCTGCTCGGCCGGGCACAGCGTCAGCACTTCGTCGAGCCGCGTCACATCGCCGACTTCGCACAGCCGCAGCGCCAGATTGAGCCGCGCTGCCTCGCCGAATTCCTCGCGCAACAGCGCGCCCTGCGCCGCCGCCGCCGCGGCCTTCCGCCGCAGCATCAGCGACGACCAGACCATTTCCGCGCCGGCCAGCAGCGACCAGTGGATGATGTCGCGATCGGTGCGCGCGGGTTGCGGCGGCGTTTCCCACTGCGGCTTACGCACCTCGCTGGCGGTGCCGACCATCACCACGTGCGGGTTGCGGTCCAGCCAGGTAGCCTGGCGTGCCAGGCGCACTGGTCGGCTGACATGGCCGCCCGCCATGAACGCGACATACTCGCCATAGCACCGTTCGAACCCATAATTCCAGGCGGCGTCCTCGCTCAGACCGGGCGCCGCGATAAGGCGCAGCCGCGGATCGTCCCACACCGGCGGCGTGTCCGAAGCAGGCGCGCGGTCCACCGCCACCAGCTCGAACTCCTGAATGCTTTGGGATTCAAGGTTTTGCGTGGTCTGCTGGAACAGCGACCTGTCCTCGCCGACGATCGTGAGGACGCTAATGCGTGGGACCGAAGCAACCATTACTGACCTTTGAATGTGCGCGCGGCGGATGGGGTGGCCAAGATGCTCAAAATGGTCTCAAAAACACAGCTTATCGTGCGATCTTAACTATCACTTAACGTTGATTGCCTCTAAATACTAAATTAGTCGTAAAAATATGTCAAGTTTCTTCCGCCGTCTCCAGGTTGATTCAGATTGTCGGATATGTGGAAACCTCGGCGTCGCCTGGTTGTGGCGCGGCGGGTCGGATCGGACGGCGCCGCTTCAGACGGTGCGTCCGGCACCAGCCGCTATGCGGTGGCCGTTGCCTAAGGTTGAAGCACGGAATGCCCGGGACTTTGCCCTGGCCCGCTTCCTCAAACGTCCAGGTTCGCCACCTTCAGCGCATTCCCCACAATGAAATCGCGCCGAGGCTCAACCACATCCCCCATGAGCGTGGAGAAAACCTGCGCGGCGTCCTCCACATCCCCCACCCGCACCTGCAGCAACGTCCGCGCGGTCGGGTCCAAGGTGGTCTTCCAAAGCTGATCCGGGTTCATCTCCCCCAGCCCCTTAAACCGCTGGATCGCCAGCCCGCGCCGTCCCTGCGCCAGCATGCGCTCGAACGCCGAAGCGGGGCCCGCCACATTGTGCTCCTGGCTGTCCAGCCGCAGCAGCGCCGGCGACGCGAATTTCTCGGAAAACACCGCATGCCGCTCGGCCAGCCACCGGGCCTCGGCACTGCGCAACGCGGACGGATCAAAGCTGTATTTTTCCGCCACTCCGCGCACCGTGCGCCCCAGCCGCAACCCCGTGCTGTCCACCTCCACCACCCAGCCGCGCTCGGAAGGCAGGCTCACCGCATTCAGACGCGACGCAAAATCGCCGGCGTGCGTCATCGAAACGGTGTAGTCGGTGCCAAGCACACCGGCGATCGCGGCCTGCTCCAGCAGCGCCAGCGGCACCTGTCCCGCGAGGCCGCGCAGACGCGTGTGGGCGTCCCGCATCAGCACCGCCTCGGAAGCCAGCTCGGCGCCGGCCAGGTTCGTGCCGCTCGCATAGGTCAGCGACGCATTATGCAGCGCCTTGTCGAGCAAATATTCGTCGAGCGCCGCATCGTTCTTCAAATAGCGCTCGTCGTTACCGCGCTTGGCGCGATACAGCGGCGGCTGCGCGATATAAAGATGACCGCGCTCGATCAGCTCCGGCATCTGGCGGAAGAAGAACGTCAGCAGCAACGTGCGGATATGGGAACCGTCTACGTCGGCGTCGGTCATGATGACGATGCGGTGGTAGCGCAGTTTGCCGATGTCGAAACCACCCTGCTCCGGCTCGCCGCGGCCGATGCCGGTGCCGAGCGCCGTAATCAGCGTGCCGATCTCCGCGCTCCCCAGCATGCGGTCAAACCGCGCGCGCTCCACGTTCAGGATTTTTCCTTTCAGCGGCAGGATCGCCTGCGTCTTGCGGTCGCGCCCGCCCTTCGCCGAGCCGCCGGCGCTGTCGCCCTCGACAATAAAGATCTCGGATTTCGCCGGGTCGCGTTCCTGGCAATCCGCCAGCTTGCCCGGCAAGGTCGAAACGTCCAGCACGCCCTTGCGCCGCGTCAATTCGCGCGCCTTGCGCGCCGCCTCGCGCGCCGCCGCCGCGTCCATCACCTTCTGGATGATGCCCTTGGCCTCCTTCGGATGCGTCTCGAACCAGTGCCCGATCGTATCGGCCGTCGCCGCCTGCACGACCGGCTGCACCTCGCTGCTAACCAGCTTGTCCTTGGTCTGGCTAGAGAATTTCGGATCGGGAACCTTGACCGAAAGAACCGCCGTCATCCCCTCGCGCATGTCATCGCCAACGAGAGCAAGGCCCTCCTTCTTGCCCATGCCCTCGGCGTATTTGGAAACCACCCGGGTCAGCGCCTGGCGGAACCCCGCCAAATGCGCGCCGCCGTCACGCTGCGGAATATTGTTGGTGAAGCACAGCATCGTCTCGTGAAACGAATCGTTCCACTCGAGCGCGAATTCTACCCTGATGCCGGAAGCGGCATCGTCCGTCACGGCATGAATAGAAGGCGAGAACACCGGGGTTTTCGCGCGGTCCAGATACTCGACGAAGGCAACCAGTCCGCCTTCGTAATACAGCACCACCTCCACAGCCGGCGCGTGCCGCTCATCGCGCAGAATGATGCGCAAACCGGAATTGAGGAACGCCAGTTCGCGCAGCCGCCGCTCCAGCACCGCGAAATCATATTCCGTCTTGGTGAATGTGCCCGAGCTGGGCTTGAACGTCACCTCGGTGCCCTGCGGCCGCGTGGAGGGCCCCGTCACCGCCAGCGGCGCCTCGGCGTCGCCATGGCTAAAACGAATGAAATGCTCCTGGCCCTGGCGCCAGATGCGTACCTCCATCCATTCCGACAACGCGTTCACCACCGCGGCGCCCACGCCGTGCAAGCCACCGGATACCTTGTAGGAGTTCTGGTTGAACTTGCCGCCCGCGTGTAGCCGCGTCAGCACCACCTCGGCCGCCGAAACGCCTTCCTCGGCATGCAGATCTGTCGGAATGCCGCGGCCATCATCGACCACCGTCACACTGCCGTCGCCGTTCAGCGTCACCTCGACATTGCTGGCAAAGCCCGCCTGCGCCTCGTCCACCGCGTTGTCGATGATTTCGAACGCCATGTGATGCAGGCCGGAGCCGTCATCGGTATCACCGATATACATGCCCGGCCGCTTGCGCACGGCATCCAGCCCGCGCAACACGGAAATCGAGGCCGCATCGTAGTCCTGCCCCGCGGGATCGGATTCGGGCACAGGCGCGGCGGTGTCGGACATGCCGTTAGATCACTCCAAACTGTCGTGGAACCGCCACAATATAGCGCGCCGCGCAGGGTAGCGCCAGCGGGCGGGGAGGTAGGGAGGAAGGCCAGGGGCTCTGCCCCTGGACCCCGCTAAGGACAAGTCCTTAGAACCTATTCATTAAGTAAGGGGACAGGGAGGGGGCGCACGCACTTCCTCAACAGCCCGGATGCCCCCTCCCTGTCCCCTTACTTATTAAACGGGGTCTGGGGCCTCCGGCCCCGGCGGGTCCAGGGCAGAGCCCTGGCCTTCCTTCCTTACTCCCCCGCGGCCGCCGCCACCTGGGCAGCAGCCGCGGCGCGGCCGCGGCGGCGCGCGGAGGTGCGCGTCAAATTGGCGGGTGCCTCGGCTTCGGCACGGTATTTCAGCAGGCGGCCGTAGGTCGCCAGGTAGTCGCGCGCCATCGCGGTATGGTCGGTCACGTCCGGCAGTCCGCTGCACAGCGCCTGGTACAGCACCTCGTCGGCCGCCTCCCCCATGACGCGCGCCAGATCGGCCGGATCGTTAATGCGGAAATGCAGGCCGGAGCGGCGGCTCGGCACTTTTTCCGCCATGCCGCCGATTCCGGTACAGATGATCGGCCGGCCGGCGGCGTAGGCTTCCTGGATCACCACCGGCGAGTTTTCCCACCAGGTGCTGGGGATCAGCACGTAGTCGCAGGCCGCCATCAGCGTGCGCACGTCGGCGTTGTCGTAGGGCCCGGCAAAATTGATGAAGCTGTGCCGCGCGAAGGCGGTGTTGAACCGCTCCACGAACTCCGGCGTCTGGCCGACGATGTTGCCGTGCACCTTGATGCGGATTTTCTTGTCGATATCGGGCTGCTTGGCGAGTAGCTCGATCGTGTCCAGCAGCGTGTCGGCGCCCTTGAACGGCGTGAGCTGGCCGAAATAGCCGAATGTCCACGGCGTGCCTTCAACAAGGGCGCGGTTGCGGGCTTCGCGCTTGCCGACGTTGCGCAGGCCATTCTCGATGACCACGAATTTTTCCCGCGGCAGGCCCCAGGCGACCATGCGGTCGGCCAGGAAGTGGCTCGGCGAGATGTATCCGGCAGCCGGCAGCAGCGCGCTCTGGATCAGGTTGCGGCGCATCACGAATTGCTGGCGGCTGTGCTCGGGAAAGCAGGTCGCGCAATTGGTCGGCGTCGCCTGGTCGCACAAGCGCCGCGCCGGGCGGGTCACCATCTGGCCGTGATGATTGCAGATCGCCAGGAACTCATGCAGCGTCACGGCAAACGGAATATCGGTTTCCGCCGCCAGCGCGCGCAGCGTGTTGACGCCCAAATTCAGATAATGGTGGAAATTGGCCAGGCGGACCTGATTGCGCAGCAGGATCGATTTGATCTGCCGCCAGACATCCGACGATGATAATTGATAAAAATGATCATAGCGTAGCGGGTCGGTGACGACGATGAATTCGCGGTCCGATCCCAGGATCAGCTTGTGGCGGTCCGCGGCCGGGCAGGCGGCGATGAAAATCGCATCGGCGCCAATGCGGCGTAGCCCCTCGTACAGCGCGTAGGCGGCGATTTCCGCGCCGCCCTTGGTGACCGAAGGATGCGTATGAGAAACGATGGCGATCGGGCCAACCGGGCTGCTCTGCATGGTGTCGGGCATTAAACGTTTGCCCCCATGCTCAATGCACCCATGCCGCTGCTATAGACCGCACTATTCACCGCTTCCTGAATCCGCGCCGGCAGCACAGTGCGGCTGGTACGTGCCGCACCATGATGCACGACGTGTGCCACGTTGGACTTGAACAGGCCATTCTCGCGATGGAAGCCGCCGAGATAGGGGGCCGCGGTCAGCGACCAGCGCACGAAATGCGCCGTTGTCCACGCAAAGCAGCGCGCGGACACATTGTCGGCAATGTCGCGCTGCTCGAAACTGTCCGGTTCCAGGCCAAAGAAAACCAGATCGGGGCCGGCGGTGCGCAGCAACTGGCGCGCGTGGCGCCAGCCGCCCTCGGTCAGAAATACCCCAGGTCCCAGGAAAACGAAGCGGTTGGCGCCGATTTCGCGCAGTATGTCGGGCAGCAGCGGAAATGCGTGCGCCGCGTCGTCGATGACCAGCAGGCTGCAGGGCACGCCCTGGCTCAACTGGAATTCGCGGAACAGCCACATCGCATCTGAGCGGTTGGTGGTCGCCGAGGCGACGAAGGCGACGCCGTCAATGCCCCCACCGGCGCGGCAATGGTGCGCCATTTCCTCGAATACCAGGAACAGGTCGCAGCGGTCCTCCGGCAGCACGCAAATCAGCGCGCGGCGCGTGTGGGTAATGCTCATCGGCACCGGCGGATTGATCGCGTTGCGCTGGGCACGAATGGCCGCCTCGGCGAAGCGCGGGAAAAACGACTCCTCCTGCAGCGCCGGGAAAAACAGCAGCGCATCCTCCAGCGTGGCCGAATGGCCAAGCCGGCGAAACACTTTCGGCGACACCGACCAGTTGGCGGCGCCGCCGCCCTGGAACACCACTTTCAACACCGGATCGGCGAAATCCTCCGGCTCGGCGTCGCCGGCGAACAACGCCACGAAGCCGGCGCGCTGCACCAGCGCATCGCTGCCGGGAAACGCGGCCAGCAGATCGGGCCGCGGTTTCCAGTAGATCGCTTCCGGCACCGCGGTCATCGCGGCGCCGCCGATGCGCAGCCGCAGGCCGTCCACGCGTTTCATCGGGCTCACCACCCAGCCTTCGACCAGGCAGCCGAGGCCAGGGACGAGCAGCACCCGGTCGATCGAGGTCTCGGTCGCGTAGGCCTGGCCGACGGAGCGGGTCGGCAGCCAGTTTTCCAGGCTGCCCAACATGCGCTGCAAGGCCGTCGCACGGCCCTCGCCCAGGCAGCGTTCGCGCACCGCCTCGTATTCGGCGATCAGGTCGGACGGGGTGATCAGGCGGATGGGCGCGTGCGAGCGTAAATGAAAGCGACCGCCCGAGCCGAAGAACACGAAGAACTCGCTGGTGCCGCTGGTCGGGCGCCAGGAGGAGGCAATCACGCCGATGATGCCGCAGGCGTCGGCAGGCAGGTCGTCGCGGGTGTAGGTCATGACCGCGATGGCCGAGGAAATCTTGCGCCGTTCGCTGATCACGGCGGCGAATTCCGTCAGGTGGCCGCGGCGCATCCAGCCGATCATCCACACCTGGCCGGAGGTATCGATCGCCAGCGCCTCGATATAGCCCTGCAGATTCTCGGGCAGCGGCCGCAGCGCCAGTTCGCCAAGTGCGGCCGCATCCGCGCGCAGATCTTCGAGCAGCAGCTCGAGGTCGGCGGTGTTGCTGCGATTGGGCAAGGGGGCGTTAAGGCGCCGCAGCTGCTGAATCACGTCCCCGACGGTCGGGGATTCTCCGGATATCCCCAGGCGCAGGTCGGTGCCGGCAATACGCACGGCAATGGTATCCTCGGTCGCCTCCGCGAGTTCCGTCGCGCGCGCCAGTACGCTGGCGTCGAACACGAAGCCGGGTGCCACCGGCTCGCCGAGAGCGTCGGAAATATCGTGGCGCGGCTGGTCCGGCCGCGTCTCCGCGACGACCAGGTCACCCACCATCAACTGCAAGGGCACCGCCCGCGACAGGTCGAACAAGTCCAGCGCCCACCCGCGAACGCCCTGCGCACAATCGATCATATCAATGAAGCCACGGTGCGAAACCGGCCCGCCCGCGGCCAACGCGGTCCCGACAACAAGTGCGGTCAAAATACTCTCCGCCCGATAAAAATAACCGTCGCGGTAACTTGTCGCGCGACCAAGCCGCTCGCGCCGGCCGTGCCTGCACTCAAGTCACCCGAGGTGAGCAAACCACAATAACGGTGTGGGGTGTAAAGCATTAACAGTCCGCCCGCAAAGCAAGAATCAAGAGCGTTGCGGGAATGCCAGCATCGGAACACCGCGAATCGCGCGCCCGTATGACCAGGTTGACCGATTCGACTGATGGACGCGACTTCGTTACCGTTTGGCGAATCCATAAAATGGTGCATACCATGGCGCCATGGGTCACATTTTTACGCCGCCTCTAAGACACGTGCAGGAGACTGACAACGCCACAACCTATACTTGCCAAAAACGGAGTCGCAGTACCCGACCGCGAAATAAAGCGACCGCGGCTGCGCGGTTGCCATCGTGCCAAAATACTGGAGAGTACCTGACTAAGGATTAGTTAAGGGAAGCTCAGGGCTCTGCCCTGGACCAAGCTGGGGCCGGAGGCCCCAGACCCCTTAGCGCTGCGCGGCTTTTCCCTAACTTTCCGGGCGAAGCCAGTAAACGACACGAATTTTCAGGCTTCGCCGTTCCATTCAACGATTCTTTATGAATCGGGGTCTGGGGCCTCCGGCCCCAGCGGGTCCAGGGCAGAGCCCTGGCCTTTCTGGCCCGAACTTCGCGCCGATGGGGCAGAGCCCTGGCCTTCCCTAACCTCGCGCCCCCCGCGCCGGCCGCATCGCCAGCAGGCGCCGGCACACCGCCAGCACGTCGCGCGGCTTGATGCCGGTCAGGCAGGCCATGCCGCGCGGGCAATCGTTGGCGAATTCGAGGTAGCACGGCCCGCAGATCACCCGCCGCTGCAGCGCCAGGGCGGCCGGGCCGAGCGGCGCCCATTCGCCGGCGTCCACCACGCCCGAATGAATGCCGACGGTCGGCACCCCAAGCGAGGCGGCCAGGTGCTTCGGCCCGCTATTGTTGCCGACGAAGATCGCGCAGGCCTGCATCACCGCCGGGAGTTCGGTCAGTCTCAGGGCACCGACCAGGGACGCCACCGCATGCCGGGCGGTCACGTTCGCGAGTACTTCCTGCGCCACGATCTGCTCGTCGCCGCCGCCGACCAGGATCACGCTCGCGTCGAGATCGCCGGCCAGCAGGTCGATCAGCGCCGCGAACGACGCCGCCGGCCATTGCCGCACCGGATTGCCGACGCCCGGATGCATGCACACCAGCTTCCTGGCCAGGAACGCCTTTGGCAGCGACGCGAGCACCGCCACGCCGCGCGGGTCGGCCGGTGGCGCCAGGCGCGCGCGCGGCACGATCCGGCAGGCATTCTCCATGGCGCCGACCAGCGCCAGCAGCCGGTCGGAAATATGCTCGTGCTTGGGCTGCAGGCGCAGATCGCCTTCCCACTCCAACGCCACGTCGAGCCAAGGGTAGGCGCCGTCCTGATCGTAGCCGACCAGCACGCGGGCGCCGGCATGGCGCAGCACGGCGCGCGTTTCCGGCTGCATGCGCAGATCGATCGCCACGTCGAACCGCTCGCCGGCCAGGCGGGCCCCGAGCGCCGCGAGCTCGCCCTCGCTGACGCCGCGCGCGCCCTCCGCCGACCGTGCGTGAAAAAAGGTAAATTCGA
>Ga0302324_100031240_pt1 | contig 10051 bp, 6 predicted proteins | sample Palsa_T0_1_FD_201949 | JGI IMG/M metagenome (GOLD analysis project Ga0302324, IMG submission 201949) | Peat permafrost microbial communities from Stordalen Mire near Abisko, Sweden - Palsa_T0_1 | ecosystem: Environmental > Terrestrial > Soil > Palsa > Peat permafrost | place: Sweden: Abisko... | reverse complement strand
CAATTCCGCCCTGAGCGCCTCGGAAACCACAATGGTCCGCGTGGCGCAGAGCAAACTCACTTCCTCGCACAACCTGATCCAACTCCGGAACGGTGTAGGGTCCCAGTGATCTGCGATCCACCCTTCCGGACCGTTGTATTCAAGAATCAATGGCACTTTAAATCGGCGCGAGAGCAGCGCACCGGCTATCGAAAAACGGCAATGGCGCTGATAGAATGCTCCTGGATTCGCCGATGCCAGATACTTTTGCACGCCTCGGGTAAATGTCAGGTTGTAGGAAAGCATGGCTGCTTCCCAGAAGAAGTAAGCGCGGCCACCGGGATCGACAACCTCGGTCGCGAAAGCATCCTGTGCCAAACGAGTGCCGCTGAAGACCCTGCAAACTCGCCCGCCGGCTGCAAGGCCGTATAAGAAACCGCGGATGTGACTGATCGCTCCCCCGCTTGTTCCCATGGTGACCGGGCTGGCAATCAGATAGGCGAGCTTACCGTCGCCCATCGCAACCGGAGCCGAGGGAGCCCGCGCGAGCCGGAGATGAAGATAACACCACCAGGACCCAAGCGTCGTCAGATCAAGCAGGATACTGAACAAAATCCTGGGGGCCGACCGGAGGATATCGATGGTGCGAATGGTTTCCCACCGGCCGCCGTCATCACACAACACGGTTTCCCGGCACCGGTGCACGAAATGAACGCACTGGAACATCTGTTTGTATCTGAAATCATCGAGCGATTCAAAACAGAAGAGGATAGCCCGGCCGCGGAAGCCGCGAAGCAAACGGAGCCGCTCCTTAAACGAGCTTTCTCGCAGTATGCGATGCGGAAATTCCCTGATCTCGATCCCTGGATAGCGGCTGCCCGCGAGCCCGCGCGCACGCTGCGCGTCTCCCGACCAGACGTAAAGATAAATGGCATCATTCTTAGCCATCGATAGAGGCTATCCTGCCGTGTCGATGGACCATGACCATGATCTAGCGATCGCGCGTCGTGTAGTGGCTGTAATAGCGGGGGCTGTAGTAGTAATACTGCGAACTCATATCTGCGCGCACCCCATTGAGCACGATGCCAATAATGTTGGCGCGAACCCGCTTGAGTTGCTCCACCACGCTGGCCACCGCCGTCCGGTTCGTTCGCCCGGCGCGAGCAACAATAATTACGCTGTCGGCCAGCGCAGCAATCTCCAGCGGTTCAGCAAAGCCGAGCAGGGGAGGCGAATCAATCACCACCAGGTCATACTCCCGCTCAGCCTCATCCAGAATCGACCGCAACACCGTTCCAATCCTATCGGCGACTCGCCGCGAGGATGGCCCCGACGAGAGAACATCCAGATCCGGATAGGCGTAGGGAGTCTGGACAGCTTCCCGCCAATGCATGGTGCCGTTGACCACATCGGAAAGACCACGGTCGTTGGAAACTCCCAGCTTGATGACCGGCCGCCGCATGTCGCCGTCAATCAAGAGCGTCCGTCGTTGCTGTTGACTGTGAGCCGCGGCCAGGTAAAGCGCGACCGTCGATTTCCCTTCCGCAGGGGACGCAGAGGTGACCAGGATGCTCCTGGGATGATGTTCCAGACCGGCGGAAAGCAAAATAGAGCTTCTCAACGTACGGATGGCTTCATCGAACGCGGCGTTCGGCGCCGCCAGTGCCTCCTTGGCTGCGATTCCGTTGAACCTGGTGTCGGGATCCGGAGGCAATTCCTGCATAGGCAGGGTCCCCACAGTGAACTTGCCCACGGGAAGAGACGGAAGGAGAGGAACACGCAGTTCACGCTGCAGGTGCTCGCTGTCGAGCACGGTCGTGTCCAGGGCATCCATCAGGAAGATGATGCTCAGGCCGATGATGGTGGAGCCGAGCAAGGCAAGTAATGCATTCAGTGCCGTCTTGGGGAACGACGGATAGAGCGCGGGACGAGCCACATCGGCCAGCCGGATCGAACTGCTTTCAAAGCTGGCATTAATGCCGGCTTCGCGAATCTTGCGGATGAGCTCCTCGTAAAGCGCCTTGTCGGTATCCGCTTCCTGCTTAAGCGCCTTGTATTCGAAAGACCGCGCATTCATCTGATCGAATTGAGTCTTCGCCTGGGTCATGTCCCGGCGCAGCAGGGATTCCCGGTTCACCGCCTGCTGGTAATCGATGCCAACCCTTTGCACAATCCGTTGCCGCAGAACATCGACCTCCGACTGCAGTTCATTTACCTGGCTGGCTGCCTTCTTATAGATAGGATGGGTTGAGCCGAACTGGGTCTGAATCTCCGCGAATCTCTCTGTCGACTCGTTCAGTTTGCCTTCGAGGGAGCGCAACTGCTCTCCCTGCTCGGATGCTTCCGCGGCCGGCAGCGAGCCGTCTTTTACCGCGTTGTACGCAGCTTCTTTACCCGCCCGGTCCACCTCAGCCGCGGTGAGATCGTTGTCCAGGTGCAGCAATCGGGCGGAAAATACGTTGGTCTTTTCCTCCGGATTGATCACATCGAGATCCCTCTCCAGGTTGGCCAACGCCCCCGCGGACCGCTCCATCTTCGCTTTCAGCTCTTCCAGCTGCTTCTCCATGTATCCCGTCATCTGGGAAGCTGCCTGATAACGAATGTCATACGTATGACGGATGTAGCTCTTGGCGATTTCGTTGACCACGTCCGCGGAGAGCTGGGGATCGGGAGACCGGTAGCTGATCAGGAGCAGAAAAGTGTGCAGTGGGCGCGTAATCTTCAAGCCCTTCAGCTCAATAGGTGCGTCCTTGATCCGCGAAGAGAGCAGGGGATTCTTCGCCAGCTTGCGCATAGCCGGCGTCATCAGATGATACTTCTCGACCACCGGACGTAGAACCGCGTCCGATTGAACGATCTGCTCCTGCGTGGTCAGGTAGCTCTCCACGTCCGTCGAGTTGACGGCGGAGGTGCTCTCATTGCCCAGAACCGCGGCCGGGGTTTGACGATCGATATCAATGACGGCCGTAGACTCGTACAAAGGGGTCAGACGCTTGGAAACAATAATTGTGGCAATTACCGAAAACACCACGAATGCGAACAGTTTCCAGCGGTGACGCTTGACCACCCACAGATATTGCGACAACGAAGGCCCATTGAGCGCGCCGTCCCTATCGGGCGCGGGCAGAACGAGACGAGGCGAGATCGGCCTGTGCTCGAGACCATTTGCGCTTTCATCGGGGATCGCGATCTCTTCTTTACGCATATTGCCCGTCTCAGTGCCAGATAATGTAGTCGGTAGCCGTGGCAGCCCCTAAGCCGGTGAGCCGGTCGATGGTTTGCGCGGTCAGACGCTGCCCCTTGTTATCCGGAACATAGAGTATGTCGTTTGCCTGCAGTGCCACGTCCGGCGATTTGCGTTTCATGATCTTCGCCAGTTCCACCGGCACTTCCGTTTTGGCGCCGCCGGGCGACCTGCGATAGACATAGGCCACCTTGGCCGAGTAGGGGGCCAAACCCTCAGACAGTGCCAGCAGCTGCAGAATTGTGGTGTCCTCATCGTCGCGGATCGGGTACGCCCCCGGCTTCTTGACATTCCCAACCACGTAGATCTTTCGCGCTTCAGGAACCAGAACCTCCTCGCCGCCATGCAGCAGCACGTTGAGGCTGGGATCGGCATTGTCGATCAGTTTCCTGACCGGTATGGTCTGCGTGACCCTGGTGGGCTTTCCTTCCTGCATCACTTGCCGGCTGACCACAATTTCCGAGCCGGCGTCTTCCCGGATTCCCCCAGCCCGCGCAATCGCATCCAGCAGTGGAATGGGCCGGGTCGCCTGAAACACCAGCGGATCCTTGACCGCCCCGACCACGTTGACCGGCCGGCTCTGGTACTCGACGATGGTCACGGTAACGATAGGATCGACCAGCACCTTGCCCTTGGTCAGGGATTGGGCAATCGCGGCTTCCAGCTGCGACGGAACCAGGCCCGCCACCTGGATGGGGTCTTTGAGCATAGGCAACCGGATATTGCCATTGGCATCCACCCGCACCGTGCGCGTCAGCTCCGGAGAATCGTAGACGGAAAGCGCCAGCAGGTCGTCCGGCCCAACCGGCTGGGTGGGCAAGTTCGAGTAGGCATAGTCCAGATTCGATACCGTGGAGATAGCCCGTTCCGGTTGCTGGGCGTAAGCCCACCCCGAAAGCACGAGCCAGCACAAACCGGCGATTGTTCTTGTATGCGTCATGACGAATGCGCGAGCAAGTCTACACTGGTCTCGATCGGTCCGTCTGCCAGGTTCGACGATCGACTACCCTCCATGCGCTGTTTCTTGAGTGTAGTCTCGGAACGCCGGGAATCATCCCCGGTAGGGGAGATTTTCCCATCCCGGCAATCCTGGGCAGAAAGCCGCACTCCCTTCAGCCCAAGCTTTCCCTCGACCCGCACCGTGCCCGGTTGTCGCTGGTAAAGCAGCGATAAATTCACGAATGCGGCGCCATCCGGGGCGGTGAAGCAAGCGGAAGCAGTTCCTCCGCCCTGTTCTGACGAAAGGCTAGACGTCCTTGTCAGCACCGCGCCCGTTCGCGCGTCCGTCACGAGCCACGCAATCCCACTCCCCGGAATAATGCCGGAAGTAGTGTAATCAACCGTCAGGACATACGGCTTCCGTGCCTCAACCGGAGCGGCCTGATTCATGAGGGTAAAACTGTCCGGCTCGTCTCCTGAAAACTCGAAACCAAGCACATTGGGGTTGACGTTTAAGAACGAGCTCACTCCCTCTACCGGGATCAGATGCCAATCGAATCCATGGGAAATAGGAGCATTGGCGAAGCCGCCGTTGGTGACCGGGGAGCTCACCGAGGTCACCTGGACCGGCGCGTAGGAAATCCGTGACACCAGTCCATTCCAGAGTGGCAGCGCTAGCTCCGGGCGCTTCTGGGCGATCAGCCAGTCGCATACTTCAAGCAGGGTCCCTGTGCTGTCCTTACTATTCCCGGCCAGCAGGTGGGAGGCTGCCGAGGCCACCGCGCCCGGATCGTCTTGACTCATCAAAAAATTGACGAATTGGGCATCGATAGCCGGCCTTTTTAGTTGCAGCCGGCTTTCAATCTCCGGCGCGCTTGGGCTGACGTACCAGCTTAGGCGCAGCAGGGGGGTGGCGTCGTCCGGGGCCATTTGGGCGGCCTTTTGCGCCCAGTACCAGAATCGGTCGGCATTCTGGCGGCGAAAATAAAAGTTTGCCAGCGACCAGCTGGGGAGAAAGGTAGAATCCGCGTCCGCCGCGCGCGACAGGGCTTCCTCCGCCTGGGGAAGATCGTCCGCAGCCTCGCATAGGAGAGCCAGCTGGATCCAGCTCGACGCGTCATAGCGGTTAAGTTTGACTGCCCGCTGCAGCAGTGATTTCGCTTCCGTCGGATCCATGGCATAGATCTGGTCGGCAAGCTGTGCCGGGTAGGCCCCGTTTGCGGGCATCAGGCGCATGGCCAAACGAATACCGTCCGGTTGATTTCGCCGGGCCGAAAGGTCGGCGACTGCAAACAGGAGGTTCCAGGCGATCCCCGCCATGAGCGCAATCAGACAGCCGGCCGTGATGGCCTTTTTCATTTGCCCAGCTTATCGATCTGCCGATCCAGTTCCGAGATCGCGTCGAACGGTTTCGCAAACATGCTTTCCCAAACGACATGTTGCGCCCCGCCCGTATTATCGAGGTTGATGATGCTGGCCACGATGAGTTCCTTATTGATCGGAAGGTAGACCGCCGCTAGACATTTCGGATATTTGGGGGAATAGAAAACAGAATACACCCGGGTTTCTTTGACCACGGCGGTGAACGTCCTGGCCACTCTTGCGGTCTGTGCATCGCAATCGGCTTGCGCCTTACGAGCCAACGTCTTCTCAGCCGCCTTCTGCTGGACGCTCTGCCCATTGCCGCAGATACCGAACAAAAGGAAAGCCCCCATGATCAAGGCTATGCGCATGGACTGCAACCTCTCCTGAAAAGCATCCCCATATCATACTGATCCGCCTCCTCTGTCCAGAAACCCACTCCCGGACCCGGTTCCCCTCCCGGATTTCCACATCTTTTTGCATCATCTTCTGGACAGTAATTCGCTGGCGTATTACCGTGTTCCAGCTGTCAAAACGCAAACGCTGATTTTTGGCTCGTGAACGGGCAAGGTGATCAAACACAAATTTGAGCACCTTCAAGAAACAAAGGACTTATTTGACCATCTTCGTAAAACAAAGGACTTATTTGATCATCTTCGTGAAACAAAGGACTTAGGCGAATCTAAAGAACGCAGGCACGAAAACCGGGTGTGCCGGTTGGGATCCATATAAACATCTATTTCTGAATTGGGATGTCCGTAGCCAAAATGAAGTGTCATCCCGACCGGAGCGTAGCGTAGTGGAGGGACCTGCTGTTTCCCTCAGCCACTAGCCACTCCTTACTGAGAGCGCCACTCTCCCCTTTGTCATCCCGACCGGAGCGCAGCGCAGTGGAGGGATCTGCAGTTTCCGTCCGCCCCTAGCCACTCCTTGCTGAGAGCGTCACTCCTCCCTTTCTCATCCCGACCGGAGTAACCCTCCCCCCTTGAATCGTGCGCTTTAGCGCTGGCGAAGGATCATCCGTGAACAGCGACCCGCTCCACTAACCGCAAACTCTTCTCCCGGCGAATCAAAAACCCAAGAACCATCCAATTCCCGGCAGCCAGCCCGCCATCGGTGACCAGGCTCGCCCAGGCCGCTCCATGCCACGAGTAGGCCGGGATCAGCCAGAGATTCAATCCGAAGTTCAGCCCTGCAGCGCACAGCTGGGCGGCGGTGCGATATCGCTGATAACCCGCCCCGGTAAGCGTGTCTCCGGCGCTCAAGTGAAGGCTACGGAACACCGGCAGCAGGCACAACCATTCGAGCGCGGAGACGCTGCTGGCAAAGCTTCTGCCGACGATGTGCGGAATGATGGGTGCGCTGACAAACATGGCTGCGGCCGCCAACACACCGAACGGCAAAGTCTTGCCGAGTAATTTGCGAGTCAAAGCGATGGAGCCTGCCACCCCGTTCCGGCCGGTCTGGCAAAGACGAGGAAATGCGGCTGACTGGAGCGCGCGGATGGGAGTGCAACTCATGTCGATGACGCGATACGCCATGCTGTAAATTCCGTTTGCCACCAGCATGCCGTAGCGGCTGAGCATGGCCTTATCGATGTCGTTATAAACCGAGGTAGTGCTGGCAGCGATGGAAAAGCCGATCCCCTCCAGGGCTCGCGCCCGCAGCAAGCGAAGGTCAATCCTGGGCCAGCCAAGACGGGTGGTAACGAGTGCCATAGCCATAACCGCGGAGAGACCGGAAACACCGAGCGAAGCAATCACCCACTGATGCACGGTTGCATGGTGGAGGATCAGCACCATGCCCGCCGCCGCCAGCAGGCGCGCGACGCTGGTGAGCGAAGTGAGTGCGGCAGTGAGTTTCAGTTGCTCAAAGGCCTGGAACGCCTGTCCGCCGGCCTCGGCGAGGCGGGCGCAGGTGCACTCGCCCACCGCGACCAGCACAATGACAGCAGCGCTCGCTGGCCCGACCATCCACTTGCCGAGCCAGGCGAGAGCCAATATCACAAACCCGCCAACACTGAGCGTGGTGATCAGGACGTTGCCCCAATATTGGGGGAATTCATCCGTGTGTCGGCTCACCTGGCGTACCAAAACCAGGCCCGAGCCCAGGGTGCTGTACTGGCTCAGCAGCGAGACCGCAGCGGCGGCGCCTACAAAAACTCCATATTGGTTGGCCCCGAGCAGTCGAGCGAGCAGGACGAAGTAACATGCCTGCACTGCAAAGTTGACTCCCTGGCCGAGGAACATCCAGCTGGCATTCTTCGCCAGCCGCCCTCGCAGCTGTTCGCGCATCAACCCCTGCTTGACACCGAGATGCTGTCTGCATCGGCTGGAATCGATGAGTACTCCAACTTTGTTCTTTCTTTCCTGACGCCTGCTAAGGTGTTCCATTTTGGTACAAGGTAATTTGCCACTGTAATTGTGTGTAAATAATAATAACGTCCCACAATAAGACAGTTAAGCACTCCGAAATTGGCACACTGTTCGTTGTCCTCGATAAGTTATATCAATCTAACGTTGATTTCCACCGGTCAATATGTCACCGTTTGGTTTCAACTTATGCAAATCTCCTCATGCCGTAACTCAGGGTAAGTATCAACCTCAATCGAAATCGATCCCGGAGTAAATAGGATCGGAGAAATTAACGACCGCACAGAACCTCCTATTCATGGAGATAACTGCACTTCTACTGCAACCACAGGCGGTAATTCATGGCTATTGATTTTCCTCTGCCGGCTACAGAACAGATCGGGTTCCGTTCTCCCTCGGTCCCGATGCGACCTCTCATGATTCTGAGGAGTGCGATGGGAATGGCGATCCCCGCGCTGCTCGATTTTTGCTGCATTGGCATCGCGTGTATCGCCGGCATCCTGCTCTATGAACTGCATAGAACGCTGGATGGCCGCGCCGCGTGGCTTCTGTGGGCAGAGATCTCTCTCAAGTATGGGGCAGCCTACGTCATTCTCGCGCAAGCTCATCACCTCTACACACAACGCGCCACTCTGCTCCAGGTGGCCGATACGGCACGCATCCTAAGGGTTTCAGCCTATTGTCTGACACTTCTTTCGGTTGGCAATTATTTCACCAAGGCAGGAATGCCGCGCTTGCTGCTTGCTTGCTTCTGGGGGTTCGCAACCCTGCTCCTGGTTATGCAGAAGTATGCAACCAGCAGGCTCATTCGTGATTGGAGATCGCATAACGCCCGCCAGCGCAGAGTGCTGATCTGCGGCACGACCTGCGAAACCAGGCGACTCTTCTCTTATCTGCTGCACTCTCCCCATCTGGGACAGATTCCAGTTGGATTTCTCGATGAAAGTGGCTTTGAGAATCGCCGTGTCATCTATAGCCACGACTACAACCTCAAACATCACGTGCCCGTCATTTCCGAGCCCCTCTCGGAATCTCTGTTGCGCTCTCTCGATGTGCAGGAGATCTTCGTGCCTGCCACCTTCTCACAGCAACGCATGAATGAACTTCTGGCTCTCACCTCCGCGGCAGGAGTCAAGGTCTCTCTTGTGGGGGCAGGTCACCCTTACTTTGCAGAACGCTCCGCCGCGGTCCAGATGATCGACGGGCTCATGGTCACAACATTCGACGCCGACGGTGACCACCCGCTTCCTTACATCGCCTTCAAGCGTTGCACAGACCTGCTGCTATCTTCTCTTCTGATGCTGGTCACGCTCCCCATGTGGCTGGTCGCAGCCATCATGGTCAAGGCAACTTCACGGGGGCCGGTTTTCTTCCGCCAGGAGCGCACCGGCCAATCCGGCAGGCTATTTGTCATGCTCAAATTCCGTAGCATGTACATCGATACCCCAAAATATGGGCGCTCGCCAGAAAACCCGGGAGACCTGCGAATTACGCCGGCAGGGAGATTTCTTCGCAGAACAAGCCTGGATGAGCTTCCCCAGCTGATCAATGTGCTGGCCGGCGACATGTCCCTGGTCGGGCCTCGTCCGGAGATGCCCTACATAACAGACAACTACACCGCGCTCGAACGCCGGCGGCTCTCCGTTCCCCAGGGTTTGACCGGCCTTTGGCAACTGAGCGGCGACCGCAAATTCAGCATCCACGATGCGATTGAGTACGACTTCTATTACATCGAGAACCGTGGCGTCTTTCTCGACTTTGCCGTTCTTCTCCACACTCTGTTTTTTGCAATGAAGGGCCTCTAACTGCTTGATAGCTCGCAGCAGCGTCAGAGGAAATGACGGGTGCCCCAGGTTCGCCCCAGCGTGCCTGGGCCGAAAATGATGGGCGCAGCCCAACGAACGCTTCTTTTGCCTCAGGGGCTAAAGCCCGTACCCTTCACTGGTTTAGAACACAAAAAATGATTCGAAAGACGCCGCGCGGAAGGGTACGGCCTTTAGGCCGTACGCAACTACCTTCAACCCCAGCGGCTTTAGAGTCTGCGTGAGGACTATCTTCTCGAACCAGACTTGTCCAAATTAGGCTCGGCAACGAGCTTTTTGCTTTGTATCAGGGCACGACTTCAGTCGTGCCACCCTTGGCCAAAATGGTCGGG
>Ga0302324_100031237_pt1 | contig 10051 bp, 11 predicted proteins | sample Palsa_T0_1_FD_201949 | JGI IMG/M metagenome (GOLD analysis project Ga0302324, IMG submission 201949) | Peat permafrost microbial communities from Stordalen Mire near Abisko, Sweden - Palsa_T0_1 | ecosystem: Environmental > Terrestrial > Soil > Palsa > Peat permafrost | place: Sweden: Abisko... | reverse complement strand
GTCTATGGTTGAGGAGTGACGAAGGATGGCCGCCGTCCAGTCTGCCTCCCGGGAGGTTCTCCTCAGCTCGCCATCGGCGGTCCCGCACCGACGGCCTTGGACGCTGCCGCGATCTCGCCGCGAAGCGTCTTCAGCGCGGCGACGTAGATCTCCGAGAACGTCGGGAACGGCTGGATCGTGTCGGTGAGGACGTCGAGCGGGAGGTGGGCGCGGATCGCGAGCGTCGCCTGCTGCAGCCACTCGCCCGCCTCGGGGCCGAGCGCATATGCGCCGGTCAATCCCTCTCCGTCGCTGAGCAGAGTCAGGAACCCCTCGCTGTCGGCGTACCCACGCGCGTAGGTGGCGGCCTTCGCGACCTCCGACAGCGGGACGGTGGCGGTGAAGCGGCCGGTGGTGGCGCCCACCGCGGCGGCCTGCGGATCGGTGTAGACGACGCGAGGGACGGCCTCGTAATTGGCCTTGCGTGGCTCGCCGAGGATGTTCGCGGCGACCACCTCGCCCTGGTACTTGCCGACGTGGGTCAGCGGCCAAATACCGTTCACATCGCCGATCGCCCACAGATGCTCCGCTGCCTTCAGGTGCTCGTCGACGGGAACTCCGCGGGGGTTGGCCTCGACGCCGACTGTCTCGAGGCCGAGCCCGAGCACCCGCGGTCGCCGGCCGGTGGCGACGAGCAGCCGGTCACCGCGCAGCTCGCGCCCGTCGCCGAACTCGAGCACGTAGTCCTCGCCCTCGCGTCGTGCGGCGGTCGCGCCCGAGGACAGGACGAGCTCAACGCCTTCACTGGCCAGAGCTGCTCCGAGCGCCTCGCCCAGAGGCGCGGGCTCCCGCCCGAGCACGTGCTCGGCCATATCGATCACCGCCACCTCGCCGCCGAGCCGGCGCACGGCCTGCGCCATCTCCACGCCAACCGGGCCGCCACCGAGAATCAGCAGACGGCGCGGGATGGCCTTCATGGAGGTCACCTCGCGGTTGCTCCAAACGCCGTCGAGCTCGCGCAAGCCAGGCACGGGCGGCACGACCGGATCGGCGCCGTTCGCGAGAACCACGTGGTCCGCGGTGTGGCGCACTCCGTCGACCTCGACGACCCCAGCGCCGGCGAGCCGCCCACTGCCGCGCAGCAGGTCGATGCCGCGATCGGCCAGCCAGCGCTCCTGCCCGGCATCTGAGTAGCCGGAGACCATTGAGTCCCGCCAGGCAAGTGCCGCGTCGACATCGACCTCGGCGCTCGCGGCGGCTTCACGCGCTCCGTGGACAGCCTCGCCCGGCCGCAGCAACGTCTTCGAGGGAATGCAGGCCCAGTAGGAGCACTCCCCTCCCACCAGCTCGCGCTCCACGACCGCGACGCGCAGACCGCCCTCCGCCAGAGCGCCGGCACAATGCTCGCCCGGCGAGCCGCCACCGAGCACGATCACGTCATAGTCACTGCTCATATCGCCTCCACGCTCCCGTCTGGTCGCGCATACTCTCCATCTCATCCGACCGGAAGTCAAGGTCGTCCCGCGCGGCGCGTGGCGAGTCAGAAATCGAAACCCACGTGCGGATGCCAACATGAGCAGATCGTCGTGAGCAACAACGAGAAGGTCGCGCTCGTCACCGGCGCCTCGCAGGGCATCGGCGCAGGTCTCGCGAGGGCTTACCGTGAGCGCGGGTATGCGGTGATCGCTGCTGCTCGATCGATCGGGACCTCGGAGGACCCCGGCGTAGTGACCGTCGAGGGGGACATCGCCGACCCTGACACGGCGCAGGTTGCCGTCACCAAATCGCTTGCGATCGAGTATGCCTCCCGTGGTCTACGGGTAAATGCCGTCTCTCTGGGCGTGATCAAAACGCCGATTCACGACGCGAGCTCCTACGCGGGGATGGGCGCGTTGCACCCCATCGGCCGAGTCGGCGAGATCGAGGATGTGGTCGGTGGAGTCCTCTATCTCGAGTCGGCGCCTTTCGTGACCGGAGAGATCCTGCACATCGACGGCGGCCAAAGCGCAGGGCACTGACATGGCGTGATTATTGAGTCAATTCCAACAACGGAGGTCAGCATGAGCACCATCGACCAGGAGATAGTCTTGGCCCACTTCATCGTTTCAGATGATGTCGAGCGTTCCCGCAGCTTCTACACCGAAGTACTCGGCGGCAGGGTCGCCTTCTCCGGCCCGGGAGGGCTGACCTATGTCGCACTATCCAACAGCTGGATCATCATCAATGTCGGCGGGGGCCCGACCGACGACAAGCCCGCGGTCACTCTGGAGACGCCACGCGATCCCGACCGGGTCAGCAGCTTCCTCAATATCCGGGTCAAAGACATCGAGGCCGTGTACGCCGAATGGAGTGCCCGTGGCGCTCAATTCCTGACGCCGCCAAAGCAACACCAGTACGAGATCCGTTGCTATATCCGCGATCCCGACGGTCATCTGATCGAGGTGGGGCAAACCACGGCTCCTGGGGACTGGACGCCACCTCAGTGGCTGTCGAGTGCGGCCGGCGGGATCCCGAGTGAACGCCGCGATCACCGGCGAGATCCGTCACATCAACGGTAGATGACCACCGCGATCATCCACCCCGGCGCAGCGCTGTACGCGCCGTTGTTGCCGGTGCGGACGTCGGCCAGATCGGAGCGCCCGATTGAGCGATCTACATTGGATGTAGCCGGACCGGCAGTGTCTTGAGCTGACTTGCGAACGCCGATTCAACGTAGGTAGGTATGCCCAATGTCTCGATCTTGGGGAACCGCGCGAGCGTCTCCTCGATCAGGATTCGCAGCTCCAGACGGGCGAGCGCGGTCCCGAGGCAGAAGTGCCGTCCCCCGGCACCGAACGCCTGGTGCTCGGGGTTGCGTGTGACATCAAAGCGATCCGGATCACGGCTGACCTCGAACACGTCATCCGCGGTGGTCACAGACCACAAGCCGTCCTCGCTCGGGTACTCGGTGATCCCCTCAGACCAATGAATCGGGCACTCCGAGCGCAACCGTCGAAACATCGCATGCGGCGGCCCGTCCGCGAAGTTGACCCCATCGCCGACACACAACTGCTCGAGCGGCGTCTGATCCTGGTCTGTAGTACTCACGATCTCCCCTTTACAGTGGCAGCACGGCAGCCTCGCACCGGACGTTTCTCACGATGGTGGGAAGCGCAGGTTGTCGCAGGCCAGGCCGCACTTGCGCTTCAGCCAGCCGATCCCGCCGCCCAGCGTGAAACCAAATTAAAAGGACATCGTCAGCTAGACCAGGTTGGTGAGGAGGTCCTGGATGCGTTGGGCGATGTCGTCCCTGATTTCGCGGACTTGGCTTATCGGCTTCCCCTTTGGGTCTTCCAGACCCCAGTCGATGTAGCGCTTCCCCGGGATAAAGGGACACGCGTCGCCGCAACCCATCGTCACAACCACGTCGGCTTGCTCGGCCAGCTCGCGCGTGAGTAGTTGCGGCTTGCGGCCGGACAGGTCGACCCCGAGCTCCTTCATAACCTCCACCACCTCGGGGTGGACGTACTCGGCGGGAGTCGTGCCGGCGGACAGGGCGGTGTGCTTCCCGGCAACGGCGCGTTCGAACAGGGCCTGGCTCATCTGCGAGCGACCGGCGTTGTGGAGGCAGACGAACAGGACGGTGGCCATCAGCCTGAGGCCACCTGGTGGTGGGGCATCACCGCGTCGGCTGCCTCGTCTGGCGTGAGGTCCGGGTACAGGGCCCTGACCGCGAGGATCGCGCAGGCACCACCGACAAGCTGCGCGACGACGTAACCGGGCACCGACGCCGGTGCGATCCCGGCGAACGTGTTCGAGAAGATCCGCCCCACGCTGATCGCGGGGTTCGCGAAGCTCGCCGAGCTCGTAAAGAAATACGCCGCGCCAATGTACGCGCCGACCGCGGCTGGGGTGGTGTTTGCGGAGACGGAGCGCGGGTCCGTTCGTTTGACGCGCGCGAGGGAGAAGATCACGAGCAGCAGCCCGGCGGTCGCGATCGCCTCGCTGAACAGGTGCGCGGGCGTGGCGCGGTGATGCGTGGAGATGCTGATCGCGGCGAGTGAGAACATGCCGTTCGCGACGACCGCGCCGAGCACGCAGCCCGCGACCTGGGCGGGGATGTAGGAGAGCGCGTCGCGCCAGCGGATGCCGCCGAAGCTCGCGTCGGCGAGCGAGACGACCGGGTTGAAGTGCCCGCCGGACACCGGACCGAACATCAGGATGATCGTGTACAAGCCCGCTGCCGTCGCGGCCGCGTTCTCGAACAGCTCCAAGCCCACGTCCCCCGGGGAGAGTGTCTGTGCCGCGATGCCCGAGCCGATCACGACCGCGGCGAGGAACGCGGAGCCGAGCAGCTCGGCAAGCAGGCGGCGAGCGAGCGGAGGCGTGCTCATCGCCCGGATCGTATTACATCGATAGACGTGAGTGTTATTGATATAAGTAGATTGATGCCCATCGATTTGGAGCTGTCCCCGAAGCAGAAGCGCGCCAATGGCTCGCCCTGTTGCGAGCCCGTCGTCTATCCCGATGTTCAGCGTGACCAAGCGCTGCGGATGGCAGAAGTGGCAAAGGCCCTCGGCGATCCGATTCGGTTGCAGCTCGTGGACGTGCTGCGCAAGCACGCTGGCAAGGTCTGCGTGTGCGAGCTCGTGCCGCTGTTCGATGTCTCCCAATCGACGCTCTCCCACCACTTGAACAAGCTGCGGGCCGCTGGAATCGTGGACTCCGAGCGGCGCGGATTGTGGGCCTACTACTACGTGATCCCCGATGCCCTAGAAGAGCTATCCGCATGGCTGAGCTGACCCCCACTGCCGCGACGACGACCAACTCCTGCTGTGCTCCCGAGACGCAAACAACGTGCTGTGATCCGAGCGAGAAGGACGAGTGCTGTGGCCCGAGCCATGGCGAGATAGGTGACCAAAACAGGGCAGGAATAGAGAAACGCCGGTCACCGAGGTCACCTAGAGTGACCGCCATGAGCATCACCGATCGAGTCGAGTGGCCCCTGTGGCGCAAACATCATGTAGTAGGTTTCCTTCGATGAGCTCGGTTGCTGCTTCGCGTTCGATTCGTGATCTTCCCGGGCCGCGGGGGTTGCCGCTGATCGGCGTCGCGCACCGCGTGCGTGTAGCCGCGCTTCATCAGGTACTCGAGGATTGGTGTGAACGCTACGGGCCGATCTATACGTTCAAGCTCGGCAGCGGTCGCTTCGTCGTGATCGCAGACGCGGATGCGATCAACCGCGCGCTGCGCGAGCGTCCGGACCGCTTCAGGCGTACGCGCGGGATCGAGAGCGTGACGAGGGAACTGCTCGGCACGATCGGTGTGTTCGCCGCCGAGGGCGCTGAGTGGCGCAAGCAGCGCCGCCTCGCGGTGACCGCGCTGAACTCGAACCATCTCGAGCGCTACTACGAGATCGTGCGCACGTGCACCGAGCGCCTTTGCGGGCGACTCGAGCGGGCGGCCGGCGGCGGGAGCCATGACATCGGCGGCGACCTGACCTCTTTCACGGTCGATGTGACCTCGGCGCTCGCGTTCGGGCACGACCTGAACACGCTCGAACACGGCGACGGCGAGCTGCAGCGCAACATCCAGCGGATCTTCGACATAACGGGCAGGCGGATCACGCTCCCGGTCCCCTACTGGCGCTGGTTTCGACTCCCGGTCGACCGCGCCGCCGACCGTGCGGTGCTCGCGATCAGGGATGAGATCGACACGTTCATAGCCCAGGCGCGCGCACGGATGGCCGCTAGACCAGAACTGCGCGAGGAGCCTGAGAATTTCCTCGAGAGCATGATCGCCGCCCAGGAACAGGACAACACATTCACGGACGCAGAAATCCTCGGCAACGTGTACACGCTGCTGCTCGCCGGCGAGGACACGACCGCGCACACGATGGCTTGGACGCTGTGGCTCCTTGCCCGTCACCCCGAGGTCCAGCGGCGCTGGGCGCAGGAGGCCGATGAGGTTCTTGGCGACGAACGTTTCCCGAGCAGGTACGACACGATCGCCGAGCTGCGCTACGGCGAGGCGGTGCTGCGCGAGTCGATGCGCCTGAAGCCCGTCGCTCCGATCCTCGGCGTCGAGCCGATCGCGGACACCGTCATCGCCGACACACACATCCCTGCCGGCACGCGCCTGTTCGCGCCCACCCGCCTCATCGGCCTGCGTTCGGTGAACCGCGCGGAGGAGTTCGACCCCGATCGCTGGCTCAGCGAGGATGGTCTCGGCGACGAGACGCCCGACCAGAAGACGTTTCTCGCATTCGGCGCCGGCCCCCGGTTCTGCCCGGGGCGCAACCTCGCGTTCCTGGAGTCCAAGGCCGCGATGGCGACGATCGCCCGCAACTTCCACATCGAGCTCGACGAAAGCGCCGGCCCCGTCACAGAGACCTTCCAGTTCACAATGGCCCCCAGCGGGCTACGCGTACGTCTAACCGAGCGTGCTCCAGTGGGGTCCAGCTCCCTGCGGGGTTTCCCCCCGAATAACGGCAGACCGAAGCACCGCGGCGGCCGTCAGTGAGCGGCGCCCACCGCCGCCGGCTTCTCTGCGACACGCTCGCGCAGCCGTACGCGCAGGCCCTTGGGGATCATCGTGAAGTTGAAGTACTCGCTCACCGGCACACCGCTCTGGTCGAGCTCGATCTCGAAGTTCCTTGCGAGCATCGCAAGCGCCGTCTTCGCCTCGAGCATCGCGAGGTTGCGCCCCGGGCAGAAGCGCGGCCCGGCACCGAACGTCAGCGACTTCGGATCGCTGTTGTCCTGATCGAGCCAGCGCTCGGGTTCGAACGCGTCCGCGCGCTCGCCGAGGGCGGCTAGGCGCAACAGCAGCAGCAGGCGTGTCCCGGCCGGGATGTGCGTGTCGCAGATCGTGGTGTCCTTCAGTGGTTCGATGGGCGCCATCGTTGCGACGCTCTTTATGCGCATCGACTCGCGCAGCACCGCCTCGCCGTAGTCGAAGCGAGCGACAGTCTCGTACTCGGTGGGGAATAGGTCCCCGCCCGCCCCGCCGAGGATCTCACTCGCCTCCGCCGCCAGCCGCGCCTGAACCTCTGCTCGCGACCCGAGCAGCCAGACCGTCCAGCCGAGCGTGTGCGCGGTCGTGTCCTCCCCCGCGAACAGGATGGTCAATGTGTTGCCGACGATCTCCTCGTCGGTGAACGTGTCGTCGGTCTGCTGGGCGGCGATCATCCCCTCCAGGAAGTTCTCGGGCGCCGCAAGCAGCTCGGGCCGCGCGGCGATCCGCTCGCGGGCCTGCGCGATGAACTCCCCCACAGCGTTGTGGAGCTCTGCCAGCGAGCGGTCCAGGGCGCGATCGGCGGGCAGCCTGACCCAGCGCCAGTAGGGGACGGGCGCGGCGATACGCCGAGCGAGCATCCCGAACGCGCGCTGGATGTGGCCTTGCAACTCGCTCTCGCCGCGCTCGAGCGTGTTCAGGTCGTGCCCGAACGCGAGCGCCGAGGTGATATCAACGCTGTAGGAGGTCAGCTCCTCCTGAATATCGAGGACCCTTCCGGCGCGGGCCGCCTCAGCCAGACGCCGGTGGAGCCGCTCAGTGCTCGTGCGAACGACGTGAAAGTAGCGGTTCAGGTGGTTGCTGTTCAACGCTGTCACGACGAGGCGCCGCTGACGCTTCCACTGCTCACCCTCGACCGAGAACACACCGGAGAAACCCATCTCGTCGAAGACGGCCTCCTGCTCCGCCCAGCGCCTGAAGCCCTCGGGACGATCGCGCAGGATCGCGTTGATCGCGTCGCCGTCGGAGATACCGACGATGCGCCTGCGGCCGACCTTGACACGGACAATCGGGCCATAGCGCCGAGCCCACCCCTCGGATGTCAAGTGTATGCGAGACGCCCGCGCAAGCTGAAGCGCGTTGCCGAGCAGCGGCAGCCCCCGCGGCCCAGGCAGATCGGCGATCGAGCGTGTAGCTGTCATAGACATCAGATCTTCTCCTCCTTCTGGGATTCGCACCGACAGGATATGCCGCCAGCGCAACGTATGAGTGCTCGCCAGCCACGGCGACGCTTCAACCGATCGCGGGCATGTTTGCGCCCGAATCACCCAGCAGAGTTGCGTAGCCATATCCCCACCCACCTCATCTAAATCCCAAACTCAGCGAACGCTCCCAGGGCTCGAGCACGGCAAGATCACGCGAGAATCCCGACATAAAACGGCGCCCTTTCCGTACACCCCGTCCTCTGACGCAGTTAGAGACGCGCGGCGAGGTAGCTTCGTAGGAGGGGCTCGGGGATGGCCCAGTCACCGCGGCCGTGGTGCTCGGCGATCCCGGCGCGCTCCATCATGCTCAGCGCGCGCCTAGCCCCGGAGGACGGGGTACCACTGTAGGGGCGCTGGCCACGCGCTACACGGAGAGCTATCGGATAGGCATGCGCAGTGGAGCGTAGCCGCTCGACGATCTCCTCGTGACGGAGACGGTCGGCCTGCATCGCGAGCTCCTGACCCCCGCGAACGTCCCCGAGCTCAATCCCACGGCCCTCGCGGCGGGCGAGGGTCACAGTCAGGGTCTCGCGGGCGGTCAACATCGTTGCGCGCGGATGCCCTTCACCAAGCGCGACTATCTCCGCGATCGTGCCGTCAGCCGCCTGGACATCGAGCTCGCTGTAACGAGCAGCGATCCCGGCGTGCCACTCACTTGGAGAGATGGGCGTCAGCTCGTGAAAGTTGCCGAACTGGCTCAGTGCTCTGCGCTTCGGGCCAAATAAGTCGCGCATGAGGTGTTCCATGCTGCCCGCGAACAACACGCTGACCAGTGGCGAGCGCTGCAACTCTGAGCGTAACTGCTTGGTCAGCATGTCCGGATCGCCAAAGCGATGCGACGGTGCCGCGATGTCTTGAAACTCGTCCAGAAACAACACGATCCGCTTCTTGTCCTGCTCCGCGATCCGCTGTGCCAGACGGATCGTGGCGCCGAGACTCACCGCCGGCGCCTGACCCGGGGATCGAGTGCTCCACGCCAGCTCGACGTCCTCGCCAAGATGCGTGCGTAACGCCGCCGTCACACCGACCGGCAGCAACTCGCGCAACTCACGCCCACTCTCCCGGGCCCGGCGCAGCGCCTTGGCCACAGGACCACGGTTGGCGATGATCGACTGCGCCAACGCGTGGCTGAGCGAGGCCAGGCTCTCGTGATCCCACAAGTCAGCTTGCGCGGTGTAAACCTCGGGTGAGCGAACCCGCTCGAGCGCCGCCAGGCCGACCGTCGACTTGCCGGTGCGTCTGGGTCCCGCCATCACCATGTGCGTACCGTCCCTGAGACGCACGGCGAGATCGCGCACATCGTCCGCACGGCCAATCAGCAGCTCAGGCCTCACCGGGTCATCGGTCGGGAACAACTCTCGGATATCGCGCATCCCGACCCATTATAGGTCATATCATGGCCTATCGATCAAGCCTGTCTGGACGAGCGAGCGGGCGAACCGCACGCCGCCCTGGGTTTTGGTCTCGGCATGTTCGGGGAGGATTGCCGGGACGAACCGAGATCAAAGCGATGCCGCATGGGCCAGCGATCCTGAGTCGTCAAACCAGCGGGAGAGACGACAAGCGACTGCGAGAAGGCAGGGCTAAAGCGGCGGGACCTGGTTGTTGACTTCGGTTCCATGGTAGAGATGGTCCTGGTCCCTGCACGCAGCCGGGAAGAAGAACTGAACGCTGTCGCTACGCACGTTGTTGTAGCTGCCGAACAGAGTCGCGCGACCGACGGTTCCGACGGCGCAGTTCGTGTCGGTGCTTTTTATGACGCGAAATTTGATCTTCATAATGTTCCCCGGGTAGCCCCACATCATCGCGTAGTGGGAGTGGTGGGAAAGGTGGTGCTCCACCGACATGATGATCACGCCGGCCCGATCCTGCCGGCACATGATTCCCGAGACCCATTCCGGGCCGAGTATAGCCTCGGCAGCCAGGATCCGGATCCTTGTCCCGTTTGCGCCCCGCCGTCGGAATAGGAAGGGAGATGCCACGCCCAACCACCCGACAGGAGGCAGACATGTCCACTCCCGAGACCACACCCGGATCGATCGAAACCATCAGCGATCGCGAGGCCAGCGAGGCGCTGCTCGACCGCCTCGAGC
>Ga0302324_100031234_pt1 | contig 10052 bp, 8 predicted proteins | sample Palsa_T0_1_FD_201949 | JGI IMG/M metagenome (GOLD analysis project Ga0302324, IMG submission 201949) | Peat permafrost microbial communities from Stordalen Mire near Abisko, Sweden - Palsa_T0_1 | ecosystem: Environmental > Terrestrial > Soil > Palsa > Peat permafrost | place: Sweden: Abisko... | reverse complement strand
CGAAGAAATGGCTGATTTCCGCGAACGCCTCCTTCGTTTCAGGAGCGCTGTCATCACGCAGATAGTGCGCGTGCGACTGACCCTCAAATATCTGCAGAACCGCCTCGACGCCGGCCTGCCGTAGTTTGCGATGCACGCGGACCGTATTGCTGAGCAGCAGATCCCGCGTTCCGCTGGTCAGGATTGCCGGAGGAAAGCCCGACATATCGCCATATACCGGCGAGATTAGCGGATCCTTCATGTCGTGTCCGGCGGCGTAGACCTTCGCGCCCGCGTCGCAGTACCCATCACGTGAGACCAGGACGTTGTCGACCATATCATTGGTATAGAAGGTGTCGCCGACCTTGGTGACGTCCGACATCGGCGTCCCGGGTGCGATCGCGGCTGGAACCGGAATACGCTCCTGTTTCGCACGCAGCACTATTTCCAACGTCAGGGCGCCACCCGCGGAAGTACCGAAGATCGCAATGTGCCTCGCGTCTGTCGTCTTTAATAAATGCTTGTAAACGGTGACGCCGTCCTCGAGTGCTGCCGGGAAATATGCTTCGGGCGGCATGCGATAATCAACCGAAACCACCTTGAAGCCGCCGAAACCAGCCATCATGACTGCTTCGGGCAGTCCTGCTTCGCCGGGACTGAGCACGTAGCAGCCGCCGTGCATGTGAAGGAGCACGCGATGGCGATTGCCCGGCGGAATCTCCTTCGGCGTGACGATGAATGCCCGCACGCCGTCGATCGTCGTCTTCTCGACCGTGACACCCGTGCGCTCGATCAGACCCGGGAGAGTCTGCAGGGTCCGCGCCGCAGCCGCCTCGGCGACTTGCCGCCACTCCTCGCCCGTCTTGGGCAGCACATTCCAATCCGGGCGCAATGGTGCACCGATCAGCCGCTGTATCTGCGGGCTGGGCGTCTGCGGTACGGGCAAGGTCCTTGCCGGCACGTCAAGGCTTTGTGGCATGGCCGACGATTCTAGCATTGCGGCCGCGGCCCCAACGATCAGGAGTTGTGACAGAGACGTCCAAGTATTCATTCGTTAAACCAACGCCGACGTAGTTATCCTGATCAGAGCTTTGTGAGCAAATTGGGGAGCCGACGTAACGCCGGATCAATCGCTGCCTCGTAAGCGAATGCCAGCCTCAGGCAGTCGAGCTCAGAGCGGTTCGGTGCGATGAGCTGAATGCCCATCGGCAGTCCCTGATCACTAAAGCCTGCTGGTACCGCCAACGCTGGACACCCGGCCATTGTGATGAGGACGGCGCCCTTCATCCACTCGTGGTAGGTCTGCATCGTGGTACCGCGGATCTCCCGCGGCCAGTGTTCCTCAACATTGAAGGGGAACACCTGTGCGGTTGGCAGGACGAGGTAGTCGTAACGATCGAAGAATCGCCGCACCGCCTCGTACCATTGGGTGCGTACGACCGATGCCGCCGTAATATCGTAAGCCGACTGCCTGAGGCCGGTCTCGACCTCAAAGACGGCCTCGGGCTTGAGGAGCGAACGCTGCGCGGGATTGTTGTAGTATCCAAGGAGGGAGACGCCTTGCTGCCATCCACGAAGGCGGACGAAGGCCTGCCAAACAGCGTCGACGTCGAAGTCCGGTGTAGCCTCCTCAACTACGCAGCCCAGCGATTCAAAAGTCCGCACGGCCTTCGCACACACCTCCAGCACCGACGGCTCGCAGGGCGTGTGACCGTTAAAATCCGCCCCCCAGGCAATGCGCTTTCCTTTCAGGTCGCAGTCCAAGCGCGATCGAAAGATCGAGGTCTCGCTCGCCAGCGAGAGTGGTGCCTGAGCGTCAAAGCCCGCCTGCACCGATAACAGCATGGCCAAGTCCGTCACGTTCCGCGCCAGCGGGCCCGCCACTCCCATGGATGGAAGCCACGAATCGCGTGCATCTGTGGGAACGCGGCCAATGCTGGTGCGGAAACCAAAAACGCCGTTCCAACCAGCGGGGTTGCGCAAGCTTCCTCCATAATCCGTTCCGTCGGCGACCGGCACCATGCGCAGCGCGAGTGAGACCGCGGCACCGCCGCTGCTGCCGCCCGCAGAACGGGACAAGTTATAGGGGTTGCGGGTTATCCCATACACCGGATTGAAGGTGTGCGATCCCAGGCCAAACTCCGGCGTGTTGGTCTTGCCAATGAAGACTGCGCCGGCCTTACGAAGCCGCGCCACCATCAGCGAATCAGCGGCCGGAACAAAATCCCTCAGGATCGGCGATCCCATCGTGGTTCGAATGCCCTTGACGGCCTGCAGGTCCTTTACGGCGTGCGGAAACCCATGCAGCGGTCCCATTGATTCGCCACGTGTCAGCTGGGCATCACGTTCAAGGGCCTGGACGAGTAACTCCCCGCGATCCTGAAGCGCGACGATGGCGTTTACCTTGGGATTAAGCTTCTCAATGTGGTCGAGATACGCCGTCATGACCTCGACGCAGGACGCTCGGCGCGTGTGAATCGCGCTGGCGAGACTTGTAGCATCCATCATGACGAGGTCATGCGCGTGATTTACGGCCGCAATTGCGTCGGGCGCCCCCTGTGCCACCGCATTGACAGAAGTGGCGGCGGCTAGTCCAAGCACCGTTCTGCGGCTGATCGGGCCACCGTTCGACTCGCTTATTTGCTCCATCTTTGTTTTATCTCAATTCTATGGCGAAGCTAGAGTGGGCGCATGTCGCCGATTATCTCCCACATGGACCAAACGTGCAGCTGCAATACAATGTGCCATGGACCAGCTAACCGCCTTTGGCCTATTCGCAGTCTGCGCGATGCTCATCTGTTATTCGCTTGAAGATCGCTCGCATTGGTGGACGCTGGCATTCGGATTCTCGTGCGTGCTTGGATCTGTTTACGGGTTTCTACAAGGTGCGTGGCCCTTTGGTGCCGTCGAGGCTGTATGGTCCGTGGTTGCTTTTCGGCGTTGGTGGATACGAAGAGCCGCAGTTATAATGGAATCAATGGGCCCTGGGTCGACTTGACTTTGCGCCTTGACCGAAAGATATCCGCGGGATCATCACGCGGTTGGCCACAGCCAGCCGAAGGTCCCGGCGGTAAGCGCTCCATAAACCACGCCATCAATCGCGGAGCGAATCGTGAGACTCCATCCTCGCCCGTACCAGATGGAGAGCTGCGGCAGCGCCAGCGAGTAACCGACTATGGCCGTCGTGCCAACGATCTGGAACACGTGCAGGTAATCAGTGCCTGCCGGCATCGCGCGGCCGCCGACGTAACCCGCGAATATCGACACCACGATGGAGTAGATGAACCACTGCAAGAGGCTCCTGCTCATGTTCCAGGGACCGTTCGGCCTAACGGTCATTACGATAACAGGACCTTGCCGCATGCGGTCCTGAAACTCTGGGGTCTTCATCTCCTTCATGTCACTCGCTCGGGGCACCATGTAGTCGCCCGGTGGCAGCACAAGTGGGCGCAGTGCATCCATGACGCTGCGTTCGGCAGTGAGCTTCGGATAGTCGCCCCTGTGCCATGGCAGTGCCATATGAATGATCGAGCTGGCGATAAATACGATAACGGCGGATATCAGAATCGGAATCCAGAGTGCGCCTAGGCTTACCATGTCGTGCTTCCCCGTAGAAAGGCTTATTGAATGTTCGCGTTTGGCGACTTTACACCATCTCGCTCCGCACTCCCCAGACCGGTCGAAGGGCTGACTCGATGACGTAGACGCCGTGGCCCGGGACAGTGGCTACCGTTGAAATTCACAGGTTTTGGCCCTGCCCAGCGCGAGCGCTTCTAAGCCGATTCCCCTCAGCCCAATGAGATGCCGGTCACTGATTTCAGATTTCTAGCGAAATGATGTTAAGTCCCTCTTGCCAAAGGTCTCCGCATAGGAAAACTGACCGTCATGGCTACTGCACTGCCTACAGACCTGCCGTCACGACTTATCGAACTGCTCCGTGCGAGGGGTGTTGCCACGCTCGAAGAATGGGCAGCTTTGGGTCGGCGCCGCCGGGAGATATTCGGTGTGACCAGAGCTACGGTTGCACAGCTTGACGCTCTCGTGAAACAGACTTCGCGGCCCAAACGCTAGAGGCTCATCGACAGGCTCGACGCTGGACCGGATTTAATCTAGATTGCCTTCGTGCCAGCGGCTTCCGAAGGTCAGCCTGCGAGTGCTGTCGACCAGTTGCCCAGTGGGGCGCGGCCACTGCTTATCTATGACGGTGATTGCGGATTCTGCGGCTACTGGGTCCGCTACTGGCACCTGCTGACCGGCGATCGTGTCTCCTATAAGACGTATCAAGAGGTGGCGGCGCAGTATCCTGCGATCCCGCTGATCGACTTTCAGCACGCCGTTCAGTACATCGCTCCAGAGGGTCGGCGTGCAAGCGCGGCTGAGGCCAGCTTCCTGACCCTGAGTCACGCGCGCGGTAAGGCATTCTGGCTGGCGCTGTACCGGAGGCTGCCTGGATTCGCCACCTTCTCGGAACTGGCTTACGCGTTCATTGCCGCACATCGTTCGGCGTTTTATCGCATCAGTGTCCTGCTCTGGGGCGGAGACTACCGTCCGCCGCGTTACGACCTCGTGGCTTATGTGTTTCTGCGGCTGTTCGGACTGATCTATCTGTCGGCCTTCGTGTCCTTCGGCATACAGGCCGAGGGATTGATCGGCAGCCACGGCATCCTGCCTTTGACCGAACTGGCGGATACCATCGCCGCCCGCGTAGGCGCGGAGCGTTTCTATCTGATGCCAATGGTCTTCTGGTGGAACGCCAGCGATTGGGCCATCCAGACTGTGTGTTGGACTGGAGCGGGCCTGTCGCTGCTCTTGGTCTTCAATGTGCTGCCCCGCCTGAGCTTGCTTCTGCTCTACATCCTCTACCTCTCGCTCTTTTATGCCGGACAAGTATTCATGAATTACCAATGGGACACGTTCCTGTTGGAGGCCGGATTTCTCGCGCTGTTATTGAGCTTCACCACCACTCCGGGCATCTGGCTGCTGCGCTGGCTGCTGTTCCGATTCATGTTCATGTCGGGCATGGTCAAGCTGCTGAGTGGCGACCCCAACTGGTGGAACTTGACGGCGCTCTCCTATCACTTTCTCACTCAGCCCTTGCCCACGCCACTGGCGTGGCACGCAGCGCATCTGCCGCCCACTGCGTTGCAAATCGCCACTGGCGGCACAATTGTGGTCGAGTTGTTCCTGCCATTCCTGATCGGCCTTCCACGCCGGCTGCGCTTATTTGCGGCCGTGGGCATCCTGCTGCTGCAAAGCTGCATCCTGATCACCGGGAACTACAACTGGTTCAATCTCCAGACCATGTTGCTGTGTTTGACCCTGTTCGACGACGCGGCACTGCAAAAACTATTACCGCGACAGCTGATCCGCCGGTTGTCAATACCTACGGACCACGAGCGGCGACGTCGAGCGGTTACCGTCGTCGTCGGCGCATCGGCCCTGCTGATCGTGTTGTGCAGCCTGGTCGAGATGGACCTGCGTTTCGGCGGTAGCCCGCCCGCGGCGGCGCAGGCCGTTGACCGCGGAATCGACCCGTTGCATATCATCAGCAGTTACGGCCTGTTCGCTGTCATGACCACGAAGCGCCATGAGATCGTAGTGGAGGGATCCTACGACGGCCTCGATTGGCGCGAATACGAGTTTAAGTACAAGCCTGGCGACGTGACGCGCCGCCCACCCTGGAACATTCCGCATCAGCCGCGGTTGGACTGGCAGATGTGGTTCGCAGCACTGGAAGATCCGCGGGGCTTGAATTGGTTTTCGCGCTTTCTCGAGGGGTTGCTGGAGAATAAACCCGCTGTGATGTCGCTACTGGCGAGCAATCCCTTTCCCAACCAGCCACCGGTGTATGTGCGTGCGCAGTATTATGATTACACCTATACCGATGGCAATCAAAAGGCCAAGGGCCTGTGGTGGGATCGGCGGTTACTGGGATTGTATTTCCCCGTGGCGCGGCTGAAGGCGAAATGATCAGGGACAGTGAACTCCAACCTCCGCTGAAGGGAGAATCAGTTCATCGATGAACGGCCGGTGCCGCGCTGACGGGAGCAGACACGCGGGCCGTCAAACTGATCTGCGCCGCATCGCCTCGTATCTCGAACTGCGTGCCGAACGGCTTCGACAACTCCGCCAGCCGTTCAAGAATATAGGTGGCTCTGGAACCGACGGCTGGGCTCGGCAGGCCGCGCGTGTCGAGAAACTCATTATTCGCATATTCGTTGTGAATGTCGGGTTGTCCATCGCCGATGTTGTTCAGTACAACGGGATGCAATGTAATCGATCGCAAGTTGTTTGCTTGGAAATCCACCTCGGCGACGACGCTTTCCCAATTCATCGGTTCATCAATGTATGTCAGCGTGGGCGGCACGTTATAGATGAAATTGCCCAGGCAGTAGAATATCGGTCGCCCATGGTATATCTCCACGCCGTGCAGCAAGGGCGCCCCATGCATGACTACGATGTCCGCACCAGCGTCCACCTCGGCGTGTGTCCATGCCTTCAGCCAGTCATTCGGAGCTAACCGCTCCGACATCCCCTCGGTGAAGATTGTCGCGAACGATTTGTTGCCGAAGACATGATTGTGCTGGTAAACGATGACAAGGTCCGCGTGCTTCCGGGCCTCGCGGATGCTCTGCAGAATGCGTCGCGCATCCTCCGGGTTTGGCTTGTTTGCGACTGCATTGGGCAGATCCGTGAAGGCCTCATTCTCCACGTCACCGGCCTCGATTCGCAGCTCATTCACACCGGGATGCGCCGCCGTGGCGTTACCTCCCTCCGCGATCAGCCCTGACGCGCTCGCAACCAATGCGACCGTACCTTTGGGAGTGTGCAGATAGCTGGGCGCTGCGGCTTCGAGCAGGCTCGCACCTGTTCCGGCATGAGTTATCTTCCGGCTGTCGATCTCACGAAGTGTGTTCTGAATTCCCGTGACCTTCATGTCGAAGGCATGATTATCAGACAGTGCCAGCAGGTTGAAGCCGAGCGTATGCAGAGCATCGAGCGCTTCAGGCGGCGTCAGAAACCCGCGGCCCTCCTGCACCGATTCACCCCGTTCCGCAACCGCGCCTTCCAAATTACTGAAGATCACGTCACCGCTCAGCAGCGACTGGATCCTCGGCACGGCGGATGGTGCCGTGGCCCGCAGATCCGATCGGATCATAGCCTGTCCGGTCAAAGTGATGGTCATGACGGCAGATTGCGGCCATGCGGTAGAGGCGCCGAGGAATGCCAAGACGAGGAAAACGACAGTCATCGTCCCGAGCGCGCGACTCACCCACTCGTACGGGTGCGGATCGGGCCGGCGAACATCCTGGCTTCTCATCGCACCGACCAGATAATGAATAGATCATTCTCCATAGACGGCATTGTAAGCCGGCGCATGCGCCAGCGAAGTCAAATATCTTGCGGTAGCTCCGGTGCATCGGAATCGCGCAAGGATTCCCACCGAGCACGATCAGCTCCGCACCGTCATGATATGTTGTGCCGGGAGTAAAACAGGGCATTTCACGCTGGACTTTTGAGTTTAACTCCTTGCCGGCGTTGCGTCGGCAAATCTATATTGGGGGAGGAAGCCGACATGAAAGTCGAAGGCCGTTGCCACTGCGGACAGATTACCTTTGAAGCGGATATCGATCCGAAGGGTATCAGGATCTGTCATTGTACCGATTGTCAGACGCTGTCCGGTTCGGCTTATCGCGTCAATGTGCAAACACCCGCGGAATCCTTCGTTCTGCTGTCAGGTCAGCCGAAGATTTATATCAAAACAGCCGAGAGCGGTAACAGGCGTGCGCATGCATTCTGCCACAATTGCGGTACACCGATCTATGCTGCGGCACTTCACGATACGCAGACCTACGGATTGCGCGTCGGCACGCTCAAGCAGCGCGCTGAGTTGCAGCCGAGACGGCAAATCTGGTTTTGCTCCGCTTTGCCCTGGGCTACCGATATTCGGGACGTAGAGCAGATCGAGAGACAGTAGCCCTCCCTGGGGAGAGCGATTTTGCCCAGTGCCCTTACTTGAGCGCCATCAGCGCGAACTCTTCGAACAACAATTGAGCGGCTAATTGCGCGGTATTGGTGGTCGCATCGTACTGAGGCGCAACCTCAACAACATCCGCACCGACGATCGAAAGGCCGCCGAGCGCACGCAGTAGTGTCAGGCCTTCGCGTGCTGTAAGACCTCCGGGCTCGGGGGTGCCGGTGCCCGGCGCGAATGCTGGATCAAAACCGTCGACATCCACCGAGATATAGAACGGTTGCTCACCGACCACGGCGCGGGCACGCTCGGCAACTTCATCAACGCCCATGCGCATGAAGTCCTCCATATAGATGACGGTCATGCCCGACGCGTGAGAAAACTCCCAGAACATGTTGGCCGAACCGCGGATGCCGATCTGAATCGTCCGCTCCGGATCCAGCACCCCGTCCAATACCGCCAAACGGAATGGCCCACCGTGGTGGAACTTCGAGCCGTCGAATGCGCCCATCGTGTCGCAATGGGCATCGATGTGCATTAAGCCGACAGGCGCCCTGTTACCGAGCGCTTTTAAAATGGGGTAGGTGATGGAATGATCGCCGCCGACAGAGATAGGACGTACGCCGCTGGCGACGAGCTCTCTGTAATAGAGTTCGATGTCCTGCAGCGACTGCTCTAGGCTAAACCGGCTGCGAAAGGGAACATCGCCAATATCGGCGACGCGTACGGCGGCCTTGGGCACGCTTCGAAATGTCGGATGATAGGGTCCAATCCGCTCGATGTTGCGTACAGCACGTGGTCCGAAGCGGGCACCCGCCCGGTTTGAGACTCCCAGATCCATCGGCACACCCACGAGGGCGATGTCCAGATCGACGGCGCTGTCCGCCTGCGGGAGTGCGAGCAGCGTTGGGACGCCCGAGTAGGGCATTACTCGGCGTCCGTCGCGCGATTGCAGCTGGCGCGACGCGGCCGCCAGCACCGGATCGTCGCTATCCGAGGCCTCGCGGTCGGTATAGCGCGCGCGCAGCCGTTGCAGCTTTTCCTGGTCCATGCCGTAAATTATTGTATATAGTTAGGAAACAGCAGTCATACAGCGATAATAGAACGTTATCGTTAATCGTAGAGCCACAAACCGGCTTACCTTCAAACCCGTGCCAGTCCAAAACATTCCAGCACAACCGCTAAGCCGTGCCCAGGTCGCGTCGAGGGGGACTCGGCAATCGTAACAATGTCGCCGAGCAGATAGATATACGAGAATATTCCCAGCAGCAACATTGCTCCGGCCAGCAGGAAGGCACCGGCGAACGCATGCGTGATCGCAACGATGGCACCCGTGACGATAGGCGCCACCGCACCCATCGTATTATTCGCAAAGTTCATGATGCCGCCAATCGATGCGCTAGCGCCTCGTGGCGCAATGAGTGCCGGGATCGACCAAGCAGCCGCCTATCGCCTTGGCGTTGGCGGGGAATCCAGGCGCCTCGGCTACTCCAAGCAGCATTCGCGCGGCGAAAATCCCACCGAATCCGCCGGTGAACGCCACGATCAACGAGGCGACTGACCATAGGCAGGACCCCCAGCGCCCAACGTTCTTCACCCCGAAACGATCGAGTAACAATCCTGACGGAATCTGCAGGACTGCGTAAGACCAGAAGAACGCGCTGAACAGAAGGCCCAACTGGCCATCGTTGAGTCCGAACTCCTGGCGTAACTGCGGCGCGGCGACCGACAGATTGATGCGGTCAATGTAGATGATGAGGACGCCGACTCCCAGCAGGATTCCGATGTGCCATCGGCGACGCGGAATCGCTTGAGCCATCAACCTAGCGTTCTCGGCGTTCAGCAAGTGCTTCAATCCCCCGTTGTATCATCCGTGGCAACTGCTCGAATATTGATGCCACAATGGCTTGCGGCGGCGGTGCAACATCACAGTAGATAACCAGTTCGTCGGCGCCCGGCGTCTCGAGGGTCGCGAATTGGCTTTCCAGCAGTGCGCCAGGCATGAAGTGGTCGCGGCGCAACTTTAGCCGCGACGCGATGAGCGCTTTGTCGCCGCTCAGGTGAACGAAGATGGGATTCGCAACGTCCCCTCGAAGTA
>Ga0302324_100031233_pt1 | contig 10052 bp, 9 predicted proteins | sample Palsa_T0_1_FD_201949 | JGI IMG/M metagenome (GOLD analysis project Ga0302324, IMG submission 201949) | Peat permafrost microbial communities from Stordalen Mire near Abisko, Sweden - Palsa_T0_1 | ecosystem: Environmental > Terrestrial > Soil > Palsa > Peat permafrost | place: Sweden: Abisko... | reverse complement strand
TCGTTATCCCATCCGCCGACGAAACCATGGACGGGCTGTAGATCGCGTTCAGAAGCACGGACACGTTGTTGGATTCCCCGTTGGCAATCGCCAGATCGGGCTTGCCATCCACGTTGAAATCCCCGATCGCTACAAAATGAGGCAGCGACCCGCCGACGTTGAACGGACTCCCGGACGCCGCGGTGAATTGCATTGCTCCGGGCGTTACGGGCGAGCCAAGATTCCCGTTACCCAGCAGGATGGACACTGTGCCATCCCGATAATTCACTACCGCCAGGTCCTGGTTTCCGTCCTTGTTGAAATCGGCGGCTGCCACCGAAACGGGCTCCGAACCCACTGTAAACGGGCTGCCGATAGCCTGCGAAAACCCGCCTGTACCTTGCTGCAACAGAACCGTAACGGTATTGTTGTTTTCGTTTGCGATCGCCAGATCGTCAGCCATGTCGTTGTTGAAGTCCGCCGAAGCTATCGAAATCGGATCGGGCGGCTGATTCGGGGGTGCACCCGTGGGAGGCGGCACCGCGATTGGGGTTTGCAACGTAAAACTGCCCATCCCGTTTCCCAGCAGGATACTGATGTTGTTCGTTCCCAGATTCACAACGGCGAGGTCCACGGAATCGTTCGGGCTGGCCGCATTGAACTTGCCGACAGCGATTGCCGAAGGCCCGGTCCCCGCCGGCGCTAGAGCGATCGTGCTGCCGGTTGTGAACGTCCCGTCCCCATTTCCCAATAGGATCCAGACGGTATTGTCAAGCTTGTTGGCCACAGCCAAATCGATGTGTCCGTTGTTGGTGAGATTGAAGGTTCCTGCCACGATGGCGCTAGGAAGGTTGCCAACGGTAATCGGGCTGCCGGAGGCGGCGCTGAAGTTGCCGGTTCCGTCTCCCAAAAGAATGGACACGTTCTTGGAGTTGAGATTGGCAACCGCCAGGTCCATGTTCCCGTCGCCATTGAAATCCGCCGCCACCAGCGAACTTGGCGACGTCCCGATGGGTGCGGTTATGGGACTACTCATGGCCAGGTTGAACAAGCCGGTCCCATCGCCCAGGTAAATCGTAACGTTGTTGTTCGCCTGATTCGCGATGGCGAGGTCGGGAATGAGATCGCCGTTGAAGTCCGCTACCGCGATCGCGGCTGGGGTCGACTTCGACGGGAAGGGACTCCCGGGGCCTTGGACAAACTGCTGCGCATTCAAGCCAGCCGCGAGGGTCAATACACTGGCGATCCTGCTACAAGTCCGCCACATGGGTTCTTACCACCTCACGCCGCCAGATAGAGGGACAAGGGTAGCTCCGCTGTTGCTGCCAATCCCGTGCAAGACGCGAGCCTCGACGTATATCATCCAGCCCTTGAGTCCGACGTGAAAGTTAGCGCCCCCTCCACCCTCGACAGCTCCCGAGTCGGAGCCAGGCGCAAAAACCGAGGGGCTGGTGCTCTGGATGACCGTAAGCGGGCCGCTGACGCCGTTGAAGTCTACCGTGCGCCGGAGCCATCCGAACCCGACGAGCGTGTAAAGGCTGACCTTCGGCGCCACTTGATAGCGAAAGGTCAGATCGCCGGTCGTGCTGTAGTACTTCACTTTGGCGGATGTGGCGGTCAATAACCCCGTATTCTGCGGATTTTCGGCGATCGCCTGGCTGAGCGCGCTCTGTTTCACGTCTGCCTGGTTGTACAGTAAGTTTCCAGTAACCCAAAAGCTCCAGGGATGCTCAACCGGACCCTGGACACCGTGGTACTTTTCTGTGTAAGGCAAAGCCGTCACCGCGAAACCACCGCCCGCTTGCAGACTGAATATCCCGCCCACGCTCTTGCCGTCGCTGCCTGCGACCACTCCGCCGCCTCCGGAGATGTAGAAAGTGTCGACGTGGAAGGTTGGGAGATCTTGTTCCTTGGCAGTTTGGTCCTGGGCGAAGCTCTGGGGGGCTGCCGCCGCGGCCAAAAGAGCAATCAGACCGAAAGACCACAACGTTTCCACGAACGCTCCGCCCCGTTTGTCAGACAACATCGAGGCCCTGGACGCCTTTACGAGCGAGAAATCGAACTGAGCCAGGTCAGCCGTAGAGTTCCGATGTATCATTCCGAACATTTCTTCCCGTTATTCAAGCCGGCTTCGAACAAAGATCCGGTTCGCGAGCCGTCATCTTCATTAAAAGAATGTCTATGATATTACCGTTCTCTCTATTCGATTGCAAGAATCAAGCGAGTTTTCTTACCGGAATCTGCAAGTAAAGTGGGGCCTCGGACGAGCGGCATGAACGGCCAATTTTCTTAAGCTGACATTTCGCGGAAACGCTGTAGAATCTGCCTATGCCTTCACCGAAAAACCCGCAGGATGCCGCGAATCCCGAATTCGACTATCATTCGCTTTCGCTGGCTGATCTGATCCGAGCACGCGACCTTTATCACCTCCATCTCACGAATCGAAAGGGCGCCATTGGAGCCGCGATCGGATGCTATTTGATCCGTAATGGGGATTCCTGGCTAGGCGACCGCCGGAAAAATCAAGACCTCTGGACCCAAGAATTTTCAGACCGCCGAGGTCAGGCCCTATTCCTGGCCATGTATTCTTGTCTTCGTCAAACAATGGGTTGCCGAAACGGAGATGAAACAAAAGCATTTTCGCCCGCATGATCTCATTCCGGATCGTCTGTTCATGCCCGACGGGAAAATCGTGCCGGTTTGTGTGGTGGAGGCGCCGCCCGAACTAATTCCCCGTGAAGAGCCGATGCGGCCGCATTTGCCGAAGAACTTCTTCGGTGGCGGATATCCGGTGATCGCAAAGGTTCAGGAGCAGGAACACTTGGCTTCCATCGGATGCCTGGTGACCGACGGACACCTGGTTTACGCCCTGACGAATCGGCATGTCGCCGGAAGAGTCGGCGAGTTGCTGTACGCGCCCTTGGAAGGTGAACAGATCCCCATCAGCGTTTCTTCCAATAAACAGCTAGAACGTCTGAAGTTCGAAGAGGCTTATCCTGGCTGGGCCGGCGCCAACGTCAGCGTCAATGCCGATATCGGCCTGATTGAGGTAGCCGACAAAAACCGCTGGACACCGCAGATTTACGGAATTGGAACCATGGACCGCTGGCCGATCTGTCCCCGGAGAATCTCTCGCTCGACTTGCTGAAGACCAATCGGGACGGAGACGGCCCGGCAAACCTGTCCGGATTCGGCGCCGGCTCTGGAGAGATTATGGACGCCTGTGGGGTTTCTTCTATCGCTATCGTTCCGTTGGTGGATTCGACTATGTGGCCGATATGTTGATCGGGCCCCGCACCGGCAAGCAACGGAGGCCCTTCAAGACCCAGCATGGGGATTCTGGAACGCTTTGGCTGCTCGACCCCCAGGAAGAAGCCGAACCAAAGGGCCCAAAGGACCCCAAGGATGACCTGGCAACTTACCGGCCTGTGGCAGTTCAATGGGGTGGGAACGTCTTTACCGACAGCAGCGGCCGGTTCCGGCAGCCCTTCGCCCTCGCGACCTTGTTGAGCACAGCATGCCACCCGCAGGGTCAGATCGCACCAGCGCCTTGAAGCCAGAGACCATCCGCGCGGAGCGGCATTTGCGAAACGATTGCTAAGAGGGCATGAAACGAGCGCTGAGAGGGCATAGTGAAGTTAACCGTTGTGGCGAGCTCCCTTCTTTTCGCAGGGTCAGGGATTCCTCGACTCGAAACGCCGCGCAATTACCCTACCGAAACGCCGCGCCATTACCCTACGGAACTCTTTCCGCTGCCAAGGAAAGCGCGCGGCACCTTGCCATCAGCCCGACGGCAGCAAACAACTTTTGCATTGCGGGTGTCGTTGAGATCTCGCTATTGCCTGTGGGCGCAATTCTATTGAGAGCGATGGTTACGGTAGAGTCCAGCCCTATCGGGCTTGGCGTCTGCCATAGCGGAACTTCACGGGAACCTGGCTTTTTCTCTCGCATCCTTCTCTGCCATTTCTCGTTTCAGGACGTCTCGATTTCCCAAGCGAGTGTGTCGACATTGGGACGCGCCGCCAGAAGGCGCGCGACAGTTTGCTCGAAATTCGAGGAGGGCCCCTTAAACTGTGCCGTAGCAATTTCGACTAGAGCCTCGACTCCGCCTCGGTATGACAGCGATTGAGAACTCACCGGCAGAGAGGCCCGGATCTCGCGGTCCGAAGCGGTGACTTCGCCGTGGCAAACCACTTCGTTAGTCTCCGTCCTTTTTATTCCAGCAACGTAGCGGGGAATCGCCACAGGCTCGGGCTCATGTTCCTGCAGCATGTACTCAAGCGACGCCCTTGGCGCACCCTCATGGCGCAAGAGCGCTCCGAGTTCGATGAGTCTGAAGTCATTGACAATTTCGCAGTATTCCCACCGCGTGCCGGACGCAATCAGCTCCGACACCTCAAGAGCGAACAGCTCGGCTTCCGGATCGGTACCGGAACCACGCTTGCCGTTCTGCATCATCAGTTCGGTTTGAACCTGTACCCCCACGGGGTGATCGATCTGGAGCCCATTCGGTCCCGCAGAGTACCGGATCTTCTCGTCAGGGTATTTCGTGCAAAACCAGTAGCGGCTGGTCACTGATTTTCCGCCCTCGTGATGCTCCCCACAAAGAGCGCTCTCATCGCCGTTTGAATCAAAAGAACTGCGGACGCCAGCAAGGCGCATCAGGCCCGCCCCGGTGCGCTTCAACTCGTAATCGAGCGCCACATGCCGGCGCGCCATCCGGCAGTCCGGCTGACCAAGAACCTTTACGTCCTGAATTGCCCACGGATCGGAGTCGCCGGTGCGCGGATCGATTGTGCATCCCGGTGGCTCGCGATACCGTGGCCCGGCCTGCCATGCGCTACGCAACGCCACCATAAGATCGTCGATGTGCATTTGAGGCGCCTGCGGATCGCGTGCGCCTAGGAGGATAATCTCCGACCCGCGGACTGTGAAACCGAGAATGAAGTTAATCCCGCCCAATGTCCTGAGTTCATCGGGCAGGCGCTTTCCCTCGGCTCTTGCCGCCTGCGCGCGGCGCTGCAACTCCGCCATAGAGAACGCCGCAGAAATACGGCGAGTTTGAGCTGGCGGTAACGGCCCGTGAACAGGACGTGCGTGAACCGGAGTTAACGCAGGCCGCGGCAGATAACGACCAACCACGCAACCCACTCCCAGCAGGCCAGCAGTCTTCAGCCAATTCCTTCGATTCTGATGAGGGTCGCTCATTTGGTCCTCCTGATTGCATTCGAATCTACCGATACTTCTGCCTTGACGCCGCCGCGCGGGTCCGCCCCAATAAGAAGCGGCTTCAGATTGGATTCGATCGACATGCCAAGCTTCGGTTGGGGCGTGGTATCGGGCAAAGCGTTTCCCGGAAGAAAGCGCCACTTTTGTAATGGGACCGGCCAAGCGAGTGCAGACGCCGACGGGCGAGATTCCAAAACGGCCGACTCGAAGGCCGTGTAATCCCCTTCCTGAAGCCGGTGTGCGAAGACCCGCATATCGATGCCGCCTTCGAGTTCCAGCACTTGGGTACCGGCGCCTCTTTCAATCCGCTCTTCGCGGCGCAAGAGCGGGTACTCTATCGGAATCGCGACCTGGCGTAACGGAAACCGCGTCGTCCAGTAATCAAGCCTGGCTCCTTTGAACGACTCGATTCCTTTGGCCACCGCCACGCAATCGAACAGATTTTTCAGTCGGAGGACCTCTGGGAACCGAGCACCGAGCGGATCGAGGTTTTGGGTGAGAAGCGCAGCAAAATGGTCGCTTACCTCATCCCGCTTGCCCTCGGCTCCAGCGACGACCTCGGTGCGAACGCCGATCTCCAGTTCCCGAATCGCGGCCACCCTCTCCCGGAGTAATAGAGATGGCGATTTTGCGTAAAACCAAAGACGGCTGGCCGTATGCCCCTCGCGGTCGCCCTTTCGGGCAGAATCGAGACACATTTGGTAATAGGAGGGAATCGGAATTCTCTCAGCGGGGGACATTTGAAGAGCCGCCCTCTTGAGGAGGATGTCGGCGGCGACGAGTTGGCTGGCGAAGGGAGAATCGCGGCGCACGCCTTCCACGCGGACTCGCTGTTTACCGGTGATTGCCGTTTCGGGAGTGCGGTCGATGCTCACCAGCGGATAGTCGCCAACACGAAGGATCGCATCGAGTGCGGCGGCGAGATCTTCCAGTGCGATAGGTTCCGCGCCGGGTTGCGCCAGCCCCGCGATGATGCAATCGCCGCGCTTCGGATCGTAGACGGCGCCCGCAAGGCGCGTGATGCCAGCGAGGCCGGAGGGTTGGCCATCGAGGCGACCCGACTCGTAGCTCCGCTGGGCTTCGCGTAAGCTGAAGGCCACAAATGTCGCCGTGTGGCGGCGGACGCACGAAGTTGCCATGCTGGCAGCAGAAAGGAGCAGAGCTCGGCGTGTCATTTCACGCCTCCAATCACGTAGCCCAGACTGTAGAGGGGCACGAGCGGCCAATCGCCCCGGTCCAAATGAGCCGCCGCCAGACTGGTGGTCGCGCCGCCGGGCATGGAGCTTTTCATGTCGTTCAACATCTGTGAGTACCCAGAATAGTCATGAGTGGTTTGCTGCAACTGCCTATCTAAAAGAGGAGCGGGGCTGATGTTGATTCCAGCGTTGAATTTGAGATTGGACATCTTGTCCTTGGTTTCCGCCCCCAACCCAAGATCTGCACTAAAGCTCTTGAGCGTGTTCAGTAGGGTGTCCGCGTAGCCGCCCGGCTGCGTCCAGCTTGCATCGGTTTTCGTGGTTTCGAGGACCCTGTTGTAAAACGTGTTATCGGTGTTGCGAAGTGAAGCCATAGCCGTCTGGTACGCTCCGTTCAGTTCCGGATGTGAGCCCAATAGGTGACCGATCTGCCCAACCGCGGAAAGGTCATGTTGATCGATCAAGTTGTGAAGATCCTGCGACATCTCGACGCCGGGTGGTTCGTCGGTCTGATCGCCGAGGCTCCTGGCCATCGATTCAGCCCAAGCTGTCAGTTGTGAAAGGTTCCCAACCACCATCGGCGCTGTACATGTGCCCGGAATCCGGGCAGCTCGTAAGGCAGTCGAACCCGCCTCCCATCGGCCGAGAACCAACGCTGCGTAGCCTTTTCCGGCGTTCGCCAGCGTAAAGGTCGGCGAAACGCGAAGAGCTTCGTCGAATGCATCCGCTGCCGAATCCGCGCTCCGTCGGCTGGCGAGGTTGGCGTAGCCCAGATTATTCCAGGAAGCGGCGGTCGCCGACCGGAGTTCCGTAGCGTGGCGAAGGTCATTAATTCCGTTCCAATCATTACGTAAGCATCGGATGACACCACGAGCATTCAAAGCCAGCTGATCCTCGGCATCTAACTGCAACGCGCGGTCGAATTCTAGTTCCGCGGCCTTGAGGTCCGGAATCCTGGCCAAAGCGTCGCCGCGCAAGTAGTGGGCGGCGGCAGCCCTCGGGTATGCGCCCACCAAGCTGGCAGTCCAGACGTCCCAAGCACGCTTATCTTGCGCCGATGCCCTCTGGAACGTGCAGACGGCCTCATCGTCGCGGTTCGCCGCGAGAAACGCATGAGCCTTCAGCAACACAGGAGTCACGCGCAAGTCTTGATTCGAAGTCCGCAGGACTGATGGCCAGTCCCCGCGAAGCACCGCAGCAGCAGGGCCAGTTTCACGCCCACAGGACGTCAATATCAAAGGAGCAACGATCAATAGAATTAGAATCGCCGCTCGCGAGCATACCGCACACCTACTCTCCAGCATCTTCTTCATCGCGAACCTCCAGACGATATACGACTCCCCCTATCAACAAGACGAAGCGGGAATCAAGCCATTCCTAAACTGGCACCCTCTCATGGTGCCGTCCCCGATCTTCCGACTATGCTTACCCTCCAAAAATGGAAAAGCGAAAGCCGAACTCGCCTCTCTTCTGACGGACCCGCCGCACTGTTTTCTTGATCCAGTCGCAAAACGTTGAAGCAAAGTTTTTCGATCCCCAGATTCAAACTGTCGAGATGGGGATGCGAGTGTGGTGCTACGATTGTCGGCTGCCTTCCTTGAGAGCTCGACCCGATGATTGTGATTGGGCCTCTGTATTGAGGTGCGAGCTCGTTCAGATGCAGGAGTGGTGGCTGGGAACTAGGGCCTTAGATGCCATGATCCCTTCATTTGGTCTGGGAACGAAGAGATGGCTTTGTCTGGATCAGGGCAATCCGATATCATTTGACATCAATGCTCGGCGAGGAAGAACCCGAAAGGAAGTCGGAATCTGCCAACAGTCAGGGACCGGTTCCTCATGCAGGCGATGTCGCGGTAGCCCAACGGATCACAGCAGGCGATGAAGTGTGCTGGGACACATTCATCGCGGCGATTTGGCCGATAGTTACGAAGGCTGCGACCAACTGGTGCAACCGAATTGCGTCGGGCGCTCATTGCCGAGCCTGTACTCCTGGTTCCGAATCTGCGTGCACGCACTTCTCCGGTGCGAAGGCCATGATTGAAGATAGGATTCGTCGTCAGGCGCTGGAGGCTTACAGCGGGCAGGCCGCGCTCGCCGTCTTTATAGAATCCCTGGTCGGCAGCGATTGGTGGTTCTGGGACTACACCGATGCGACAGCGGATCACTTGCCGATTTACACGAAGCCGACCGCCGAGGCTGGCTATCATGCGGATCTCGTTTTTGCTTGGGCCGTGCTCGCAGGTAGCGGTTCTGCCTGGAGCGTATTCCTCCGTGCCTTCAACGAGCAGATCGAAGGCACGGCAATCAACTGGTGTCACCGCGGCACTCGCAGACAAGTCTGTTTGAAGTGCAAACCGAACGCCGACGATGCAGATCAGGGCTGTGACAGGTTCGGCGACGCCTATGTTTACATCTTGAACAGATTAAGGTTCACAGCTTTTGTCACATATTGCGGACGGACCGCGCTCGGAAACTTCGTCGAACTTTGCCTTCACGATCAGAATTGGTGGAAGAGCTTCGTTCAAAAACAGACCCACAAGATCAAGGTGCCTAAAGCTATCGAGGATGAACCGGAACTGGTTCATAATGTTTATCGCCAATTGTGCTGGGGCGTGGACTCCGAGCGGATTGCGGCCAAGACCGCTTTGTCCATCGAACGAGTTGAGGAAACGCGCGCACGCATCGAACAAAAGCTCCGGAACGCCGGAAGCACGCTTTCGCCCCGAAAGATACAGATGGTCTCCTTGAGCGCACCTGGCCAAGATGCTGAAAACTCCCAAATTATTGATCCTCCTTCATCGGAAATCAGCTCCGAGCTTAGGGCCGAAGCGCGGAAGTATTGGTCACTGTTGCCGGTTCAGGACCGTGTGTTATTGAGGCTCCGCGTGGCTAGCAAGAAATCCGTCCCGGAGATTGCCAGCGATCTTGGTATCTCTTCGCAGCAGGTATACCGCACTATCTATCGGATTCGAAAGGAGATGCCGGAATGGTTCAAAATGTCAGGCGCAAGAAAAAATCGCGAGAGCGGTCCGTCTAAACACGATTGGGGCGATGTCGAATGAATTGTCCTACGCCTGATCGGCTCCTGGCGGATCTCGCTGGGGAGAATGGCGGGACGGCCCGCCTTACTGCGGATGCGCACGTTGGGGTATGCTTCCTATGCCGGGCTGCCGTTGACGCCTTAGTGGCACCGGACGAATCGCTTATTAGTGTCGTTGCAGGTGTCGCCCCAGCAACGGAAGGTCGGTGCCCCGGACCGGAGGATCTCGCGTGCTGGTGCGTTGGGGATCTGTTGGGCTCGGAGGAATTGGCGTACATTTCAAAACATCTTCTTGCCTGTGAGTGGTGCGCCTTTACGGTTGCACAACTCAATCCAAAGCTGAGCAAGGAAGCCCTCTTTCCGCGTCGGCTCGTAGCACAAAGTCACCATGAACCGCCCGGCGTGGCCGTTTCTGCTGGGGCGCGAGCTTCCGTCATCGCACAGGTGTTGGGAGCGCTGGCACTTCTGCTTGCCTCTGCTGTAGTTGTGTTGCCTTGGCTTCACAGGCAGGCCTCCGTGCCCAAACCACTCTCGTCGAGGCAGACCCGGGCGCTGGTGTCGGGCGGTCCTATTGATTGGCCTTTCCAGGCATTTTTTGAGTTTCGTCT
>Ga0302324_100031231_pt1 | contig 10052 bp, 10 predicted proteins | sample Palsa_T0_1_FD_201949 | JGI IMG/M metagenome (GOLD analysis project Ga0302324, IMG submission 201949) | Peat permafrost microbial communities from Stordalen Mire near Abisko, Sweden - Palsa_T0_1 | ecosystem: Environmental > Terrestrial > Soil > Palsa > Peat permafrost | place: Sweden: Abisko... | reverse complement strand
TATTCGTATAGGAGCTGTCATGTCTACGTACCGCCTGGCCCAACGCCTCTCGCCCCAAGGAACCGTCGTTCGCGCCGGCACCGTGGATTTCGGCGCGGGTGAGTTCGTTTTGATCGGGGGCCCGTGTTCGATCGAGAGCGCGGCGCAGATGAGCGCCGCTGCTGCCGGCGTTCGGGCTGCGGGAGGTGCGATGCTCCGCGGCGGCGCGTACAAGCCGCGCAGCTCGCCGTACGACTTCCAGGGCCTGGGCGATGCCGGGCTGCCCCTGATTGCCGAGGCCGGTGCGGCGGCCGGACTTCCCGTAGTCGTGGAGGCGCTCGCCGAATCGCACGTCGGACGGGTGGCGGCGTACGCCGACATGCTGCAGATCGGCGCGCGCAACATGCAGAACGTCCCGTTGCTGCGCTGTGCGGCGCGTACGGGTTTGCCGATCCTACTCAAGCGCGGCCCTGCCGCGACACTCGACGAGCTCTTGCTTGCGGCCGAGTACATCCTGCTCGAGGGCAACGAGCGGGTCGTCCTCTGCGAGCGCGGTATTCGTGGGTTCGACCGCCACACGCGCAACGTGTGCGATCTTGGCGGGGCGTTGCGGCTCAAAGAGCTGACGCATCTGCCGGTGCTGCTCGACCCGTCGCATGCGAGCGGCCGGCGCAGCTTGATCGAGCCGCTCACTCTAGCGGCCGCCGCCGCCGGGCTCGACGGCGCTCTCGTTGAGGTTCACCCACAACCCGAAGAAGCGCTCTGCGATGCCGCCCAGGCCATCGATTTGGCAGATTTCGCCAGGCTCGCCGGGCGCGTGCGCGCCGTCCGGAGCGTGCTCGCGACCCGGGAGGCCTACCAGCCGGTCTGATTTTCGGCCCATATTGCATATCGTCGATATATCGAGTATATTATCGATATGTTCAGACACAAACACGACTCAACCCCCGGGGACGCTCACGAGTTCGAGCTCCTCGAAGCCCGTTTCAAGGAGCGCGGAGAGCGCTTTCGGCATCGTTTCGGGCACCGTTTCGGCCGCGCGATGGCGCGCGCCGGCAACCGCGGAAACATCCGTTTCGAAATTCTCTCCATCCTGAGCGACGAGCCGCGCCACGGTTACGACATCATGCTCGAGATCGAGAAGCGCCGCGGCGGCTTCCGGCCGAGCCCCGGCTCCATCTATCCGGCCTTGCAAATGCTCGAGGACAGCGGCTTTATCCGCGGCAAGGAAGTCGAGGGAAAGCGCGTCTTCGAAATCACCGAGACCGGCCTTTCCCTGCTCGCCGAATATACCGAGAAGGGCGGCTTCGAACGCGATGCCGATGAAGACGCCGAGCGCGAACTCGCCGGCCGCGGTGCGCTCGCCCTTCGCGGCCTCATCGTAGCGGCAAAGCAAGTCGCGCGTATGGGCAACGCGCGTGCGCTCGAGCGCACCGTCGAAGTCGTCGATCGCGCACGGCGCGAGATATACACGATCCTCGCCGAAGAGACCTAAGCTAGCGCTCTAGGAGCGTTTTCGCGCCTCGCCGAACCGTAAGTAAATGCGCACGGCCATCGGTAGCGCGACGCCGCTCGGCGACGATTTCATCTTCGCACTATCGCGCGCCATTCCGGAGTACGCGTTCGAACGCAGCGCCGGCGGCGGTCTGGTAGTGGCGCCCAATCATACGGACGGCGGCCGTAAGAGCGGCGAGGCGTATTTTCAGTTGCGCCGTTGGATGGAAACAACGAACGCAGCTGGCATCGCTTTCGATTCGAGTGCCGGGTTTCGCTTGCCGGATAAATCGCTCGTTGCTGCCGACGCAGCTTGGCTGTCCGACGCCAGTGTCGCTGCGTTATCTGAAGAGGAACGCTCCGGATATTGGCGTGTCTCTCCGGAGGTCGCGGTTGAGGTTTCGTCACCGAGTGATCGCTGGGAAGACGTTTGCGCGAAGATCGATGCGTATCTCGCGAACGGCAGCCGGTTCGCTATCGCGATCGACGGCGTCAGCGCCGCGACGTACGAGCGAGGCAACGCCCCGGCTGGTCTTGAGTTCGACGCGAAAGCAATCTCCGGGGTGTAAGGTTGCCCGCAACGCTCATCGGGCCGGCGCAGGGTATTCTTGAGCGCATGGTATCAGCTACCTTTGCACCGATGGAGATGCGCGCCGCAGCGGCGATACCGGACGGCCCCGGCTGGCTCTACGAGCCGAAGTGGGACGGCTTTCGTTGCCTGGCACATCGCGACGGCCACCAGGTGGCCCTCAGTTCGAAAGCGGGCCAACCCTTAGCCCGCTATTTCCCGGAAATCGTCGACGCGCTCGAGGCGATTCAAGCGGATCATTTTTCGCTCGACGGCGAGCTTGTCGTACCGCTCGCCGGAGCGATGTCTTTCGATGCGCTCCAGCAACGAATTCACCCGGCTGCCAGTCGGGTGCTGATGCTTTCGCGTACGACGCCGGCGCTGTATCTCACTTTCGATCTCCTGCGATGTGAGGGGCACGATCGTGTCCAGGTGCCGTTGGAAGTTCGGCGCGCGGAACTCGAGCGCTTTATGGCGGCGCACGCTGCAAAGGACGGCGTGCTGCGTCTCAGCCCCGCGACCATGGAGCGCAGCGTGGTCGATGACTGGTTTTCGAACGTCGGCGGGGCGCTCGACGGCGTGATCGCTAAGAAACTCGGCGTACCCTACGCGAGCGGCCGCCGAGACTCGGCCGTCAAAGTGAAGAAGATGCGCACCGCGGACTGCGTAGTCGGCGGCTTTCGCTATGCGGCCGCGGCGTCCGATCGGATCGGAAGCTTGCTGCTTGGCCTATACGATTCGGAGGGGTACCTCGACTACATCGGTTTTCGCAGCGCGTTTGCCGCGGCCGAACGGGTAGCGCTGCTCGCAAGACTCGAACCCTACATCGGAGAGCCTGGCTTTACCGGCGGAGCTCCCGATAGCACGCCGAGCCGGTGGAGCCGCGGCGCCGAGCGGGATCGCAGCTACGTCAAACTGCGCAGCGAACTGGTGCTCGAAGTGGAGTTCGATCAAGTCACTAGCGGCCGCATCCGTCACGGCACACGTCCGCTGCGATGGCGCACCGACAAGCCCGCGGCGAGCTGTACCGTCGATCAGTTGGAGACGAGCGGGGCGATGACGACCCTCTTGAATCCGCAATGAGCAGCCTCGAGCCCGATCCTGCCGCAGACCGTCGGGCCTGGCGTGCGCTGATCTTCGTCGCTGCCGCGATGGGTTTCTTACTTTTTGTCCCCGCGGGAACTGTCGCATACTGGCAGGCGTGGGCGTATCTGACCATCTATTTCGGGTCCTCAGTACTCATTACGCTCTATCTCGTCAAGAAAGATCCTGCCCTTCTCAAGCGTCGCCTGCGTGGCGGACCGGCAGCAGAGAAGGAGCGAACACAAAAGATCGCCGTCCTCGTCGCTTCGATCGCGTTCATCGCCTTGCTCGTCGTTGCCGCGCTCGACCATCGCTTCGGCTGGTCGAGCGTGCCGTCGTATGTCGTGGCCGCAAGCGACATCCTAACGGTGCTGTCCTTCTACTTTGTGTTCCTCGTTTTGAAAGAGAACACGTTTTCGTCTGCGACTGTCGAGATTTCGGCGGGACAGAAAGTCATTTCAACCGGGCTGTACGCACACGTGCGTCATCCCATGTATGTGGGCGCTCTGACGTTGTGTTTCGCTATGCCGCTTGCGCTCGGCTCGTATTGGGGACTCTTGGCATTCGGAGTCTTGCTGGCTGCCATTGTCTGGCGACTCTTTGACGAAGAGAGGCTTCTGTCGCTGAAGCTGCCCGGGTATGTCGAGTATTGCGCAAGGGTTCGCTGGCGCTTGATACCCGGCGTCTTTTGACGAGCCTTGTTTCGCGTCAGTTCGGCAGCCTCAGCGCCTCGTCGAAAAAGGCGTCGAGCGTCAGCTGGAATTCCGGCAACGCCGCGTGGCGGAGCGTGTCGCCGGTGCCGAGCGTCGCTACGCCCTGGCGGTCGTACAATGCGGCGGTTCGGCGAGCCGGGTCGACGACGATGACGAGCGCGGATCCGCCGCGAAGGTAGACGTCGATTTTTGATGCGAGATCGCAGCCGTCGTCGTCAGGCGAGAGAGCCTCGACGGCAACCGACGGCGCGAACGCCGGCGCCTGAATCTCGTCGATGCCGAGTCCGCGCAGCTGGTCGAGAGACACGAAAGCGATGTCCGGCACGAGCGGCCTGCGCGGCTCGCCCGGCGGCGCGATCCGAAAGCGCCACTCCGTCCCCACCTCGCCGGGACCGCGCACCCAGTCGTCGAGCCGTTTTCCGAGCAAGAGCTGCACGCGGGAGTGGTTGCGAAAGGGGCTCACCTTTTGCACGGGGCGTCCGCGAATCCATTCGGTCTCGGGATTGGTGAGCAGCAGGCTGATCTCGCCCACGTCCATACGGCCACGCCATCCTATCACGCGTGCCGACGCGTCCGCTATTCGAGTTGTGGCACGCGATCGGCGAACGCGCAGAAACTGACGCACCGATGCGCAGCCTAGCTCAGAGGTATTTCTCGAGCTTCACTCGGGGCTTCGCGAGCAGGGGGGCCCAAAGGTCGCCCGTTCGCGCGAAACGCTGACGCACGTTGTCCAACCGGAAATCGTCGATCGCGATACCGCTCTCGATCTCTTCCCAGGTAACGGGCGTCGAGACGCTGGCACGCGGTGTCGGACGAACCGAATACACCGACGCCAGCGTCCGGCCCCACGCGTTTTGATTGTAGTCGAGTAGTACCCGCCCTTTGGGACGCTTTGCGATCTTGTATTCCGCCGTCAGGATATCAGGACGCTGAGCGGCGACCGTAAAGGCGAATGCCTTCGCAAAGCGCCACACGTCATGCTGCACCGGGCCGCGCACGATCGGTATGTAGATGTGAATGCCGCGGGAGCCCGAGGTCTTCGCGAGCGCCGGCATCTTGAGATCCTCGAGCGCGCCCTTCACGACAAGCGCCGCTTCGCGAACGACGTCGAAACCGGTCGCCCCGCTTTCCCCCTCTTTGACCGGATCGAGATCGAAGTGAAGGTAGTCGGGACGGTCCACGTCGTCGCAGGTCGCGTACCATTGGTTGAGATCGATACATCCGAGGTTGATGATCCACAGCAGCGCCGCGACATCGTCGACCACGGGGAAGGCGATCACGTTACCCGAGTCGTGCGTGATCGAACACGTGCGCAGCCACGCGGGCGCGCCGGCCGGTGTGCGCTTCATGAAAAAGAACTCGCCGTCGGCGCCGTGCGGGTAGCGCTTCATCACCATCGCCCGGTCGGTCACGTGGGGAATTACGAGCGGCGCGACATCGGCGTAGTATTGCAGCAGGTCGCGCTTGGTGAGACCGTCTCGCTTGAAGAATATTTTCCCGAGATTGGTAAGTCGCACGCTCCGATCACCGACGACTACGGTGGTTTCGTCGACGTCGCGGGGAAGGACCGGCGTGGGGGCGGCTGCTGGAGCGGCCATAAGCGGCTTCTACCCGGTGAGGGCAGCAAGCTCCCACGCGTGTCCTCGAGCGCAGGCCGGGAGACCGGGGTCGCGAACCGCGACGCGATGTTGCGGATCACGACGTTCAATGCCAACGGAATCCGGGCGGCCACACGCAAGGGCTTTTTTACGTGGTTGCGGCGGCTGTCGCCGGACGTCTTGTGCATCCAAGAGACCAAGGCCCAGGAGCACCAGCTTCCGCCCGAAGCACTCGACCTCGACGAGTACAGCTACGCCTTCGTCGATGCGCAGAAGAAGGGCTACAGCGGCGTGGCCATTTACGCGAAGCGCGCGCCCGACGCGATCGTGCGCGGCTTGGGCATGCCGGATGTCGATGCGGAAGGACGTTATGTCCGTTTCAATTGGGGCGACCTCAGTATCGCCTCCCTCTACATTCCTTCCGGTACGTCGGGTCCACTACGTCAAGCCGTCAAGGACAGCTTCCTCGAACGGTTTTTGGCACCCCTCGCGGAGATGCAGAGCGACGGGCGGCGCTATATCATCTGCGGCGATTACAATGTGGCACACAAGGACATCGACACGTTCGATCCCGTCCGCAACTCCGGGATAACCGGTTTTCTGCCCCACGAGCGCGCCTGGATGGACACGGTTGTGGATGAAATCGGTTGGGTCGACGCGTTTCGTGAGGTCGATCGCGAGGGAAAGCGTTACACCTGGTGGTCGAATTGGCCCGGTGCTTACGAGCGCAACTTGGGTTGGCGCATCGACTACCAGCTCGTCACACCCAATCTCGCTTCGTTCGTCCGCTCGGCTTCGATTTACCGCGACGAGCGCTTCTCCGATCACGCCCCGCTGACGATCACTTACGATCTGACGCTGTAAGGAGAAAGGCAATGATGGAGGCACCATTATCGCGCTGTGAGACAAATACACGCCATTTGCCGTCGGCATGAACGCGAGATCGAGGTCGCCCGCGTTGCCGTCGTTGAGGAGTTGGCCGTCGAGCGCCATCAGCGATTCCGACGGATCGGGCCCACGCAGCGAGACGACGGCGACCGCGCTCTCGGCCCCGCCGTCCGGGCGCGTGAAGGTCGCGCCCGGAAGATCTTGCAGTCCTTCGATCGCACGGTCGTCGCCGAGCCGTTCGAGATCGGATCGCGTCACCGTGACCGAAGGGAGCGTGCCTTGAATGGGCGCCAGCCGGCCATCGACGGTCGCCTGACCGATTTGGCGAAGTTTGGGCGAGTCGAGTGGTTCGAGGCCGACTTGAACCTTCGCGTCGTGCGTGCCGTCGACTGCGATCACGAGCGAAGCGTACCCGCGCGCGGCGACCGAAAGCCGGTACTTTCCCGGCGCAGCGCTCAACGTGAAATCCCCCGAGGCGCCGCTTGCCGTGGCCACGTTCGCCGTCCCGTGCAGCTGAATTTGCGCGCCGGCGATAGGCGATCCGGACACGGCATGCACGTTGCCGCTGATAAGGCAGCAGACGGCAAAGAGCGGCATCATCTAAACCTACCTTGCACGATCGCATCGTTTCACAATCGCGCCTAAGAATCAAGGTGACTCCGTGGCCGCCATGAAGCGCGCGGACGGCCTCACGCGGAGCCGATCCACATCGTCGAAGAGATCGATATCGGTGCGCAGTGTTGCGAGGTCTCGAAAGAGGAACGCGCGCTCCCGGTCGCGCCGCAAAACCTCCGCCAGTTTAACCGACTGCGCGACCGGCAAGTTCCAGTCGCTGGGATCGGGCGGTATCGCTTCGAGGTGCCGGTATCGGGCGAGCACGGTGGCCGTCGATTTCGCACCCCATCCCGGCAGACCGGGGAATCCGTCGGCAGCATCGCCGACGAGGGCCAAATAGTCGGGAATGCTGGCGGGCGCGACGCCGAATTTTGCAACGATTCCGGCTTCGTCGAAGAGCGTCCGCGTGCGCCGATTCAACTGCACGATGCGCGCGCCGCGCACGCATTGCGCGAGGTCCTTGTCCGGCGTACAAACGATCACGCGTTCGACGCGCGGATCCGCCGCGGCAGCGGCCGCCCCCGCCGCTAGTGCGTCGTCAGCCTCGAACTCGATCATTGGCCACACCACGATGCCGGCGGCATCGAGTTCTTGTTCGAGCAGGGGGAATTGAGCGAGAAGCTTCGGATCGATCCCCTCACCGTTCTTATATCCCGGCCACAAGGCGTTGCGGAACGACTCAATGACATGATCGGTCGCGACGGCGATATGCGTCGCACCTTCCCCCAGCAGACCGCGAATCGAGGCGAGGACTCCGCGAACTGCGGCCACTTCCGTGCCGTTCGCGTCAACAGCCGACGGCAGCGCGTAATAGTGCCGAAAGAGTTCGTACGTGCCGTCGATGAGGTGGACGTTTCGGATTTCCAACCGTGGATGAGTTCGATGGCGCCCTCACCGGCCCCGCGATGCTATCTCTCTTAATTCCATAGTTGACTTTGCGGGCCCCGCGATTTATGATGCCGGGACTAACGGTTCGTCCGGTCTACGCTTTTGATTGGGAGAGTCCATGTTTTTCCGAGTCTTCGCATTGGTTGCTCTGCTCGCGTGTACGGGCGGTGTCATTGCGGCTGCTGGGAGCGCTCAGCCGGCGACTGACCCGTTCCTCTGGCTCGAGGATGCGAACGGAGCGCGCGCGCTCGCGTGGGTGAAGGAGCAGAACGCACGGACCCTCGCCGTTTTGCAGAAGGCGCCGTCGTTCGCGACGTTTTACGCAGACGCGCTTGCCGTCAGTCAGGCAAAGGACCGGATTCCGTGGCCGGAAATCAACAACGGGCGCTTGTACAATTTTTGGCAGGACTCAGAACACGTGCGGGGCATTTGGCGCTCGACGACGATCGACGGCTACAAGAATGCCAAGCCGAACTGGACGACCGTCATCGATCTCGACGCGCTCGCGAAGTCGGAGCAGAAGAATTGGGTCTGGCAGGGCGCCGACTGCGATTCGCCGAGTGGTAAGCGCTGCATGATCTCGCTCTCCGACGGCGGTGAAGATGCCTCGACCGTGCGTGAGTTCGATCTCACGAGCGGTCAGTTCGTAGCGGACGGTTTCTCTCTGCCGCGCGGGAAGCAAAGCGTTGCCTGGCTCGACGACGACACGCTGCTCGTGGCGCGCGAATGGACCCCGGGCGAGATGACGGCCTCCGGCTACCCGTTCGTCGTCAAGAGTCTGGCGCGCGGGGAGCCGCTCGCGAGCGCGGTCGAGGTCTTCCATGGTATACCGGCAGACACCGGCGTCAACCCACTTGAACTTCACGATGGTGACGGCAATCGCGCGATCTTCATCCAGCGCGAGATATCGTTCTTTGAAAGCGAAACTCTTCTAGTTACCCCGGCGGGCGTGGCCAAACTCGACATTCCACTCAAATCGAATCCGGTAGCGCTCGTCGCGGGCCGCTTGCTGATCCGGTTAGATGCAGACTGGGATGTAGCCGGGAGCAAATTCTCGCAGGGTTCGCTCGTTTCGGTCAGCCTCGCGTCAGCGATGGCCGACCCCGCCCATCTTCAGCCGGCGGTTGTGTACGCGCCGGGTCCGCGTGAGACGCTGTCGGAGGTTGGCGCCACGCGCGATCGGTTGATCGTCACCACCTTCGAAAACGTCAAAGGACGGGCGTTCGTCTACACGCCGGCCGCCGATGGAAGCTGGTCGAAAGAACGCCTCGCGTTACCGGATAATTCAGCGATGGACCTCGCGTCTACCGACGAGCACGGGACGAGCGCATTTTTTGCCGTCTCAAGCTTCTTGACGCCGTCTTCGATATGGCTGACCGATACGAACACGGGCTCCCTTGCGACGGTGAAGTCGTTGACCCCGAAATTCGATGGATCGGGCGACGTCGTCGAGCAGCACGAGGCGACCTCAAAGGATGGTACGCAGATTCCGTACTTCATCGTGCATCCGAAGAACATGCGGTTGGACGGAACCAATCCGACGATCTTGTACGCATACGGCGGCTTCAACTTTTTGGTTGCACCGCAGTACAGCGGCGAGATCGGCAAACTTTGGCTCGAGCACGGCGGCGTGTACGTCATCGCGAACGTCCGCGGCGGCGGGGAATTTGGCCCGGCTTGGCACGAGGCCGGCCTCAAGACGCATCGCCAACGCATCTTCGACGATTTCGCTGCGGTTGGCCGCGACCTGATCGCTCGCAAAGTCACGACGCCGAGACATCTTGGAATTCAAGGCGGTTCGAACGGCGGACTCTTGATGGGCGTTGAGTTCACCCAGCATCCGGAACTCTGGAACGCGGTCGACATCCAAGTGCCGCTGCTCGACATGCTGCGCTTCGAGAAGATCGCGGCGGGCGCATCGTGGGTCGGAGAATACGGAAGCGTTTCCAAGCCGGATGAGCGCGCGTTCCTCGCGCACATCTCGCCATACAACAATATCCATGCGTCCGTGAAGTATCCGGAGCCGTTCATCTGGACGACGACGAAGGACGATCGTGTCGGCCCGCAGCACGCGCGCAAATTCGCAGCCAAGCTTGCGGCTCTGGGCATTCCGTACTTGTTCTACGAGGTCACCGAAGGCGGCCACGGTGCGGGCGCCAACATCAAGGAGCGTTCGTTCACCTCGGCGCTCGAGTTCACGTACTTCACCAGCAAACTGATGGCACG
>Ga0302324_100031229_pt1 | contig 10053 bp, 10 predicted proteins | sample Palsa_T0_1_FD_201949 | JGI IMG/M metagenome (GOLD analysis project Ga0302324, IMG submission 201949) | Peat permafrost microbial communities from Stordalen Mire near Abisko, Sweden - Palsa_T0_1 | ecosystem: Environmental > Terrestrial > Soil > Palsa > Peat permafrost | place: Sweden: Abisko... | reverse complement strand
AGATGGGTGCGCCGCGGCGTCACCCATGTCGAGCTCACACTGGGAGCGGGAGCTCGGCGTCAGGAACGCGACTCGTCGAACGGATACAGAACGTAGTGAACCTGACGCTCGCGCGCGGGTACCTGAAGAAGCTGTTCGACAACGGAAAGGTCGTGCGGTGGCTCGCCCAGCGTCAAGCCGAGGTGCTGGGCGAGCTGCAGAAGGTCGTCGACGCGAACTCACTCGAGGCGTAGCTCCGAAGTGCGCGACCGGAGGACGGTGAAGCACTCTCAGCAGCGGGTCACGTTCGAGAAAGGGTGCTTCTCGGACACGAGGGTCGGGGCGCGTCGATCGGGCGCTCGACCGCCCGGAGAGGTTGACTGCATTACAAGAGATTGCGGAACGACATCACGTCGACGGTGGCGACGGCCAAGACGCAGCCCCCTCTCGGACATCGAGTCACTGGAAATGTTCAAGCAGTGCCCGCAAGCCGGCCCCTCTCCGCGGTCACGAACCCCTCGATGGCCGCCACGACCGTGCGGACGCGTCGCGTGTGGCGCACGTCGGGATGCATGACGAGAAACAGCTCGCGAGAAAAGGCCTCCGATGGTCCGAGGACGCGCGTCAGGGCGGGGTCGGCGTCGGCGGCAATGCACGGCAGGATCCCGAGCCCAACGCCTGCTCGAACGGCTTCGATGAGCGTGTGCTGGCGATTCGCGCGGAGAACGACGCGCGCTTCCGGTGCCCGCGAGGCGAGCCATTCGTCGTGGGGTTGGCGGCCGACGCTCTCGTCGAAGCCGACGTAGCGCGCCTGAGCGATCTTGAGCCGCTTGGGCGCGCCTCGCTTCGCGTAGACCCCGAAGCCGACACGACCAAGGTGCTTGCTGACGAGATGGGGTTCGCTCGTTTGCCCGAGACGCACCGCCAAGTCGGCCTCGCGGCTTGACAGGTCGTATATGCGCGTGTCGCTGACGACGGCGGCGTCTAGGTTGGGCATTGACTCGAGGAGCGGACAGAGCGCGGGAACGACGACGTGGGTTGCGAGCAAGTCCGCCGTTGCGATGCGGACGGCGCCGGCGAGCTCGACGTCCTCACCGCCGGCGAGCCGTGCGGCCTCATCCACACCGGCGCGAATAACCTCGACCGACTCGAGCAGCGTCTCCCCGACCATCGTCAAGACGTAGCCCCGAGGGTTGCGGAGAAACAGCCGTGCGCCGAGCGCGTGCTCGAGTTGATCAATCTGACGCGCGACCGTCGTGTGCTGCACGCGGAGCCGTCGCGCCGCCTCGGTCAAGGTGCCGGCGGAGGCGACCGCGCGAAAAAAGCGAAATCCGTCCCAGTCGATGACTTCTGTTCGTTTGCGCACAGACATGGTGCGGATCTTCACCTGGATTGTGCACGAGTGCACGCCCAAGATCCTCCTCGAGCAGACCATCTCGAAAGGAAGCGAGGAAAAATATGAAGGCCATCGTTTTCGCAAACACGGGAGACCCGCGCGAGGTGCTCGAACTCCGGGACGTCGCAGAACCAACGCCGAAGGCGGGCGAAGTCGTCGTCGAGGTCACGGCCCGGCCGATCCATCCGTCCGACTTCTTTTTTGTTCGTGGCGCGTATCGCATCCGCCCCGCGCTTCCGCAGATCGCGGGGTTGTCGGGCGCGGGGAAGGTGGTGAACGGCGATCCGTCCGTTGGTCTTCAGCGCGGAACGCGCGTCGCGTTTCGTTGGCCGGGTGCGTGGGCCGAGCGCGTCGCGGTCCCCGCCGAGCGCACGTTCCCGCTGCCGAAGGACGTGTCCGACGACGACGGCGCTCAATTGCCGCTCAATCCGATCACCGCGTGGGGACTACTGGACATGGCCAACGTAATGCCGGGGGACTGGGTCGGCGTCACGGCACCCACGTCGTCGGTCGCGCAGCTCGTGACCGCGCTCGCGGAGATGCGCGACGTCCACACGGTGCCGATCGAGAGCGCGTCCGACGCGGCCCTCACGGAATCGGTCCGTGCGCGCACCGGCGGAAAAGGTCTCACAGCGTTGCTCGACAGCGTCGGAGGTTCTCTCGTCGAGCGCCTCTTCGGCGCGATGCGGCCAGGAGGCACAATCATCGCATACGGTACGCTGAGCAACGAATCCATCACGCTCCGCAACGCCACGCTCATCTACGCCAACCTCTCGTGGCGCGGCTTCGGCGTCGACGGCTGGCTCGCCAGCGTCACTCGCGATGAGCGGGCGCGAATGCTCGATGTGCTTCACGCCGCGATGCGAGACCGCAGGCTCCCGTTGCCCGTGCGGGCGCGCTTCGCGCTCGCCGACTTTCAGAGGGCGCTTCGCACCGCGGAGGAGAGCGCCTTGGGCAAGGTCTTCCTTCAATAGACGCGTCATGCTGACTTCACCCTCGCTCGGAAATGGCGCCGAGCTCGCGATAGTACCGACCGGGAGCGACCCCGACCACAGACCGAAACGCCTCGTGAAAGCGCGCTTGCGTTCCGAATCCGACCGCAAGCGCGACCTGTGCGATGGGTACGCCCTCGGCAAGAAGTCGGCGTGCTCGCGCAATTCGCACGTGGGTTCGATATCGATGCGGCGGGATCCCGACGACGCGCTTGAACGTGCGGAGAAGATAGTATTTGTTCAACCCAGCCAACGCCGCCAACGCGTCGAGCGACGAGTCTTCCGCGTAGCAGTCGTCGATGTACTCCTTGATGGCGCGCACGCCCTTGTGCTCGGGCCAGGACGGCCACCGCTCAGAGGCATCCGAACCGATGGCCTCGCATAGCGCGTCGACGACATCGTGGAACGCCGACTCTTGGCTCAGTCGAGACGACTCCGACATCACCGCGGCGAACAGAGCCCCCAATGACGTGACGACCCGTGGGTCGCGGAAGGGACTCGTGCGTGCAACTAGTAGCGCTGACGAGGTACGCCCCATCTCGAGCAGCATGCTCTCTAGAGCCACGCGGCTGACGAGCACGCACTTCCGCTTGATCACCGGCGAATCGCCGCGTCGGACGACGCGCAGATCTCCTGGGACGCGCCACTGCAAGTCTCCGCGAGCAAGGCGGACGCCGGTGCCTCGCACAACAACCTCACATCGGCCGTCTTCTGCGAAGTTGAGCACGTAGTCCTCGAAGATCTCCGGCGGCGCCAAGCAATTGACGTACGTGGCCTGCGCCAGCACGGCGCCTTCAACCCCAACCACCCGGCTAAATTTCATGCGTTTCAGAGTCGGTCATGACGGTGCTGACTGTCCCGTCAGCGTCGATGTCTTGGCGCACGCTTCACATCAATGCCATCGCAATTTCCTGTGACACAGGCGCCTCGTATGCGCCGTTGATTCGCACGTCGAGGACCGTCGGACCCTGGAAGCTCTCCGCTCGCTCGAGCGCTGCGGGCAGACCGACCAGGCTCTCGGGCGTGTCGAAGCGGAATCCTTGCGCTCCGAACGCCTCTGCAAGGCGAGCGAAGTCCGGCGATGGCTGCATGGCGTACTTGGCGGGCAGCTTCTTGTGCTCCAGGTCGTGTCGCTCCTGGCCGAAAGCTTGGTCGTTCAAGACGACGATGGTCATCGGCAGGGCGTTGGTCACTGCCGTGTAAAAGTCGGACAGGTTCATCATGAACTCACCGTCAGCCGTCAAGTGGTACACACGCTCGCCGCGCCGCGCGAAGGCCGCGCCGATGGCCGTTCCGAGTCCCTGCCCCAGCGCTCCGAAGTCTATGGTGTAGTTCCAGTCGGTAGGCGAGTTGATTCGAAGGAGCTGGCAGACGAGGTACCCGGCGTGGCCGCCGGCGGCAACGACGATGCGTTTCTCCGGTAGCAGTCGATCGAGCTCCCGGATTGCCAGGCGCGGGTCGATCGTCCCGTCGCGCGCTGTTTCGTACTGGATGGGCGCGCGGTGGGCGTTCCACGCCGCAGCGATCTTTCGCTCGAGCCCCTGGTTTGCCGGACGCGGCGAGGGGACGAGCCGCCGCACGTGTTCGAAGAGCGCTTCTAGGGTGGCGCGGGAGTCCCCCTGCAGCGCCACGTCGGCGCGATGGTAGGTGCCGAAGGCCTGCTCGTCGCGGTCGATCTGGATGACTTGGCGGCCCTTCACGAGAGCGCCATGGTGTGTCGTCCACTCATTCAAGCTGGCGCCGACGGCGATGAGCATGTCGCAGCTGCCATCGAGGACGGACAGCGCCACGCCCTCGCCGAGGCCTCCGGAAGTGCCGATCCAGAGAGGTTCGCCCGCGCAGAGTCCCTTGGCCGGCAACGTCGTCGCGATTGGCGCTCGGAGATACGCGGAGAGCTCCCCGATGATTTTCGCCGCTCCGCCTCGAACGGCTCCTTGGCCTGCGACGATGGCGGGACTCTTGGACTCTGCCAGGCAGCGCGCCGCGGCCAACAGTTCTTCCCCACGAGGAACCGTGGGCAAGTATCCGCCGTAGTTGGGACGGTAGGACCAACCTTTCGGCGCCTCCATGTGCTGCACATTGCTTGGCAGGTTGAGGACCACGGGGCCGCGTCGCTCCCGGATGTGGCCGAACACGCGGTCGAGCTGGGAGGCGAGCGCCTGCGGTGTATCAAGCGTCGTCGCGGTGCCGGCCAGCAGCTGTCCGAAGGCCACTTGATCGATGAGCTGGGTACTGTGCAGATCGCCCAGCGACGGGGCGCCCGCGAGCACGAGAACGGGGGAGCGACGGTACATGGCCGCGACAAGGGAAGTGGCCGTGTTGGTGAGTCCAGGCCCCGTGGTTACCAGCGCCACGCCGATATCGCCGCCAAAGCGTGTGTATCCGTCCGCAATCGCCACCACATTCTGCTCGTGACGGCAGCTGACGACCTCTACGCGATGGCGCTCTGCCAGGTCGACGAAAAGGTCTTGGTTTGCGTCTCCCATCAGTGCGAATGCCATCGTCACGCCTTCGGCATGCATCGCATCGGAGATCGCCTGATACACCTTCGCCGGCTTTGGTTGGGGCGCTTCGGGCGATCCGATGCCTTTGGGTGACGGAGCGCAGTTGGCAAGTGAGAAACCGCTGGCTGCCAACAGCGCTCCGGCTTCGACGAATTCCCGGCGACGCATGGCTAGAGAACCTCGTGGACGTAGTAGACAGGGCCGTCTGGCAGCCTGTGGCCGACTCCGACGGTGACGATTCGGTTGAGCCACGCGTACTTTTTCGAGCTCGTCTCGAAGAAGGGAACGATGCGGAAGTAGTACTCGCCAGGATCCACCGGCTCGCCGCGTTCCAAGCGGGCCATCACGGCGGGCGGGCCGTGACGCAGGCCGCGGTACTGCATATAGATCCCTTCGCCGTCGTCGGTCTGCAATGCCATACGGACGTCAACGTGGGCAACGCCCTCGGAGTCCACGAGCATCCCGTCCGCGCCGCCAGGGAGGACCCGTCCACGTAGCTTGGGTCCTTCAAACTCGCCTCCTGCAACCGGGATGATCCGCCGGTGGCCCAAAGGGCTCGTGCCGATGTCCACGGTGTCGGAGACCCGTCCGGTCAAGGTGAACAACAATGCAGATCGCAACGGAAGCATCGGACGGTCTCCTATGTCGGTCGATAGCGGGTTCGCAGTCAACGAACCTGACTCGTTGTGTGACCTGCTGCAGTGGGGAAGCGCGAGAAGGCCCGTGCCCAACCATAGGGCTCCGCTTCCCATGAACTCCCGGCGACGCATTCTTTCTCAGTTCACGTGCATCATGGTTGCCGTTTGGAACGTGCTCTGACGTAGCCAGTTGATGCGCACGTCCAGGAGAACAAGCGGTCCAATTGGGTTGCGCACCGAAAGTTCACAGAAAACACTTTATGCGCCAGAGCGCTTACTCCACTCGTTCAGTGTAGCTGAAAACGCGGACCATTTGGAAAAGTAGAGACACGCATCCAAGATGGAGCGAGGGTCTGTGCGCGAGGTGACCCATGCGAGTCGTCGAAATTTTGGTCGGTGCGGCGGTCGTGTTGACGCTCTGTGGAATTGGTTGTTCGTCTATTGGCACCGACGAGCCGATCGGCCACTCATCGGCGCCTTTGATTAACCCCTGGACAAGCTTGCAATCCAAGCAATCCCTTCTGGAACTGCACGCCCAAAATGGCGGGTGGGTCTGCAGGTGCAATACCGGGGCGAGATTGCGTATGCGGGGGCGTGTGAGTAAGGCAACAAATGTCGGCATATAGGTTCTACACTTCTGCCGTAACCTGAGGTGAGTCATGAAACAAGTGGATAAGCCGCTAATGCGAAACGCGCTCATTGCTCTTGCGTGCTTTGGGTGCGCACCGACAGCTGATATCGGGTCTTCCGCTCAGGACCTGGTTACAGTCGTGGACGCGGTGTACTCGAACATTCCCGTCTCCCCGGATCACTATGCGACCACCTCGAGTTTAACGACGTTCGATAATAGTTGCGGTGGCAGCCTGAACTACTTTCGGACCGCCGCGGTGTGGGAAGAGGAAACTTTTAATACCAGCGACGCCACTACTCAGCTGCTGATTGGTAACGAATGCGGATTCAATCCACCAACAATCAACAATGGGGGCGCAGCACAAGTGATTACGACGTCCCTCGTGGGAACGGCTCCGGAGTGGACTGCCTTCTTTGGTCCGCTTACTCCAATGTTATGGGTTGGAGAGCCCACGCTGGTTCCAGTGCTTGATCCAACGCAAACGGGCTGGCTGGCGCTAGTCGGCATCGTTTCAAACCCACCTCGCACGTTCACCGGTATTGCGATCGCCCTCTCAAAGGACGGTGGGCAGACATGGGGCGTAAGCCTGGCCAATCCAAATGGTTTCACCCACGTCATCACGCCTGTTCCCACGGTCGATAACTCTATCGCCGATCTTGCCGTTGCGTCTGGCACAACCATCGACGCCCCAGGTGGCGGCTATAACTCGGACCTTAATACCCAGACGTATGATATCTATCTGACATGGTGGCAGAATGTACTAGGAGTCGGTCAGCGCTTCTTCCAGGTTGTCAGCTATGACCTGTCCGGAGGTTATCACCACGGTCCCCAGATCAATCTCAATAGCTTTGTAACTTTCAATCCCGACCAAAGCGTGGGCGCACCTCAAAACATCATCAACATGAGTATCGTGGCGGGAGCGTCGCTAACCCCGCCCCCGATACGCCAACCATTTGTCGCGGTTCAGTGGCCAAATCCAACCAATACCACATTCAATCCACCAAACATTTCGTGCCCCTCTTCAGCCGCGTTTTTTGGCGCGGTGTGGTCTGGAGCTGTTTCATACAATTACGGAAGCACGTGGATGCGGCTGCCTCCTTCTCATTTTCTCCCCGGCGGCAGCGACGATCCCAAGTGTGTCAGCGTTGCGAAGTCCTATCGAAACCCACAACGGTCTTCTTTGACGTTCGAACTGAACACGGCGACGATAATCGACGCAGTCGCGATGCCGGATCCCACGTTAGGTCCGGTTCCTGGCACGTTCATCGAGTCTAATGCGTTCAACATGAGCGCTTGGGAGGCTCCACCGCCAACCGTCACGCCAATATTTCAGTCAACTCATATTTCAGGACGAGCACAGCAAAGCCAGTTCCTACCCGTCGTCACGGCCGATCGCAACTTCACACCGGGGCATGGAAACGTTGCGATTGCCTGGGTTGATTCAGCCGAGGACACGACCAACAGCGATGTGCCGTCGGGACTCTACGGCGTCACATCTCCAGTCTTCACGGTCGCCACTCCAGGCTTTTCAGCTGTGAGTCGCGCCTGGCCCGTTCCCCCAGCTCCGCCTGCATACATTTACGACCCGGTTAACCTGGGTGCCGACTGTCTTGGGCGCCACAATTCTCTCAGCGTCAATGCACTGTACTGGCTCACCTTTGCGGGTGACAACACTCATGTGAACGGTTCTGGGCACCCTTACCTATCCATGGATACGGTTAGCATTAGCCCGCCTTGATGCGAACTGTTAGGTTACCATCAGTAGGTTAATGCGAAATTCTAGGGCCGCAGGCCACGACACATCGAGACCATCACGAATGGCGTGGCCAGTTACTTTCTGTGCAGCCCTCGCGCTGTCGGCACTTATTACGACATTGGGCTGCGGAAAAATAGTCTCTGGTGCGGATGCAGATGCGTCTGGTGATGATGGTGGCATTGCCGACTCCGATGTGAGCGCGGACATCTATCAAGGACAGTGGTGCGATCCACAGTCTGGACCATCAACTAGCTTGGATGATGCAGCCGTATTTTGCGATATCGATCAGTTCATGCCCGACGCGCTGGCTTATTGCCGCTTTAATCCGATATCTCCTTCGTGGATGTGTTGTACGGCAACGGACTGGACATGTTGTCCTGGAGCTAATGAAGCGAACGAGTACGGCAACATATCGCCGTGCTGTGCGAGTCCTACAGATTGCTCCACGTGCTGCAGTGGGAGCAGTCCTGGTGCGTATTTCGACCAGTGACCTTCGCTCGCTGATGTGGCGTTCGATTAGGGCTCTTTCACGAAAGTCGGGGCGGCGCGTACTCGCGCGCCGTTACGCGCACGCCCGCGGCGTTCTCAAAGAACGCCTCCTTCACGCGCCACCCATCAAACCCGAAAACCTCTGTAAGAATGCGTGCGCGCTGCCCCATCCGGTGACCTCCAGGCTGTTCTCACAACCCGAAGGCTCGGGCGAGTAGGGCAGCGTCGTGTGGTGGACGACGCCGAGGCGCTCGAGCCCCTCGGTGGTTTCGGCGGCGAGCATCGCGGCGCCGTTGTCCGTGAGGAGCGCGCGTGGCAATCCGCGCTTGCAGAACGCCTGGGACAAGCCGTGGATGAGCGTCTTGGCGGTTTCATCGAGGTACCACTGCAAGTGGCAGCAGAGGCGCGAGTGGTCGTCGAGCACGCCGAGCAGCTGCGGCTTCTTCCACTCGCCCGACGCTGTGAGCACGGCTCGTGAGCCCTCGTGAAAATCGAGGTGCCAGTGGCCGTGCACGTGCGTGACCTCGTACGAGCGCGTCTCGCGCGGTGCGAAGTCCACGCCATCGGAGTGTCGCTTACGTCGTGCCCGCGAGCAGCGCCTTGTGCCGCATGTAGCGGCGACCGTGGTGTAGCTCGGCATCGGAGCGAGAGAGGGCTGCTCCCGGCGAGCGCCAAGAGGTTGTCGTAGTGAGGTAACCGCACGCCAGGTCGGTCGCATGCGAGCGGTCGTAGGTGAGTAGCGTGCAGCAACGGCGGAATTAGAGCACGTCGTGCCACACATGGAAATCCCTGTCCGCGTCTGCCGACGCTACGGTCGCTCAGCCCGTTTCGGATAGTCGTACACGACGGTGAGCAACATCTCGACGAAGTTGACGAGGTCGTTCACGTCTTCGGATCGAGGCTCCGCGAGGTCGTGATTGGCATCGTTCCCATGCGCGCGTATGCGATCGACCCACGGCTTCATTGGCGGTGTGATGTAGTGAGCCCCTTCGATCGCGTCGATGGCTTCGAGAGAACAAGCGGTCCAATTGGGTTGCGCACCGAAAGTTCACAGAAAACACTTTATGCGCCAGAGCGCTTGCTCCACTCGTTCAGTGTAGCTGAAAACGCGGACCATTTGGACGCGAGTGGACCACGGGGCTATGCGGAGATCAGGACGGGGCAGCGCGAGACGTTACGTCTGACCATCACGGGTGCGCGTCCGGTACAGCCTACACTGATCAGGCGAGATCCAAGTTGGGTACTCCGCCTCCACTGAATCAACCTCGCGCGGGCATGAGCGGCCCGAAGTTGGCAACGCGCGGTTCGACGAGCGCGCTCTGCACGTGCGCAATAGGAGATGTCGTACTGGCCACGCTGACGAACATCGTCAGCTCTCCGCGAGCTGGGTGTTTCAACGCTGATTCCTCAGAAACACGTGGATCCAGCATCTCCGATCGATGCGTGTGCACACTCCAGGCCACTGCAACACGGTAGACTTGAACTTGAGCACACCGCGCCGCCGGCTGACAGGCGGTGCCATCACCGCCGTCGCCGCCATCCGTCGTACCACAATCCGCTCCGCCATCGACCTGCCGCGCTGCTGACGAACATCCGGTCGCAGCCGAGGAGAAGACGACCGCGATGAGCAAGAGGTGCGAGCGACGAGGGATTGCCCCTCACGCTGTT
>Ga0302324_100031228_pt1 | contig 10053 bp, 6 predicted proteins | sample Palsa_T0_1_FD_201949 | JGI IMG/M metagenome (GOLD analysis project Ga0302324, IMG submission 201949) | Peat permafrost microbial communities from Stordalen Mire near Abisko, Sweden - Palsa_T0_1 | ecosystem: Environmental > Terrestrial > Soil > Palsa > Peat permafrost | place: Sweden: Abisko... | reverse complement strand
TTCTAGGCGCAGAGCCACGTCGATCAGTCCCTTCACTGCGGGATCCTTGTCGCGTAGTTCCGCCAGCTGCGGAGTCTGCTCCAGCGCCTCTTCCAGGGTGATATTGAGCGTCGCGGGAATCATCTTGGCCAGCTTATCCACGTCGCCGTAAGGCATGTCCAGCGCGCGGCCCGAATCCTTCAGCGCCGCTTTTGCGGCCATGGTTCCAAACGTGATGATCTGCGCCACGCTGCCTTCGCCGTACTTCTGACGCACGTATTCGATCACTTCGCCGCGCCGCCGCATGCAGAAATCGATATCGATATCGGGCAGCGAAATTCGTTCGGGGTTCAGGAAGCGTTCGAACAGCAGGTCGTACTGCAGCGGGTCCACGTCGGTAATCCGCAGCGCGTAGCTCACCAGGCTCCCCGCCGCCGATCCTCTGCCTGGACCAACCGGAACCCCTTGCGCGCGCGCGTAATGAATGAAGTCCCAGACGATCAGGAAGTAGCCCGAAAAGCGCATCTTCTGGATCATCTTGATTTCATCGGTCAACCGCTGTTCGTAAGTCGCAATCGGGTAGCGCAGCTTGCCTTCCTTGGCCAGCCGCTCCAACTGCGGCCGCCGCCACTCGAATCCTTCACGCGCTACTCTCTCGAAATAACTGTCGGCGGAATGGCCTTCGGGAACGTGGAATTCGGGGAATGGATCGCTCACCCGTTCGATCTTGACGTTGCAACGCTCGGCGATCGCCAGCGTGCGCGTCAGCGATTCGGGCAGCTCGGCGAAAACCACCGCCATCTCTTCCGCGGTCTTAAAATAAAATTGATCGGTGGCAAAACGCATGCGCTGCTCGTCGCTCATGGTTTTGCCGGTTTGAATGCACATCAGCACTTCTTGCGCGTGCGCATCGGATTTCGTCAGGTAGTGCGCGTCGTTGGTGGCCACCAGCGGAATTCCGGTTTCCCGCGACAGCGTGACCATCCCCCGGTTCACTTTGATATCCGCGTCCAGCCCCTGGTCCTGCACTTCCAGGAAGAAATTACCCTTGCCGAAAATGTCCTGCAGCCGGTACGCCGACGTGCGCGCCTTGTCGATGCTGTCGTTCATGATCCCTTCGGCCACTTCCCCGCGCAGGCACGCGGAAAGCGCGATCAGTCCCTTGCTGTGCTTGGCCAGTAGTTCATGGTCCACCCGCGGCTTGTAATAGAAGCCGTCCAGGAATCCGGCGGAAACCAGCTTGATCAGATTGTGATAGCCCTCGGCGTTTTCGCACAACAACACCAGATGGTTCGAGCGCTCCGCGTCCGCGCCTTTCGATTTGTGATTGCCGGGCGCCACGTACATCTCGCAGCCGATGATCGGCTTCACGCCGCGTGTGGTGGCTTCATGAAAAAAATTCGCCGCGGCAAAGAGGTTGCCGTGATCGGTGACCGCCACCGCCGGCATTCCCCGGCGCGCCGCTTCCGTCGCAAGCTCGCTGACTTCGCAAGCTCCGTCCAGGAGCGAGTAGTCGGTATGCAAATGAAGATGTACGAAGTTTTTGGAAGCCATTCGTTGCTATTCTATACCACCACCGCGGAAAAGGTTTTGCCGCTTACTCTTCCGCAGCTCGTTCGCCCCGCATTCCGCATAAAAACTACGTGTCACAGCCGTGTGTGTAAGAAATCCCGTACACCAATATCTCGGCACGCTGACCGCACCGTGCGTGCTAGCGCCCCTTGCGCGCGGCCTTCCCTGTCTTCGCCGGTGGCGGTACCGGTTTGTGGTGCGATTGGCTTTTCCCAAACGGACTGGTCGACGACCGGCTGGGCTTCCCTGGCGGCCGCTGGCCTCCGCCCGAACCAAACCCCGCGCCCTGCGCTGGCCGGTGCTTGGCATGCTCCTTCAAATCCGCCGCAGTGGCGCCCACCGTTTTCGCTTTGCCTTTCTTCTCCACCTTCACCTCATCCTTGATGCCCGCCAACTGGCGCAGCAACTTGGTGCGGTCCAGCGGCAGCCGGCCGCGCCCGCGCAACTGCGCTTCAAAAAGATTCTCCAGAATCTTGTCGAATTTTGGTCCTCGCGCGACGCCCAGAGCATCCAGTTCGGCCACCGGCAACGCTTGCCGCAACGGCCGCCAGCGCTGCAGGTAGTTGCGAATCTGGTTCAACGCCTTGGGATTGGGATGTTCCACTTGAATGAACGCCAGCAGATCCGGCCGCAGTTGCGACAAATACACGTACGCGTCCTTCGGGGCCTTCGTCTTCGGCGACTTTATAATCTTGACCGCCTTTTCGGATTCCGGAATCAGGTGCGCGATCTCTTCCGATTCGTCCGTGCGCAATTCCAGGTGCCGCAGTGCGGCCGCCGCCTCGCGTGGTTTCAGCCGCCCCAACAGAAAATGCGTGACCGGAGCGAATAACCGCGCCCGCACGCCGGACGCCAGCATCGATTCGCGCACGTGGGCAAGTTTCGCGAGCCTTTCATAGTCTGGCCGGCGCTTGGCGAGTTGTGGATGAATCCCTGCCAGCAAATTATGCGACTCCCACTGGCGAAGCGTGGCCACCGGATTATCTTCCCGGCCCAGATGATGCACTTCCCAACCCACTTGCACGCCATCTAGATTTTCGTGCAGGCCACGCGCGATGGCCAGCTCGAACCATTCGCTGGTCCGCGACTCCATCTTGAATCCCATCCGCGCGGCATAACGCAAAATGCGCATCAGCCGCACCGGCTGGTTGGTGAACGCGTGAATCGATAGCGCCCGCACCTCGCGCCTTTCCAGATCCGCCAGCCCATTGGTGGGATCGAGCAGCAGGCCGCGCGAATTCGGATTCAGCGAGATGGCAATGGCGTTCACCGAAAAATCGCGCCGCCGCAGATCCTCCATCACCGTGGACCACCGGATTTCCGGCCGCGCTCCCGGCCGGTCGTAGAAATCGTCGCGCGCCGCGGAAATCGAGCCGTCCACGTCGCCGGCAAAAATAAGCTCGATGTGCCGCAGCCGTTCGTCTTCGTACACCGAGCGCGCCCCGCCCTTTTCCAGTTCGCGCACGATTTTGAAGGGGTTCCCTTCCACCGTGAAATCCAGGTCGCGAATGGGCATCCCGGAAATCAGGTCACGAATCGCGCCCCCGGTTAAATAGACGTTCGCCGCTTGCGCCCGCGCGAGTTCTTGAACGCGCTCGAGCACTGCCCGCTGTTCGGGAGAGAGCCGGCTTTCCAGCAGGTACATGTAATCAGGCATAAAAGTTAAATCCTCCTAAATCCGTGGACTTCCAAAAATCGCGCTGCAGGATGCCCGTGCCCGTCGCCCGGAACCGTTACTCTCGCACCACTACGCCCGAGGATGATGTGCTTTGTGAACTTGCTTCAACCGCTCCTCCACCACGTGGGTGTAAATCTGCGTGGTGGAAATATCCGCGTGCCCCAGCATCATCTGCACCGAACGAAGATCGGCGCCGCGGTCCAGCAGATGCGTCGCAAAACTATGCCGCAGCGTGTGTGGCTTCAGCGGCCGGCGCAGCCCCACCCGCCGCCCGTAGGCGGAAAGTGATTGCCACACCGCCACGCGGCTCACCGGCTTGCCTCGCTGGTTTAGAAAAATGTGATTACAGAGACGATCTTTCAAAAATTGCGGCCGCGCCTCGTCCATATATCGCTGCACCGCTGCCAGCGCCGAACGCCCCACCGGCACCAGCCTTTCCTTATTCCCCTTACCCACGCAGCGCAACCGCCCGGACTGCATTTGAATATCGCCCACGCACAGCCCGCACAGCTCGGAAACGCGAATTCCCGTCGAGTACATCAGGTCGATCAGCGCGCGATCGCGAATTCCTTCCTTGGTGGTTTGATCGGGAATCTCCAGCAGACGCTCGACCTCTTTCACGCTCAGGAATACCGGTAGGGCCTGGCGAATCTTGGGAGCCTCGATGGTCGACGCGGGGTCCTCGGTTACGATTTCTTCCATCATCAGGAAACGGAAAAACTGGCGAATGCTCACCAAATAGCGGGCCACCGATCGCGCGTCCAGCTTTCGTTTGTACAGGGTAATCAGGAATTCCACGATGTCTTTGCGCTCGATCTCGGCGATCGGGATCTTGTGCTTTTCCACGTACGCGCCGAACTGCACCAAATCGCGGCGATACGACGCGATGGAATTCGTCGATAGGCTGCGCTCGATGCGCGCGTAGTTCAAATACGAACGGATCAAATTTTCAATCAACACTCGCCCCGCAAAACCGCCGCCGAATTCAAAATGCCGTTGCCGCTTTCGCCGGCCGCAACAAAATGGCCGCCTCGCTCAATTCCTCACAGCGAAACGCCCACGCCAGGCCTAGATATACCCCGATCGCCGCCACAATCATCGCGAACAGCGCACCGGCCTGCCACACCACCGGCCCCAGCGTTTCGAAATGCACGTGGCGCAGCGCCAGCACGCAGCCCCCCGCCATCACCGCCGCGCAGATTACAATCCGGCCGATCGACTTCGCGATCGCACGCGCGCCCACGCGTCCAAACCTCGCGCGGAAAATGGTCAACAGAACGGAAAAATTCATGTACGCGGAAATCGACGTCGCCAGCGCCGGCCCGCCGTTCGAGAGCGTGCTGGAAAACAGCGCTAGAAAAACCAGGTTTAGCGCGATATTCAACACCAGCGCGTATACCCCCACCCGTACCGGCGTTGCCGTATCCTTCAGAGAATAAAACAAAGGCGTGACCAGCTTGATCCCTGCGAATCCCGGAAGCCCCAGCGAGTAATACAACAGCGCGCGCGAAGTGAGCGCCGTCGATTGCGCCGAAAATTTTCCGTGCTGGAACAATACCTGCACGATGGGCTCGCGCAGTAGTATTAATCCCGCCGCCGCCGGAATGGTGATGAACAAAACCATGCGCAGCGCGAAGGCAAATGTCTTTAACATCTCCTGGATTTTTCCCGCCACCGCTTGCCGCGAAAGCATCGGAAGAATCGCGGTGGACACCGCGATCGCAAAACAGCCCAGCGTCAACTCCATCACCCGGTCCGCCACGTACAGCGAGGTAACGCTGCCTGCGGGCAGACGCCGCGAGGTGGCGAAAACCGTGTTCAGGAAAAAATTAATTTGATACACGCCAATTCCCAGAAATCCTGGAATCATCAGGCGTCCCACCGTGCGCACGCCCGGGTCGCTCAGCGAAATTTGCGGACGGAACCGCATCCCCCGGACGTACACCGCGCGCAGCAGCACCGCCAATTGCACCGAACCCCCAACCAGAACTCCCACCGCCAGCGCCACCGCCGGGCTGCGGTACTGCACCGGCGCCCAGCGCATGATCGGACGGTAAACCACGCCCAGGGAAAATACGATCATCGACAAGTTGAAAAGGATCGGGCTGGCGGCCGGCAGTCCGAAAACGTGCAGGCTGTTCAAAATGGCCCCTGCCAGCGCCACCAGGCTTACGATGAAAATGTACGGCAATATAATTCGGTTCAGGTACACCGCTAAATCCCAATTTCCGGTTGGCCCCCCGAGGATGGTCAGCGCCGAAATCATTTGGCGCGAAAATAACGACCCCAGCGCGGTGATCGCTGCCGCCACAATCGCCACGATCCAGAAAACCCGTTCCGCGAATCGCCATGCCTCGGGATTGGGTCCCTCGCGCAGGTAACCCGCAAAAACGGGTATAAATGACGCCGACATAGACCCCTCGCCGACGAGCCGCCGCAGGGTGTTAGGTATACGGAACGCCAGTATAAAACAGTCCGCGGCGAAGGAAGTTCCCAATAGGAGGGTGACGCGCTGGTCCCGCAAGTACCCACAAATACGGCTGATAACGGTAGCTACGGTAATTATGGAGGCGGACCTAAGAATCTGCCGTTTTTCGGTCAATCCGCGCCTGCCCCGAGCTAACCCTTTCAGCAACAACAACTTGACACTGATTTAACCAGAGAATAACATAACACTTGTAGCTGCGCAAGCGCCATCCTCGGAATGACCGCAAACTCGAAGAATCGTGCCCCCGCATCCACCCACAAAAAGGTGGTCGTAGCGCTTTTGGACGGCTCCACGATCCGGGGGTACCTGCCGGCCTCGGGTCTGGGGCTGGCCACCACGGTGGATGTCCTAACCCCAGACGGAGAGCACCGCGCCCTGGAGCTGGCCAACGTCCGCTGCGTCTATTTCGTGCGCGAGTTCTCCGAAAAATACCAGCCCGAGCGGAAATCTTTCCTGAGCCGGCCCAAGCTAGAGGGATTGTGGCTGCGCGTCCGCTTCCCCGACGGCGAGGCAATCGAAGGCATCATCGCTAACGATCTGCGAGATCTGCTGGAAAACGGCGTCCAGCTAACACCGCCCGACCTTCACGGCAACGCCCTGCGAATATTTATCCCGCGCACGTCCTGCGCCGAAGTCAAAGTGATGGGCGTGGTAGGGCTGGCGCGAAAGGCCGGCCGCGGCGTCCAGGCTCCCGCCGGCCAGACCAAGCTTTTCGAAGAATGAGCTTTCGCCGCGACGGTTCGAAGTTTTGGATTTTTTGACGCTACGGTTCTACGCCTTGGATTTTCCGGGTGCCTCACTCTTTGCGCCTTCTGCAAAGGGTGGGCGTCCAAATCTCTCCAACGTCAAGCCACAACCAAAGACGCCGAACTTTGTTGTAGAGTGATTCGACGGCATCTCGCGCCGAAAGCACCGAGCGATTTGTCCCAAGAGGCCTCGATGAAACTCTTTGAATTGGCAGAACGCCTGAATTGCAAACTCGAGGGCGATGGCGAACTGGAAATTACCGGCGTAGCGGGGATCGAAGAAGCCGCCCCAGGCCATTTGACGTTTCTCTCCAACACCCGCTATTCCGCCGCGCTAAAAACCACCCGCGCCTCGGCCATCCTGGTCTCCGCAGACGTGGCCACCGCGCCGGTAGCCGCGCTGCGCTCGGCCGATCCTTATCTAGATTTTTCGCGCGCCATCGACCTTTTTCATCAAACGCCCAACTACGAGCCCGAAGTTCATCCCACCGCCGTAGTCTCCGCCACCGCGCAGATCGGCGTAGGGGCGCACATAGGTCCGTATTGTTTTATCGATGACGACGTGGTGATCGGCCCGCAAGCCGTCCTGCACAGCTTCGTCACCATCTATCGCGGCGCGCGCATCGGCGAGCGATTTTTCGCGCATTCCCACTCCTGCGTCCGGGAAAACTGCCGGCTCGGCGATCGCGTGATCCTGCAAAACGGCGCGGTGATCGGCGGCGACGGATTCGGTTACGCGCATGAATCGGACGGAAGCTGGCGCAAGACCCAACAGGCGGGAATTACCGTCCTCGAGGACGACGTCGAAGTGCAGGCCAATAGCGCGGTCGACCGCGCCACCATCGGCGAAACGCGCATTGGCCGCGGCACCAAAATCGATGATCTGGTGGTGATCGGCCACGCCTCCAAAGTAGGTCAGGACACTTTGCTGTGCGGCCAAGTGGGCCTAGCCGGCTCGACGCGCATCGGCAACCGCTGCATCCTAGCCGGCCAAGTCGGCGCCGGAGGCCATTTAACTGTAGGCGACGGAGCAGTCTTCGCCGCGCAGTCGGGAATTCCCAACGATATGCCAGGCAATGCAGTCTATTCCGGCACCCCCGCGCAAGAAATGGGCAAGTGGCTAAAGGTGATCACCGTCTATACCCACCTAGCCGAAGTAAACAAGACCGTCCGCGAACTCCAAGCCCAAGTAGCCCAACTCCAGAAGTCCGCCCAAAAATAAATAAGCAGTACAGCGTGAGGTCTCGCCGTCGAAGTTGGAGTTGGTGTCGGAGTTGGAATCGAAGTTGAAGTCGAAGGTGGGTGCCCTCCACGTCGAATTCACGTGTGGGGGTTTTGACTTACGGTTTTACGCCCTTGTCTGTTTCGGGTGTTCCATTCTTCCCAGGCTGCCGAACCGCCTTTTTTGCGACGAAGGCAGCTGGGAAGGGCGGGCGTTCTGACCTCCACCCAAGCAAGGGACCATCACGGTCCACCCCGCTCCCGAATAAAATATCGCTCCTTATCCACATTCGCAGGCACCGCCACATCGAAAAATCCCACCATCATCTCGTCGTAAGTCTGATCGCCCCACCGCACCGCAGCATTCGGGTCCGGATTATGAAGATTGTTCTTAGAATTATCGAACCAAGCCACAGCCTGAAGCACCGTCCCCGCTTTCAGTTCCCGCGGCTCGGCCAAGCGATAGCTCAACTGCCAGTAAAAATCGTAGTTCACCCGCAGCAGCGTCTCCGGAGGCGCGCCTCCGGCCGGCAGAATGTTGTACTCGAAACGTTTGCCGCGGAGATGCATGTGCGGAAAAAAACTAAGCAGCACCGCGTCGTTAGGCAACGAGCCGTGCACCTCCACGCGGAAATCAGGCGCGCCGGGCGGAATCACGAACTTGTCGTTGGTCAATTGCAGAGTCAGCACGCGCTGCCGGGGAGCTTCCCTCGAGAACACCAAGCCCACGCTGGTCCGATCGGAGGTTCGGCGCCCGTGCGCCATGTAGTGCATCTGAAACACCAGATCGGAACCTGCCGGAATAAACTTCGCCATCCCGTCCGCCCAGTTGTCTGGTGAACTTCCCGGTGCGTACACCAGAAGAATATCGGCCGTGGTGAAATGGGTATCGTTGCGGTCCTGCTCGCCGCTCATATCCGCACCCGTGAACGGCATGCCGATGGGCGCGTGTTGCAACCAACGCGAGCCCGGCGGCCGCACGTAAACCACCGCGTGATGCACGTTCTCTCGGCTGCTAGGACGCACTTCACAGAATTGCACCCATCGACCCTCGGTGAAATGCGTAGGCACGATCTCGTAGGTGTATTCAACGTCGCCGCGAGCCGGGATGGTCACCGCCTTCGGCATTTGCAACACCACATCCGGTTGCGGGATCACCCAGCCCGCAGCCCACTGACGCAACGGTGGCGCAGTGTGTGTCTCTCCAGCCGGCGCATTCGAATCCGCCCAAGAAACCAACGTTGCAATTTCCTGCGGGGTAAGCGAAGGATCGTTGGAAAAATGCCCAATGCCAGGATCGGCAAACCACGGCGGCATCTTTTTTTCGCGCACGGAATTGGCAATCGCGCGGGCGAACGGCCGCACCTGATCGAAGCTGACCAACGGCATCATCCCGATTTCCCCGGGCCGATGGCAACTCTGGCAGTGATTTTGAAGGATTGGCAATAGGTCGCGATAAAACGTGGGCGCGGCGGATTCCGTGGGAAGCGCCCTCTGCTGGAGAAATAACATCGGCGCAATACAAACCAGAATGACAGCTAGCGCCTGAACCGGCGACTTCGATTTGAACCTCTGTTTCATCCTCACCGCGTTTAGCTGTTCGCCGGATTCGGGCCAGCGTCAACGGGCCGCTGCTCCTCCGGCAATCCCGCCGCCACCAGATTACGAACCCGCGCCAGCAGTTCTGTTCGCTGCTCCATCGAATATTCCGATGCTTTCGCCGCCGGGCCGAATCGGATGAACACGTCGCCGGGCCGAATGAAATGCTCGCCCTTCTTCATGGTTCGCTGCGTCCCGGCAATCGACACCGGCACCACCGCTGCGCCCGCTTCAATCGCCATGACGAACGAGCCCTTCTTGAATCCACGCAAGCGACCGTCGCTGCTGCGGGAGCCTTCCGGAAACACCAGATAAGAAACTCCCGCGCGCATCCGCCCCACGGCTTGATCCACGGCCGCCGCCGCCGCTTCCGGGACGGCGCGATCGACCGGGATAAAATCCGCCGCCCGCATCGCCGAAGCAAATATAGGAATTCGAAAAACTTGTTTCTTCGCCAGTACCGCGACGCGCCGCGGAATCGCCGCGACGATCACCGGCGGATCCACATTGCTCACGTGGTTGGCCACGAACACGCACACCCCGGCCGGAATTGCCTCCGCCCCTTCCACATGCAGCCGAATTCCCGCCAATCGCATGGACGAGCGAACGCCGACCAGCGCGACACGGTAAAGCAAGTCCGGTGATTTCGTGATTATGGCGTGCAGAATAAAAAGCGGCGCCACCAGCACAAGATACGCCGTGGCGAACGCAAGCACCAAGGCCGTGCGCAGGCTGTAGAGAATCGTCAAACTCAGTTCCCCACCGCGATC
>Ga0302324_100031227_pt1 | contig 10053 bp, 10 predicted proteins | sample Palsa_T0_1_FD_201949 | JGI IMG/M metagenome (GOLD analysis project Ga0302324, IMG submission 201949) | Peat permafrost microbial communities from Stordalen Mire near Abisko, Sweden - Palsa_T0_1 | ecosystem: Environmental > Terrestrial > Soil > Palsa > Peat permafrost | place: Sweden: Abisko... | reverse complement strand
GAGGACAAGGTCGTCGCCGACGGCTATGCGGCAACCCATTCGCACAGCAACGATCCGCTGATCTGCGCCGCCGGCGTGGCGAGCCTCGACGTCGTCGAGGGCGAGGATGTGCCCGCCAAGGCGCGCCGGATCGGCGCGCAGATGCTCGAACGCCTCCAGGCGCTGATGCAACGCTACGACATGATCGGCGATATTCGCGGCCGCGGCCAGCTGACTGGAATCGAGCTGGTCCGGGACCGCCAGACCAAGGAGCCGGCGACCGACGAAGGACGTCGGATCGGCAAGCTGTGTTTCGGGCGCGGCTTGATCTTCAGCTTGCGGCGTGGTGGCAGCGTGCTGCGCTTCGTGCCTCCGGCGACCACGACCCCCGATCAGATCGATCGCGCGATGGACCTTCTGGGGGCCGCCATCGAGGAGGTCAGCACGGCGCGAAAGGCTGTTGGCTGAGGCCGGGCCGGCACCAGGAACTCTCGGTCGTCTGGGGACAGATCATGCGCTGGCTCGCATCCGCGGCATTCGTTGCGTCATTGACGGTCGCCATAGCGGAGACCGCGCAAGCCGATACGACGTTGGATGCGGTGCGCACGCGCGGCGCCGTACGCTGTGGGGTCAGCACCGGGCTTCCCGGTTTTGCGATGCCGGATGCAAAGGGCGTCTTCACCGGTCTCGATGTCGATGTGTGTCGCGCGATCGCCGCCGCCGCCCTGGGTGACGCACGGAAGGTCGAATACGTCCCGTTGACCGCGGTCCAGCGGTTCCTCGCCCTGCAGTCGGGGGAGGTCGACGTGCTGGTCCGCAATGCGACCTGGACCTTGGCGCGCAACGCGCAGCTCGGGCTGAATTTCGTCGCGACGAATTACTACGACGGCCAGGCCTTCATGGTGCCTCGGCGCGCGGGAATTCATCGCATCGCCGAGCTCGACGGAGCGACGATCTGCGTGCAGCCCGGCACCTCGAGCGAGACGGTTCTGTCGGACGCGTTCCGGCGGCGCAATCTGCGGTTCACGCCGCTCGTGATCGAGCAGGTCAACGAGCTCGCCAGCGCCTATTTCAACGGACGCTGCGATGCATTCACGAGCGACCAATCCCAGCTCACCGGTATTCGCTCGACCGCGCCGGATCCGGCCGACCACGTGATCCTGCCCGAGATCATCTCGAAGGAGCCGCTCTCGCCGGCCGTGCGGAACGGCGATGACGGTTGGGCCAATGTGGTTCGCTGGAGCTTTTTCGCGATGCTCGAGGCGGAAGAATTGGGGCTCGATTCGAAGAATATCGAACGCGAGGCGCGCGACAGCGCGGACCCGACCGTGCAGCGCTTCGCGGGGACCACCGGCGATCTCGGAAAGGCGCTGGGTCTGGAGAACGGTTTTGCGGTCGCCATCGTCACCCAGGTCGGCAATTACGCCGAGAGTTTCGAGCGCAATATCGCACCGCTCGGCGTCGAGCGCGGCGTGAACCGGTTGTGGCGGGACGGCGGCCTGATGATCTCGCCGCCGTTCCGCTGAAGCCCGCGTCGGGTGGTGGACCGGCGTCACACCGCTTGCGCCGAACCTCAGATATGACGGCTACGGCTCGCGGGCACCGTTCAGCCTGACCCGCCACCCTGGCCTTCGCGCCTTGACCTGATGCGGCGCGCGCCGCCATCCTCGGTGCAGGCGCGCGCCTGACGCGCGCCGGTTTCGGGAGGATGCATGGAAGCGGCACGCCGCAACGACGCGCCGGTCGAGCGCCTGCTGGCGCTCTACCGCACCATGCTGCGCATCCGCGCCTTCGAGGAGGCCGCCGAGGCGGCGCAGAAGTCCGGCGAGGTGCGCGGCGCGGTCCATCTTTCGATCGGCCAGGAGGGCGTCGCGGCCGGGGTGTGCGCCAATCTCGCGCCGACCGACCTGATCACCAGCAATCACCGCGGCCACGGTCACACGATCGCCAAAGGCGCCGACCCGGCGGCCATGATGGCCGAGCTGTTCGGCAAGGCGACCGGCACCTGCGGGGGCAAAGGCGGCTCGATGCATATCGCCGATTTCTCGGTCGGCATGCTGGGCGCCAACGGCGTGGTCGGCGCCGGCATGCCGATCGCGGTCGGTGCGGCGCATGCCCTCAAGCTGACCCGGCGACCCGGCGTCGTGGCCTGCTTCTTCGGCGACGGCGCGATCAATCGCGGGCCGTTCCTCGAGGCGATCAACTGGGCGCGCATCTACGATCTGCCGGTGCTGTTCGTGTGCGAGGACAACGGCTTCGCGGCGACCACGCGGACCCGCCAGATGTCGGGCGGCCCGGGCGCGTCGGCGCGCGCCGAAAGCCTGGGCGTGCCCGCCACCGGGGTCAACGGCAACGACGTCGAGGCGGTCGACGCGGCGACCGGTCGCCTGGTCGCGACCATCCGCGCGGGCGGCGGGCCGCAATTCCTGCACGCGCTGACCTATCGCCTGATGGGCCACACCGCGTCCGACGCGGCGCCCTACCGGCCGGCCGCCGAGGTCGAGGCCAAGCGCGCCGACGACCCGATTGCGCGCGCGCGCGCGCGGCTGGCGGCGCTCGATCTGCCGGAAGCCGCGCTCGACCGGCTGGCCGATGAGGCGTACGCCGAGCTCGACCGGGCGGTCGAAGCGGCGCGTGCGGCGCCTTGGCCGGCGCTCGACCAAGCCTACGCCGACGTGCTCGATCTGGGGGCCGGCACATGGCGGTAACGGCGGGGGCGCTGACGACCTATCTCGACGCCGCCCGGCTGGCGCTCGCCGACGAGATGCGGCGCGACCCGCTGGTATGGGCGCTCGGCGAGGATCTCGGGCGCGGCGGCGTGTTCGGCCAATATAAGGGGCTGGTCGACGAGTTCGGGCCCGAACGGATCGCCGACACGCCGATCTCGGAAGCGACCATCATGGGCGCTGCGGTCGGCGCCGCGCTGGTCGGCACCCGACCCGTGGTCGAGATGCGCTTCTCCGATTTCGCGCTGTGCGCGGTCGACGAACTGGTCAACCAGGCCGCCAAGGCGCGCTACATGTTCGGCGGCCAAGCCCGCGTGCCGTTGGTGGTGCGCCAGCCGATCGGCGCCTGGCGTTCGTCGGCCGCCCAGCATTCGCAGTCGCTCGAGGCCTGGTGGGTCCACGTGCCGGGCCTCGCGGTGGTCGCGCCGGCGACCCCTGCCGACAATGGCGGGCTCCTCAAGTCGGCGATCCGCAGCGACGATCCCGTGGTCTTCATGGAGCACAAGAATCTGTGGCCGACCAGCGCCGAGCTCGACCGCGAGATCGCGCCGGTGCCGCTCGGCAAGGCGGCCGTGGTGTGCGCCGGCAGCGACGTCACCCTGGTGACCTGGTCGGCCATGCGCTTCGTCTGCGAGGCGGCGGTCGCGTCGGCCCGCGCCGCCGGCATCTCGGTCGAGCTGATCGACCTCCGGACCTTGTGGCCGTGGGACCGCGACGCCGTGCTGGGCTCGGTCGCGCGCACCCGTCGTCTGGTGGTCGCCCACGAGGCGGTCCAGGTCTGCGGCGTCGGCGCCGAGCTGGTCGCCGCCGCCGTCGAGGCGCTCGGCCCCGGCATCGCGGTGCGGCGCCTCGGGGCGCCCCGCATCCCGGTCGCCTATGCGTCCAACCTGGAGGCCGCCTATCATGTCGGCGCCGACCAGATCCTCGGCGCGCTGCGCGCGCTCGCCTAACCGCGATCGCGGGTCAAACGCTTTCGAGGGATCGTTCCCGGCGTCCAGGCGTTTTAACGGACGTCGGTTCCGGGGCGCGCTGATTGCCGGCGGCGTGGCGCGAAAACGACAAAGAATCGCTGAAACATTTTTGTGACCTTTGTTTGATTCAGCTTCGCCGCAAATAAGCCGCAAATATTCGTTTACGATTCCCTGCGACCGTGACTGCCGTCACAGCGCCGCACATGTCTTCGGGTTAGGTCTTCCCCATGGTCTCTCGGGCTCAGCATTGGACGCTCCGCATCGTCGTCGCCCTGGTCGCCGCCAGCTTCATCGGCAACGGTTTCTACGCCCTGATGGTCTGGCTGCGCACCCAGGGGTCCTGAGCCCGGCCGCCGGCCACCCGGCCCGCAGCGGGGCGGGCGCCTCGTACAAGGCGCACAATTGACGCGCCGAAGACCGACCCGCTATAGCAGGCCTGCCGAATCCTCGCTGGCTGATGATGCGCGTCACCCCGACCGACCTGCCCGACGTCAAGCTGATCGTGCCGAAGAAATTCGAGGACGCGCGCGGCTTTTTTGTCGAAACCTATAGCCGGCGCGCGCTCGCCGCCCAGGGCATCGACACCGTCTTCGTCCAGGACAACCTGTCCTTGTCGCGTCCGGCGGGCACCGTCCGGGGGCTGCATTTCCAGACCCCGCCGTTCGCTCAGGACAAGCTCATCCAGGTGACGCGCGGCAGCATCCTCGACGTCGCGGTCGATATTCGCGCCGGCTCGCCGAGCTTCGGCCGGCATGTCGCGGTCCGGCTGAGCGCGGCCGATCCGACCCAGATGCTGGTCCCGATCGGCTTCGCCCACGGATTCTGCACATTGGAGCCCGACACCGAGGTGATGTACAAGGTCTCGGCGTTCTACTCGGGCGAGCACGACAGGGGCATCCGCTGGAACGACTCGGCGCTCGCCATCGCCTGGCCGGTGACCGCAGGCCGGGCCATCCTGTCCGACAAGGACACGCGCAATTCCATGCTCGCCGACCTGCCGCCCGTGTTCCACTACGAAGCGCGCTGAGGCGATGAAATTGCTGGTCACAGGCGGTGCCGGGTTCATCGGATCGGCGGTGATCCGGCTGGTGCTGCGCGAGACCGCCGCCGCGGTGGTCAATCTCGACAAGCTGACCTATGCCGCCAATCTCGACAGCCTGGCCGCGATCGCGCACGACCCGCGCTACGCCTTCGAGAAGGTCGATATCTGCGACCGGCCCGAGGTCGAGCGGGTGTTCCGCCAGCACCGGCCGGACGCGGTCATGCATCTGGCTGCCGAATCCCATGTCGACCGCTCGATCGACGCGCCGGCTTCGTTCCTCCAGACCAACGTGGTCGGCACTTGCACCCTGCTCGAGGTCGCGCTCGACTACTGGCGTGCCCTGCCGTCCGAGCGCCAGAGCGGTTTCCGCTTCCACCACGTCTCGACCGACGAGGTCTACGGTTCGCTCGGCCCGACCGGCCGGTTCAGCGAGACCACCGCTTACGAGCCGAATTCGCCCTACTCGGCCAGCAAGGCGGCGTCCGACCACTTCGCGCGCGCCTGGCACCAAACCTATGGTTTGCCGGTGGTCGCCAGCAACTGCTCCAACAATTACGGCCCTTGGCAGTTTCCCGAGAAGCTGATCCCGCTGGTCACCGTCAACGCGCTGCTCGGCAAGCCCTTGCCGGTATACGGCCAAGGCGAGAACGTCCGTGACTGGCTGTTCGTCGAGGACCACGCGCGGGCGCTTTGGCTGATCCTGACGGCCGGCCGCGTGGGCGAGACCTACAATGTCGGCGGCGATAGCGAGCGGCGCAATCTCGCGGTCGTCGAGGCGATCTGCGATCTGGTCGACGAAATGGCACCGAAGCTGGCGGGCGGGCCGCGGCGCGCGCTGATCGAGTTCGTCAGGGATCGGCCCGGCCACGATCTGCGCTATGCGATCGACGCCTCCAAGCTGCAAGCCGAGCTTGGCTGGCGGCCGCGCGAGGATTTCGCCAGCGGGCTCGATCGCACGGTCGCCTGGTATCTCGACAACCGCGCCTGGTGGGAGCGCCTGCGCGCCGGCATCTATGCCGGCGACCGGCTCGGGCTGGGCCGCCAGAAGGTCGACCAGACGTGACGACGGTCCTGGTGTTCGGCGCCGCCGGTCAAGTCGGGCGCGAGCTGGTCGACCTACGCTGGCCGGGCGGGCTGCGCGCGGTCGGGCTCGATCGTGCCGCCGCCGACATTACCGACTCGGGCGCGGTCGCGCGCGCGCTCGCCGCGGCGCGGCCGGCGCTGGTCGTCAACGCCGCCGCCTACACCGCGGTCGACAAGGCCGAGCAGGATGAGACGCGCGCCTTGGCGGTCAATCGCGACGGCGCGGCCAACCTGGCCGGCGCTTGTGCCGCGCGCAGCCTGAAGCTGATCCATCTGTCGACCGACTATGTGTTCGACGGCAGCAAGCAAGGCGCTTATCTGGAGCACGACCAAGTCTGCCCGCTCGGCGTGTACGGCGCCAGCAAGCAGGCTGGCGAGGCGGCGATCCGCGACCTGCTGTCCCAGCACGTCATCCTGCGCACTGCCTGGGTGTTCGGCGTCCACGGCAACAATTTCGTCAAGACGATGCTGCGCCTCGGCGCCGAGCGCCCGACGCTGCGCATCGTCGCCGATCAGCAGGGCTGCCCGACCGAGGCCGCCGACATCGCGCGCGCGGTCGCGCGCATCGCCGCGACCCTGTTGGGCGCGCCCGGGCCCGACCAATTCGGGACCTTCCATTTTGCGGGCCAGCCGCCGACCAGCTGGTACGGCTTCGCCCAGGAGATCTTCCGGCGCGTCGAAGCGGTCGGCCGGCCGGTGCCGGCGCTCGGCGCGATCACGACCGCCGACTATCCGACCCCGGCGCGCCGGCCGGTCAACTCGGTGCTCGACTCGGGCAAGCTGGCGCGCCTCTACGGCATCGCGCCCTGCGACTGGCGGGCCGCGCTCGACCGCGTGCTCGGCACGCTGCTCGGCGCGATGCAGACCGCCTGAGCATCATGGCGCGCAAGGGCATCATTCTCGCGGGCGGCGCCGGCACAAGGCTCTATCCGGTGACCCAAGTGGTCAGCAAGCAGCTGCTGCCGGTGTTCGACAAGCCGATGATCTACTATCCGCTGTCGACCCTGATGCTGGCCGGGATCCGCGAGATCCTGGTGATCACCACGCCGGGCGACGCGGCCGCGTTCCGCACCCTGCTGCGCGACGGCAGCCAATGGGGCCTGGCGCTCGACTACGCCGTCCAGCCCAAGCCGGAGGGCCTCGCCCAGGCGTTCCTGATCGGCCGGGATTTCATCGGCCGCGAGCCCAGCGCGCTGGTGCTCGGCGACAACATCTTCTTCGGCCACGATCTCGAGTCGAAACTGGCGCGCGCGGCCGCGCGCGCGGCCGGCGCCACCGTGTTCGGCTATCACGTGCGCGATCCGGAACGCTATGGCGTGGTTGCCTTCAACCCGCGCGGCGAGCCGGTCAGCATCGAGGAGAAACCGAAGAAGCCGAAATCCAACTACGCGGTGACCGGGCTCTATTTCTACGACCACGACGTGATCGCGATCGCCGAGTCGATCAAGCCGTCGTCGCGCGGCGAGCTCGAGATCACCGACGTCAACCGGGCCTATCTGGCGCGCGGCAGCTTGACCGTCGAGCAGCTCGGCCGCGGCACCGCCTGGCTCGACACCGGCACGGCGGACTCGCTGCTCCAGGCCAGCGAGTTCGTGCGCACCATCGAGGAGCGCCAGGGGCTCAAGATCGCCTGCATCGAGGAGATCGCGTTTCGCCGCGGGCTGATCAGCGTGGCCGATCTCGAGCGGCTCGCCGAGCCGCTCAGCAAGAATCAGTATGGCGAGTATCTGCGCCGGATCGCCCGCGAGGGCTGAGCCGCCCTTGCCCGCGAGGGCCGAGCCCCCCGTGGCCGGGCGCTTCACCGGCACGGTCAGCGTCGTCATCGTTTCGTACCGCACCGGCGCGACCCTGTGGGCGAGCCTGGACCGCGTCCTCGCCGAGGACGCGGTCGGCGAAATCGTGCTGGTCGACAACGGCAACGATGAAGCGACCCAGGCGGCGTTGCGCGCGCGCGCCGCCGGCGCGCGCCAGCTGCGCGTGCTATCGGGTCACGGTAATATCGGCTTCGCCGCCGGCTGCAATCTCGGCGTCCGCGCGACATCGGGCCGCTTCCTGCTGCTGCTCAATCCCGATTGCCTGGTCGAACCGGGCAGCATCGCCGGGTTGCTCGCCGCGGTCGCGGCCCAGAGCCCCGGCAACACCCGGTCCTGGATCGCGACGGTGCGTCTGCTCGACGAGGGCGGCGCCGAGCAGCGCGGCAGCCGGCGCAATCTCGGCACGCCCGGCCAGTGCCTCGCCGAGGCGCTCCGGCTCGATCGCGTGCTGCCGCGGCGCTGGGCGCCGACGCGGCTCAACCTCAACGACCAGGCGCTGCCCGCCGGGCTCGCCGCCGTGCCGGCGATCTCGGGCGCCTTCATGCTGATGAAGCGCGCGACCTACGACGCGCTGGGCGGCATGGACGAAGGCTATTTCCTGCATGTCGAAGATCTCGATTTCTGCCTGCGCCTCAACCGACAGGGCGGGATCGCCTATTTCATGCCGGGCCTGACCTGCACCCACGTGAAAGGCACCAGCGCGGTGTCGGCCTGGCTCGTCGAGCGCCACAAGCTGCGCGGCTTCCGGCGCTATTTCGACACGCATTTCGCGGCCAGCCATCCGCGCCTGCTGCGCGAGCTGTGCTTTCTGTGCCTGGCGGCAGGCCTGCTGCTGCGCCTCGGGCTGCGCGCCCGGTTGCGCCATCGTCAGGGCGGTCCGGCCTGACCGATCATCCGGGCGAGCCCGGCGGCGAACCCGATCGGGGCGACACCGAGACGCGTGATCATCGGTTCGACGTCGAAGCTTTTATCCTGCGCGGCGCGGCGCAGCTCGGCGGCGTTGAGCGGCAAGGCGATGCCGGCGCGCGCCGCCGTGGCGGCGACCGCGGCGAGCAGCCCGAGCGGCACCGGCAGCACCGCGGCGTGGCGCCCGAGCGCGGCGGCGCAGTGCTCGATCATGCGCCGATAGGCGATCGGCGCGGGGCCGGCCAATACCAGCGGCGGGCCGTCGCTCGCGGGTCGCTCGACCGCGGCGACCACCGAAGCGGCGACGTCGTCGATGAAGATCGGCTGGACCAGACGCCGCCCGCCGTCGGGCAGCGGCAATATGATCGGCAGGAATTTGGGCCAGCGCGCGAGACTGCCCAGGATACGACTCACATTGCCGTCGTCGGGCGCGCCGAAGATCATCGAGGCGTGCAGCATCACGCACGGCCGGCCGGACGCGTAGAGCCGCCGCTCGCCCTCGGCGATTTCGCTGCCGTCGCGGTCGGGGATCGGCAGATAGCGCCGGACCGAGCCCATCAGGACCAGCCGGACCGGCCGATCGGGCAGCGCGTCGAGGATCGCGCCGGTGAAGCGCGCATGGGCGCAGCTCACGATGACGTCCACGGGCACATCCAGGCCGGCGGACTCCAGCCACGGCGCCAACGCGCCCGGCACCGCGACGTCGAGCGCCTGCGACGCGGCGCGGCGATCGAGCGCGCCGAGTTTGGCGGCGGTCCGGCCGAGCGCCGTCACCGCGTGGCCGCGCGCGCACAGCAGGGCGACCACCCGCCGCCCGGTGCGCCCGGTGGCGCCGATCACGACGATGCGTGCCATCGGTTAGAGATCCAGCATGACGCTCGCGACGCGGCTGAAGGCGCGCGCCCGGCTGGCCGGTTCCTGGATCGCCGCCGCGACCTCGGCGGCGCGCTGCAGCATCGCGTGAGCGGCGGCGTGGTCGTCGGCGGCGGCGAACGCCAGCGCCACCTCGGTCAGCATCCAGCACTCGTCGAGCGGCGCCGCGATCGTGGCCGCCGAACGCTCAGCCTCGGCCACGGTGTCGCGCGCCGCCGGCGCGCCCTGCGCCGCCTGGAGATGCGCGATCACGAACAGCAGGCGGGCGCGCATGCCGGCCTCGGCGATCGCGCGTGCGGCGTCGGCGGCGGGCCCGGGCTGCTGCAGATCGACATAGGCCTGGGCGATACGGCTCAGCGGATAGTCGCGCCACGCCGCCTCGTCGATCGTGCGCGTGACGCGGTCGGCCTCGGTCAGCTCGGCGGCGGCGCGCGCGGGCTCGCTCTGGCGCGCCTCGATGCTGGCGAGCTGCACCAGCGCGACCGCGCGGAAGCGCGGCTCGGCGATTAGCGCCGCGACGCGATCGGCCTCGTTCGGATCGCGCGCCTGCGCCGCGGCCCCGGCGGCGGCGGCGAGCGCGGCCGGCGCGTCGTCGGCAATCCGGTTGTCGGCGATCAGGCGCACCGCCTCGGCCGGCCGGCCGATCTCGGCGAGCGCGG
>Ga0302324_100031222_pt1 | contig 10054 bp, 7 predicted proteins | sample Palsa_T0_1_FD_201949 | JGI IMG/M metagenome (GOLD analysis project Ga0302324, IMG submission 201949) | Peat permafrost microbial communities from Stordalen Mire near Abisko, Sweden - Palsa_T0_1 | ecosystem: Environmental > Terrestrial > Soil > Palsa > Peat permafrost | place: Sweden: Abisko... | reverse complement strand
GCGGAAGGAAGGCTTGATCTCGGTCGGACGGACCCTCGTCGAGCGCTCGAGGGCCTCGCGCTGCATCGGCAGCTCGCGCGTCAGGATTGACGGCGGCTCAAGCGGTGGAGTCTCGATCGGAGCTTGCCGGACTTCGGCCGGAGGTGGAGCTTGTCGGACCTCGGCCGGAGGCAGAGCTTGCCGGACTTCGGCCGGCGGCGGCTGCGGAGGCATGATCCATTGAATCTCCTGTCCGCAGGTCGGACAGAAGGGCGCGTCCTGAGGAAGCGGCGCGTGGCAAAAGGGACAGGGATGCATCGCTCGAAACGGTACAGGCGAAGGATCGCGGAATCAACAAAGTCGCCGGCCCAAGTGGCCGCGGGGGGGCGCCTACTTGGACTCCTTCAGAGATCCGATCGACAGGAAGGGTAGCGCGCCGCCGCCGTTGTAGGTCGGCAGCTCGCCGTTCCATTTGTCGATGGCCTTGCTCTGCACCAGCATCGGCGAGAGCGTCGTCTCGAGCAACTTGTTGGCCTCGGATTGGGCCTGGGCCTTCACGAGGGTCGCGTCGGCGTCCCCCTTGGCCTGCGCCACCTTGGCCTTGGCGAGGGTGGTCTCCTTCTGCAATTCGTATTCAGCCTGCAGCGCCTGCTGTTGCACCGCCATCTTCTGGGACAGCTGCTGCTCGATGGCCGGCGGCAGGATGCTCCCTCCCAGGTTGACCTTGTCGAGAATGAAGCCCATCTGCGCCAGATCGGTCGTCAGCTGGGACTTGATGGCGGCCTGAAGATCGCCGCGGCGATCCGAGATGATGTCGGTGAGCGACATCTGTCCGGCCGCGTTCTGCGCCGCGGTGATGATGGTGCGCCGGATGAAGGTCCCCTCGATCTCGGAGATGTCGGCGCCGCGGAACGACTTGAAGACCTGCTCGGCCTTCTCGTCGCTGGTGTTGTAGGTCACCGAGAGATCCTGCTTGATGTGCTGCCCTTCCCGGGTCGGCAGGTCGATGCTGTCGTCGTCGGGGGCCGAGCCCTCCTTGCTTCGCCGCACCATGGTGTAGGTGCGCAAAGCGACGGGATACGACTGCACGGTCGTGATCCAGGGCACCCGCCACACCAATCCCTGGGGCGCGGTACGCAGCGCTCCGGTCCAGATGTTGAAGACCACCCCGACGTAGCCCGGCGTGATGACCGTGAACGAGCTGAGAACGGCCGTGAGCAGCACCACCGCGGCCCCTCCCGCCACGAGCCAACCCACCACGTCGGGGACTCCCGGCCACACGCGTTGTTCGTTCGCCACGCAGTACCTCGCAGTTCGTTGTCAGTGAGGGCCACCGGCCGGCTGGTCATCGTCGGGTGGCTCGTCTTTGGGTACGTCTTGGGGAACGACCTTGAAACGTCCCTCGATGATCCTACCGTGCCGACCCCTGAGCAGCCAGCGCTCGATCAGATTGCGCACCGCCCGCTGCAGCGGGCGAAAGAGCCACAGCAGTCCCACCAGGACCGCCCCCAGGATGACGAGCTCGGCGGCCGTCATGCCCACTCCCCGTGCGCCGCCTCGGGCACCGATCGTCGCGTCATGCTTCCCCACCGCCCATTCCACCGGAGGCTGCCAAAGCCAGCACGCAGACCGCAACTGCCGCGGTCTCAGTGCGAAGCATCCGGTCCCCGAGCCCCAGGAGCGGAATGCCCGCGGCGCTCACGCGCTCGACTTCGGTGGCGTCGAATCCTCCCTCCGGTCCCACCACCAGCGCGACGTGCGCTCCCATCGCAATCCCGTCCAGAAATGTTCGCAGCGCCACTCGATCCTCCCGCTCGTACATCAGTGCCGCCTGACGGCCGGCGCTTGACCAATCCGTGAGGGCCGACAGGGTCGCCACCTCGGCCACCTCTGGAACGTCGGCCCGCCCCGACTGGCGCGCGGCCTCCTGCGCGATCTTCCGCCAGCGCTGGAGCTTTGCAACCGCGCGCGCCGGGGTGAGCTTCACGACCGCCCTCTCGCAGGCCAGGGGAACGATCCGCGTGACCCCCAGCTCGGTGGCCTTCTGGATGACCCACTCCATGCGCTCGCCCTTGGGGAGCCCCTGCCAGAGCTCGAAGCTGAATCGCCGCCGCGCCCGATCCTGCACCCGCGCCCCGAGGGAGAGCCTTTCCTTGCCAGGCTGCAATATGCCCGGCCACCGCCCACCGCGGCCATCGAAGACCTCCACGGCATCGCCGACGCTCAAGCGCCGCACGCGGGTCAAATACCCAATCTCGTCCGGCAGCAGGTCCACCTGCTCGCCATCCAATCGCTCGACCGGCAGGTAGAGGCGAACCACGTCTCAGCCTTTCGCCCCGAAAGCCGAGCGAACCGCCGGCTCGCCCGCCGTGTCCAGGGATTCTCCGCCGCTCTCCAGCCAGGGCCGAATGAGCGCCGAGGTGGTCCCGACGTTTCCAAGCCAGAGCTGATGGATGGCGCGGGTGATCGCCACGTGCAGCACGCGCCGCGAATCGTCATCCACCGGGTAGCTGACGGCGTCGACGTCCGGCAGGACGACATAGTCGAACTCGAGCCCCTTGGCCTCGGCCACTTCGCAGATGTCCACCCCGGGCTCGAAGCTGAAATCGCCGCGATTCACGAGCCGCGCTTCGGGCAGGTGCTCCAGTGCCCCCGCCCAGCGCAACGCGGCGCCCGCGTTGCGGGTGAGCACCCCCACCGACGCCTGAGGCTCGCGCGCGATCAGGTCCGCCAGCGCATCCTGGACCGCGAGCACCTGGGCGCCGAAGTGCGGATAGCGTTGCCATCCGACCGGTGCGCCGAGATGACCGGTGGTCGGAGCCGGTCCGGGCGCCAGCCCTCCGAGTACCTGATGAGCCAGACGCGCGATCGGCAGCGGGCAGCGGTAGCTGATCGCCAAGGTGTGGCGCGGAGCATCCACCGCGCCCAGAGTCTCGAGCGCCGCATCCCAACCGTCGAAGTCCCCCTCCCCGGTTCGTTGGACGTCGTCGCCCGCGACCGTGACGCTCGGCTCCTTCCCGAGCATCTGCCGCAATGCCGAGAACTCCAGCGCGCAAAGATCCTGCGCCTCGTCGATGACCAGGTGCGCGCGCCGCTGCAACGGTTGCCCCCCGGCCGACAGGCGATGCAGCTCCAGCAGGATCGGCAAGTCCTCGGCATCCAGCGTCTGGGCGAGATCCTCGGGCGTGTCGGCATCGAGCTGCCGGCCGTCGAGCGTGGTGAGCCGCTCGGCATCGACGCCGCGGTGCTCGGCCTCGGCGCCCTGCGCCATCTGTCGCAGCGTGCGGCGAACGGTCTCCTCGACCGCCGACTCCCGGACCTGCCCCGCCGCGCGCTCGACCACGGCCCTCAAGAAGCTCCGATCGGTGAGCAACTCGCGGCGCAGCGTCTCGATCTTGCGGCGCGATCCCGCGCCGGCCCCCGAGCTCCGACGGTACGAGGGCAGCAAGTCCCGGAGCGCGCGGTGGCGTTTGAGCTGGGCCACCAGGGGCGGTGAGTCGTCGCGAACGACGCGGGGCAGCCCCGGGGAGACGCGCGCCAGCTCCGCCTGGGCCAGCTCCGTGAAGGTTCGCACCTCGACCTGGCCGAGCCCCAACGGTTCGAGCAAGCGCGTCACCAGCCGGGAGAGACCTCGTTCCGGCACCACCACCGAGAGCCGCTTCTGGCCAAAGGTCTCCGGGTCCTGCTGGTAAAGCGCCGCCAGTCGATGAAGCGCGACCGTCGTCTTCCCGCTGCCGGCGCTTCCCAGGACCAGCAGTGGACCATCCCCGCTGCGGTTGATGAGCTCGAACTGCACCGGATCGAGCAGCGCCGAGACATCCAGCCGCACTCTGCCCACCCGGCCGACGCCCACGCCGAGCCCGCGTTCCGCGGTTCCGCTACCGCCTCCCAGGAAGGGTAGACCCTCCTCGCCGCGTCTCGTCCAACCTCCCGGCGTTCGCTCGAATCGGCCCCCGGGAGTGGCGACGACGCGCAGCTCGCCTTCGACGATCACCACCGCGCGGCGCGCCTCGATCCGGCCCTCGACTCGCCCGCGCGGCAGGTCGATCTCGTAGGGATCCCCTTCGCGATAGCGGTAGTAGAGCTGTGAGAGGGGCGCGTTGCGCCAGTCGAGCACCCGAAGGCCGGTGGCGCTGTCGAGGAACGAGGCGTGGCCCAGCAGATAGTCCCGCTCGCGTTCGCCCTCGCGCAGGCGGAAGTGGGCGAAGTAGGGACTGCGAGGCTCGGGCAAGGCGACCTGGCCACGGCCACGGTCCTCGATCGACCAGACCCCATGCAGCTGGTTGAGGATGGCCGGCAGATCCTCCTCGCGCGCCGAAGCCGCATCCTCGCGCAGCTCCTGGATCCTGAGGGTGGCATCCCCCCGCAGCTGCCGGGTCGTGCGAAGCTCGGTGAGACGAACGAGCAGGCGACGCAACAGCTCTTCTTCTTCCTCGATCACGGCCCGTTCGGCCGCGGTCAGGGGCTCGAGGCCCGGTTCGCTCATGCTTCGTTCTACATCCCTTCGAACATCCGGGGACTCAAGCCTTCCGTCTTCCCCAGCATGATGGTCTGGAGGTTTCGCAGATAGCGGTTCAAGAACGCCGCCACCTGTGCCGCGTCGACTTGCCGCACGCGGGCGGGCAGGTCTCTGGCCAGCCGCCAGTTCCCGCCGATCAATTCGGCGCCGGCCAGAAGACTTCCCTGGCCGCTGGTGGTCTCGTTCTGCATCAGGAAGCTCGTGAGAAAGGTCCGCTTGTCCCCCTCGAGACGCTCGGGGTCGACGCGCCCTGCCTGGTAGCCCTTCACGACCTCCTGCATCACGCCCAGGGTCTTGGCGACCTCGACGGCCGTGACATACAGATACCCCTCGCCCAGGCCGCGGGGCGACAGTCCCGCCGACGGCGCATACGACAGCTCGCGCTTGGTGCGAACCTCCTCGAAGAGCTTGTCGCCCAGCGCGTTCATCGCAACGATCCCGACCGCCAGGTCGGCATCTCCCCAGGTGGGAGCCGGAAAGGCCTCGATCAGATAGTGGGTCGGCAAGGGACGGTCGATCAACTCCGCGCTCGGCGCCCTGGGCAGCGGCGCCTGAAGTCGCGATTCGACGTAGTTGCCGGGCGGCAGATCGCCGAAGCCACGCCTCGCCAGAGCCGCCACCTCGGCGGGGTCGACGTTCCCCACCACCACCAGCACCAGCCGCCGGGTCTCCCGCAGCTGCGCCAGGTGATGGACCAGATCGTCGCGCGTCAGTTTGGCCAGGGTCTCCGGGGTGCCGCTGGCCCGCGCGGCATAGGCGAGCCCTCGGTAGAGCTCGGCATGCAGGAGCTTCGAGAGCAGACCATCCGGATTCTCCTCCTCTTGCCGGAGCTCGGACAGCATCAGCTGGCGCTGGAGCGCGAGCTCCTCCTCGGGCAGCTGCGGGAACCGGAAGGCGGCCACCATCAGCTTGAAGCTCTCGACGAAGTTGCGGTCGAGCGCCTTGAAACCGAGCAGAGCGTAATCCTCGCCGCTCTCGGCCCCCAGCTGGGTGCCAAGCGATGCCAGCCGCGCCTGGAAGGCGGCCTTGGACATTCCGTCGATGCCGCCGTTGATGGCGGTCTCCAGCGCGAGCTTCTCGACCCCGGCGGTCGCGGCCGTCCAGTTGCGGACCCCGCCTCGCACGAAGAGCTGGCAGCTCGTCACCGCTTGATGCGGCAACCGCTTGACCAGGATCGTCAGGCCTTGCGAGGCGAGCTCGGTGACGTCGCCCTCGACGACCGGCTGCCCATCGACCAGGCGATCCCGAGCTACCGTCGCGCAACCCAGCGACGCCGTCGCGAAAGCCAGTGCCAGGCGCCTCATCGCGCCCTTCTCTTTTTCGAGGGCGGTGGCGGAGTCTTCTGAGGTTCGAGCCCGAGCAGCCGCTCGAAATGGGCGGTGTCGAGGTGGGCCGAGGCCGAGAGCTCCGGCGAGATCAACGCGCCGAAAACGAACGGGGGCCGCGGCCCGACTCCTTCCCCAGGTCCCAGCACGTAGCGCTTCAGGAAGGCGCCGATCTGCTCGCGCCGGACCGCCCGAAGCTGGTCGAGGTAGCCGTCATAGTAAGGCAGACCCGTCGTGGCCCAAAAGAACGTCAGCAGATGGGCGAATGCCGAGGTGGCCTCCCGCTCGAGGGCCTTGCGCACCTCGAGCTGCGTGGCGCCGTTTCGCATCTCCTCGTCGGTGTAGGCTTCGCCGTCGGCCAGCCTCGGCAGCTCGCGAAGAGCCGCCTCCACGCACGCGTCGACGCGATCGGGCGCGGCTTCCAAGCCGTAGGCGATCGGGCCGACGTGCGCCTGGGTCTCCCAGCTGAAATCGGCCCGCACGCAGGCACCCGAATCCACCAGATCCCGTTGAAAGCGCGAGCCGGCCTGGCCGACGATGGCGCTCAGGAGATCGGCGGCATAGGTGTCGGGCAACTGCTCGCCTTGCGCCGAGGGCCCGTGCCACTGGAAGCCGAGCGCCACGGACTGAACCGGCTGCAGCACGACCACGACCTGGCTGCGCTCGAGCGGAGGCTCGTCGACGATGGGATGCTCGAGGAACGGGTCCGGCCCCCTGGGCCACGCCCCCAGCAGCTCCTCCGCCAGTCGGAAAGCGCTCTCCGGCTGCACGTCTCCCGCGATTGCCAGAATCGAGTTGTTGGGAATGTAGTAGCGGTGCTGGATGAGGCGCATCATCTCGACCGTCGAGCCCGCCACGGTCGCCCGATTGCCCAGCGGATCCTTGAAGCTCGGAAACTTCCACATCGCAAGGTCCAGCTCGTGGCCGAAATGGTAGAAGGGATCGGCATCGTCGCGATCGATCTCGCCGATCACCACCTGTTGCTCTCGCCGCAGCTCCTCGGGATCGAAGAGCGGCGATTCGATCGAATCCCGCATCATGCTGAGCGAGGGGGTGAGCTTGTCGGAGGTGGTCGTGAAGTAATAGTTCACCTCCTCCGTCTCGGTGGAACCGTTGAAGACCATCCCCAGCTCGCGGGTCTTCCCGAGGAAGGCCTCCTGGTTCGGCAACACCCGGTTGCCCTTGAAGAACATGTGCTCGTAGAGATGCGAGAGCCCGTTGAATTCGGGCGGCTCGGTCATGGAGCCATTGCGCACGCCGATCTCGACCGTCACGAGCGGCAGAGCGTGGTCCTCGACCACCAGGACGGTGAGGCCGTTCGGCAGGGTTCGCACCTGGTAGTCAGGACTCGCCGCCAGCCCCGCGAGCAGGAAGGGTAATGAATTCAGCACGAGGAGGTTCTTCTTAACGTGCGCTAGGACTTCACGCGCTTGCGTTTTTGGGCATACATCAGGTCGTCGGCCTCGGCCAGAAGGTCCTCCAGCGACACCGGGCGGGCGGGGTCGTAGAGCGTCGCCCCCAAGCTGACTTCCAGAACGAAGGGGCGAAGCCGCATCGCATTGTGGGCCTCGAGCTGCTTGCGCAGGCGCTGGAGAACCCGCTCGGGACCGACTTTCGAGGGATTGGCCGCCAAGGCCGCGAACTCATCCCCCCCGAGCCTGGCCACGATGTCGGACTCGCGGAAGACCTTTCGGAGCAGCCGCGAGAAATCCCGCAGCGCCTCGTCCCCTTGGGCGTGCCCGTAGCGATCGTTGATGACCTTCATGCCGTCGAGGTCCGCGAAGAAGAGGTGGTGACGCATGCGGGCGCGCTGCCCGAGCCGGATCTGTTGCTCCGCCAGCGTGAAGAACCCGCGACGATTGTACAGGCCGGTCAGCTCGTCGATCAGCGAGAGGGCGCGCACCTCCTCGGCATAGGCCTCGAGGGCTCGTCGGGAGCGCTCGCGCTCGAAGACCCGCCCCAGGATGGCGCCGACATTCTCCATGGCCTCGGTGAAGCCCTGGCCGGGCCGCGGGTCGCCTCCGGTCAGGAACAGCTCGATGACCGCCACGACCTCGGTGCTGGCCAGCACCGGCAGGAAGAACCCCGACTCGAAGCCCACCGCCTTGGCCGCCGTCCAACGTCGAAAGGGGCTCTGGGCGAGGCGATCCACGAACATCGGCCGCCCCGACTCGAAGACCCGGCCCACGATGCCCTCGCCGCGGCCGAAGGTGATCGGCATGCTGGCGTCGACGAAGGACTGAAAGCGATCGAGGTTGGAAGAGATCCAGAGATCGCTGGAAGCCATCCGGCCATCGTGCGGCAGGTAGACGTGGGCCAGCGGCCAGGTCGTGTAGGTGCAGATGGCGGCCAAGGTCTCGCGCAGCGTCTCGTCGACGCCCGGCGAAAGGTTGGCTGCCACCGCGACCTGCTGGACCAGCGACGCCTGGCGCGACTGCTCGAGCAACTGCATCGAGGCCTCGCGCATCACGGTGTTCTCGCGGCTCACCGAGATGGCGCCGTTGATGCTCCCGTCGGGATCGCGCAGCGGCGCGGCGTTGACGCTCTCCCAGCGCCCATGCGCCGGCTCGTCGGGGGGACGCACGAAGAGCTCCATCTGGCGGACCCGGACGCCCCCCAGCGCCTGACGCAAGGGCAGCGCTTCGGGTGGACAGGGGGTCACCTGATCCGAGAGGAAGACCCCGCTCTCTCCGGCCCGCGGCGCGGGCGTCGCTTCTCCGGGGGTTCCTCCCCACGAACCGAAGACCCGGCGGCCGGACTCGTTGAACATCACCGGCTTGCCCTCGCGATCGCAGACCACCACCGACTCTTCCATGGCCTCGAGAATCGACTCGAGCAGGCTGCTCTTCTCGCGCAGCGAGCGCTCGGCCTTGGTCAGCTCGGTGATGATGTCGGGCATGTGCTCGACCAGCGCCTTGTGAATCTGCTCGCTGCGCTGGAGCAACCGCAGCATCGAGGCCAGCCCGATCTCCCGACCGACCAGGCCAGCCAGCTCCCGAAGCAATGCCTGATCCTGATCGCTCCAGCGGCGCGGCTTGCCATCCGCCACCCACAGGGTACCCAGCGCGGCCGCCCCCTCGACCTGGACCGCGACCCCCAGATAGGCGACGAACCCCAGCTCCTTGAGCGCGGGATGGTCCTTCCAGCGCGAGTCGCCGCGCAGATCCTCGACCCGCAACAAGTCTCCGGTCGCCACGGCGTACTTGGAGAGGCTGTGGCTGAGGGGGACCTCACGCGCGGCGTGCCAGGGCTCGCCCAGACCAAGCTCGCTCTTGAAGAACTCGCGCCGATCGTCCACCAGCGACAGCCCGGCGCGGGGGGTTCCGAGCAACTGGGCCGCCAGTCGCGTGATCCGATCGAACGAAGGCTCGGTCGCGCTGTCGAGAAGCCCGGTCTCGCGAAGCGCCTGTAGACGGCTCGCCCGGACCAAATTCTGAAGAAGCTCGTCGTCGGTCATCTCGGCGGCGCAGCACCCTAACCCAAAAACCCAAAACCCATGGAGCTATCCCAGTTAATGCGTCGTTGAGGGGTAGGTGCAAGCGCGATCGCCATGGACAAAGCGTCACTGACCGGCATATGGGCGTAAGATCAAGACTTTCGGACCCACGACACTATCACCATGCCCGCCACCAATTCCCCCGCCGCCCCCCCCAGCGCCGCAATGACGCTCACGCAGAAGATCCTGGCGCAGCACGCCCTGGGGCTCCGGCGGCCGTGGGTCGAGACCGGGGACATCCTTCGGCTGAAGGTCGATTGGACCATCGCCAGCGAGCTGGCCTGGAACGGCATGGACCGCACCTACACGCTTCTCGGCCGGCCCAAGATCCACGACGCCGAGCGCTTCTTCCTGGCGGTCGACCATTCGGTGGACCCCACCACCCTCAAGAACGACGCGCGCACGCAGAAGCTGGTTCAACTCTCGCAGAGCTTCGCGAAGGAGGCCGGGGTCAGGCACTTCTACGACTCGAACCAGACCATCCTGCACACCAAGTTCTACCGGGATCTGGTGCAACCCGGCGAGGTCGTCCTGGGGGCCGACTCGCACACTTCCTCGCACGGCGGGCTGGGCGCATTCTCGATTGGGCTGGGCGGCGCCGACGTGACCACCGCCCTGGTGCTGGGCGAGACCTGGCTCGAAGTTCCCGAGGCCATCGCGGTCGAGTACCAGGGCGAGCTGGCCTTCGGGCTCACCGGCAAGGACGTGATCCTCGAGACCCTGCGCAAGCTCAAG
>Ga0302324_100031221_pt1 | contig 10054 bp, 10 predicted proteins | sample Palsa_T0_1_FD_201949 | JGI IMG/M metagenome (GOLD analysis project Ga0302324, IMG submission 201949) | Peat permafrost microbial communities from Stordalen Mire near Abisko, Sweden - Palsa_T0_1 | ecosystem: Environmental > Terrestrial > Soil > Palsa > Peat permafrost | place: Sweden: Abisko... | reverse complement strand
CGTCCGCCCCGACGTCGAGGTGCGCCTGGCGCGCGAAGACGAGGCGGCGCTGGTCGCCGGCCACAGCGGCGCGATGATCCTGGGCGAACTGGGCTACGATCCGCGCGCGAGCGGTCGGAGCTACGCGGCGGGCGTGCAGCGAGCGATCGCGGCCGGCTTGTGGTGGGTCTGGACCGAACCGGAGGGCCGGCTCCGCTTTCAGTGCAACGTCGGTCCGCGGACCAGCTCGACCGCGCAACTCCAAGGCGTCTGGACGCCGCCCGAGGAGCGCGGCCGCGGCTACGCGACGCTCGCGCTGGCGGCGATCGCGCGGCGCCTCTTCGCCACGGAGACGACCATCTCGCTCTACGTCAACGACTTCAACGACGCAGCGATCGCGCTCTACGAACGGCTCGGGTTCACCCGAGTCGGCACCTTCGCGACCTACCTGTTCCCGTGACGCGCGCGTTCGTGCTCGACGGGCTGGCGGTAGCGCTGGCGCTGCTCGCCGCCGCCGCGCCCCTGCCGCGCGACTGGATCGAGCACGAGTACGCCAACGGCCTCTTCGCAACGCTGAACCAGACCTTCGTCCCGCTGACCAATCGCGTCCCATTCGCCGTCGGCGACGTCGAGATGATCGTCGCAACGATCGCGCTGATCGTCTGGTGGGTGCGCGCCCTGCGCCGCGCCCCGCGCACGCGGCGCCGCGCGCGCGCGCTCGCGCTGTTGGCGCACACGCTGGGCTGGGCCGCGCTCGGCGTCGTGCTGTTCGAGCTGCTCTGGGGTCTGGACTATCGCCGCGAGACGGTCGCGCAGCGGGTCGATTATCGCGCCGCGCGGGTGACCGATGCGCGGGTGCGCGCCTTCAGCGAACGGATCGTCGCGATCCTCAACGACGACGTCGGCCCGGCGCACCGCGAGCAGCGGGTCGATCTCGAGCGGCTGCAAATGGCCTGGGCGCCGATCGTCGCGCGGCTGGGCGATCGTTGGGACGTCGCAGTCACCGCCCCGAAAGCGACGTTGCTCCAACCCTACTACGCGGCGGCCGGGATCGGCGGACAGTACTCGCCGTTCTCCTTCGAGACGTTCCTGAACGCGACGTTCTTGCCGTTCGAGATCCCGCGCGCGCTGGCCCACGAGTGGTCGCACGTCGCCGGCTTCACCGACGAGGGCGACGCGAACTTCATCGGGACGCTGGCCTGTCTGCGCTCCGACGATCCGCTGATCCGCTATTCGGGCGCGTTCTGGACGTACGGCGAGCTGCCCGACACCGAACGCCGCCGGTTGCGACTCGACCCGCGCGTGATCGCCGACTTCGAGGCCAGTCGCAAACGCTTCCTCGCCGGCTACGTGCCGCAGATCTTCGATCTCCAGTGGCGCTTTTACGATTCGTATCTGCGCACGAACGGCGTGCGCGGCGGGGTCGCCTCGTACGGCTACTTCCTGCGCCTCTTGGTGGGAACAGCGCTGGACGAACGCGGTCTGCCGATGGTACGATCGCCCCGATGACCGCCCGCATCACTTCGCACTGGTGGCTGTTCCTCATCCGGGGGATACTCGCGCTGGCCCTGGGCCTGGCGTTCCCGTGGTTCCCCGGCGCCGCGATCTTCACGCTCGCGATCCTGTTCGGCGCCTATTGTTTCGCCGACGGCGTCGTGGCGATCGTCGTGGCGGTGCGCATGCAGCACGCCGACAGCGCCTGGGGCTGGCTGATCGTCGAGGGGATCCTCGGGATCGTCGTCGGCCTGATCACCTTCTTCTATCCGGCCGTGACCATCCTGTGGCTCGCTTACCTGCTTGGCGCCTGGGCGCTGATCACCGGCCTGCTGAGCATCGGTTCGGCGATCCGGCTGCGCCGGGTCGTGCAACACGAGTGGTGGTGGCTGCTCGGGGGGGCGCTTTCGGTCGTCTTCGGCCTGGTGGTGTTCGCGGCGCCGATCTACGGCTTGCTCGTCATCGTCTGGATGGTGAGCATCTACGCGCTCCTCGCCGGCATCTTCTTCATCGGCTTGGCCTTCCGGCTGCGCGGGCACGCCGGCGGCGCCGGGGACACGGCCAGCTCCACGTAGGGCAGACCGGCCGGCGGCTGGAAACTTGCCTGTTCTCCGCTTCCGGCGGGGGGCGAGGGGGTTCGAGGCTGACGTGATCGTGGAAACCGGCTCGCAGCCCGACGCCGACAAACGCGACCGAGCGCTGATCGGCGAAGTCGCCGCCTTGCTCGCAGCCGACCGGTCGCCGCGTGAGACGTTCGCCGCCTTGTGCGAGCTGCTCACCCGGGTCGTCGACGTGAGCGTCTGCTTCATCGCGCTGCGCAGCGGCGCCGCGCTGCGGATCGAGTACGTCCACGACCACGGCCAGACCCGGCCCGATCCCGCCATCGTCATCGAGCGTGGCGGGCGCTCCTGGGAGACGTTGAGCACCGGCCGCTCGCAGCTCTTCCGCACCCTCGAGGACTGGGCCGAGATCGCCCGGCAACCGCTCAACAAGGCGCAGCCGTGGACCGACGACAGCGTCTCGGCGATCTTCGTCCCGATCCAAGCCGGCGGCGACCGCATCGGCGTGATCTCGGTCCAGACCACGCGCGAGCACGCCTACGACGAGAGCGACGTCGCGCTGCTCGAGGCGATCGGCCGGTATCTGGCGATCGCGGTGCGCAACCAGCGGCTCTTCGCGCGCTTGCAGCGCGTCGCCGAAGTCGATCCGCTGACCGGTCTGGCGAACCACTCGACCATCCTGCGCACGATCGACGAACGGTTGGCCGGCTTGCAGCGCGGAACCCTGGGGATCGTCCTGCTCGACATCACCAACTTCGGGCGCATCAACGACGTCTACGGGACGCGCGTCGGCGATCGGGTCCTCGATGCGCTGGCCGAACAGCTGGCCTCGCTCGCCGACGACGAGACCGCGGTCGGCCGCTTCGGCGGCGACGATTTCGTCGTCGTCGCCAGCCGGGCGGACCGCGCCGAGGTCGCGCGGCTGGTCGGCGAGATCGGTGCCCGGACCGCCGACCTGTCGTTCCGGGGCGACGACGACGTGATCCCGATCCTGGTCAACCGCGGCTGGGTCAGCGCACCCGACGAAGGTGCCGCGCGCGCCGACCTGCTCGCGCTGGCCGACCTGCGGCTGCGCCTGAGCCTGGAGAACGGCGGTTTCGCCGTCGGCGAGACCGTCGCGCCGCTGGTGCGCTTCGGCGACTTCGGCGAGGTCGAGCCGTTGGTCGAGTGCGCGCTCGTGCGCGATCCGTACACGCGCATGCACCTGCTGCACGTCAACCGCATCGCGCACGCCTGGGCGCCGCGGCTCGAGATCAGCGGCCGGGAATATCAGACCTTCATGCGCGCCGCGCTGCTGCACGACATCGGCAAGCTGCTCGTCCCCGACGCGATCCTGCTCAAGCCGGCGAAGCTGGAGGCGCAGGAATACCGCACGATGCAGCGCCACGCCGAATACGGCCGCACGATCCTCTCCGCCTACCCGGAGTTCGCCGACGTCGCGCAGATCGTCGGCCAGCATCACGAGCACTGGGATGGCTGCGGCTACCCGAACCGGCTCGGCAGCGAGTCGATCAGCCGACTGGCGCGCGCGGTCAGCGTGATCGACGCCTTCTCGGCGATGACGCTCGACCGTCCGTACCACCGCGCGATCTCCGAGCACGAGGCGCTGCGCGAACTGGAACGCTGCGCGGGGACGCAATTCGATCCGACGATGGTCCGTTCGTTCGTCGCCCTGCAGCGCGAGAGCGGCTAGGCCAGCGCCGGCGCGAGCCGGCGCGCGTTCTCGCCGGTGATCGCGCGCAGCGTCGCCGGCATCAGGCCGAGCGCGCGCAGTCCGCGCAGCTCGCCGTCCCAGGGTTGCGGGATGTTCGGGTAGTCCGTCCCCAGCACGATCTGCGCCGCCGCCCGCTCGACCTCCGCCGGATCTACCGCGCGGTGCATCGGCGACTCGTGCGCGAAGATCATCGTCGTGTCCAAGAACAACCGCGGCTCGGCCGCGAGCAGGGCGAGATAGCGCTCCGAGTCGGGGACGCCGAAGTGCGCGACGACGATGCGCAGCGCCGGGTGGCGCGCGAGGACGCGGGCGATCCGCGCCGGCCCGTCGTCGGTCCGGTCGGACCACGGGATGTGGCCGACGTGGACCAAGACGAAGCCGTCGGCCTGCGCGACCGCCTCCAGCGCGCCGGCTAGGCGCGGATCGTCGAGCCCGAAGCCCTGCACGTCCTCGTGGACCTTGAGTCCGATGCAGCCGGCGCCCAGCGCGTCGCGCGCGTCGCCGGTCGGGTCGGGGTCGTCGAGGTGGACCGTCGCCAGCGGGAGTCCGGCGCCGCCGAGTTCCCGCCCGGTGGCCGCCAGCCAGGCGTTCAGCTCGCGCGCCATCCCCGGCTTGTGGGCGTAGGAGCAGAAGACGAACCGCTCGACGCCGGCGGCGCGCAGGGTAGCCGCGACGGCGGCCGGCTCGGTCGGGTGTTCGAGCACCCACGGGCTGCGCTCGGCGAACCAGCGCCTGATCGCGGCGTACAGCCGGGGCGGGTGGAGGTGGACGTGCACGTCGATCATGGCCTGGTTCGAATCCTTACGGTCGGATTGCGGTCGGCCGCCAGGAACGCGGCCGCGGCCGGCGCACCTTCCCGGGGCGATGGAAGCAGTACAGGGCGGGAGCTCTCGTAAACCCGGCTGGGTTACATTCACGGGCCTGGCGGTCGTGCATCTCGGCGCGCTGTGCGCCTTCATTCCGGGGACCTTCCACTGGAGCGCGCTCGTCGTCGCGGTGGGGCTCTACTACGTGACCGGCGCGTGGGGCATCTGTTTGGGCTACCACCGTCTGCTGACGCACCGCAGCTTGCGCGTGGCGAAGGTCATCGAGTACACGGCCGCGATCCTCGGCGTCCTCGCGCTGCAAGGCGGCCCGATCGAGTGGATCGCGACGCATCGCGCGCACCACGCGCACACCGACAAAGAAGGCGACCCGCACGACATCCATCGCGGCCTGTTGTGGAGCCACATGGAGTGGCTCTACAAGCGCAACGACGCGCGGCTCTCGCCGGCCGAGCAACTGCGCCTCGCGCCGGACCTCGCCAACGACCGCTTCTACCAATTTCTCGAGCGCACGTACTTGCTCTGGCAGATCGTCCTGGGCGTCGCGCTGCTCGCCATCGGCGGCTGGTCGTGGCTGATCTGGGGCGTTTTCGTGCGCTGTGCGGCGACGTATCACATCACCTGGTTGGTCAACAGCGCCGCCCACCACAGCGGCTACCGCAGCTTCCGCACCGGCGACGAGTCGACCAACAACTGGTGGGTCGCGGTCCTGGCGTGGGGCGAGGGTTGGCACAATAACCACCACGCCTTCCCGTTCTCCGCCCGCCACGGCCTGCGCTGGTTCGAGGTCGACGCGACCTGGTGGACGATCAAGGTCCTGGCCTGGCTCAAGCTGGCCCGCGACATCAAGTTGCCGACGCCGGCGATGCTGCAACGCCTGCAACTCCAGCCCCGGCGCCGCCGCCAGAGCGCCTGACCTTCGGGCTCGCCTCAGGGGCGAGCCAGCAATCGAGCGCCCCTTCATCGACAGCGCGTACGGCTGTGTGGTATTCAGAAAAAACTTTCTGCTTGGCCTACCACGTAACGGCAGAATCAGCTTTTCTGGCCCACGTCTTTGTCGAAAGGGTGCCTCACCATGAACGGACGCTCTCCTCTCCTGCTGGGCTGCTTCCTGGCGGCCGGCCTGGGCCTCGCCGCCTGTGGGGTCGGCGGTTCGAATACGCCGCCCGCCGGCAGCCAAGCCCCACAGACGCCGGCGATCGTCGGCGCCAACGGCGTGTCCAGCGGCTTGGCCTTGCTGACCACCGCGAACGTCCCCGGCATCGTGACCGGTGGCGTCTTCACCTACGACATCGGCGCGGTCGACACGACGGCCAACCACTACTACCTCTCCGACCGCACGAACAAAGCGCTCGACATCATGAACCTCTCGCAATACACCTTCGTGCAGGCGAAGGTCGGGTACGCCGGCCAGCAGGCCTCGAACTCGATGTCGGGCCCCAACGGTGACGCGCCGATCCCCAACACCGACACGGTCTATACCGGCGACGTCCAGAGCGTGAAGATCGTCAACGCGGCGGGCGCCACGTTGATCAAGAACATCGTCACCGGCACCGACGGCTTCCGCACCGACGAAGGCTGCTACGACCCCGACGACAACCTCATGATGTTCGTCAACGGCGAGAGCACGCCACCCTACGCGACCTTCATCTCGACCACCTCGCAGACGATCGTCTCGAAGCTCATCTTCTCCGGCCCGCAGTTCGGCACCACCCTCGAGCTCGGGCTCGACGCTTGCGTCTACGACCACAACACGAAGAACTTCTACGTCAACAACGACGGAACGACGACCAACACGTTCGGCGAGCTCGACGTGATCACGGCCGCAAGCGCCGTCGCCGGCACTCCGGTCGTCTCGGCGCAATACGACGAGGGAGCCGGCGCGCAAGGCAGCGCGACCAACGATTGCAATCCGTCCGGGATCGCCCTCAATCCCAGCAACGACGCACTGGTCATCGCCTGCGACACCAACGCAGGTAACCCGCAGGAGACGCTCATCATGAGCGCGGTGACAGGGGCCGTGTTGGCAGCGGTGACCGGCGTGGGCGGCTCCGATGAGGCGGCCTACGATCCGTTCCTGGGCCGCTTCTACGTCGCGGCGCGCGACATGACCGCCACCGGGGTCTCGCAGACCGGGAACACCGGCGCGACGTTCACCCCGGTGCTCGGGATCATCAGCGCGACGGCGCCGTTCGCGTTCATCACGAACGTCCCGACCGGCAAGGGCTCGCACTCGGTCGCGGTCGACCCGCTCAACGGCTTCGTCTACGTCCCGGTCCCGCCGACGACGACCTTCACCGGCGGCATCGACGTCTTCGAACCGAAGTAGCTCCTAGGGACGGAAGCGTTGGACGTAGTCCCCGCTTCCGTCCCGATTGGACCAGACGGCCCACACGTCGTGGGTAACCGGATCGATCGCATCGGTATGGATGCCGGCGGCGACCGGCGTCGTGTCGAGGATCCGCGGTGCGCCGCCCGGCGTGAGCGCGATCCGCGTCACGCCGCCGTCGCCGGCGCAGGCCAGCACGTGCTGCGTCGGGTCGAGGTCGCACTGGTCGAAGCGCGGCGTCGCGACCTGGCCCAGCGGCGTCCCATCGGGGCGGTACGCGGCCAGTATTCCGTTTGCGCCGCCGACCACGATCTGGTCGAGCGCTGGATCGAATTGCAACGGGTGGGTGCTGCGGAGGTCCGGCATCGGAAACGTCCGCGTCACGGTTAGGGTGCCGGGATCGATCACGGCGACCTCGGCCAGGTCGGAGATGTTTTGGTACACCTCGTGCGTGCGCGGGTTCACCGCGAGATACTCCGGTTTGTGGCCAGGAATCGCGATCGTCTTGAGCAGCGTGAAGGTTGCGGCGTCGACGACGAAGACACGCGTGCCGTCGTCCTCGTCGGCGTAGATGCGCCGGGTCGCCGGGTCGTAGGCGATCGCATCGACCGCGCCCGGCACGGCGACGGTGCGCAGGACCTTGAGCGCGACCGGGTCGACCTCGGCGAGCGTATCGTCCGTGCCGTTGCCGGTGAAGACGTGGCCGCTCGCCGGATCGACCGCGACCCCATGCATCGGGCCGGTCCGCACTTGACCGACGATCGTACCGGAGTCGGCGTCGACGATCAGCAGCGCCCGCGCACCCGTGTGCGCCGCGTAAACGCGGCGCCGCTGCGCATCGACGGTGACGTAGTCGAAGCCGCTGTAGACCGGAACCGACTGGGGCGGAGCGACGGGCGTGAGCACTATTGGCTCTCGTCGCGCGTCCGCCGCGCTTCGATCTCCAAGGTGACGAGGCGGGCCAGCAGCGTGGCGGGGAAGAGCTGACCCATCACGGCTTCGAGGTTCGTCGCGCTGCGCGCGAACGGATGGAGCGGGAGGATGTCGCCGAAGCCGGTCGAGGTCATCGTGGTGAAGCTGAAATAGACGAAGCGGCCGAGCGTCAGGACGTCGACGACGTGAGGGCTGCCGGTGCCACCGCTGAACGCGCCGGGGACCAGCGTGTCGATCGCGCGGTAGACGTAGGCGAAGGCCCAGGCGATGTTCAGGTAGATCGCGATCGCGCCCAGGATCCGGTGGTGCGTCACCTCGCCGCGGGCGAAGACCGCGCGCGCGACGACGACCGTCACGGCGAACAGGAACAGCAGCCGCGCGATGAGGTCCACGGCGAGCGTCACGTGCGAGGGCGCGACGTGGCGCAACAGGCTCGCCACGACGTCGATCGCGGTCGCGGCGACCACCGCCAGTTCGGCCAGCGTGGCGCCGGAACAGACGACCAGGACGACGGCGACGATCGCCGCGGTCGTCACCGCGTTCACCCAGTTGGGCAGCGCGTGCACCTGGCCCAGCGGCGAGAGGAAGAACAGCCAGAGCGCTTCGAGCACGACCAGCGCGGTCAGCGCGCGGTCGCGATACCGTGCGAGCGCGGCGCGCAGGCCCTCCATCTCAGGGGATGACGCTGAGGTCGACTTCGCCGAGATCGTTCGTCGAACGCACCAGGACGCGTTCGGCTTTGCCGGCGCTCGTGTGCGCGCCGCAGACGAACATCTCGTCGACGTCGACCGCGCGCCAGCGCGCGCCCGGGCAACTGATCGCGTCGATCGAAGGATCGATCCCCTGCACGATCGGTAGGCCGAGCTTCTCGATCTTGCGCAGATCGAGCAGACTTTGGTCGGTGTGGATCCAGAGCGGACCGGTCCCGTCGCCGACGTCGAGCGCCGTGACGCGGATGCGCAGCGGGACGCCGTCGACGGCGACGGTACAGGTTTGCTTGCGGCCGTCGGCGATGAGGTCGCTCTCGCAGCGGACCGGCGAGACGCTCGCACCACCGACCTGTGATTCCAGCGCCGGGACGATGCGAGCGGTGAGGACGCGGTCCGCGTCAGCCGCGCGCAGGACGCTCCGGCCGCCGACTTGCGCGAAGCGAAACGCCGGCGCCGCCGAGGCGGGCAGGCTGGGCGCCGGCGCGGGTGACGCCACGGCGGCGAGGAGGAGCCCCGCCGCGAGCCCGGCCAGCACTACTCGGCGTCGTCCTCGTGTTCGGGCGGATCCTCGAGGGTGATCGGGCCCTCGTAGACCTCGAGCACCTCGCTCCCGGCGATGACGACTGCCTCGCGCTCCAGGTCGTGGATCGCCTCGCTCGCTTCGAGCCAAGCGATCGGTCCGTCTTCGTTCTCGTCGTCGGTCGGAGCGAGGTACGCGAACTCGAGGAGCCCGACGGCAGCGAACGCGTCGGTGATCGCCGCGACGGCCGGCAGGGCCTCGCGCCGCGCCGCATCGTCACCGTCGTCGGCGCGGCGCAGGAGCGCGCGCAAGCTCTCCGAGAGGTGCTCGGCCAAAGCGGGACTCTCGAGCGGATCGGCCTGTCCGCGGGTGTCGTCGTGGTTCACTCGAAGCCGCTTCGGCGCCGGGCGACGAACCTCATCGAAACGGCGGCCGCCGCTCGGCTTGGTGTTTGCGGCACGCCCCACGACGGGTACTCTTCCGTGCATGTCCCGGGGAGAAACGACGTCGCCTATCCTTCGTTCGCGCGCGGCGCTCGCGGCGCTCGCGCTCGCGGCGATCAGCGTGGCCGCGTTTCCACCGGCCTCGACGGCGGCCCCGGTCGCCAAACCACCCTCGTCGACACCGAAGCCGGCGCCGACGCCGAAGCTCACCAAGTGGCGACGCTATCAGCTCGGGTTGATGCGCGTCTCGGCGCCCGCCGACGAGTACTTCGGCCGGATGAAGATGAGCTATCTCGGGATGAACAACACGTTCCGCGACGCCGCGATCACCGCCGGCGACCACACGACCGACCCCGCGATCGTCGCGAAAGTCGCCTTGGCCGAAGACGCGCTCGAAGCGTGGTCCCGCAAATATCCGCGCGATCCCCAGCTCGCGCGCACGTATTACCTCGCCACCCAAGTCGATCGGAAGATTTGGATCAAGGGGAACCAAGAGCAGGCCTGGATCTACCTCAACCGGATCGCCAAAGTCTTTCCCACCACGTATT
>Ga0302324_100031217_pt1 | contig 10055 bp, 11 predicted proteins | sample Palsa_T0_1_FD_201949 | JGI IMG/M metagenome (GOLD analysis project Ga0302324, IMG submission 201949) | Peat permafrost microbial communities from Stordalen Mire near Abisko, Sweden - Palsa_T0_1 | ecosystem: Environmental > Terrestrial > Soil > Palsa > Peat permafrost | place: Sweden: Abisko... | reverse complement strand
CGCACAATCGGTCGGCAACGGCGCGCGCGTCGAACGATGGAGTATCGGGTAGCACGATCGCGAACTCTTCGCCACCGAAGCGGGCTACCCAATCGGAACCACTGCGCAGGCTCTCGCTGATACGGTACGCGAACTCGCGCAAGACATCGTCGCCGGCCTGATGTCCGTAATCGTCGTTGATCCGCTTGAAGAAGTCGATGTCACACATGATCAGCGCGAGCGGCTTGGCCAATTGAGCAGCACGCTCTACTTCACGTGGAAACTGATGATCGAAGAAGCGGCGGCTACCGGCGTGCGTGAGCTCGTCGATCGTCGAAAGGATGCGATTGTCGGTCAGTACCGATTGCAAAGAAGCGGCAAGATCCGTGATCCGCCGCGCTGTGGCGACGTGCGCGCGGAACGGCTCACCACGTGCCTCACTGGGAATACAGTCATTGGCGCCGGCGCGCATCGCCTCGCGGTAGCCTTGTTCGCCGCGCGCATTTACAAATGCGATATGCGTAGCGGCGCCGGTCGAGAGCTTGCGAGCATTGCGGATGAGGTCGATGCTGTCGGTAAACATGACCGCGTGCACGCGCGCCGCCAGACTCTCGAGGGCGCTGTGATAGCTGTCGGTGATATCGATTTCGACGATCGCGCGACCCAAGAGCTTTACGAATCGTTCGCGCGTCGGCCTTGACTGAATCATGATCAACGCAGTGGCCGTGCGCGGCTCGATGTGCGTCGTGTGGCTGATGTCGGCGCCGTCCGGCTCGCGCAGCGCCTCATCGAGAACTGCGCGCCGACCGAGCAGATGTTGTGCCGCTCCCGTACCGCCGTCGATGCCGGTGCCTGGGGCGCTGCGGTCCTTCGCTCTGCGATGACGGGTCGCGTGCCCATCCAAAGCGGATTTAACCGCCGCCGCGAGCCGCGTGCGGTCGCCCTTGGCGATATAGTCGGCTGCTCCTGCCGACAGCGCCTCACGCGCACGTGCGTCGCCCAACGATCCTGAGACGAAAATGAATGGGGTCTCAGGCGCCTCGGATGCCGCGATCGAAAGCGCGGTGAGCCCGCTGAAATTGGGTAGCGTGCAGTCGGAGATGATCAGATCCGGGGCGCTTTTCAGAGCGGTGCGAAACTCGTCCTCGGTCTCGACGCACCGCCAAGCGCAGTCGATACCCTCGGACTCTAACTGCCGAACGGTGAGCTCGGCGTCCGGCTGCGAGTCTTCAATAATCAGCAACCTTACCATGTCAACAATCCATGTAGTTCAGCCCATCCTACCGTTCGCAACGGCTACGGGCCGGCGTGAAATTTAGCACAAGGAACAAAACGTTATGTGAACCAACACGCAAAAGTCGCTTGCCGCCGACAAAGATGATTTTGACAGCAATGCTTGTTGACTCATGCAGCTAAAGACGTACGAGAAACACCAATGTTCAAATATGAACAAAGATTAATTTCGCCAATCAATTGTTGAACATACTTCTCAAAAGCGAGCCGGTTGCTTCATCAGACCCGAGAATTTTGGCCTACTCGCAAGTAAAGGTTGAGGTAGCGCGCCTGCGCTCGTACGCAGGAGCCGCCGGTGCGTAATAAGGCCGAGCTGACGTCCTAGCTAGTCGTTGGGCAGCAGGTTGAGCGGGCGTGCCGCTCTGATCCTGCTGAGAACTGGACCGTCACGGATACTTTCGGGCGACCACGTCCCTTACGAGGTGCGTATCGTAGACGAGCACGATTGATTCGATCCGCCCCGTGTTGGCGTCGAAGTTAAAAACGTCAGCGCACTCGAACGACACGTTTGAGCCATCCTTCAACCACCAGTCGTAGAGATAGTAAGCGACGGCCCGTAAATGTCCTTCGGCGCTTACCAGTACATCGTGCACGGTGAGTTTGGCGCGGCTTGACGCGCTGGCAACCTTGGTCACGTACTCGCGCACCGAAACTTGCCCCAGAAACGGCGAGCGTACCCAGCCATTGGGTGTAAAGAGCCCGGCCGCCTTTTCAGCGTCCCCGGCTTCAAGTGCTGCCAGATACTTACGCACCGCCTGTTGCATATCTCACTTCGCCGTCAACGCTACCGCGCGCAACGCCGTGCCGCCTGATCATACCACGGCGATGCGTCGCCTCATCGCAATCGCCTGTTTGATTGGAGTGTGGCGGGGCCTGGCTGAGCGATTTTCTAGAAGTGTGCTGAGCACGATGCCAGCGACGAGCGGCAGGAAGAGCCAATCATCAGGCTCGGTCTGCTCCCCCAAGCGCGCCGATGGTTCTCTCCGTGTGAGTGCGCAACGTCAATTTTTCCGGACGGTGAACCACGCATCGTGACTCGGGTACACAGCGTGGAGAACGCAGCCATCACCGGTTGCGAGGGCTCGTACTCAGAAGGATTTCGGCATGCGCGACAATGTGTTCTTATCGGCCGCCCAAATTCTACGCCTGCTGCGGGCGCTGGCATTGCCGATTGCGTTGGTTCTTGCGGCCTGCGGAGGCGGGAGCTCCGGAAGCATGATGAGCTCTAATCCTGCTCCGACGATTGCATTGGCATTGAACCAGAGTTCAATCGCCATGGGTCAAAACGCAACGCTCACCTGGTCGTCGACGAGTGCCACATCCTGCATGGCGAGCGGCTCCTGGAGTGGCGCGGAGGCGATGAGCGGCACGCTGATGGTCACCAGTCGGTGGAAAGTTGAATGCGCCCTGGGGTATCGCGCTTGCTCCTTCGGACTTCGCGCCACTCAGCGGCGACCTGCTAATTGGAAATCTCGGTGACGGCACGATCAACGCCTTTGATCCGACGAGCGGAGCATTTGTCGCCTCACTCAGCGACTCCCACGATAACGCGCTCGTGATGCCTGGATTGTGGGGCATCGCATTTGGCAATGACAGTAATAATCAGCCCCACAACACTTTGTTTTTCGCAGCCGGCACCGGTGAATACGCGCACGGCACGTACGGACGCATTGACGTTGGCGCGACGCCGCCCACGTTAAACAAGGCACCCGTGGTCGCGATCACAGCTCCGGTGAGCAGCGGTGGCGGTGGCTATGGTGGCGGCGGCACGATTCTCAGTGGTCTCGTTACCGTGCGCGCAACGGCGACTGATAGCATCGGCATCTCTGAGGTCAAGTTCTTTGCGAACGGAAACCTCATTGGCGCGGTCACGGCTGCGCTGTACGAAGTGCAGTGGGACACGACTAAAGTAGCCAACGGCCCCGTGACGCTGGAGGCGGCGGCCACCGACATTGACGGCAACATCGGCACGTCCGCTCCCGATACCGTCACCGTGTCAAACTGAGTACGACAGGGGAATCACCCTTCGGACGAAACTGCTGCGGTTGGGCAGCGCCTGTTGCACGGGGCTGCCCAACCGAGTTGTTAATATCCACGAGCGTTCAATGGCGCGTCACGAGCTGCGACTCATAACCCATAACAAGGGCGTCATGGGCGCGCCGTTATTCCGGATCCTGTACAGCAGTGGCTACCTGGGAGCAGACTCGGGCAAGAGCCGGATCACGGATTCACCCAGGAGGCTAAGATGACAAAGGATGAGGTACGCTTTACGGTCAGCTTCACAATCGCAGCAGACAAATTCGATGCGTTTGATCGGCTGGTACAGTCGATGATCGCAGGAACCCGCAAGGAGACTGGCGCTCTTGGGTATGACTGGTGTCTCAGCACGGATCGGCGGCAGTGCCGGCTTATCGAGACCTACGCTGACGCGAACGCCGTCGTGCGGCACCTAACGGGCCCCGTCGTACGGGAGCTGGTTCCGAAACTACTCGAAGTGGCAAGCTTGAATGGCTTCGAGGTCTACGGTGATCCAGGGCCTAAAGCAGCGCAGCTGCTGGCGGAGCTCGGCGCCAAGGTTTTCAAGATCTGGCGTGGCATTAACTGACGATGCGGCTGCCCGCGCCGCAATCCCGTCAGGCGAATATCAACAAAGACCCGCCGTACAAAATCAAACCGATGACCAGGGCAATTACGCAGTAGCCCATGATGTCCTTGATGCCGAGCCGGGCAATGGCCAGGATCGGCAGCGCCCAAAAGGGCTGAATCATATTTGCCGTCTCCTCGCCCATTGCCGTGCCCATCGCGGTCATCGCGGGATCAGCGTGTAGCTTGACCGCCGCCGGAATCATGAATGGACCTTGCACTGCCCAGTGGCCGCCGCCGGATGGAACAAACAGACTGATGAGGTTGGATGAGATGAATGACCAGAATGGCAGCGTATGTTCGCTCGAGAAGGACACGAAGCTTTGGGCGATGGCGGCTGCTAGACCCGTGCCGGTCATGATCCCCATGATTCCGCCGTAGAGCGGAAATTGCAGCAGTATCGGTCCAACAGTCTTGGCGCTCGATTCGAACGAGCGCACATAACGGATAGGACGCCAATGAAAGATTAGCCCGAGCATCAAGACAATGAAGATAAATCCGTTGATGTCGAGCTCAAAGCCCTTGGTCTTGATCGTGTGGATCTCATAAAAGAGGCCCATCAGCACCAAAAGCACCGTAATGATCCATGAGTCCTCGAGGACGCTTGCAAAGTTGCGCTCGCGCCTCGGCGGCTCCGCAACCTCATCCTGGCTGATGAGCACCGCCGGGTCGACCGTCTTCATCTCGGCCTGTTCCGGCCCCATGAAGTAGAGCGCGATTGGCACAAGAATGAGGAGCAGAAGCACCGGCAGCATGTTGTAGAGGGTAAATATCGTTGCGCTAAAGCCGGCCACGTTGCCGGTGACTTTTTCCAGGATGTTGAGCGCGCTACCGCGAGTGGCGGTCGCGAGTGCAATCGAGCTCGAAAGCCCCGAAGCCCATACCATAAATCCCATATACGCAGCAGCAACCAAGAATCCGAAATCCACATTACGCAGGCGCTTGGCGATCTCGCGGGCGACCAGGGCGCCAACGACGAGTCCGAAGCCCCAGTTCAGCCACGAGCCGATGGCTGCAGCAAGGAACACCGTGGTGGCGGCACCCCCTTGATCGGTGGGCAAGGCAGCCAACTTTTTCAGCAAGCGTTTGACGAGCGGCGCATCCGCCAGCGTAACGCCAGTGGTCAGGACAAGCGCCATCTGCAAGGCAAACGCAAGGATGTTCCAGATTCCGCCATACCAGGAATCAATGATTTTCCCCGAGTCGCTTGGCGTCCAGACCGATGCTGCCACAACCGTGATAAAGGTCAGGATGACGGCATAGAGATAGGGGTTGGGTACGTAGCGCTCGGCATAGCGAACGAAGATCCGGGTGAGTCGGCGCAGCACAGCTTGGTTCCTTGTTTTTGGACGGGCCCCTTCTTTTTCCGATTGTACGTCCAGTCACCTTTGAGGAAGAAGCTTCCACGCCCTTTTCAAGTTCGGTATCGACGGGTTGATCTCTTTCGGATTGCGCGGTGGATTCTGCGACGCAGCACCGGGGTTGATCGAACCCGGCTATAGGCTCGCGCCGCGTATCTCCGATGCAACCGCGTGGCGCGGTTAAGCTGGACTCGTGCGCGCCATCGTGCTACCCAGCGTGGATCGGAGAGTTTGAAGCATTCAGCATGGCCAGCACACGCCCGTCTGTAGCAGAGAAGCGCCGCGCCTTTCGCCAGTTGCATGAAAGGGGATGTTTTGTCATTCCGAACCCCTGGGACGTCGGTAGTGCGCTGTTTCTGCAGAGCCTCCGGTTCAAGGCTCTTGCCACTACGAGCTCCGGGTTAGCCTGGTCCCAGGGCCATGCCGACGGCGGAATATCGCGCGATGAGGTGCTCGCGCATTTCGAGGCTTTAGCTGCGGCCACTGATCTGCCGATTAACGCAGACTTCGAAAGCGGATTTGCAGCCGACGCAGAGGGTGTTTCGGAGAGCGTGTCCCTGGCTTTGCAGACGGGCATTGCCGGATTGTCCATTGAGGACTCGACTGGCGATGCGCTGACGCCTCTGCATAGTATTCGCACGGCCGTGCAAAGGATCCGTGCGGCGCGCGACGCAATCGACCGAGCCGGCGGAGAGGCTCTGCTGGTGGGCCGTGCGGAATGTTTCCTCGTGGGTCGCCCGGATCTGGAAGAAACTATCGAACGTCTGCGCGCTTACGCGCACGCCGGCGCAGACTGTTTGTATGCCCCGGGCATAAGGACGCGCGAGCAGATTACCGCTGTCGTTGCGGCGGTCGCGCCCAAGCCCGTGAACCTGCTGGTCGGATCAGCCGGCGGCCTCTCCGTGACCGAAATCGCAACGCTCGGCGTTCGTCGCGTGAGCGTCGGAGGAGCTCTTGCTCGGGTGGCCTGGGGCGCGTTTATACGCACGGCGCGGGGAATCGCGGACGTAGGGCTCTTTGACGGATTCGCAGAGGCGGCGGCCCATCAGGACATGGACTCGCTGTTTCGTTCTCCCTGAGACAAGGAGTGGTGGTGCGTGTCGGAGTCCTTGCAATTCGTCCGCCTTGCAAGCGCATCACTCCTGCCTAACCTGTGGCACCCAAATACAGCGCAGGCATTCTGCTCTACCGTCGCCTTTGTGGTGATCTGCAGGTACTTCTCGTGCATCCCGGTGGTCCGTTTTGGGCCAAACGCGACGATCAATCGTGGTCGATTCCAAAGGGCGAATATCCGAGCGGTGCGGATGCTCTTGAAGCCGCACGTCGTGAATTCAGCGAGGAAACGGGCCACAGCATCAGCGGTACGTTCATAGCGCTCAACCCCGTCAAACAACCAAGCGGCAAGCTAATTTCCATATGGGCCGTGGAAGGCGATATGGAGCCTTCAACACTGCGCAGCAATACATTTTGGATCGAATGGCCACCAAAGTCCGGCGACCAGCAGGAGTTTCCGGAAGTGGACCGCGCAGAATGGTTTGGTCTTGCACTTGCTCGTCGCAAGATTCTTTCAGGGCAACTGCCATTCCTTGCAGAACTCGAAGTCATCCTGGGGCAGCGCGAGAATTAGAATCTCGGGAAAATCGGGAGAGCGACCCGCTACGCGCTGGCGCATAAAAACTAGCGTTCAAGCGAGCTGCGGTCCAAGATGAGGATTACTACAAGCGACGGCTCAAATGAGCATCCGAGGCGCCACATGAACATCACCACGATTCAACAGGGACTCAAGTACTGTGGTCGCGTCAAGGCTGTGCGGCAGACTTACTACGTGTTTGCGGCTAAGAATCATTACCTCGTTCTATCGTTCGCATTGTCGAAGGCGCGCAAAGGATCAGGCTACTTCAACCTAGTAAGCCAGGCGGCGGTCGACTATGCGCAGGGGCGTTTGGGCGGAAAGTCCGGTGTTACCGCCAAGGCTGTCGTGTCAGCCGCGCGCCGCACTGCGCATATTCCGACGAGCCTCACGGCGCTCAATGTTCTGTACATACTGGTCGCGCTTGGACAAGCATCCATTTTGCGCTCAGGCGAACATCGACAGCTATTCTTCGCGCTCCGTCGCCCGCGCTAGGCGAGGCGCACCGAAGAGTATTGCGGTTCTGTACGGGCTGCAGCTATGACTGGCGACGTGCATTTCCCGCGCGAAGGGGGCTGCGATTGTGGCCTGGTGCGTTATCGCATGGAAACAGCACCGCTGATCGTACATTGCTGTCATTGCCGCTGGTGCCAACGCGAAACTGGTGCGTCATTTGCATTGAACGCGATGATCGAAGCGGACCGCGTAACGCATCTCGGCGCCGACCCGGAGATTATTGACACGCCTTCAAACAGTGGCAAAGGGCAAAAGATTGCGCGATGCCACAAGTGCCGCATAGCGATATGGAGCAACTATGCCGGGGCAGGCCCTATCATCAGGTTCGTGCGAGTCGGCACATTGGATGAGCCGGATCAATTACCTCCGGATATCCACATATTCACCGCGTCGAAGCAACACTGGTTCGAACTACCATCGGGCGTGCCATCGGTTCCGGGATACTACGACCGGGAGTTGTATTGGCCGGCGGAGAGCCTTGAGCGGCGCGAGCGGGTGATGCCTAAAATCGACGCATATCAACAAAGCCAACGTGCCGGCTAGCACTCATAGCATGCGAGCGCATCCATGACGCGTTCGCGCGAATTACTCTGGACAACTCAATTGGATTCGAGGCCTTCAAATTGGAGCGATTAGTGAAGAAGATCAATATTGCCGCTACATCCCGGCGCGTCGGCTCGAGCTATCCAGCCCCGCTTGATCATCCGTGCCGCGAACGCATTCGTCAGGCGCTGGGCGATGCCGCGGGGCTTACGCAGTTCGGTGTCAATCTCATGCGTCTGCTGCCGGGAGCGTGGTCAAGCCAACGACATTGGCATTCTTGCGAGGATGAGTTTGCCTATGTCCTTGCCGGAGAAGTCGTGCTGATCACGGACACGGGCGAGGAGACACTTCGTACCGGCGACTGCGCTGGCTTTAAAGCCGGTGTGGCAGACGGCCACCATTTTCAAAATCGCACTAACAACGAAGCTCTGATCCTGGAAGTCGGATCGCGTCGGCCGGGCGCGGACGTGGTCGACTACCCGGATGTCGACTTGCGCTGGGTAGGTGCCTCCGGGCCGACGCACAAGGACGGCAGTCCTTATTAGGTCCGGGCTGACCTGTCGCCCGTGCCGCGGCGCTGCGCGCCATTAATTGCCCGGCATCTCCACCGGCACGACGGCCACCTGCAGCACCCGCGTACGCCGCAGTACCGACAGTTGCAAGGGCTCGCCAATCGTCCAACGGCTCAGGAATCGATGCAAAGCATCGACGCTTTCGATGCTCTGCGCTTGCGCTGCAAGAATGATGTCGCCGACGCGCAAATCCGAACTCGCCGCTGGCGTATTCGGCTCGCGCGCTACGATTTCCAGGGCAGATTCATTCGCGAGCGCCAAAGCGCGCTCCAAACGTCTGTCTAATTGGCGCGTGCGACCCGCAATACCAAGGTACGCGCGCCGTACCCTACCGTTCGTTAGCACTTCGGAAACGACCCAGTCGGCCGTGGCCGCGGGTACGGCAAATCCAATCCCCTGTGCGGCGGCAATGATCGCCGTATTGATGCCCACGATACGGCCGCGCGCATCAACCAGGGGGCCTCCGGAGTTGCCGGGATTGAGTGGCGCCGTGTGTTGAACAACTCCCTCGATCAGGCGTCCATCGGAGCCACGCAGCGTGCGGCCGTGCGCGCTTATAACGCCTGCGGAGACCGTCGCTTCAAAGCCGAACGGATTGCCGATGGCGACCACGAGCTGGCCAACACGAGCGCTCGCTGGCTTGAGCAGGCTGACAGCCGGCAAACTAGAAGTGCGTGCGTGCAGCACGGCGAGATCGGTGGAAGCGTCCGCCGCGATGACGCGGGCTTCGACATGGTCACCATTAGTCAAGCTGATGGTCACGCTGCCGGCATGCTGCACGACATGCTGATTCGTCAGAAGGTAGCCGTCCGGCGTGACTATCACGCCCGAGCCACTGCCAACGGCCACATTGCTGCTCTCCCGCTGACGCCCGGTATGCACGCTGACGACGGCAGGGCCGACGAGGTCGACGGCGCCGATTACGCTACGCGAGTACGCGTCGATGGCCTCCCTATCGGGGTCGGCGGAATCAGCGGTGATCGTCGGCTGTGCTGGGGTGGTCTCCTCGGGAGGGCCGCCCACGGGCATGAAGTAGAGCGCCGCATGAGTAGTGCCGGCTGACATAGCCGACCAAGATGGGACAAGCGCCTCGAAAAACAAGTCCGAGTCTGCGCGCCTCGCGCCTGGGCCGATGTGCTGCGGAGCATCCACTGGGCGTGGGCTGGTATTGTGCGCCGGCGGTGAGGTCCGCCGGGACGAGCAGGATGAAGATTGTCGGATTATGAGTGCGACGCACATGGCGCTCACCGGAGCGGCCGGGATAGTGCCGATTCATTTTGCAACCCGGGGTGAGAGGAACTTTCGCATAGTTGATCTGATCTCGAGTTAACAAGCCCTAAGCGCAATTTGATGCGAAGATCCGACCGGACCATGGAAATTGAGTTTCAGAATCGCCGCAGACTTCTTCGCTTAATTCTCGCGGCGGGCGCGGGCAGCCTGCTTACTCGGCGCGCTGCTATTGCCCAGGGCCTAGACCAGGCACTCAATACGATTCAGCGAACACCCGCGGTCGATCCA
>Ga0302324_100031216_pt1 | contig 10055 bp, 11 predicted proteins | sample Palsa_T0_1_FD_201949 | JGI IMG/M metagenome (GOLD analysis project Ga0302324, IMG submission 201949) | Peat permafrost microbial communities from Stordalen Mire near Abisko, Sweden - Palsa_T0_1 | ecosystem: Environmental > Terrestrial > Soil > Palsa > Peat permafrost | place: Sweden: Abisko... | reverse complement strand
TGGCGCCTTATCGCCTGCCTCGCGCGCGCGCCTGGGCAGTTGCCGGCGCTGCTGCGCATTGCGCTGCGCTATCGCGTCGCGACGCTTTCGCTGGTTGCAGTCGCCCGTGCAGGATCACTCGCCGAATTTGCCTTTCCGACCCCGAACGATGCAGGCGCGGCATGAGAGTGCTGGTAACGGGCGCAACGGGCTTCGTCGGCTCCGCGGTGGCGAGAGCTTTGGTAAGTTCCGGCTCGCAAGTGCGGGTGCTCGTTCGCAGCGGCTCCGATCGCCGCAACCTGCAGGATCTGCCCGCAGAGATCGTCGTAGGCGATCTCACCGACCGAGCTTCGCTTGATCGGGCCCTGAGAGGTTGTACCGGGCTCTATCACGTCGCCGCCGACTACCGTTTGGGGGCACGCGTGCCCGCGGAGCTTTATCAGAATAACGTCGAGGGCACGCGCAATATCCTGGACGCTGCGCGCGCGGCCGGTATCGAACGAATGGTCTACACGAGCAGCGTCGCGACAGTCGGCCTGCCGCGCGACGGCTCGGCGGGCACGGAAGTAACGCCCGTGACGCTCACCGACATGATTGGCCACTACAAGCGCTCAAAGTATCAAGCCGAAGAGATCGTGCTCAGTGCGGCGCGCTCCGGATTTCCGGTCGTCATCGTCAATCCGTCCACACCGATTGGACCCCGGGATGTGAAACCCACGCCGACGGGCCGCATTGTTCTCGATGCAGCGTGCGGTCGCACGCCCGCGTACGTGGATACCGGCCTAAATATCGTCCATGTCGACGATGTCGCTGCGGGCCACTTGCTGGCATTTGAGCGCGGCCGTGTGGGCGAGCGCTATATCCTCGGCGGCGAGGACATGACGTTGCGCGCGGTTCTGGTGCAGATCGCCGAGCTTGTTGGCCGAAAACCACCGCGCATCCGCCTGCCGCATGCTGCGCTTTTGCCTGTTGCGTTTGTGGCCGAGGCATTTGCCAACCTCTCAGGCCGCACCACACGCATCAGCGTGGAGAGCGTGCGCATGTCGCGCAAGCGCATGTTCTACTCGAGCGCAAAGGCCGTGCGCGATTTGGGCTATCGCTCAAGGCCGGCACGCGCGGCATTTGAGGACGCATTGGCATGGTTTCGCGAGCGTGGGCTACTGCGCTGACAGCGGTGAAGGCCTGAAGCACGCGGTAACAGGGAACCTAAGTCGCACTCATTGGCACGCTGGTGCGCTGCCGGGCCTTGCATAACACAGTACTGCACGCGCCCCGAACAAGGCGCTGGCGCTCGCGTTTCTCAAAAAGCTATCATGGCTCTGAAGGTTACTGAGGCCCACGTGCAAGAGAACGTTGGGTACCTCGACAGGCTTTGCAGTGAATACACCCCGTGGAGCTGCTTTGAGCGATGACTATCACGGCAGCAAACATGCCGCCGCAAATACGGTGTTGGCTGACATCGATGCGCTGATTCTCGTCGACGGGTCTGACCGAGAGGTCGGATTCCTGCACAAGGATCTGTGCCACGACGGGCAGGGCATTCTGCATCGCGCGTTTTCGCTGCTGATCTTTAATGACAAGGGCGAGCTGCTCTTACAGCAACGATCGCCCAGCAAGCGGTTGTGGCCGCTCTACTGGTCGAATAGCTGCTGCAGTCACCCGCGGCGCGGGGAGACCATGGAGACGGCCATCAAGCGGCGTCTTCACGAGGAGCTCGGGCTGAGCTGTGCGTTGCAGTTTCTGTTCAAATTTCAGTATCAGGCCCAATTTGACACGAGCGGGGCCGAGCATGAGCTATGCTCCGTGTACATCGCCCGCTGCACGGATGAGGTTAGAATCAACCCGCGCGAGATTCTCGGCTGGCGCTGGATCGCCCCGGAGGGGCTTGAGCGGGAGATGTCTGGCGCGGGCGCCGAGAAGTTCACGCCCTGGTTCAGACTCGAATGGCAGCGTATCTGGCGCGACTACCGTCCGGCTGTACTCGCTCTGCAGTCGAAGGCGCTGCAGTTGTGAAGCTGCCCGCAACATCTGTGCCGCTGTCGGGCAGTTTTCTGGAACGCGGCTTTGCCGCATTAGGCTCTTAGGAAGGCTCATGGGAATTCCGCTGATTCAGACATATCGCGTAGCGCGTTACCTTGCGGGTCGCAAGCTGCGCGGCATCAAGCGCTACCCGCTGGTGCTGATGCTGGAACCGTTGTTTCAGTGCAACCTCGCTTGCGCCGGCTGCGGCAAGATCGATTACCCCAAGGATATCCTGCAGAAGCGCGTGAGCTTGGAGGATGCGTTGCACGCCGTCGACGAGTGTGGCGCACCCATCGTGTCCATTCCGGGAGGCGAGCCACTCATTCATAAGGAGATGCCGCAGATCGTCGCGGGCATTGTGGCGCGCAAGAAATTCGTCTACCTCTGCACCAATGCCATTTTGCTTGCCAGGCACATTGACGAGTACCAGCCATCGCCCTACCTGACGTTTTCAATCCATCTGGACGGCGATCGCGCGCGGCACGATGAGTCGGTCTGCCAGGAAGGCGTCTATGACAAGGCGGTCGCGGCGATCCGGCTTGCGCGCAGCAAAGGCTTTCGCGTAACGATCAACTGCACCTTGTTTGTGGGCGAGGATCCCGATGGCGTGGCCGCTTTCTTTGATGAGGCGATGAAGCTTGGCATCGAAGGCATCACGGTCTCGCCTGGCTACAGCTACCAGCATGCGCCCAAGCAGGATGTGTTTCTCGGGCGTGCCGCCAGCAAGCGCTTATTCCGTGAGATCTTCCGGCGCAGGCGCGGGCGCAGCTGGTCCTTCAATCATTCCAGCTTGTTTCTGGATTTCCTTGCCGGCAATCAGACCTATCAGTGCACACCGTGGAGCAATCCCACCTACAACGTGTTCGGTTGGCAGCGGCCGTGCTATTTGCTCACCGACGAGGGCTACGCGCCGACCTACCGGTCGTTAATCGAAGATACCGCCTGGGAGCGCTATGGCGTTGGCCGCAACCCGCGCTGCGATAATTGCATGGCGCATTGTGGCTTCGAGGGCACCGCCGTGAACGATGCATTTGCGCATCCGCTGAAGGCGTTGAAGACGGCACTGCGCGGTCCGAAGCTTGCAGGTCCGATGGCGCCCGAATTGCCCACCATGTATAGCGAAGATGCCCGCCACTCGCACGTCGCCATTCCAGTCAGCGATATAAAGCTCGCTCAGCCGCGGGCCTGATGCGCCCGATGCGCTGATCACGGCGCACTTTGCGACGCGCGCAAGGTTGCCGCAATTGCCGAGTGGTTTGTGCGATCACGCCTGACGTGGGCTCCCGCGCATTACACTTTGGCAACATAACCAATTTGGAACCTGCGCGACGCGTCCCTCGTGCTTCGCCTCTCACGAGAGGCAGAATGGGAACAAAAGCACAGCTCAGTGATTTGCAGCGCGCCTACAATTGACGCCGCAGTATCCGTCAAGAATCGAAAACGAAAGGCCCAGCATCCTATGAGCACCACACCACGCGCCACCCAGCGGCCCAAGCGAACGCCGTTGAGTTCAGGCTGGCACGTGCGCAGTCTGGGATTTGCCATCCTCGGAGCCCTTGTTCTGGTGGCCTGCGGTGGCGGCAGCGGAAGTAGCAGCAGTGGTTCCGGCGGCACAAACATCGTCGTCACCGTATCGCCGCGGCGCGCGGCGCTCACTACAAGTCAGTCGCAGCAATTCTCCGCCACCCTCACCAATACGACGACCACGTCCGTGACCTGGGGTGTCGATGGAGTCACTGGCGGCAACACAACCGCCGGAACAATCTCAAGCAGCGGTCTTTATACGCCGCCGAGCGCAGCCGGAATTCACACTGTCAGTGCGACCAGCACCGCCGATACGAGCAAGAGCGGTTCGAGCAGCGTTGCAGTGACGAATCTTGCCGGCGTCTATACGCGTCACGTCGATTCGGCGCGCACTGGTTTGAATCCCCAGGAGTATGCACTCACGCCGGGCGTGATCAGTACCAGTGGCAACTTCGGCAAACTCTTCCAGTGCGCGGTCGATGAGGCGCTGTATGCGCAGCCCCTGTACGTGGCCAATCTGTCGATTGCCGGCGCGACGCACAATGTCGTCTTTGTCGCCTCTGAAAACGACAGTGTCTACGCCATCGATGCGGACGCTTCCGCCTGCACCGTCTACTGGCAGGCAAGTTTTATCGGCACGATCAATGGCTCGACCGTCGTCCCGGTGCCGCCATCCGTACCGTACCAGTCAAACCTGCCGGCTAATTTCGACATTCTTAACAACATTGGGATTACCGGCACGCCGGTGATCAGCGCCGCACAGAACACTATTTACGTGGTGGCGAAGACTCAGGAGACCGACCAGAACGGCAATACGACCTATCACGATCGGCTGCACGCGTTGAATCTGGCCAACGGGAGCGAGCAGGCCAACTCTCCCGTCGATATCACCGCCTCGGTAATCAACAATAGCGGCGCCACGATCACATTTACTCCGCTCTCGCAAAACCAGCGCCCTGGTTTGCTGCTCACGGACTATGCGAACGGCAGTGCCGTCTACATCGCCTGGTCGTCCTACGGGGACAATGGCACGTACAACGGCTGGGTCATCTCCTACGATGCCGTGACTCTTGCTCAGATAGCCGCCTGGAACGACACGCCTAATGGAACGTTCGGTGGCATCTGGCTCGGTGGCGGCGGAATCGCCGCGGACAGCAGCGGCGCGCTATACCTGAGCACCGGCAACGGCACCTTTGACGACACCTCCGACATCATCCCGCCGACGGCGCCCAACAACGACTTTGGTGAGACCTTCGTTAAGCTTGATCCCTCCAGTCTTGCGGTAACTGACTACTACGCCCCCTCGCAAACGGCGGCCTGGACTGCGCAGGATGAGGACCTCTCAGCGAGCGGCGTGAGCGTGCTGCCGGATGGCACCGGGCCCTCTGGGACGCCCAACTTGCTTGTCGGTTCGGACAAGCAGGGGCATCTGTGGCTCATCAACCGCGACCTCATGAGCCGCTTCAGCCCGAGCGCGGACAACACTGTGCAATACCTGACGATGCCCAACATCGCCGCGTGCGCTCTGAACTGCACTTACTCAACGCCGGCTTACTATAGCGGCGTTATCTACATCGGCATGGTGGCAAACCCGCTCATGGCGTTCACGCTCAGTGGTGGACTCGTTAGCCAAAGCAATGGCGTCGCAACGGCCTCGACACAGAGCGCGGAGAGCTACGGATATACCGGCGTCACGCCAGTCATCTCCGCCTCGCCTTCCGGCAATGCGATTGTCTGGGTACTCGACGCCGCCAACAACGGCACCGCGAGCGACAGTGTGCAAACCACGTTGGGTCCGGCGATCCTGCGCGCCTACGATGCGACAAACCTCGCCGCGACGCTCTACTCGAGTGCCACGCTTGCCAACGACCAGGCCGGCGACGCGGTGAAGTTTGCTGAGCCCGTAGTCGCTAACGGCAAAGTCTACGTGGGGGGCTACAAGACTTTGACGGTTTACGGGCTGCTGCCGTAGGCGCGATCCGGCGCTTCAGCGCATGACTGCCCTGGCGTAGAAGTTCGTGCGCATGAACATCGGGAAGCGGTCAGGGTTGAGCACCGTCAGCATCCACGCTCCCGGGGCTCCGAGGTAATCACGCACCTTGGTCTTGAAGTATTCATTGACCACCGGGATATCAAAGAACACCAGATCAAAGCCATTGCGCGTGAAGCGTCGCTTCATCTCCCAGTAGTTGTGCAACGCGCAGTGCTCCTTGGTGAGCTCCCGATAACCGGCGATCGGGCCCAAGTTGAGCTTCTTCCAGTGGCGCAATAACTCAAACGGAATATTGGTCCATTTGTTGGGTGTCTGCAGGAAATAGCAGCCGCCTGGCCGCAGTACGCGACGCACTTCCTGCAGATGCCGATCACTGTTGCGTATGTGCTCGAACACATCAAAGCTCAACACGGCATCAAAGGAGTGGTCAGCGAACGGCAAACTGTCGCCCGAGGCGACTGAAACTGGCAAATCCGCCTGCGACGTCCGGCAATAGGTGAGTGCGGCCGCATCGATATCGATGCCGGTAACCTCGTGGCCGGCCTTGCGCAGCTCCCCCAATATGGCGCCCTTGCCGCAGCCGATCTCCAGCACACGGGTCAGCGCCGCATTTAAACCTGCGCGACGCAGAAATTCGAGGTTGGAAGCGAAATTGCCCCAAGCGACCCGATTCCATTCGGTGCCAACGAGGCTGTTGGTATCTTGAGCCGCGTTCATGCGCTGTCCCGAGTTTTGTAAAGCAGCTTTTGCACTAAATTTCTTGCGCTTCCATGTGTGAGCCAAACTGACTATAGCGCGCATTTCCAGCCTGAAACAGCGCACGTTTAATCGCGTGCACTATTGTCGAATTCAGCGCAGCGCGAGTGCGGCGCGGGCGAGTCTATTGCATTACGAGACTGCAATGTCGCTTAGAGCGCCCTATCGGCTCGCCGCCGCGGCAGCGCGGTTGACCATCCACGACAACCGTTGAGAAACAGCATCACGACATTGTCAGCCCATGCATCAAGCTCAGCTGCGGTCATGGGTGCGCCGACGCCCAGAGCGCGGCGCTGCGGCTGATTCACGACCATCGCCAGAAACTGCTCTGCGGCAAAAGCTCGCGCCTCGGCGCCGAAGCGCGGGTCGCGCAGTTCGCGCTGGAGCAGACTGCTGATCAACGACTTGGCTTCCTGGGTGGTGCTCTCGGAGGCGACCGCGCGCACCAATTTCGGGAAGCGTGCCGACTCGGCCGTGACAAGCCGATGTAACGCGATGGCCCGTGGCGAGAGGGCTGCATTCAGGATAAACCGTGCGAGGCGCCGCAGGATTTCATGCAGCGTTGCTCCTTCGACGATCGGCACGTTGGGCGGCGGACGCAGCTGCTCAATGATGTAATGGACCACAGCGGCGAACAGCGCCGCCTTGTCGTTGAAGCGGTGATAAAACGTGCGCTTGGAAATGCCCGCGCGCGCGGCCACCGCCTCGATCGTGGTGGAGCCGTAGCCTTCTAAGAGAAAAACCTCGGTAGCGACCTCTAATATGCGCTCCCGCAGGCGCAAAGCATCAACACGCGACGGTCGGCCACCCCGTCGCGATTTACCGGGCGGCGTCTTGTGATCCTCACCGACGGCGATAAGCGTACCTGCCCGATTGAGAGGGGGAGTGGGCACCGTAGAATCCAGTGTAACGCGAGCTTGGCGCATAGTAACCGCGCGGCGCTCCATAGAAATGTTGCATGGGGCGCGCGTACGAAACTGCCGGCCGATAGTAGCCAGGGCCGGAGTAATACGACGGCGCGGGATAGTACTGGCTCGGTGGGCGCGAGTAATAGGCAGGCGGAGCGTAATAGTTCGGCGCCGCATAGGCGGGCGCTGCCGCATACGGTGCAGGTGGTGCGGCCGTCGATGAGGAAATCGCCGCGAGTCCCACGATGGCTTCGACCACATGATGCGCAAAAAACCATGGGATGATTGCCGAAGCCGGTGTGATCGGCGCCAAGGTGAGCGTGGCGACGGCGGCGGTAAAGAGAACCGTGCGTTTGAGATTGAACATCGATGATTCCTTGTTGAATGTGAACAACCCCAGCTCTTTTCCGCACGCTACGCGCCTTCACATTGAAACGCAACGGTACCGTTGCGTTAGTTACACTGCCAGGATATAGCTAAAGCTTCCACGGCTGATTCGAGATGCTTAGTTTGAAACGCGGTGAGCGGGTCGGTCCGTGTCACGCCATGCCGCAAGAACCTACTGCGGTATAGTTAATGCCCCCGACAATAATAACTGCCGGCGAACGATGAGCTACATAGACAGCACCTTGCTCGCGGGAGAACACGTCATCTACCGCACGCGGCTTCACTGGCTGCTCTTTACCGCTCCGGTGCTGTTTACTGCGTGCATCCTGGCACCCATCGCCTGGTTTCTGTACAACCAAACATGGAGCCACAACTACGCATGGATACCGCTTGCCATCGGCGCAGTCATCCTGCTTGCCACTTACATTAAGCGTCAGAGCTCCGATTTCGCCGTAACCAATAAGCGCGTCATGATGAAGGTTGGCGTCTTCAACACCCGCTCGATTGAGCTTGTTCTCAACAAGGTCGAGGCGATCGCCGTCAATCAGAGTCTGATGGGTCGGATCTTTGGCTATGGCGACATTGTCGTCACCGGCAGCGGCGGCACCAAGGAATCGTTTTCTCATATCCAGGGTCCACTGGCATTTCGCCGCGCCGTGCAATCGGTGACGGATACGCAAGCCACGCCTGCGCAATCGCCGCCTGCGGCGAGCGGCCCCATCTCAGCCGAATAGGCGCGCGGCGCTGCCGCGAGCGGCGTTACCTACCCGATCCTGTACGATGCGCGTCGCCGACTTCGAGCTCCCAGCGATTGACTTCCTGCTCTAAATTAATGAGGCCCGGGGTTGTTCGGTAACGGCGCGCGAGATGAAATCCGGCGCGCCGCAACACTCGATTCGGAGCTGGATTCCCCGCATGCGGTTCGCAAACGACGCGCTCCAAACGCAGCTCTGAGATGAAGCGACGCAGTGAACAATCGAAGAACTTCTGCCCCATGCCGCTACGGCGTTGCGCGGCGTCCCAGAGATGCAAGTGCACGAAGGCCTGCTGGCCATAGTCGATCTGATTGGCGTTCGAGTGACCGACAGGCACATCGTTGACCCGCCAGCTTAAATAATAGCTCTGCTTCTGCGCCACCGGCCGCACCAGCTCAGGCAGCAGGCGCGCGAGCCATGCCTCGCGCGTGGGTAGCCGGCGCGGGTCCACTCCCATGAGCGCGAGAAGCTCATCGTCGGCACTGTGAAAATACTCAATCATCTGCTCATAGTCGGCTTGCGACTCGAACGGCCGCACTTGGAGCATAAGATCACTCACGTATTGAGCTCTCCTTCCCCGCTTGCCCCCACTATCCCTACTTGCCGGATACGGCCAAGCACCGACGCGGTATGCTTAACGGGCAGTGTCCGCGGCAGGGCGTTGGAGAAGCTTACGCCGCGGCACACGAGGGTTGCACAATGCTTGCGCCGCTGGGCGCGCACGAGACGAGATAATGACTTCCGAGAATCTAAAGAAGACGCTAGCCACGCTGCATCAGGAACTCTCCCGGGCCGCGAAGCTCGATGAGCCCTCACGACGGGCGCTGCACCAACTGATGCGTGAGGCGGAAAAACTGCCGCCATCCGCGGCCGGTGCCGATGCTCCCAACCTGGAGCGACACCGTTTTGAGCGGCTGGCGGTCGGCTTCGAGGCAGAGCACCCGGACCTGGCGGCAAGCGTGCGCGAGCTGATGGATCTGCTCGTAAAGGCTGGGATGTGAGCTGCTCATCCTAACGGCTGTCGGAGTCGCGCTGCGCCTTCAGCACGGCAAAGTAATTGCGCAGCTGTCGGACACTCGCATCGAAGGGGCGCACTGAGCGATGTGAGCGCGCCAGCATAACTCCGCCCTCCATAGTCACGAGCACGAACTGTGCGAGTTCGCGCAAGTTGGTGCCGCGCGGGAGCTGATCCTGCATCTCCACGAGCAAGTTCTTGATAGCGCTCGTCCAGGCGTCGAAATTGACCGCAATCTTTTCCAAGGCCATGACCTCTGCGGGCTCAATCTCGAGTGCCAAGCGGCCTATAGGGCAGCCGTACGTGCAATTGGTGCCCATCAGCTTCGCGCGATAGCCTGCCAAGATTCCGAAGATTCGCTTTAGCGGCTCATCAACTTCGTCAAAGACTGGCTGCATTACGGCTACCCCAAGGCTGCTCGCATACTCATCGAGCACCGCACAGAGAAGCTCAGCCTTAGTCCTGAAGAAATAATAGAAGCTGCCGCTGTTAGCCTCTGCGCGCTTGAGAATTTCGGCCATGCCGGTGTTCGCATAACCGTGCTCCCAGAAAAGATGCATGGCTGCGTGGACGAGGCGGCGGCGCGTGTCTGTCTTCGGTTTGGCCATTTTCTTCTTGACAGCTATCGCACCGCGAGTGCGAAAAACCGATTGGGAGCCAGCCAGCCAATCCCATCAGGGACAGCGGCACGCGCCGCAGCAAAAGTCCGGATGTAC
>Ga0302324_100031215_pt1 | contig 10055 bp, 10 predicted proteins | sample Palsa_T0_1_FD_201949 | JGI IMG/M metagenome (GOLD analysis project Ga0302324, IMG submission 201949) | Peat permafrost microbial communities from Stordalen Mire near Abisko, Sweden - Palsa_T0_1 | ecosystem: Environmental > Terrestrial > Soil > Palsa > Peat permafrost | place: Sweden: Abisko... | reverse complement strand
TCGATGTCCTGCGCGAGCACTGCGCCCGCGAGGGCCGCGACTACGCCGAGATCGAAAAGACCGTGCAGACGCGCTTCGACCTCGGCGAGCGCGGCGAACGGGTGGAGCAGACGATCGAGCACCTGCATCAGCTGGCCGAACTCGGTATTCAGGTCGCGCACGGCACCGTCATCGGGGCCGGCTCACTACATCCGCTGGACCTGATGGCGGAACGAGTGATCCCAGCCATCGAGAAGTTCTGACCCCCACGGACCGCAGGACGGCAGCGGTCCGCTCCCACGGGACAGCGATCATGACCGGCCAGACCCAACTGCACGGGCAGCGGCAAGGGTCTGTGGCGCCTCAGCGTTACTCATAATGGTGCTGTCCTCGGAGTTTCACGTTTTATTCTCCGTGCAGAGACGGCCTATTTGCGACCTTCAGAACCTCTTTGCAAGTCCATTTTCGGGCCCATTCGCGCGTGACGAACGGGCCGGGTGGAAGTCCCGGATCAGGTCGGAGACGTCGACGGGACGGTTCGACCGGTTCTGCTCCTTTCGGAGTGAGGGATCGGGCGGCAGCCGTGCACCCAGGTATGTCGGGCGCGCCACTGGCGGTACGCCGCGTGCCTATGTAGCATAAGGAGAGCAGCAACCAGTGTGTATACACGATCATCGACCAAGGGCAACAAGGCTGTTATTGCGAGATCTGAGCGAAAGAAAGAGTCGGAAATGTTGGATATATCTATGCAGCCGACGATATTCATTGGCTCCTCCAGCGAAGCGATAAGTGTCGTCGATGCATTCCAGTTGCACCTCGACGACATGGCCGAGGTAATACCTTGGACATACGGGGTTTTTAAACCCGGCGAATCTACCCTCGAGTCGCTGATGAAGGCTCTGAATCGGTTCGATTTTGCGGTGCTAATCCTGACTCCAGATGACTTGGTCGAGAGCCGGGGCGGCACAAGCGGTTCTCCGCGAGACAACGTCATATTTGAGATGGGTCTGTTCATCGGAAGGCTAGGGCGCGAAAGGGTTTTCATCGTTAGCCAGAGAAATTCTGACCTCAAAATTCCAACCGATCTGCTGGGCATAAAGTATATTCAATACAAGGCGGCTGCAGTAGGCGGAGGATTTGACGCATTGCTTGCGTCCACCAGGCCCGCATTCCGGGAGCTTGAAAGCCGCATGAAAGAAATCGGCTGCCTACCGCCTGCGCCACCGGTGAAAAATTCTCGATACGGGATGCTAGGTTACTCTGATTCAGTCAGAGACAGAGAGGCCCAGTACATGGATACCGTTGAGAGCGCTGAAAGCGAGCTGTACCTCAACGGAACTGCTCTCAGCATTATGACACTGAATAGCTGGGGAAAAGTTATCGAGAAATCCCGGACAGTAGGTGTAAATCTGCTCATGCTCGATCCTCAATTGGCAAAGAGCCCTTCGATAGCGAATTTGATGGAGACTACATATCGAAGAGGGGTTCTACGTGCAGCGCGACTAACCGTCGACCGGATTGATTCCAGGGTTCGACAGCTGTCGGCTGATCAGAGAACAAATATCAAGCTGTTCGTCACGAGATACTTTATGCCGATCGCAGCGGCCGTCGCCGATCCGAATTCAGGACATGGAAGAATGGTAGTTGAGGTGATAGGGGCATCAAGCTCTGACGCCGAGTATTTCAGCCGGCCTCGTTATGTTCTTCAGGAAGAATCGACAGATAAGCCGATGTTCATCGGTTACTGGAGGCAAATAGAATTGCTCTTCAGCGAGGACCGTGCCACTCTATATCAGTTCGATCAGAATACTGGATGACATATGATTCTGCTTCAGATCAGGGGTGAGGCTTTAACCTGAGCTTTCTGATTTGGGCACTATCTGTATCACTTCCCAGCGGGAGGTGATGGCGTCCTGGTCGTCCGCGCTCCACAGAGAAAGGCGGAGCTACCGGATCACGCTGGCTTAGCGCTGCTCACCCTGGCTAATGGCACGCAGATGCGGCTCACAGCGGGACCACGATTCTCAACTGCACTGCGGCGACGCCTCACCTCGCTGACGCCAGGGTGGCGGCGACGGCTTCGGGATCTGCGCAGCCGACGATCCACTCATCCCACGGGGCGCCCTCCAAGCGCACCCTCACGCCGCGGGGCGTATCCCTATGGACCGCGACGAACATCTTCTCGCCATGGCCGCGGACCGTGGCCACAGTGGCGACGCCGGGGACGCGCATCCCGACCTTGAACCCGACCCCGATCCCGGTCCAGCCGTGGGCGTCGTCGAGCACCTCGACGCCGCGAAGCGCCGACAGCGGCACACGAAGGTCGCCGTGAACTGCCTCGGCCTTCTCCGCACCCGAGAGGTGAAGCACCAGTTCGGCGCCTTCCAGTTGCAGTTCTGCCACGTCAGGCTCCTCGCGTCTGGTGGGTCCAGCGTATGACAGCAACTTCCCCGTGCAACAGGGCGAAGCTGGATCTGTAAGTTCCCTATCCTTGCAGGCCGGACACCAGACGCGGCCAACCGAGGCAAGCGACATTTATGTCGAGCGCGTGGGGATCACTGCTGGTGCGGAGCGTCAAGCGAAGGAAATGGCACAATCCGATATCGGCCTTGCCGGCGACGTGGGTGCTCCTTCTGGCCGCTGTCAACGGTGCCGAACTGGCCCCCGTGCCGCAGCAGGCTGCGTTCGCCCGCTCGCCGGCCCGGCCCGTGCTGACCGGTGCCGACGCGATGTGACAGCGGGGCGGTAGGAGCCGCACCGATGTCACATAGGGCCGGTTATAACCGGCCCTATGTTTCAGAGGGTCGGCGCGATTCGCTGGAGAGCCGGCCCGATGTTCCATCGGGCCGGCTGGCTGCGCGTCACGCTGGGCCCACGGGCCGCGGCGGCCCCTGCAGGCCCCTTAGTTCCGCAGCCGGAGGCTGCCGCGGCTTGCCGTCGCGCTTCCCGGCTGCTGTGCTCCCGGCCGCGGGTCCCACCACCGCCTGGGCGAAGGTAACTGGACACAGCACCTGGTACATGGCGGGTTCGCCCAGGGCTAGCTAGTGGTCCGGGGTTGGCGTGTGCGGGCGGGCAAGCCGTACGGGGTGCCGGGGCCGCTGGTGGTGATGCTGCCGAGCAGGCGCAGGCGTTCTTCGGAGTCGCTGCCGGGCTGGGCGTGGTAGGTGACCAGGGCCTGCATGTCGCGGCCCGGGATGAGCAGCCTTTCGTAGTTGAGCGCCAGCGGCCCGACCTGCGGGTGGTTGAACAGGCTGCTGCCGGTGCTCTTGTGCTTGACGTCCTGCCTGGCCCACAGCGTGCGGAAGCGGTCGCTGCGCAGGGACAGCTCGCCGACGAGTTCGACCAGGCGGGGGTCGCCGGTGTCGGCGCCGGCGATCGAGCGCAGGTGCGGGACGGCGCGGGCGGTCATGACGTCCCAGTCCGGGCGCAGCTCGCGCATCTCCGGTTCGGTGAAGGCGTCAAGGATGGCGTTGCGGCCGGGGGTGACGAACGGGCAGAGCGCGGTCGCGAGGTTGTTGGCGGCGAGAATGTCCATGTACGTGCCATGGACGTAGGCGGGGGTCAGCGGCCAGCTGCTGATGAGGGTGCGGATGCCGTCGCTGACCTTCTCCGGCCTGCGGGTGCGCTTGCTGCGGGGGCTGGGCGGCTTGGCGAGCTGGAGCAGGTAGGCGGTGGCGTCCTCGTCGAGTTGCAGCGCCCGGGCGATGGCCAGCAGGACCTGGTCGGAGGGGTGCCGGTCACGGCCTTGCTCCAGGCGGACGTAGTAGTCGGAGCTGACCCCGGCGAGGAAGGCGACCTCCTCGCGGCGCAGGCCTGGGACACGGCGGTTGCCCTGTCCGGGCACTCGGGCGGTGTCGGGGCGCACGAGCGCTCTGCGGACGCGCAGGTACCTGCCCAGGGCGTTGGCATCTGCGGCGGCTGGCACCCATCCAGGCTAAACAGTGCTGCTGCCGGCCGGGTGGCCCTGGCACTCCTAGTCTTGACCGGTCCTGGTCCATCTCCGGTCGATGACGCACAGTAGATGACGCACAGCAGCAGTGCGCGGCCCGCCCGGCACGCGCACCAGCCGACCCGAGGAAGATTCATGGCACAGCTTTTCCAGACCCCGTTCGGCCGCCACTCCACCACCGCCGAGGTGATCGACGGGGTCGATCTGTCCGGCCAGCGGGCCATCGTGACCGGGGCGGGCTCCGGCATCGGCACCGAAACCGCACGCGCCCTGGCCTCGGCCGGCGCGGAGGTCGTCCTGGCCGTGCGGCGCCCGCAGGCAGCCGGGCCGATCGCCGCCGGCATCGCCGGCTCCACCGGCAACACCAGGGTCTCGGTGCGCGCCCTGGACCTGGCCGACCAGGACTCGGTCCGCGCCTTCGCCGCCGCCTGGGACCAGCCGCTGCACATCCTGGTCAACAACGCCGGCATCATGGCGCTCCCGGAGCTCGAGCGCACCCGGGAGGGATGGGAGCTGCAGTTCGCCACGAACTTCCTGGGCCACTTCGCCCTCACCGCCGGGCTGCACGACGCGCTCGCCGAAGCTCACGGCGCGCGGATCGTGTCCGTCAGCTCCAGCGCCCACCAGCTGTCCCCGGTCGTCTTCGACGACCTGCACTTCGACTTCCGCGCCTACGACCCCTTCGCCGCCTACGGCCAGTCCAAGACCGCCGACGTGCTGCTCGCTGCCGAGGCCACCCGCCGCTGGTCCGGTGAGGGCATCTACGCTAACGCCCTCAACCCCGGCGCCATCGCCACCGGCCTGCAAAAGCACACCGGCGGCCTGAAGACCCCCAGGGATCGGCAGAAGACTGTCGAGCAGGGCGCGGCTACCTCCGTGCTGCTGGCCGCTTCCCCGCTCTTGGACAAGGTCGGCGGCCGCTATTTCGAGGACTGCAACGAGGCCAGCGTGGTCACCCGGCGCCCCGCCGACTACGCCGGCGTCGCCTGGTACGCCCTCGACCAGGCCAACGCCGGGCGGCTGTGGGATACCGCACTTGACCTCCTGCCGGCCTGAACCGGCCGGCCTTTATGGCTAGCCACGCCCATCAGCTGCTCGCGGCCAAGTAGTCATCACTCCGTTGACCCTTGGCGCCGCGCTTGGACCACCCGCCTTCGGTGTTCGGTGTTCGGTAAGACCCGAATGCCGAACAGGCCGAGTGGCTCTCAGCCACGCTACTGATCGGCGCTGGGCAGTACGCGGCGGGCGTCACCGAACGCGAAGACCGAACTGGGCGGCGCGCCCACTCGCCCTCGCCTCCGCGCTCGAGGATTCCGGTCGGCTCTGCGCGCTTCCACCACCCCCCGCCGGGAGAGGTGACCACAACGGGACCAGTCCAGGTGCACGTGGTTGGAATCGGCCCCACCGGCCGTCCGCCGTATGCAGCGGCTACAGCGCTTGGCCGTTGAGCTTGCGCAGGTACCAGATGGCCGTCATGACGTACCCCACCAGGATCCCGATGCCCGTGTAGCCGAACATGATCGCCCCGGCGAGCACCTTCGCCGAGCCCGGTACGGTCCCGACGTCGTACATCCCGCTAGCGACCTTGTCGATCAGCGAGCCGACCGGGCGGCCGAGGTGAGTCAGCTGCACGAGCCCGGCGCCGAGCAGCAGCTTGGTGAGCCAGTCGCTGACCTCGGGCAGGTTTTCGCTGGGCAGGTACCGGGCCTGCGGGCTGCTCTGGCCTGTTGTCCCCACCTTCGGCAGCCCGAACAGGAATCCGATCAGGACGCCGGTCGTCTGCGCCGCGATGGCGGTCAGCAGCGCGACAGCCAGATACTTCCAGTGCTCGCCGGGGTAGCCGAACGCGTAGATGAGAATCGGTACCACGGCGGTGAGCGGCACCCATATCGCGATGACGCCCAGCCACGCGGTGGTGCTGCGCAGCCAGCGGAACCCGATCGGGAGCCGCACCCCGACGTGCACGACGCCCGATTCCAGCTGACGCCGCCGGGCCAGCCATCCGGCCCGGCGGACCTTCAGGCGCAAGCCCAGATCGGCGACGTGGCCGTCGTTGTCGGTGGCCTGGACGAGAACACTGACGGCGTTGCCAATGTCCGCCACGTCAGCGAGGCTGATCGTGCCCTGGAGCGGGTCCAGCCGGAGGTCGGCTGGCAGGCCGTTGCCGCCGGCGATTTCCCACTGGTAGGGCGGAGCGCCGCCGGTCGCGGACAGCCGGATCCGGTCCGCGCTGTCCCGGCGGACATCGGGCGATATCCGCAGCCCGGGATTGATCGTGATGGTGAACGTGCGGGCGACGGCCGTGCCGGACGGATCGATGACCAGGATCGTCACCACCGAGGTGCCCTGTGCCTCGGGCAGCGGGATCCCGGAGATCTCCCCGGTGCCCTGGCTCAGTGTCAGTCCGTCCGGCAGTGCCCCGGGCGCGGCGACATGCCACGTGTACCCGGCCGTTCCGCCGGCCCCGCCGGTCGCCGTCAGCTGCGTGCTGTACCAATCTCCGACCATGCCGGGGGTGAGCTGACTTCCGCTCCCCGGCGCAGGCGCATCCGCGATACCTAACATGACATCCCCACCCAGTCCTGCTCTTTACAGGCCATGGTGCCCGTCACGTTACGCGGGGTCTACCCCTGAATCCTGGGCACCACGGCACGAGTTCGGGTCTTGGACCCGTAAGTGCCCCCGTGTCGTAGCTTGGGAGTGAGGACGCGGCCGGTTCTGATGGATGCCCGGGCTTTTGGCGGCCCGCCCGGCGGTCAAGACCATGATCACGGCATGCCGCCTTGAGGGAGGATCAGATGACGCAGTCCGGCGAGGACCGGGTGCGGCAGGCCAACGCGGCCTTCGGGAGCGGAGACCTCGGCGCGCTGCAGAGTCAGTTCCTCGCCGAGGACGTCGTGTGGCACGTTCCCGGCCGCGGCCCGCTGGCGGGCGACTACCACGGCATCGCTGAGGTGATCGCGTTGTTCGGCAAGATCTCCGAGCTTTCCGGGGGGACGGCACGTTTCACGCTGCACGACGTTCTCGCCAACGGCCATCACATGATCTCGCTCGCCACGATCACTGCCGAGCGGGCGGGCCAGCAGTATCAGGACAAACTTGTCCATGTCATGGAGGTCCACGACGGCAAGGCGACCGAGATCTGGACGTATGCGTCTGACCCGTTCGCGGCAGAGGAGTTCTGGTCATAGCACCGTCGCGGTACTGACGCTGGGACCTGCGGGTGAAGCAGGCCCTGGTCTCGCGCTACTTCCCGGAGCTGATCGCCGGCCTGCCGGCCGGCTCCTCCGGCAGGGCGCCCTGGCATCCGGCTACTCCCGCGCCGCCGCGGATGAGCCGGCCGGCTACCGCAGCCCTGGCGTGCGCGGCTGCCGGGCCGCGATGAGTCACCACTCCGTTGACCCTTGGCGCCGCGCTTGGACCACCCGGGCACAGCCGCTGGGCGACCGTGGATACCGAGATCAAGAGCAAGCCTGGACATGCTTGTTCTAGCTATATAGAATTAGATCTATGAAGTATGCTGTCAAGATGACCGGGCCGGTGCAGCAGGTGCTGCGGGCGATGCTGGAAGACGCCGCCGCCCCGCGGTACGGGCTCCAGATCAGCAAGCAGGCTGACCTGGAGCCGGGCACCTTGTATCCGGTCATGGCCAGGCTCGAGGGCGTGGGCTGGGTGGAAAGCAGCTGGGAAGACCCGGATCTGAGCATCAAGGATGGCCGGCCGCGGCGGCGCTACTACCAGCTGACCAAAGACGGGGCCGAGCAGGCGCGGCTGGCCCTGGCGGAAATCTCTGGCCGGCGGGAGAAACGCCGCTCGAGCCTGAGCGCTGCGCAGCCGGGCCCGCTGGGGGCAGCGCTGTGAACGGCAGCTTGCAGACCCAGACGCAGCCGGCCACCTGCCAGGACGATGCCCTGGCCGGGTTCCGCGAGATCCTCCAGGTCACCCGGCCGGGTGCCGATGTTGAGCTCATCCGGCGCGCCTACGACGTGGCGGCGTCCTGGCATCAGGGCCAGACCCGGATGAGCGGTGACCCGTACATCACGCACCCGCTGGCGGTCGCGACCATCTTGGCCGAACTCGGCTCGGATGACCAGATGCTCTGCGCGGCGATGCTGCACGACACGACCGAGGACACCCCCTACACGCTAGCCGCGCTGAGCGGCGAGTTCGGTGCCGAGGTCGCGGCCCTGGTGGCGGGAACCATCGCGCTGGACCAGGTCAAGGGCAACCTGCCGCAGGTCCTGGCCGCCGTCAGGTCCGCCGACACCAGGGTTCTCGCGATCAAGGTGGCGGACCGGTTGCACAACATGCGCACGGTGGAATTCATCGCGCACGCGAAACAGCTGCGGAAATCCAGGGAATCCCTCGATATCTTCGCCCCGGTCGCGTCCCTGCTCAGCATGGACACGATCGGGGCCGAGCTGGAAACGCTTGCCTACGCCACCATGAAGCGCAACCGGCACGCGCGTTCGGTATCAGGCCGCCTGCTCATCGCGATGACCGCGCTGCTCCCGGTGGCCACCCGGACCCGCTGGTGCGAGGAATGGCTCGGCGAACTGCACACGCTGCCTTCCCGGCGCGACCGGACCAGCTTCGCGATCCACACCATGCTCGGCATCCCGCGGCTGGCGTACACGGTCCGCAACCCCGCCCCGGGTCGGCGGCGGGCAGGCTAGCGGCATGCTCCTGCGCGCAGAACCGCTGCCGGCCGCCGGCCTGCCCCGCCACCGGGCCATCGTCGCGCTGGACATCGAGGGATCCACCAGCCGGTCCGACCCAGTCAAGGCCGAGCTCCGCAGCAAGCTGTACGAGTTGTTCGACGCGGCGCTGCGCGCCGCCGGTATCGGCCGGCGCCACCGGGACCGGTTCACCGACCGCGGCGACGGCATCCTCGCGCTCATCCACCCGGTAGACCAGGCACCCAAGGCGATCCTGCTGACCACCGCCATCCCCGCCCTGAGCCAGCTGCTGACCGATTACAACGCCAGCCTGCCACGCGCCAGCCGCCCGCAGCGGCAGCTGCGGGTCCGTGTGGTCATGCACGCGGGCGAGGTCCACTACGACGCCAACGGCTGTTTCGGCGAGGCACTGGATATCGCGTTCCGGCTGCTCGACGCCGCCCACGTCAAGAAAGCGCTCCAGAAGGCACCCGACCCGCTGATCCTGGTGATCTCGGGCGACATCCAGCGGACCGTCGTCCGCCACGGATATGACGGCATCGACCAGCGCGCCTTCCACCCGCTCGTCCGCGTGAACGTCGCCGGCCACCGTTACCCCGGCTGGATCCACATCCCCGGCCAAACCGCCCAGCACCAGGTCACTGAACTGGCCAGGTACCGGCAACCGGCCTGACGGCAAACACTAACCGGAAGTCCCGCACACCGTACGCTCCTGACCCGACCAGCGAGCAAAAGCAACGGGCCATGCCGACTCTGGGCGCCTGAGCTGGCCCCCGCACTGACGGTTGCGCGCAGATGATCCTGATCTGGGCGCTGCTGCGTCGGCACGCGTACCGGTCGCGGACGGGTCAGGAGTCCAGCAGGGGGTGGCCGGCCAGGCTGGTTCGGTCGCCGCAGGCCAAGGACGTTATCCGGCTCGACTGCCAGGGCAGGAATGCTGTTGCGGGCTTACCCGGCGAGTTACAAGATGTAGAGCATGACAGGCGAGGTCTCCCCGGACACTGGCGCTGGTCCGGGCGTCCGGCCGGAGCTGCGGGCCTCGCATGAAGACCGCGACCGGGCTGTGGAGATCCTGCGCGTGGCGGCCGGTGACGGCCGGCTGACAGCAGCCGAGCTCGACGAGCGGATAGAGGCAGCGCTGACGGCCCGCACCAGCGGCGAACTGGCCGCGCTCACCGCCGACCTGCCGGCCGTGCCCGGCCAGGCTGGCTCGGTCGCCGCGCAGGCCAAGGACGTCGTCCGGCTCGACTACCAGGGCGGGAATGCAACGCGCCGCGGCCAGTGGGTGGTCCCCGCGCGGATGGAGATCCGGGCCGTCGGAGGGACGGTGAAGCTCGACTTCACGAACGCGGTGATCACCCAGCCCACACTGCAGATCCAGGCATATGTGCGTGGCGGCGGACTCGTCCTGGTGACCAAGCCCGGCATCGAAGTGGACGCCGACGGGA
>Ga0302324_100031212_pt1 | contig 10056 bp, 9 predicted proteins | sample Palsa_T0_1_FD_201949 | JGI IMG/M metagenome (GOLD analysis project Ga0302324, IMG submission 201949) | Peat permafrost microbial communities from Stordalen Mire near Abisko, Sweden - Palsa_T0_1 | ecosystem: Environmental > Terrestrial > Soil > Palsa > Peat permafrost | place: Sweden: Abisko... | reverse complement strand
CGCTTAGCCAGGATCGACTAGCACGCTTCCCCAACGGATTCCTGGGAATGCCGCATGGCGGCGATCTGCCTCGTCCTGACCCTGACCGGTCCGCTGCGAACGGCGGTTTTTGGGAAGCGAACCACACCACGATGCTTCGCTATTCCGGCAGCTTCATCTTCTGCAGCAAAGCTTTGTAGCGCGGGTCGTTGCGGTCGAGACCGCGCAGTCCCGGCTCCACCTTGATAAAGACGAGTCCCGCATCGTGTTGCGTGTAGCATTTCTCCAGCCACTCGAACGCCCGGTCCTGGTCGCCCTCCCAGGCGTAGACCTGGGCAATCTGGGCCGCAGCGCTGTTTGCGTACTTGGCAATCAATTGCTCGAGAAATCGCCGTGACACATCGCGGTGCCCCAGAGAGTATTGAGCCTCGGCTTGACCAGCCAAACCTCTGGGTTCCCGTTCCGATTGACGAAAGACAGCCAGTGCCTGCTCGGGCTGATTTTCTAACAGTGCCAGTTCACCCAGGTGAAAACGTGCCAGTTCAGAGTTCGGCGCTATCGCGAGCGCCTTCTCATACAATGGTCGGGCCTGTGCCAATTGCCGATTGGCAACGAAGAAGTATGCCAGGCGCATGCAAATCTCGGCCGATAGCGGATCCAGCGCGAGCGCCTTTTGCTCTGTGGCAATAGCCTCGGGCAGCTTGCCAAGCACGGCGAGCAGGATGGCAGATCGATGCAGATTTTTGGCATCGCCAGGGCTAATCGCCAGAGCCTCGTCCAAATCAGCCTGCGCCCCAGCAAAGTCGAACTGGAAGGCGGTGCGCAGGAAGCCGCGTGCGGAGTAGCCCGCGGCCAGTCCTGGAGCAAGCGCGACGGCCTTCTCGCCAGTGGCTAGGGCGCGCTGAAGATCCGCCGCACTCCCGGAGTCATCCGCTATCCAGCCTTGCGCTATCGCCAAGTCGGCATACGCCACGGCGTAGTGAGGATCCAGCGCAATCACAGCCCGGAAATCGCCAACTGCAGCCTGATAGCCGGCAATGTTGCCTTGGTTGTAGCTCTGCCTTCCTTGCAGGTACAAGTTATACGCTGCGAAATTCGCGGTTCGCAGTTCCTCGTGAGCCGCTGGCTGCTGCGCCGGCAACAAGTGGATTTTCAGCGCTGTTACTACAGCGCCTGCGATCTCGTCCTGAATCTTGAAGATGTCATCGAGCTTGCGATCGTAGGTCTCCGACCAGACGTGGTAGCCGTTGTCGACGCGAATCAGCTGCGCTGTGACGCGCAGCGTATCACCGGACTTGCGCACACTGCCTTCCAGCACATGCGCAACGCCCAGCGCTTTGGCAATATCGGCGATGGTGGCCTGTTTGCCTTTGAAGTAGAACGATGAAGTCCGCGCCGGCACCCGCAGATCCGGGATATTGGTGAGCATGCCAATGAGTTCTTCCGACAGCCCGTCGGAGAAATATTCCTGATCCTTCTTCTCGCTCATGTCCACGAAGGGCAGCACGGCGATCGACTTATCGCTGACGAGGTTCGTGGCAGCGGCGCTCACCGTGACCTGGGCAAGGCTCTCGCGGTATCGCGCATACCCTACCGCGGCAAGCATCGCGGCCAGGGCCACGGCGCTGACCCCGAGCAGCGTTGCATTGCGCCGCACGAATTTGCTCAGACGGTAAGCGAATCGTGCCGGTCGGGCCCGGATGGGCCTGCCCTCCAGGTGGCGTTGCAGATCCTGCGCCATCGCCTCCGCACTGGAATAGCGCTGCGCCGGATCCTTCGCCAGCGCCTTGAGTGCAACGGCATCGAGGTCCCCGCGCACTTGCCGCGCCAACCGTTCGGCTGTACTGGCGCGGCTGGCGGCTGATGCTTGCTCGAGCTGCATGCTGGGCTTCTTCACTTCGATCGTGGCGATGGCCTGATCGAGCAGCCCGATCGAGGCCGCGCTCTTGAGCCGATAGGGTCGAGTGCCTGCGAGCAGTTCGTAGAGCAATATGCCCAGGGAGTAAAGATCACTGCGCGCATCGATCGGATCGCCCCGCAACAGCTCGGGACTGGCGTAGTCCGGGGTCAGCGCCCGGCCGTAGACACTCGTCAGCGCCGGCTGATCCGTCTCTTCGCCCTCCAGCAGTCGGGCGACGCCAAAATCCAGCAACCGCACCTGCCCGGACTCGGTCACCAGAATGTTCGAGGGCTTGAGGTCCCGATGGATGACGCTCTTTTCATGAGCGTACTGCACGGCCTCGAGCACCTGCAGGAAAAGCCCCAGGCGCTCGGGTATCCCGAGCCGGTGTGCGTCGCACCAGTCTGTCAGCGACGCTCCCTGCACATACTCCATCGCCAGGTAGGGCAGCCCTTGCGGATCGACTCCCGCATCGTAGAAACGCGCGATATGGGGGTGCTCGAGACTGGCCAGGATGTCGCGCTCGCGCGCAAAGCGCGCCTCCAGTCCCGCTGGCGCGCGAGCGAGCATCGGCAGCTTCAGCGCCACCTCGCGCTTGAAGGCGCCATCGGCGCGCCGTGCCAGCCACACCTCGGCCATGCCCCCGGTGCCCAGCAGTCGAATCAGCTCGTATGGGCCCACGCGTGCCCCGGGCTTAAGGCCGCTCGTGCCCGCGGCGCTCGTCTGATCCACCGCAGCGAGCTTCGGCAGGCTCATCAGCGGGTCAAGCTGCGCCGCTGCCGGCAGCAGCGCCTCGCGCAACGCTGTGGCCAGATCCGGGTGCTCTTGCGCAGCCCTCTCAAGCCAGGCGTGGCGCCCAGCCTCATCCAGCGCCAACGCCTCATCCAGCAGCTGGCTCATCCGCGTCATCTGAGGAATCGATAGGGCCATCGGCCTCTCTTATCGCCTCAGCGCAACGCGGCCGCCAGAATCAGCCGAGCCTTCTCCCAGTCGCGCTGCACCGTGCGTTCGGTCACCTCCAGCGTCTCGGCAATCTCCTGCTCGCTGTAGCCGCCAAAGTAGCGCATCTGCGCGACCTGCGCCAAACGGAGATCGGCTTGCTCCAAGGCCTCGAGCGCCGCGTGCAGGGCCAGAACCGTCTCCTCCGCGTCGGGCAACGCGGCCCCAAGACCGTTGGATAAGGTAAGCGGGGAGCGATCCCCGCCGCGCTTCTGCGCGGTGCGCTCGCGCACGCTGTTGACGATCACTGAGCGCATCACGTAAGCGGCCGCAAACAGCGCATCGCGCGCCCCCGTGTCGCCCGCCTGTAGACGTCCCAGTAGCTCGGTGAGCTGAGTCATCGGACGCCTCGGCATTCTGGACCGCTTCGATGATGAATCAGCTTAAGCCGCCCCAGAGGCCTTCGGCCACGCAATCGGCGCGCCGGATGTCGGGTTTAGCACCGGGATGGTGTCTGTATGGATGAGGCAGCCAATTGGGTCCGCCGGGTCACCCGGGCAGAGGGCCGAGAAAGTGCCTCGTGACGATCGATCCAGTAACCCAAACGGCTTTTATCGCCCCTATCCAAGGAGACCACCATGAACTCGATTACTTCCGCACCCCGGCGCACACTGCTTGCCGGTGCGATCCTGGGCGCCCTGGCCCTCGGCTTCGTCACCCTGTCCAGCGCCGATGAGGGCACATCCCCCCCGCAGGTCATTGTGAAATTTGCGGATCTCGACGCCTCGACCTCACAGGGCGCAGCGGCTCTCTATCGCCGGATCCACAGCGCGGCCCTGGATGTGTGCTCACGCATGTACGTCATCGAACAAGCCTACCGGTTGCACAGCGACGCCTGCTTGCAGCAAGTCATCGCAGATGCGGTGATCAAGGTCAATCGCCCGGCGTTGTCCGCTGTCTATGCGTCCCAGTACGGCGTGGCGCCGCCGATGGTGCTGGCCGCGGCACAGGCTCGCTAGGGCCGTGCGGTACGGTTCACCGCCCCTGCACCGCTAAGGACTCGGGCCCCGCGCGTAGCCGTGCGTCGGGCCCTTTCCTTTAGCACCGCGCATGTCGGTTAATCGGACGACGGCTTTCGGGCGCGCATATTTGTCCGTCGAATGCCGCAAGGTATTAAGGGTAGCCCGATGTCTGCCCGTCGACGCTGAGCGTGCCATACCCAGTGAGGTATGAGGGCAGACGTCGGGCAAGCCCCAAGGGAGGAAACCGCGCAGCCGTACTGAGGGTGTCAGCAGTAGCGATGAGCTATGGGAATTTGAACGCAAGCAGTGGGCGCGGGAAGCTTGATGGCGGAAGCGAGCGCGACAGCCACCGCACCGCGATCGGCAATCTCGCAGCGGCAGGATACGGATGGTGGCTGTTGGGCGGTGCAGGAAGGCTCGATAGTCAGCGCAATGAGCATGGGCGATCGTGTCAGCCTGGTTCGATGAAGCGCCGACGGGGAAGATTTGTCGTATGAGCGGTGGATGCTCATGGCGAGATCGGTGGAGTCGGCGGGGCACGGATCGACCGTCCCGCCAGGACGGACTGACTATCACACGGAACGTGCCACGCTCGCGGATTTCAGTCATGACGCCATCGTTCATCGTGGACAGACTACAGCGTGCGGATCCCCCCGGCTCGCTCGGCTTGATGCAGAGCATGCGCAGATCGGCGGGGGCAGGCAATGACCTTCACGGCCAACTGCCGACATTTATTTTCATTTTCTTTCGTTCCACGTAATCCGCGACCTCATGGAGGCTAAGATTGAACGCCGGTCCATTTTTGCCTAAGAGGCGATATCCGCCTTCGACTTCACTCATCGAGTAGACAGCCTGAGGCGCGGCAACGCGGCGTCCGTCCTTTATGTAGCTGACGACACCAACAATTTCTACTTCACGATCTTTAGCGTCCATCGTGGCATTCCTCTTGCGTGAGCTACCGCTTTTGTTCGGTGTGGCAGAAGTACTCCTTCTCGATCTGGTAAACAACCGCACCGTTCACCGTGCCAATCGCAAGCAGTCCGAAGCAGCCCATATAACTATTATTTCGAGACGACACCCAACGGTTGCCTGATCTTGCCCCGATGCACCGCGGACCTGTAGTCCGCGTATCGACGATGGTCACTCCTATTCCAGAAGCAGAAAGTCCGCGGCGCCTGCGTCCAGATTTTCAACAAAGTAGAAGCCGACCTTCGGGAATTTTGAATTGGTGCCATCGCTCGCGACAACTTCGATCACAACTCGCTGGTATCGCTCACTGCGCTCACGCTCGTTCAGCGGCCGCGGCGCTAGACCGATGTAGTAGCACTTGTACTTTTCGAGTCGCTGCGTGACTGCCTTCAACGATGATTCCGTACCGCCGCTGGTGCTAGCGGATCTCGGTTCGCCCTTGACCAAGTAGATCGTCGCCATAGTCGCCGTGGCCAGATTTAACAAAGATTAGCCGTTGTCCTATTGCTGCTCTAAGCATATTATGTTAGCTACTACCGCGAGTCCATGCGAGGTTCCAATGAACGCAGTGACACGCGAACTGGATGAAGTTGTCGAGCACCTCAAGGTGGAGGGCAAGGTCAGCCCGGAGGATATGCAGGTGATAATCCACGCACTGGAGCAGGTGCAGCTGGGTTCAGCTTCGACCACGCTGAGCGGCCCTTACTGGGAGGCGCGTCATAAAGCAGTAGAAGATTGCCGATCCCACCCTCGGGCGAGCGAAACGAAGTAGCGCCGCGGCGGTTGATCCTCGACAGCAACGCTCAAGCATCGCTTACCCATTTCGGCTTCAGCTAGCATAAGCGAGGCGCCCTGCACTTGCGATCAGCGTCTGAGCTGATATGCGGCGGCGAATGCTTCCATCGTGTCGGTGAAAATGCAGGCGCGTCGGAGCCGCTGCGCCCGGGGCGGATGTCCCATAGTTCTTCCGAGCGCCTTCAACATCACTCGGATGCTTCGCCAGGGCGCTTGCGCTCGGCGATGTCGCGTGCAACTTTAGAGGCGCCAACGATGATGCCGGGGGAAGCTCGGATCGGGGCGACGTGAGAAAGATCGGAATACGACGGCCGTCCGTCGTTATTTAGATCGGCCTGTGGCTATCTTTGATCCTCGGCAGCCCACGAAAAGGCCGCGCTGTACGTTCGTCCGAAGATGCACAACGCTAATCCTCTAACACCTCTACAGCGAAGACTGTTGCGAACCCCGACATGAGGCACTTCGTAGTACCGCTAACGGGCCGCGCAGTGTTGAATACACCGCTAAGTCCTTCATATGGAGAAACCCGTGTCCTCGAACGTTGCTGAACTGCTGGTAGATACCCTTGCCGAAATTGGCGTGACCCAAGTGTTTGGAATCGTTGGCGACGCCCTGAACGCCCTCACCGATGCGATCCGGCGGCAGGAGCGGATCGAGTGGATCGGCGTGCGCCACGAGGAAGGCGCAGCGCTCGCCGCCGCGGGCCAGGCCAAACTCACCGGCCGACTCGGCGTGTGCTGCGGGACGACCGGGCCCGGCGGCAATCACCTTGTTGCCGGCCTCTATGAAGCGCGCAAGGATCACGCACCGGTACTGGCCATCTCCGGTGGCGTACCATCGGATAAGCGCGGAACGGACTATCTACAGGAAGACACGCCCGACCTGCTATTTCGGGACGTCGCGGTCTATACGCAGACCGTGGCGGCCGCCGAACAGGCACCAGCCGTATTCCATCAAGCCATCGCCGAGGCCTATGGTGAACGGGCAGTGGCTCACCTCAGCATCCCCCCGGACGTCTTTGCCGCCAAGGTATCGGGCAAAGTGCCCAGCCTCGCTACGCTGCGACCTCGGCCGCAGCTGGCCCCTTCGCCTGAGGACCTCTCTTGCGCGGTGCAGTTGATTGCGCAGGCCAAGACCATCGCTGTCTTCTGCGGGGCCGGCTGTCGTGGCGCTGAGGCAGAGTTGATTCAACTTTCGGACCGCCTGAAGGCGCCACTGATGCATACCTATCGCGCCAAAGACCTCCTGCCTTATCACGATCCGCACTGGATCGGCGGCGTGGGGTTGATCGGAGGCAAGGCAGGCGTCGATGCGGTGGCAGGGGCTGATCTTTTGCTCATGCTCGGCACAGACTATCCCTATGCGGCCTTTCTGCCTAAGCACGGCCGTGTGATCCAAATCGACGAGCGAGCGTTTGCGCTCGGCCGGCGAACTTCCATCGCGCTTGGAGTTGTCGGCTCGGTCCGTCCGGCGCTAGCGATGCTTCTCGAAAGACTGCCCCAACGCACCGAGGACGCATTCCTCGTGAAGGTTACAAAAGAGCGCGTCTCATGGGACAAGATGCTCGACGAGAAAGCAGACCTTACGCGCAGCGCTGACCGCATTCATCCGCAGGGGCTCGCACGCCTGGTCGGAGACCAGGCGGCCGATGATGCGATCCTCGTCACCGACACGGGTGAAGTGACCCTGTGGGCTGCAAACTGGTTGCGACAAACCGGCCGTCAGCGCATTTCGGGGTCATTCAACAATGCGGCAGTCGGTACCGGCCTGGGCATCGCCAACGGGATACAAGCGTTGGATCGCAGGCGACAGGTGATTCTGCAGACCGGCGACGGCGGCTTCACGATGCTGCTCGGCGAGTTCATGACGAGCGTAGAGCACGCACTGCCCATCAAGGTTGTCGTCTACGATAACTCTGGCTGGGGCCTCGTAAAGCTCGAAATGGAGGGTGCGGGGCTACCGGCCGCAGCGGGTGCGACATTCCCGAATATCGACTTCGCGGCCTTTGCACGCGCATGCGGAGCGCAGGGTTTCACCGCTCGCCATCCCTCGGAATTGGCAGAGACGCTTCGCGCGTTCTTGGCATCCCCCGGACCCGCGGTTCTCCACGCTGTGGTCAACCCCGATGAAATTCCTGCAATGCCCCATGTCGGTGTAGAAGAAATCTGGAAGTTTGGCATTGCCAAGGTAAAGGAAAAGCTGTTCAACAAGCGTTAGCGCGCAACCACGGCAAGCCCGCCCGCCGCTGCTCGGGCCACACCGGCGCCGCTTTTAACACAAAAGATCATCTGCCAAGGTCCGCGAAATTTGAACCTTTGGTTGTGAAGGACGCCGTTGAAATCGTCCGAATGGACGCGGTAGTCATTAACCCGCTGACCGCAATGCGATCCGCCGTCAGGCCGCTGGATCGTAGATGGCCCCAACGAACAACAGCGCGCCGCTGCGCCGGTCCTCGATCGCACAGAAAAACGGCCGGTCGACGATCATCCGAAACGGTTGCTCCGGGCGCGCGACTGCGGTGGCCCTTATACCGGTCGTCGTAACGGCAGCGGCTTCGGAACCTTCCTCGTCCACCTTCCAGTAGGTCGATTGAAGCACCGAGGAAATGAAGAAGCGCAAGGCGCGGGTTTGGCCCCGCGCCGATGAGAACATGCCCGTCAATTGCGCAGCATCTGGGTGGAAAGCGCGCGTCATACCGAGGGTTTGCAGCGCTTCATTCAAGCGATAATTGGATTTTAGCTCGAAGCGCGGCAGCTCAATGTTACCGGCGCGCGGCGCAAATTGCGCTTGCCAGCCGGTCCAATGCTCGAGTGTAAGCTGCGTTTCCAACGCGCCTAGGCTTGATGATTTCGACGGCAAGAGTACTTCCATGACAAGATCCCCGTCACCGAACGACAGACGGATCGCCTGCATCTCCGGCGTTTCGAGGTAATCGAAGCGTCCCGATTGCGCCATGCGCGGTACTTGTTTGACGGAACCGCCGGCGAGCGTAAATTCGCGTTGCTGTGTCTGCGCCTTGTCAAACCTGTGCGCCCATTGCCCCTTGAAATACACCGCGTTGAGGAGCAGCGCGAGATCGGCTGGGTCGATCCGGTCGATTACGTGGGCAATCGTGCCGTGCGTTTCTTTGAACGCCCAGCTGTTGATCTGAGTCGCGGCACTCGGGTTAGAAAAATCAAGATCGGTCATTTCGGCGTCGTACGACGCTTGCGTCTGCTTTACGTAATCGGGCCGAAGCGTTGCGCGACGACTGTCGACCCACAACGAATCCGCCACTGACAATGTGATGCTCTTTGCCGGTGTGCGGATGACTTTGATCAGCTGCGCGTTGGCTGCGTTGATTGCACCGAGTTCCGACCCACTGAGCGACAGCGCCGCCAGGATTTCCTGCCTTGTTTCACCGCCTGCGCCGTTGAGCGCCATCGATAGATCCAGGGCTGCACTTACCGGCGAGAGAACGACGTTGCCGCTTGGGATTGTGTTTTGAACAGCGTTGAGTAAGCGGAAGCCGAACGCGTTGTCCGCAGCAGCCACATCGACTGATGCCGACGCCAGAGCGGCGTTGGTCGCTGCGGCACCGAACAGGGTTGCTGCAACGAATATCGCGAGCAGTCCATGTTTGCGGTGCATGGTAGCTTCTGTCAGTGAGTGGCCGACACTCGCTGGTTCGCGCTAGTACCTGCCAGCTGATTGATCAAACCCACTCCGGCAGGACTACCCCAACCGGTCACCAGATCGTAGCCGGGGACGGCGTTGAAGCCGCTGCCGTCGCCCGCCGTGGGTGGGTTGCTGCCGCTGGTTATGTCGTGGAGCGCGCTTGGGTAACTTGTGCTGATGCCGAGGCTGTATAGCGCGGGATTGATGAATCCCACAGTGCCGCGTCCGTTCGCCACGGACTGCTGATTGACTAGAGCCAAAAAACCCGCCCAGCGTGGCGCGGCAAAGCTCGTGCCGCCGTAGCCGGTCACGAAACTGCCATTAATCACGGTGGGATTGTCGAAATTCGCTTCGGCCGACACATCGGGAGAGTTACGCAAGGTTGTCGAGCCCAGATTCGACGAATTGACTACGCCCGTGAGTTGCTGCCAGCTGGGAATCGGCGTGCCGCTGACATAGCCGCCGCCGCTTTGGGGCCAGCCGGTTTCTGCTGACCATGCCCCACCCGGACCGGTCGTCGTCAGCTCGGTGCCACCGACCTCGGTGATGTACGGATCTACTCCGGGGAAGTAATAGGTCGAGCTATTGAACTCGCCGTCGTCGCCGCTTGCATTGACGAAAGACTGGCCTTGTGCTGCGAACTCCTGGAATATCGGGTCGTCACTCGCTGCATCCGCCGGATTCCAGCCCCAGGAGGAACTGAGCACCTTGGCGACATTGTCGGTCGCCATTTGATTGAGGATCTCGGTGTTGCTCGAGCCTTCATAGAAAAGAATCTGCTTGATCCCCGGGGCC
>Ga0302324_100031211_pt1 | contig 10056 bp, 9 predicted proteins | sample Palsa_T0_1_FD_201949 | JGI IMG/M metagenome (GOLD analysis project Ga0302324, IMG submission 201949) | Peat permafrost microbial communities from Stordalen Mire near Abisko, Sweden - Palsa_T0_1 | ecosystem: Environmental > Terrestrial > Soil > Palsa > Peat permafrost | place: Sweden: Abisko... | reverse complement strand
GTTCGGACGGGAGCCGCAGCCAATGCTGGCGTTCCCGGAAGCGAAGACGCCGACGAGCACGGTCAGGATGGCGGCAACGATCATGCCGATCACCCAGCCGCGCACCGACCGGAATTTCGTCCATTCCGCCCGCAGGACGGCCACGAGTCCGGCTGCCGCCGCCGGCCCGGAGCGGCGCACCGCGGTCCGGGCGGTCACGCCGGCACCTCCCCGGCAGTCTGGGCGCGGTAGTCCACCTGATCCCTGGTCAGCTCGAGATAGGCCTGCTCCAGAGTGGCGCGGTGGCCAGAGACCTCGGAGAACGGCACCCCGTCGCGGCTGAGCGCCCCCACCACGTCGCCGGCCGCCAGCCCGGTCACGATCAGCGCGCCCCCGTCCCCGTCCCCGTCTGCGCCGGCGACCGAGCCGCCCGCACGGGCCAGCGCTGCCGCCGCCTCCGCGGGCCTGACCGTGCGCAGCATGACCCGGTCCCCGGACGCGGCCGCGAGCAGGTCCGCCACGCTGGTGTCGGCGACAACCCGGCCGCGCCCGACGACCACCAGGTGGTCAGCGGTGTCCTGCAGCTCGCTCATCAGGTGGCTGGACACCAGCACCGCGCGGCCCTGCCCGGCCAGCGATCGCAGGAAGCCGCGCATCCAGGCAATGCCCTCGGGGTCCAGGCCGTTGAACGGCTCGTCGAGCATGAGCGCCTGCGGGTCACCGAGCATCGCTGCCGCAAGGCCGAGCCGCTGCCGCATGCCGAGCGAGAAGCCGCCTGCCTTGCGCCTCGCTACGTCCTGCAGGCCCGCCTCCTCGAGCACCGCATCGACCCGGCTGGCCGGCAGGCCCTGCGAGTGGGCCAGCCAGAGCAGGTGATTGCGCGCACTGCGGCTCGGCTGCAGCGCGGCCGCGTCCAGCAGCGACCCGAGCAGGCGCATCGGCTCCGGCAGGCTCGCGTAGGGCCGGCCGCACACAAGCGCCGTTCCGTCATCGGGCGAGTCGAGGCCGAGAATTACCCGCATCGTGGTGGACTTGCCTGCCCCGTTCGGTCCGACGAATCCGGTGACGTGCCCCGGCCGGACGGTAAAGCTCATCCCGTCCAGCGCGGTGGTCGCCCCGAACCGCTTCCGCAGGCGGGCGACTGAGATTGTTGCTTCCACGTTCCCGTCCAGGTCTTGGTTGTAGGTCCTGACCTGGTTGTAGGGGGACGCCGCTAACACCGGCAGAAGCGCTGTTGTTATTTCGCCGTTAGGTCCGGCCGGCCATCCTGTAAGGGTCAGGACCAGCGTGATGGCTGGTCAGGCGGCATAGTCCGGGCGGAGCTCCGGCGAAGGCGACGGGTGAGCATGCGACTGGCGGGCGTGACCGGCCGGCCGTTCCGGCTGCGCCGCACGGTGCGGTCGCGGATGACCCTTCTGTACGGCGCGCTGTTCCTGCTGTCCGGCGCGGTCCTGCTCGCGATCGCCAGCGGCGTGGCGTCCGTCAGGTCGAGCATGCACGCGGTGCAGGCGAGCGCGGCCGGCGGCCAGAACGCAGCCGGCACCCAGAGCGCGCTGGCGAACGCCGACAGCCGGATCGCGCAGCTGGAGTCGCAGCTAGCCGCGGCGCAGCACAGCCAGGCTTCGTTGGTGACCCACGGGCTGCTGATCGGGTCGCTGATCGCTCTCGCGATCATGGCCGCGGCCTCGGCCGCCCTCGGCTGGCTGATGGCGGGGCACGCGCTGCGCCCGCTGCGGACTATCACGGCGACCGCCCGCCGGATCTCCGAGGACAACCTGCACGAGCGGCTTGCCTTCACCGGCCCGGACGACGAGCTGAAGCAGCTGGCCGACACCATCGACGAGCTGCTGGCGCGGCTGGAAGGTGCGTTCGCGGCGCAGCGCCGGTTCGTCGCCAACGCCTCCCACGAGCTGCGCACGCCGCTGGCCACCATGCGGGCGTCCCTGGACGTCGCGATGGCCAAGCCGGAGCCGATCCCGGCGCAGACGACCGCACTCGCGGCGCGCCTGCAAGCGGAGCTCGACAAGGTCGACGAACTGCTCGAGGGCTTCCTGGCGCTGGCTCGTGCCCAGCACGGGGCACTCCCGGACACCGCGACGTTCTCGGTCGCCGATCTCGCCGCCGGCGCGCTCGCCGCCCGCGCCGCTGCGGTGGCTGCGCGCGAGCTGACCGTACGGTGCGAGGCCAGTCCCGGCGGCGTCCTGGTAGCCGGGAGCCCGGCCCTGATCAGCCGGATGGTCGCGAACGTCATCGACAACGCCATCGTGCACAACGAGGCCGGAGGCTGGATCAGCGTGTCAGCGGCCGCGGCTGACGGAACCGCCCGGCTCGTCGTGGCGAACGGGGGTGCCACCCTGCGCCAGGAGCAGGTCGCGCAGCTCGCGCAGCCGTTCCGGCGGCTCGGTGCGGACCGCACCGGCTCCGGTACCGGATCCGGGCTCGGGCTGTCGATCGTGGCGGCGATCGCCGCAGCGCATGGCGGCGGCCTTGACCTGACTGCGCAGCCGGGCGGCGGGCTCGAGGCGGTCATCACGCTGCCGCTGCCGCGGCCCGGGCTTCCGCCGGGCCCGTCGCAGTCGCCGGCGCTCACCGGAGCGCCGGGATGAGGGTCCTGGTGGTCGAGGACTCCCGGTCGCTGGCCGACGTGCTGGTCGAGGGCCTGCGCGATCAGGGGATGGCGGTGGATGCCGCCCACGACGGGCTGGAGGCGGCGGCCAAGCTCGGCGTGAACGGCTACGACGTGGTCGTGCTCGACCGCGACCTGCCCGGCATACACGGGGACGCGCTCTGCCAGATGATCACCGACGCCGGGGACCGGGTAATGGTGCTGATGCTCACTGCGGCGGGAACGCCCGGCGACCGGGTGAGCGGCCTGGCTCTCGGTGCCGACGATTACCTGGCCAAGCCATTTCACTTCCCCGAGCTGGTGCTGCGCATCAGGGCGCTGGCGCGCCGCCAGCCGTCGGCCCGCGGCCGCATCCTGCGGGCTGGGGGCGTCGAGCTCGATCCGGTGCGGCGCACGGCCGCCCGCGACGGCCGCCAGCTTGACCTGTCGGTGAAGGAATTCGGCGTCCTGGAGGCGCTGCTGCGCGCCAGCCCGGCTTTCCTGCGGGCCGAGGACCTGCTCGAGCAGGTCTGGGACGAGTTCGCTGACCCGTTCACCAACACCGTGACCGTGACGATCGGCAGGCTCCGGCGTAAGCTCGGCGACCCGCCGGTGATCGCGACCACGCCGGGCGTCGGCTACCGGATCGCTGAGATTCCCCGCCTGTAGCGTTATCTCGTAAGAAAGCCCAGGTGGCCTATGACCCGTGCGATCTTACGAGATCATGGTCTGGCGGCCCGCAGTCTCCGGCCATGACTACACTTGCTCCCAGACCCCTCGCACGGCGTTCATCCCGCCAACCCCCCCAGGGCCGGAAGGCAGCAAGGGTACGCGGGCTCTGTCGGGTGTGCGGGGGGTCCTTTTCTACCGTCCGGCGATGAAATGCCGGCGAGGATGAGGTCATGACAGGCGACGCTCCGCCCGCCGCGCCCCTGGCGCTCTACCGCAGGTACCGCCCGGCAACATTCGCCGAGGTCAAGGGACAGGACCACGTCACCGAGCCGCTCCGGCAGGCGCTGCGCAGCGGCCGGGTGCACCATGCCTACCTGTTCAGCGGGCCGCGCGGCTGCGGCAAGACCTCGAGTGCCCGGATCCTGGCCCGCTCGCTCAACTGCGAGCAGGGGCCGACGCCCGATCCGTGCGGCGTCTGCGCGTCCTGCATCTCGCTGGCCCCGGCCGGACCCGGCAGCATCGACGTGATCGAGATCGACGCGGCCTCGCACGGCGGCGTCGACGACGCCCGTGACCTGCGCGAACGGGCCTTCTACGCCCCGGTGGCAGGCCGCTACAAGATCTACATCATCGATGAAGCTCACATGGTCACCAGGGAGGGCTTCAACGCGCTGCTCAAGCTGGTGGAGGAGCCGCCGCCGCACCTGAAGTTCGTGTTCGCGACCACCGAGCCGGAGAAGGTCATCGCGACCATCAGGTCCCGGACGCACCACTACCCGTTCCGGCTGGTGCCGCCGGCAGTGCTGCGCGAGCACCTGGAGCAGATCCTGGCCAGCGAGAAGGTGCCGTACGAGCCGTCGGTGCTGCCGATCGTGATCAGGGCCGGCGGCGGCTCGGTGCGGGACGCCCTGTCGGTGCTCGACCAGCTGGTGGCGGGCTCGGAGGAGGACGGGCTGCGCTACGACCGGGCCATCGCGCTGCTCGGCTACACCGATGACCGGCTGCTGGACGAGGTCATCGCGGCGTTCACGGCCGGGGATGGTGCCGCCGTCTTCCACGCCATCGATCACGTGGTGGAGGCCGGGCACGATCCCCGCCGGTTCGCCGCCGACCTGCTGGACCGGCTGCGCGACCTCATCGTGCTGTGCGCGGTCCCCGACGCCGGGTCAACCGGGCTGATCGAGGCCCCGGCCGACCGGCTCGAGCAGATGAGCGGTCAGGCAGCCGCGTTCGGCCAGGCGCGGCTGACCAGGGCGGCCGAGGTCATCAGCGCCGGGCTGACCGAGATGCGGGGCGCGACCTCGCCCCGGCTGCTGCTCGAGCTGATGTGCGCCCAGGTGCTCCTGCCAGCGAGCGGCACGGACACTGCCGCGCTGGCTGAGCGGCTCGACCACCTGGAGCGGCGCCTGAGCGCAGGCCCGCGGCCTGAGGCGCGCGCGCCCTCCGGCGCCGGCGGTGACCGCATGCCGCAGCCGCCGCGCGCCGGGGCAGCGCGGGCGCGGGAAGCTGCGGCAGCAGCCCCTGAGGCTGCGGCGACCAGGCCGGAGGCTCCCGCGCCAGCCCCGGAGGCTCCCGCGGCCCGCGCGGAGACGGGCGGACCGGCCGCGCCCGCCGCCCCTGTCCGGGTTCAGGCCCCTGCGCCGCAGCCGCCCGCGCCGCAGCCGCCCGCGCCGCAGCCGCCCGCGCCGCAGCCGCCCGCGCCGCAACCGCCCGCGCCGCAACCGCCCGCGCCGCCGCCGCCAGCGGCCGCGCCGCCGGTCTCGGCCCAGTCCGGCCCGCCGTCCGATACCGAGTCACTGCGGGCACGGTGGCCCGACGTACTCGAAGCGGTACAGGGCAAGAAGCGCGTCGCCTGGATCCAGCTGAGCAACGCGACCGTCGAATCCTTCTCCGACGGTCAGCTGACGCTTGCGTTTGCCCAGGCCGGAATGGCCAAGGGTTTCGTAGCGGGCGGCTACGACAAGGATCTCGGCCAGGTCCTGGCTGACCTGTTCGGGCTGACGCCGCAGATCAAGACCGTTGTGGTCACTGCCGGCGCGGCCAGTGCTGACATCGGGGCGGGAACGGGCTCACCAGCTCCGCCGCCAGCTCGTCAGCCCGAGAGCCGGGGTACGCCATCGCCAGCTGACGGCAACGGCGACCGGGGGGCGCCGCGGCGCTCGCAGCCGGCAGGCAGCCAGCAGGACCGGCCTCAGGGCCGGGTGCTCGCGCCGGACGCCGAGAGCGAGCCGGAGCCCACGGACCTGCCCGCTCCCGATGTGCTGACCGGGACCGGCCTGATCGAGCGGGAGCTGGGCGGGCGGATCATCCAGGAGTTCGACGGCCCCTGACGCGCCACGCCCGTGACGCTGCGGTACACCGCCCGCGGCGTGCCGCCGCGTAGCCGAGGCCGTAGGCTCGGGTTGTCTGCCCAATCAATCCGTGGGAGGTCGCGTGGAGCCTGGTGGCCAGCTCGATATGCAGCAGCTGCTGGCGGCAGCCTCCGCCATGCAGAGCCAGCTGATGAACGCGCAGCAAGAGCTTGCCGAGGCTGAGGTCGAGGGAACAGCCGGCGGCGGCCTGGTCCGTGCCGTCGTCAACGGCCAGGGTGAGCTGGTTGACCTGTCAATCGATGCCGCGGCTATCGACGCAGCCGATCCGCAGGAGTCAGCGCAGTCCATAGCCGACCTTGTGCTGGCCGCGTACCGCGATGCCTGCCGGGCGGTCGACGACCTCCAGCAGGAGACGATGGCGCCATTCGCGGCCGGGCTCGGCGGCGTCGGCGGGATGCCCGGTGTGCCCGATCTGGGTGGCTTGCTCGGCGGCGGCTCGCCCAGCGTGCCCGGCGCGGTCGAGGCGCCCGGTCAGCCTGAGCCGCCCGCGGGCGAGGCGGACGATGACCGCCCCGGCCCGGGGAACTGAGGCACGACAGCTGTGTATGAAGGTGTCGTTCAGGACCTCATCGAGGAGCTCGGCCTGCTGCCCGGAGTCGGGCCGAAGGGCGCGCAGCGCATTGCCTTTCACCTGCTGTCCGCCGATCCCGCGGACATCAAGCGGCTGGCGGCCGTCCTGATCGAGGTGACCGAGAAGGTCAAGTTCTGCCGGGTCTGCTTCAACGTGGCCGAGGCTGACGAATGCCGGATCTGCAAGGACGTGCGCCGCGACCTGTCGGTGATCTGCGTCGTCGAGGAGCCCAAGGATGTCGCGGCGATCGAGAAGATCCGCGAGTTCCGCGGCCGGTATCACGTTCTCGGCGGTGCGATCAGCCCGATCGACGGCGTCGGTCCCGATGATCTGCGGATCAGGGAGCTGATGGCCAGGCTGGCCGACGGCGCGGTGACCGAGATCATCCTGGCGACGGACCCGAATCTGGAAGGCGAGGCAACCGCGACCTACCTGGCCCGGCTGATCAAGCCGATAGGCCTGCGGGTCACCAGGCCTGCCAGCGGCCTGCCGGTCGGGGGCGAGCTTGAGTACGCCGATGAGGTAACGCTGGGCAGGGCATTCGAGGGACGGAGGCTGCTAGATGTCTGAGTCACCGGGCAGGCCGGCGACACCCGCCGGACGCCGGGGCACTGATCTGTCACCCGGCCAGCCCGCCGAGGAGTGGCGGCCGCTGGCCGACCGGATCGCTGCCAACGCCAGGGACTTTCTCGACGGCGTCACCGCGGTCGCCCTGGGTGCGGGCGCGGAGGAGACGGTTCCGCTGCTGCTACTCGAGATTGCCCAGATGATGCTGGCCGGGGCCCAGCTCGGAGCCAGCAAGGATGTCATCCTGCCGAGCAACTGGGAGCCGGACGTCGGGGCTGACCCGGAAATGGACCTGGACGCGCTGCGCACCGGCCTGGCTGAGCGTCTTGCAGGGTTCGACGACTACGCAGAGGTCTTCGATCCGTTCGCCGATACTCAGGCTAGCCCGTTCCGGCTCTCTGATGATCTTGCCGCAGTGGCAGCTGACCTCGTCCACGGGCTCAAGCATCACGAGGCAGGACGAGTAGCCGAGGCACTCTGGTGGTGGCAGTACTCCTACGTCAACCACTGGGGGACGCACGGCGGGGCCGCGCTGCGGGCGCTGCATTCGGTCGTCGCGCACGCCCGGCTGGACGTCGCCGAGGAACCGGCAGCGCGCTAGCGGGCGACCGCCTCGATAGACTCGGGATCCGGCCAGTTCGCCGGCCTCAGTGCAGTGGCCCGGCCCGGACTGGCAGCGAGCCAGCCAGCGAACAGGAGCAGGCGCAGCCGTGGCCTTGGTCGTGCAGAAGTACGGGGGATCGTCGGTCGCTGATGCCGACGGCATCAAGCGGGTCGCTCAGCGGATTGTCGCCACCCGCAAGGCGGGGCATTCCGTCGTGGTGGTGGTATCGGCCATGGGGGATACGACCGACGAGCTCAGGGACCTTGCGAACCAGGTCAGTCCCGCGCCGCCCGGCCGCGAGCTGGACATGCTGCTGACCGCGGGCGAGCGCATCTCGATGGCGCTGCTGGCGATGGCCATCGCGAACCTCGGCCTGCAGGGCCGCTCCTTCACCGGGTCGCAGGCGGGCGTCATCACCGACTCCACCCACGGCAAGGCGAGAATCATCGACATCACGCCGGGCCGGATTCAGGCGGCGCTGGACGACGGCGCAATCCCGATCGTTGCCGGATTCCAGGGCGTCTCGCAGACCACCAAGGACATCACCACGCTGGGGCGGGGCGCCTCCGACACCACGGCTGTCGCGCTCGCCGCCGCGCTCGGAGCGGACTACTGCGAGATCTACACCGACGTGGACGGGGTCTTCACCGCCGACCCGAGGATCGTGCCCGGCGCCCGGCGGCTGCCCAGGATTTCCTACGAGGAAATGCTCGAGATGGCTGCCTGCGGCGCGAAGGTCCTGATGCTGCGCTGCGTGGAGTACGCCCGCCGGTACCAGATGCCGATCCACGTGCGCTCCTCATTCAGCAACAAGGAAGGCACCTGGGTCATCGACGCAGGCGCTGAAACGGAAGGCGAGGCGATGGAGCAGGCGATCATCTCCGGCGTGGCCCAGGACCGCGGTGAGGCGAAGATCACGGTCGTCGGCGTGCCGGACAAGGTCGGTGAGGCCGCCCGGATCTTCCGTGCCATCGCCGAGTCCGGCATCAACATCGACATGATCGTGCAGAACATCTCGGCTGCCGCGACTGGCCGGACGGACATCTCCTTCACGCTGCCCACCGATGACGGCCCCACGGCCATGGCGCGGCTCGGCCAGCTGCAGGCGGAGGTCGGGTTCGACTCGCTGACCTACGACGACCGCATCGGCAAGGTCTCGGTAGTCGGCGCTGGCATGCGATCGCATCCGGGCGTGAGCGCGACGTTCTTCGGCGCGCTGGCCGAGGCGGGCGTGAACATCGAGATGATCTCGACCTCCGAGATCAGGATCTCGGTCGTGGTGGACCAGAACGACGTTGACGTCGCGGTGTCGGCAGCGCACGAGGCCTTCGATCTCGGCGACGGCGGCGAGCAGGCAGTCGTCTACGGGGGGACAGGCCGGTGAGCGGCGCGGACGGCCGGCCGGTCCTGGCCATCGTCGGCGCGACCGGCGCAGTCGGCACGGTCATGCGCGCCATCGTCTCCGAGCGCGCCGACCTGTGGAGCGAGGTCCGGCTGGTGGCCTCGGCCAGGTCCGCCGGGCGCCTGCTGCCAGTGCAAGGCCGCGACGTCGAGGTGCAGGCGCTGAGCGCTGAGGTCTTCGACGGCGTCGACCTGGCGATGTTCGACGTGCCTGATGAGGTATCAGCGGTATGGGCGCCGGTTGCCGCCGCGCGCGGCGTCGTGGTGATCGACAAGTCGGGCGCCTTCCGGATGGACCCGGAGGTGCCGCTCGTCGTGCCCGAGGTCAATCCGGACGCGGCCTTCGACCGGCCGAAGGGCATCATCTCGGTGCCCAACTGCACGACGCTGTCGATGATCGTGGCGCTGGCCGCGCTCGATCGCGCCTTCACGCTGCGGGAGCTGGTCGCGGCGTCCTACCAGGCCGCCTCTGGCGCCGGCCAGGCAGGCTCGGATGCCCTGTATGACCAGCTGACCAAGGCTGCCGGGAACCGGACGCTCGGCCAGCGGCCTGGCGACATCCGGGCTGCCATCGGCGACGGCGGCCCGTTCGGCGCGCCGCTGGCGATGAACGTGGTGCCGTGGGCTGGCTCGCTGCGAGACGAGGGCTGGTCGTCGGAGGAGCTCAAGATCCGCAACGAGACGCGGAAGATTCTCGGCAGGCCCGAGCTGAGGATCACGGCCACCTGCGTGCGGGTTCCGGTGGTCGTGGGGCACTCGCTCGCGCTGCACGCGGTTTTCGACCGTGCGGTGACGAGGGAGGAGGCGCAGCAGGTGCTGCGCGAGTCGCCGGGCGTGGTGCTCGTGGACGAGCCGGAGAGCGGGATCTACCCGACGCCGGCCGACGTCGCCGGCACCGACCCGACCCTGGTGGGACGAGTCCGTCAGAGCCTGGACGACCCCCGCGCGCTCGACCTGTTCGTCGCCGGGGACAACCTGCGCAAGGGCGCGGCGCTGAACGCCGCGCAGATTGCGGAACTGCTGGCGCCCCGGCTGGCCGCGCGGAAGGCTGGCTGACCGGACGGCTGGCTGGCTGGTCGGCTGACCCGGCAGTTGCCCGGGACCGGCAGGTCGGGCAGGCTTGCGGCTATGGACCGGACCTTCACGCTCGCCGAGGCCGAAGGGCTGATGCCCGCGCTGCTGGCGCGCACGGACGAGCTTGTCGAGATCCGGGCCAGCCTGGTCGAGGTGCAGGCTGCGCTAGCCGGGGGCGAGCCGTCGCCGCTCGGCGGCCTGCCGGAGATGA
>Ga0302324_100031210_pt1 | contig 10056 bp, 9 predicted proteins | sample Palsa_T0_1_FD_201949 | JGI IMG/M metagenome (GOLD analysis project Ga0302324, IMG submission 201949) | Peat permafrost microbial communities from Stordalen Mire near Abisko, Sweden - Palsa_T0_1 | ecosystem: Environmental > Terrestrial > Soil > Palsa > Peat permafrost | place: Sweden: Abisko... | reverse complement strand
ATTCCCCCCTCAGGAGAGAAAAGCGTTTCATAAGGCGGTGCTCGCCGAAATCCTGGAAGAAAGAGTTGTATCGAGTCGCGGTAGGCAGATGCCGCGGGGCGTCAAGCGCAAGATGAGCAAATTCCCGGCAACAGCCCCACATAAGGCGGTGCGAGGCACCAATACTTAACGGTCTTGAGCAGCCGGATTTGGTGGTCGTGCTTGCGCAGCAGCGCCTGCTGGAAATCCGCCGCGCTGCGATCCGGCGCGGGCGACGGCGCTTCGCGCCCGTAGCGCAGTATGTAGAAGCCGTACCAGACCCCGCTGGCCGCCACCACCAAATGGCCGGCACGCGCCAGAGCATTTGGCGATTTCCACGCCAAGAAAGCGAAGAACGCCGTTACTAGTACAGCCGCCAGACATTCGCGCAAATTGCGCGCCTTGATTTTGCGATCGAACCGGTTTGCTTTCTCCATCGCAATGGTTAGCATGTCTTCTCCCTTTATGGGCGGACCAGTAGTCTGGCCGTGCCAAAGCTCATCTAATTCGTCTTTATCGGCCATCGCCCGCCTCCCGCGCCCGAATGGCCTGGCGCAACTTTTCACGGATACGCGTCAGGCGTGTCGCCACGGCGCCTTCCGCGATGCCGGTGACGGCTTCGATTTCGGCGCCGCTCAGGCCTTCCAAGTGCAGCACCGTGATTTGCCGGTCTGCCGCGGGCAGACCCCGGATGGCGGCGAACAGCATGCGCCGCTTTTCCCTCCGCCAGCAGATTCTGTTCCGCGCTGGCGCCGTCTGACGGCAGGTCGAGCGGCGGATCGGGCGCGATTTCCCGATGCTCGTGCCGGCGCTGCCTGACCGCGGCCGTGATCGCCACGTTGTGCGCGATGCGGTAAAGCCACGTGCGCTCGCTCGATTCCGCGCGATAGGCGGGCAGCGCGCGCCACAACGCCGCGGCGATCTCTTGCACCAGGTCCTCGCGGTCTTCGCGCGCCGTGGCATAGGCGCCCGCCAGCCGTTCCAGCGCCGGGCCGTATTGCTCGTAGAGCCGCAGGAAGCGGTCCATCCCGGCGATTTCGGCCACTCACTTCCTTTCTAAATAGGTAGTCGGTGCGGCGCGGGATTCCTTACACGCGCGCCGGTTTCCACATAGTACCGACCTTCGGGAACCGGTACTGCTTTCCGTGGCTGCCGCCCCACGCCGCTGCTAGACTGCGGGAAGGAGGGATGCATGGTTAACCGATATTTCACACGGGTGTGGTGTCTGTTCCTGTTGGTGGCAGGCGCCGCCGCGGCGGCAAATGGCCCCGCGCCGGTGGACTTCAATAGTTCCCGGCTTTTCTTTGTGGGACCCGTGGAGCGCGGAGGCGGCATGGACTTCGACAGCCTCGCGCCGGGCGATTTCAACGGCGATGGGAACATGGATCTCGCGGTGGAAAACTGGTCCCGAGGGGTTAACTCACTGCACATCATGTTCGGCCGCGGCAATGGTCAATTCCAACAAGGGCCGCCGATAAACCTGGATAGCGGCGTTCAAGTATCCTCCCTCGTCGCTGGAGATTTCAATCGCGATGGCAAGCTGGACCTCGCCGTGGGGAATAACGGCTCGTCGCCCAGCCTGCTGATTATGCTAGGTAACGGCGACGGCACTTTCCAACCACCCGTCAGTTACGCCGCCGGGCCCCAAGTCAGTGGCCTGGCCGTGGGGGACTTCAATGGCGATGGCAAGCCGGACCTGGCGTTGACTAACGACTCCGGCGTCTCGATCCTGCTGGGCAACGGAGACGGCGCCTTTCAGCCACCCTCCACCGTCGCGTTGGACGTCTCCGTCGGATTCATAGCCGCCGCGGACTTCGATGGCGACCACAAGGGCGACCTGGCAGTTGGCACTTACAACGGAGTACTTATCCTTCTGAGCAACGGCGATGGCACGTTCCAACCGCCGGTGGAGTACTACGCGGGCACCTTTCCGACGTGTATCGCGATAGACGATTTCAACGGCGATGGGAAATGGGATTTGGCCGTGGGCAGCGATTATGAGGACGGCCCGGAAAACCTGGTAGTCTTGCTGGGCAATGGCGACGGCACTTTCCAGCCGGCTATCCCCTCCGGAACCAACCTGAATCCTGTCTACATGGTCGCGGGCGATTTCAACAACGACGGAATACCGGATCTGGCCACGGTCGATGCATACACCAGTACAGTGGATGTGTTGTTAGGGGCCGGCGATGGCAGTTTTCCGAACCCTGCCCAACTCTATAGTCCGGCGCCTTACCACGGTAAGATCGTGGCGGCGGATTTCAATGGCGATCGCACGCCCGACCTGGCGGTGATCAATCGGTGGGACGGTTTCAATGTGCTGCTGGGCGATGGCCGCGGCGGCTTCAACAGTCCCCCGAGCTACCCCGGAGCAAACTCCGCGGTGGATAGCGCGACCGTGGGCGATTTCAATGGAGACGGAAAGCCCGATCTGGCTTTCACCGGCCCTCCTTACGCCCTCCCCGGCAGCCTGTGGATCGCGCTGGGTAATGGCGGCGGCTCCTTCCAGTTGCCGGTCGCCTACGCGCTGGGAACATATGCGGGACCGGTAGTCACTGCGGATTTCAATGGCGATGGGAAGCTCGATCTGGCAGTCGTCAACTTCGATACGCTTACGATTCTGCTGGGAAACGGCGACGGGACCTTCCAATCGCCGGTAAGTTATGCGGGTGTTGGCGGGAACGCCATTGCCGTGGGTGATTTCAATGGCGATGGCAAGCCGGACTTAGCGATTACCCAGGTTGCGTCGGTAATCATTCTGTTAGGCAAGGGCGACGGCAGTTTCTTGCCTCCCACCACTTATCCGGTAGGTACGGACCTCAGCGCGGTGGCGGTGGGCGATTTCAACGGCGACGGAAAGCTCGACGTGGCGGTGGCCGACAGTCCCGCGGGCGCAGCGGGGAATGCATACGTTCTGCCGGGCAATGGCGCCGGAGGTCTTGGGGCTCCCGTGGGTTATAGGACGCCGACCGGCCCGGATTGGCTGGCTGTGGCGGACCTCAACGGGGATGGCATACCCGACGTGGCCGTGGCGAACTGGGACAGCTATTCGATTCTGCTCGGAAAGCCGGGTGGCGGCTTTCAGCCGGCGCTCAATCACCGGGTGGAAGGACTCTACCCGAATTCCCTGAGCGTCGCCGATTTCAATGGGGACGGTATCCCGGATCTGGCCGTGTATGTGGGCGATTCCAATTGCGTTTCGATCGTGCTGGGGCTGGGCAACGGCAATTTTCAGCTCGCGCCGGTGGCGGCCACCTTCACCGCCGGGAAGGGTGGCGTGGGGGTCGTCGCCGATTTTAACGGGGATGGCAAGCCGGACGTGCTTTTTGTCTCTGGCGCGATCACCGTGCTGACTAATAATACGCCGTAGAGCAGTCAGACGTCAGTAGCCAGAAAGCCGGCGATTGCGTCCAGCGTGGCGCGCGCGGTGGCGGTCCAGGAAAACGCGGCGGCGCGTGCCGGACCTTCTATCGCCAGCCGCGCGCGCAACGGTTCGTCCGAAACCAGCCGCGCCATCGCGCCGCAAATGGCGTCCACATTGCCCGGCTCGAACTGCAGCGCGGCGTCTCCCGCGATTGCGGAAAGCGGCTCTATATTCGAACAGCCGGTGGGAATACCCGCCGCCAGCGCTTCCAATACGGGCATGCCGAATCCCTCGAACGTGGATGGATACAGAAACGCCCAGGCGCGCGAGTACAACTCGTAGAGCTGTGCGCGCGGGATCCATCCCGTGAACTCCACCGCGCCCGTCAGCCCGAGAACCGTGCGCAGCTTTTCCAGCGCCTCCGCGTGGAAGCCGCACAGCCCGGCAATCACCAGCCGGAAGCCCGGTTGCTCGCGGCGGAACTGCGCAAACGCTCGCAACAACGCTTCCAGGCCCTTATGCGGATGCAGCGTCGAAACCGTTAACAGCAGCTTCTCCGGCGCGCGCCGCAATCCGAAGAACTCGCGATCCACGCCCAGCGGGACGACCCGCACCTTGCCCGCCGGCAGACGGTAGTAGCGCAGCACGTCCGCGCGCGTGGCCTCGGAATCCGCCAGCAACACGGTGGCCCGATGCGCCGACATAAACAAAAGCACGCGCCAGAACGGCAAGTCGAACCAGCGGAAGTGCTCCGGATGGCGCTTGTGCTGCATGTCGTGGAACACGGTCACCGCCGCACAAGGGCAAAATAGCGGCGCGGTGAAGCCCGGATTGAGTAGCGCATCCAGGCCCAGGCGCGTAACCGCAAGCGGCAGGGCGGTCTGCTCCCAGACAATGCGGGCCGGACGGAATCGCGCCCGCACACGCTGCGGCACCGCGTGGAAATTCGGCTGGCGGGGAACCAGATCGGGCCCGGTTTCCCGATTGGTGAAGACGAAATAATGGTTACGCGCGTCGATTTCAGCGAGCGCGCGCAACAGTTCGCGCAGATAGATCTCCGTGCCGCCCACGCCGCCCGGAATCAGGTATAGCGCGTTGACCCCTATGCGCAGCGGCCGCATGTCAGTGCCCGGAATTCATCCGATGTCGCACTATATCCAGCATTTGGCGGGCATGGTCGTTCGATGGATTGAGCGCCAGAGCGCGCTGGTAGTCGGCTGCGGCGCCAGCCAGATCGCCGGCGTTGGCGCGGATGCCGCCGCGGTCGTCATAGATCATGTCGTAGCCGGCGTCCAGCTTCTCCGCCTGCGCCAACGCCTCCAACGCTTCCGGCCAGCGCGACTGCTTGGCGTAGACCATGGCGATTTGGGTGTAGACGTGCGCCTTTGGCTCGAGCGCCGCGGCCTCCCGCAGTTTGGCCACGGCTGCGTCCGGATCGTCCGCGCAATCGTAAGCCAGGCCCCAGTCGACCAACACCCCGTAATCTGGCTTCTCCAACCGCGCGGCTTCGGTGTACTGCGCGATCGCATCGCGACACTGGTTGTAGGTGTAGTAAGTGTGCGCCAACTGAAAGTGAACACGCTGCTTGCCTGGCGACTTACTGGCGGCGTCCTCCCAGATGGCTACGTCGCTGGCCCAAAGTTCGTTGCGCCGATAAGTTAGAAAAGCAAGCGCCGCGAGAATTACACAAAGAGTGGCAGCCAGCTTGCGGCGATCCAGGCGGATGTGTTGCAGCGCGGCAATTGCTACCAGCAGAATACCGATCATCGGCAGATACAAGCGCCGCTCCGCGACCGGGTCCCGGATCGGCACAAACGAGGAAGTCGGCGCCATCAGCAGCAGATACACCAGAAAGCCGTAAGACGCCAGCGGATATCGCCGCCGGAAGTAAATCGCAGCGCCCGCCAGCAGCATGATGACGAGGAGCCCGAAGATGGCGCCGTGATCCAGAATATTCCGTGAGACCGGATAATCCCAATCCAGATTCTGGCCGGCGGGGAACACCAGCAGCCGCAGATACACGAAGAACGCGCGGCATTGAGTGAAGAAGTATTGGTACCAGGTGAACTCCGGCAAATTGAAGCCGGCGGTCGCCGCGTGCGCCAAGACTCCCGCGACAAATACCAAGCCGCCGGCCGCTCCCAGCGCCATGGGAACATAAAGCCGCCAGTTTCGCCGGATGCCGCTGAACGAGAAGCCGGGATTCCAGTAGTAGTCCGTCAGGAGCAGCAGGGCGGGCAGCACCACGGTGTGTTCCTTAGTGGCGACCGCCGCGGCGAACAACGCCAGCACAGCGATGGCGGTTTTCCAGGAAACTTCGGGCGAGCGCCTGTACAAAAAAACGGCGAAGGCGCCCAGCAGGAAAAACACGCTCAACGATTCCGAACGGCCGGCGATGTAGGACACCGCTTCGGTCTGGATGGGATGCAGCAGGAAAACCGCTCCGGCGAAGGCCGGCAGCAGCCAATCGGACGAACCGGGCCGCAACAACATCCGGGCGATCAGGAATATCAGGAAACTGTTGAGTAAGTGAATCAGGACATTCACGGCGTGAAAGCCGAACGGCGCTTGCGAGAACTGATAGTTGAGCCAGTAACTGAACATCAGCAGCGGCCGCACGCCGCGGATCCAAACGCTCAGCGCATTAGTAAAACCAGGCGTGTGATAGGGCTGGAACGTGTCGTCGAAGACAAAGGGTCCGTTGAGGGCGGGCGCGTACACTTGAAATGCGGCGTACGCCGCGACAGCCGCTGCCGCAGCGTAGAGCCACCGCCGCGCGCCGGGCTGCCGCCCCTTGGGAGGAGCTTTCGTGCGGGCCTTGCGGACCTTGGCGCGCCCTTCAGCCATTCGTCCGCCCGTCGCGCAGGGTTTGCAAGTGGTACTCAAGGATTGCCAGGCGCTGCGCCAACGCGATGTTATCGTCGCGCAGCTTGGAGATAATCGCGGAGAACCGGTAAAACATGATGAGAAACACGCAGCCCACGACCAGCAGCAGCGCGAACGGCGGATCGGAAAGTCCCAGCTTATGCGCCGCGCCTTCCAACAGTCCGCGCGAGCGAGAGAGAATCAACAGGGCCGCCGCGGCCGCTAACCAGCTTACCGAATATTCCACGCGGATGTGCGCGCGCCGCACAGACACCAGCACGAACAGCAGCAGCAGGCCGCTGAACACCGTCATCACATTTAAAAGGCGGTCCATGCATCTCCTCCGTTACGATTTCCCCGGTTTAACCGAACTTCGCGTGGCGGGACGCCGCCCCCGTTGGTCGAACTTCAGCACATTCACGAACACGCCCAGCAGCACATGTACGATGTAATAAATCGACCGCATGGCCGTGATTGACGAGCGCCCCGTGGTGCGCGGGTGCATCTCGCAAGCAATCTCCATAAAGCGGAATTGCCTGCGCTGCAGCACCACCAGAGCCTCGATCTCCGGGTACTCCAGCGGGAAGCTCTTGCTGAAAACCTGCAGCGCGTTGCGGTTCACGCCCACGAAGCCGGAGGTCGGATCGTGTACGGCCTTTCCCAAGATGGGGCGCAGCACCATGCGGAAAAAGCGTATGCCCAGTCCGCGGACAGCGCCGGGACGGGAACCGTTTCCGCCCACGAAGCGCGATCCGATCACCATCTCGCAGCCCGACGTGCGCAGAGCTTCGAAGACGCGTGGAATATCGCGCGCGTCGTGCTGTCCGTCTCCATCCACCCGGATGACGTATCGATATCCCAACTCGAAGGCCAGCTTGTAGCCGGCTTGCACGCAGCCGCCGAGTCCCAAGTGATGCGGCAGCGGCAAGACCCGCGCGCCGGCCTCGCGCGCCACCACGTGCGTGGCGTCCGTCGAGCAATCGTCGATCACCAGCACCGGCGTTCCCGGCATCGCGGCGCGCACGGCCCGCACCACGCCGCCCACGGCGGCTTCCTCGTTGTAGGCGGGTACGATGATGAGCAGGGAATCGATCGGCGTAGGCATGTTCAAAGCTCGGCCACACGCCGCGCCGAAATGGAATGCGAGCGCAGCAGCCGCCGGTAGACGGCGGGCGTCACCCGCGCCGTGCGGTGGATCTCGCGGCGCTTGCGCCACAAGACGGGCGCATGCAGCAGCAGCGCGATGTGCGCGCGCAGCACATAGAAGGGCATGCGCCACGCGGACGCGCCTTCCAGGCGAAAGCGGGCGGCGGCGCCGCGCCCCCGCAGCAGGAATAACGAATGCCACCAATATCGCGCCAGCGACACAAACGGCGCGGCGGCCAGCGTGCGCGCCGGAAAATTCTTGGCCAGCACGAACAGGCGGTTGCGCTCCACGTAATAAGCCTTCAGCCGCGATGCGCGGCCCGCCGAGTGGGAATAATGGTGCTCCACCACTGCCTCCGGCGCGTAGAGACAACGCCAGCCGGCCCAGCGGGCGCGCAGCCCCAGGTCGGTGTCTTCGCAATACAGGAAGAAATCTTCGTCAAAGAGCCCGATTTGTTCCAGCATCGCGCGCCGATACAGCGCCGCCGAGCCGCTGGGGAACAGGACTTCTTCGGGCACCGGAAAAAACTTTGGCGGACGCGTGTGGCCGCGCTGCTTGCTGCTGCCATCGCCCGAAACCAGCATGCCGGCGGAATCCAGCGCATCTTCGCCGTAAAGGCGCACCTGGGACGCGCACATACCGGCTTCGGGCCGCGCTTCCAGGGCGGACACCAACGCCGCCAGCCAGCCCGGATGGGGCGCGGCATCGTCGTTGAGCGTGGCCAGATACCGGCTGCGGGATTGGCGGAATGCGTCGTTGACGGCCGCGCCGAAACCTATGTTGCGCGGCTCTTCGATCACGCACACTCCCGGCCGCGCCGCACCGCTCGACCGCACCGCGCCGGAGCCGCTATTGTCGACGATAATCACTTCAAAATCGGGTTGCGTCTGCGTCTCCAGGGCGGCTAGGCATTCTTGCAGCTTAGCATCCGCGGCTAGAGTAGGGACTACCACCGTTACAAGGAGTTCCGGCAAACTAAGATTCTACGACAGTGCGCCGGCGCCGGCCACCAGCATCCGCCGAGGCGGTCCTAACCTGTGCAAATCATGAACATCGTTCTGCTGCACGGCATCCTGGGGTTCACCCAGATCGGCCCCGTGAATTACTTTCGCGGGGCCATTTTCGCCAACAAGGCCACCGCGTACTCGCGCCCACCTTGGACCCCACGCGCGGTATCGCCTATAGGGGCGCGCCCAACTCCGCGACCAGACCACCGCCGCGCTCAACACCGGCACGCTCGACCGACGCTCGACCCTGCGCAACTCACGCATATCATGGCCCACAGCATGGGCGGGCCCGATAGCCGTTGGATGCTGTCTCCCGCGAACCCCGACCGCATCGGCGTTCCCAGCCGGTCCCTGACCACCATTGGCACGCCCCATCGCGGTTCGCCGATTGCCGATCTGGTGGATCACCCGGTTGATCTCGCCCCGTTCGTGGCGGCGCTGACCGGGCTTGGCATCTCACTCAATGGGTTGCGCGACCTGACCACGCAATTATTCGGTCGCCGGAGGCGGCCGGAGCGGCCGGAGCGGCCCGCCGGCCTTTCCGTATCTTCCCAAGTACGACGCGCTGTTGGCCAAAGTGGTGCAACTGGTTTAATCGTCTTTTAATCGCCAGTAGGTCTTGACTCATATCGCCTGCTTGTTGTAGTATTGACTTATGGACACCGCAACTAAAACTCGCTTGCTCTGTTGCTCCCACCTGTCCAGTTATCCACTCTCATCGTTATTGTATTGGTAATTGCCGGTCCGGAAGGCTTGGGATATCGGCAATCCCGGTTGGTTTGCTGAACCAGCGTGCCTCGGCACTTTGGCGTTTGACTCGCCGGCCTTCCGCCAAGCTACAAGTCGTGTAAGTAGGTGTATGTTCTTTGAAATCGGGGAGATGGGTGAGTCGGTCGAAGCCGCTGGGCTGTAGCCCCAGTAACCCTTTGGGAAAACCTCGCAGGTTCGAATCCTGCTCTCCCCACCAGTGCGCTCCGGATGCGGATGGTGACGCAAGTGGCCTCCAAACCCACGATTGGCTGTTCGAATCGGCCCCGGAGTGCCATGGGCCTGTGGCGGAATCGCATACGCACCAGTCTTAGAAACTGGCGTCTTCGGACATGAGAGTTCGAGTCTCTCCAGGCCCACCAAGTTATGCGCCCCTGGCGGAACGGTTCACGCGGCAGCCTCAAAAACTGTGGCCTTCGGGCATCTGGGTTCGAATCCCAGGGGGCGCACCAATGCGCCGGAACGCAAAGTGGAGGAGCGGCGGGACTGCAAATCCCGCGTTAGTGGCTTCGACGGCCACCCGGCGCTCCAATGCGGAGACGTAAGCCGAGTTACGGCCTAGCGGCAGCCCGCTCGAAACGGGAGGGCCCTTCGGGGCGTCTGGGTTCGAGACCCAGCGTCTCCGCCATGATTCGCTCGCGTAGTCGACACGGGCGCGATGCTCTCAAACTCTGTGCGGAACGGTACGGCTCGGAAAACGCAGGCGATAAGACGCTTGACGAACCCCCCTTTATTTGATACCATAGCTTCTTAAACTATTCGATTAGACGTTTGTCGCAGGCGCCCTCGAATCCGGGCGGTCCCCGCCCAGAGAAGGAGTGTCGCGACGTGAAAATCGATCTAAACCGTGCGCACCGGCTTGTTTTCAGCATCGCCGGGTGCCTCTT
>Ga0302324_100031209_pt1 | contig 10056 bp, 10 predicted proteins | sample Palsa_T0_1_FD_201949 | JGI IMG/M metagenome (GOLD analysis project Ga0302324, IMG submission 201949) | Peat permafrost microbial communities from Stordalen Mire near Abisko, Sweden - Palsa_T0_1 | ecosystem: Environmental > Terrestrial > Soil > Palsa > Peat permafrost | place: Sweden: Abisko... | reverse complement strand
GGATGGCATTCCGATGCTCCAGGGTGGGTTCACGCCAATAGCGTTGGATCGGCTGCCAGGCGTCGCCGAGGCCTTCTTCATACGCATTGCCATTTTGCGATACGATCGCCGTCACTCGCTCGGGACGTTCCATCGCCACGCGCAAACCCGTGGGCGCCCCGTAATCGAAAATGTACATGGCGTATTTTGTAAGATTCAGCGCATCTGTAAACGCCAGCATGGTCTTTGCGAGCGAATCGAAAGTGTATTTATATCGGCGCTCTTCCGGCACGACCGTGAACCCGAAGCCAGGAAGATCGGGCGCGATGACGCGGTATTTGTCGGCGAGGCGAGGAATCAGTTCCCTGTACTGAAACGAAGATGCCGGGAACCCATGCAGCAACAGCACAATAGGTGCGTCCGCAGGTCCCGACTGGCGATAGAAAACGCTAACTCCGTCCGCTTCGATCCGATGGATGGAGGTAAGTGGAATTCGTTGATTCTCAATCATGATGCGGCTTTCTTCTGAAATTAAATGTAGCAGGCCCCCGTGGAATCCTCGAATTCATACGACGGGCTAGAATCGTCGCGGTAACCATGCGGGACTGAGACTGAGCACGAAAGGCATACGCAACCCGGCCGCACTGGCCGCCGGGCGTTCTTCACGAGGGCTCTGGCCCGCGAAGCGTCTATACTCGTTTTTTCTGCCCTACCGTGGCGATGCTCACGAATTCAACCGACTCCGGCGCATCGGGTATACGGCCTCCGAACCAATGAGGATCTTCGCGCTGATTAGAGGTAACGAGCGCCAAAACCGCTCCTGTGGGATATGACGGCGGTTTCCCCTCGACCCTGGGAGCGGCTCTGACTGCAAGCACCGCCGTTTCGTTACCATAAAGCGTTGCTGTCGTGTGGGTCGCGGGTTCTAGGTACATCGTGATTGCCCCCCAGCCGAGCGGCTGATATGGCAGACTTAGCGGCAGTGCGTGCGGTTGAGGATGGCCCGGATCGGCCCCCAAGCGGCGGCTCCAATACTGGTAGGTGAGGACCACGTAAACGTTACGGGGGTGTGGCAAGCACTTCTTAGACGGGGTTGCCGTTGTTGTCCGTATCCCAGGATTCCGTCTGAAAGGCGATGAACACGGCCACCCAGGTTTGCGCGGGGTCGGAGCTAAGGCTGGGCGCCTGAAGGAACATTGCGCCGTCCTGCCAGATCCCATTGTCGCCCGCGAAACCCCCAGGGGTCGGATTGCCTTGATTCAAGTGGATATCGTGGATGCCATCGACCTGGCCAGAGTCCGCGAACGCGCTGCCGAATGCGTAGAGAGTTGCATTGCCGTCAGTGATCGCTTGGGAGATGAGTGTAGTTATGGCGTCCGAGAGAGCTTCGGCACGCGCCTTTTCGGGCTCCGCGTTCGCTGCGCCGATTTTCTTCGGTAGAAGAGTGAGGCTGGCCCGGGTGATCATAGGCTGGCCGCCGATCTGCTCCCGCACGAAGTCGAGAGCGAGGCCATTCGGTTGGCTCGGCAGTGAACTCATTCCGGTGGGAAGAGCGGTGAGGCCCGGAACGTCTGGCGGAGTAAACGATTGGTTGATGGCGTAGAGGACCTCAGAGCCGTCGGTAGACTCGATATTGACCGCGACCGTGAATGGGCCGCCCGTGGCCTCAACGGCGATCTGATAATGTGTTCCATTGCCCGAAACGACCTTGCCCGCGGTCGGCTTCCCCTTTAGGACGCTGTAGTTCTGGATCGGCATTGATTATCCCCTTGAATGCTCCTTACGATGCAACTGTATACCAGTTTGATTGCCTGGGCTGTTAGCCTTCCGGATGCGAACCAGTCCATCGCGACCCGCGCACTCTTGAGGATGCTGCGCGCCGGCGTCTACGGGACAACGCGACTGCGAGCCTTTGAAGGCGAGCGAACGTCGGACGCAGCCCGCAACCGCGACGCCAACAACAAGCTGCCGATATTCACTCTTATGGTGCCGCATCCAGCTAGAGCCGTGCGCAATCCTTGCGTGTTGGCACATTTGACGCTTTAGATCAGTCCCGCGCGATAGTCTTGAACGGTCTGCCAGGCGATTCTTTGTAAGAATGCGACCTCTTCCGGCGTGAGGCCGGAAGGGACGTAAGCAAACCCGTTCGGATCGCGGCCATAGATCGTGGCGTAAACGACGCAGGTCGCGAGATATGTGCCGTACATGCTTGGGTGTTCCCGGTCCGGTCCGTAAAAGTTCATCCCCGGTCGCTGTTTCGACGCTTGCTGCCAACTGAGACCTACCGGAGCCACATCGACATTCAGCTCTTTCGCGGCGTCGCGATGCGCTTGGGCGATCTCGGCCATCGAAATCCAGCCGAGTCGCGGGTAGGCCCACGCCATGAACAACACCGGGCGAGCGCGGTTCTTTCGAACCTCAGCGACGAACTTGCCGGCGTATTCACGAAAGTCGGCAATAGTGGTTTCCGGAATATCTTCCTGCAGCACAACGACATCATAGGTGGCAGTGTCGATGGCTTTGACCGGCTCCTTCAGATCCCACAAGCGACGCAGAGAGGCTCCCCCGAATACGGACTTGTCTGCGGTGACCACCAGCGGGGGGGTAGCCGCGGCGGCGAGCCTTTCAAAATGTGTGTAGATTCCATTCTGGTAATAAGTGAAGCTGTCACCGACGAAGAGAATCTTGCGCGGAGCCTGAGTAGCCGCCTGTGGCAGGGCTGCGGCAACCACGAAAGGCGCTATCCCAAGTATCGGGACCATCTGTGCAATTTTGGAAAGCATCATATCGGTGAGTGTACTCGATGAAAAAGCGAGTTGCGCCTGGATCGCGGCCTACTCGAAAACAATCCGGCGGTCACAGCGGTAACGATATCGCGCCTTAACGCTCTTCGGAAACAGCCAGTGCCGGCCTGACAACGGATCTGAGGAGTCGATACGAGCCTGGTGTTAGAATTCGAATCGTGCGCATAACCTCGAGAAGACCGGGGCTCTGTTTGTGCGCCGCGCTGAGCATCGGCTACCTTAAAGCACGGCAGCCTCAGATGACAGAGCGGCCGCTCACGCGCCTATCAGCTGGCGCGGCGTTCGACGTAGAAACCTGGCGCTCATCCGAAGATGCGAAAAGGCGGTCAAATCAGCGGCCGGCAACGCCGCCTTCATCGATGAGGTTCGAAAGGTAAAATTCGACATCCGGCCAATTCGCGGAGTTCCGAGCTGCTGGAAATCGCTTCCGTATTAGTAGATATTGAGCGCCTCGGGGAGCGAGAAGGGGTGTGGTGAAAGCATGCCTGCTCCGCAGGATGACGAGTCGGTGGAACCGCCCGATGACGTGTCGGCTTCGCGGGCTCGCCAATGGTGCCGGGCCGCGCTGGCGCTGGGGTTTCTCTTCGCGAGTTTGCCACTGGCGGGCAAGCTGTTTCTGGGCAGTTGGAGGTTCGACGGCGCTTTGGAAATGGCGTGCCTGTGCCTGGCTGCTGCGGCATATCTCTATTTTGTCGGGCGAGAGAGCCGACTCCCAATTCCCGATTCAGCCGCGATGCTGGAGGAGGCGCTTCAACTGGCGGCATCGGGGAACCGCGGCCGGGCGCTCGCGCTACTGGATGGGGCGATTCGGCTGAGCCCTCATCTCTGGCAGGCACGGCAGTACCGGGGGGAGATTCATCTTGAAGAAGCGGACGGCGCCGAGGCCGCGCTCAAAGACTTCACGGAAGCGATTCAGCTCGCACCCGGCGAACCGCACCTCTATATTCTCCGCAGCCATGTCTTCACCTTGCTCGGGCACGATTCGTCCGCACGCACCGATCTGGAGAGTGCCGCCCGATTGGGCGGTGAGACCGGGGCGCCGGCTTGACTGGTGGTCTGCGTCTCCCATCGAGCGAAACGCGCATGGCGACTGCCTTAGGCCGACAGATGGCTACCGATATTAGGTCTTACGCTTTCGTCGGACCGGCGGCGCGACCCGGCGCTTCCAGCCTGCGGTTTGGCGACTACGCGCTCAGGTGGGTTGCCAGTATCCAGGAACGAGCTGGCGGGAGGTCCAAACCCGTCCACTTTGATTTGCATAATGGTAGAGGAGGAACAAGGTGCTCTCGAACAGATCGATGCCTCGCGCCACGGTAATTCCAGTGCTGGCGTATCCGGATGTGAATCAGGCTGCCGCCTGGCTGTGTGACGCATTCGGATTTAGCGTGCGTCTGCGCATTGGTAACCATCGTGTGCAGTTGAATGCGGGCGATGGAGCGGTGATCGTGAGGGAAATGCGCCTGAATGAGGTCACCGCGGCGCTGGGCATTGGATACTCGGTCACTATTCGCGTCGAGGATGCCGATGCCCACTGCAATCGAGCCAAGGATCATGGGGCGCGGATCACACAGGAGCCGGTGACTCACCCGTACGGCGAGCGACAATATGACGCTAATGACCTCGCGGGACACTCGTGGACCTTTTCGCAGTCGGTGGCGGATGTGCATCCAGGGGAGTGGGGCGGGACAGCGGAGCAACTGTGAGCGGTGTATTGCCGATCCAAATCAATTCCCGGCGTGCCGACGTGGCCATTTGACGGGAAACGTCCAGACCCCGGATCTGCCGGCCTCTCACGGAGGATCGCTAACGATAAAACGAAATAACGCTATCCCGAAGACCCACTGCCCGCTAACCAGCCGGAGCTTTGGCTCGCTCCATAGCCTTCGAAGGTTCAATCGCCATATCATCAGGCACAATCTGAATGGTGGCATGGCAATGACCGGGTAGCAGGCTGCGCAGGTGATGTCGTACCGATTTAGGGCAAGTCGCCCACGAGTTCTTTTAGTCTGGTTTTGAGCGCCATATCCGCCGGCGAGCACGCCACTCGGTTGTTCGATGGAGCGCCACGGTAAGTAGAGACGGCGGCGACGAAACGCGCGCGCCGCGCCGCCCACTCTCCACGCGCCCGTACCCGCAGGTTCCGCTTCCGACGACGCGACAGCGCCGGCTGCGCGGCGACGAGCGGATGAGAGAGCAGCGATACTTCATTCAAAACACGGATTCTCCTAAACCGATGGATATTTGCAGATGCCCTTCCCGGTCATCCTTCATGATCGACGGGTGGCCGGTCCCGGCCATGCGGGGTTCATCGGTGTTCATGGGTGGCCATCCGCCAATAGTAGAGTATGAGAATGCGAGTTCAGCGAGTTCACGGAACGTGGATGGCGGTGGCTCTGGTAGCCGCGGGCGCCGCTTGGGGACAAGTCGCCCCGGCGGATTACGCGCGGTCGGAAGGCTTGCGCGAAGCCTGGATGTACCTCACCAAAGATGTTGCCGACCCGGCGCACTGGATTGGGAATACCAGCGAATTTGTCTATCGAAAGACCGTGCCCGGCGGGTTCGCCTTCGTGGTGATGGACGCGCGAACCGGACAGAAGCGTCCGGCGTTCGACCACGCGCGCCTGGCGGCCGGCCTCGGCAAAGCGGCGGGCGCCACCTACACGGCCCTTCGTCTTCCCTTCACGGACGTCCTGTTCTCCGGCGACCAGTCGGCTATTACCGCTCGCGCGGCGGACGCCCTGTGGAGGTGCCGCGTATCCGACTATGTCTGCGCAGCCATGCCCGCCGGCCGTGGCGGCCAGCCGCGCGGCTTCGGCGTGGTCCGGGATCTCACGGTTCCCGCCGACAACACGCCCAAACGCTCTCCCGACGGCCGCTGGGAAGCCTACGTCAACAACTTCAATGTGGTGATGCGGCCCGCCGGCGGCGGCTCGGTGACCATCCTGAGCCGCGACGGATCGCCCGACGATTTCTACGATCCGGAATCGATCGTCTGGGCGCCGGATTCGAAAAAGCTGGCGGCCTATCGCGTCAGGCCGGGCTATCACCGCGTAGTGACGCACGTGGAATCGTCGCCCGCCGACCAGTTGCAGCCCAAAACCACTTATCAGTTTTATCCCAAACCCGGCGACCCCGTAGATATCGACCGGCCCGTGCTCTTCCACGTAGAGCCGGTAAAGCAAATCGCCATCGACGACGCGCTGTTCCCCAATCCGTACCTGATGTCGCGGATCAACTGGCGGCGGGACAGCGCCACCTTCACGTTTGAGTACGATCAGCGCGGCCACCAGGTCTACCGCATGATCGAGGTGGACGCGCAGTCGGGCAAGCCATGCGTGGTGGCCGGTGACGAGATGAAGACGTTCGTCGATACGTTCTCCAGCCGCACGTTCCATCACGACGTCAACGGCTTGGGCGATGAAGTGATCTGGATGTCGGAGCGCGATGGCTGGAATCACTTGTATTTGTACGACGGCCACGCCGGAAAGGTGAAAAATCAGATTACCAGGGGCGAGTGGCTGGTGCGCGAGGTGGTGCGCGTGGACGACCAGAAGCGGCAGATCTGGTTTGCGGCCGGCGGCATGAATCCCGGCGAGGACCCGTACTTCCAGCAGTATTACCGCATTGATTTCGACGGGCGTAATCTCACGCCCCTGACCACCGCGAACGCCTACCACGATGTGGCGTTTTCCGCGGACATGGCCTTCTACGTGGATAACTATTCGCGCGTGGACCTTCCCAACATCATGGAACTGCACCGCGCCGGCGACGGGGCGTTGGTGAAGGAGGTGGAGCGCGGCGACATCGCGGACCTCACCGCGGCCGGGTTCAAGCCGCCCGAGGTTTTCGTGGCCAAGGGGCGCGACGGCAAGACCGATATCTGGGGCGTGATCGTGCGGCCGCGCAACTTCGATGCGTCAAAGAAATATCCCGTGGTGGAGAACATCTATGCTGGTCCGCATGGGTCGTTCGTGCCCAAGACGTTCTGGCCGTTCGGGTTTCAATCCGGCGGCGACAAGGTGATCGGGATGCAGTCGATGGCCGACATGGGGTTTGTGGCGGTGCAGATCGACGGAATGGGGACGCTGAACCGCTCGAAGGCCTTCCACGATGTGGCCTGGAAGAATATCGCCGACGCGGGCTTTCCCGACCGCATCCTGTGGCACAAAGCGGCCGCGGCGAAATATCCCTGGTACGACGCCAGCCGCGTGGGCATCTACGGCGGTTCGGCCGGCGGCCAGGATACCCTGCTGGCGCTCCTGTTCCATCCGGAATTCTACAAAGTGGGCGTGGCCTACGCCGGCTGCTACGACAACCGCATGGACAAGATCGGCTGGAACGAAGCCTGGATGGGCTGGCCGCTGGACGAGAGCTATTCCGCGTCATCGGGCGTGGACAATGCGTGGCGGCTGCAGGGTCATCTGTTGATGGTGGTGGGGGAACTGGACGAGAATGTGGATCCGTCGTCCACACTGCAAGTGGTGAATGCGCTGATTCAGGCGCGGAAGGATTTCGATTTGATCGTAGCGCCGGGACTGGGTCACACCGCCCTGCGTTCCTCCGGCCCGATAGACTACGGCTTGCGCCGCCAATACGATTTCTTTCTCCGCCATCTTGCCGGACTAACGCCCCCCGATTGGAATGCCGTATCGCCGGTGACGCCACTGGGCCGTTAGCGTCTTATGCCGGGCGACGTTCCCACGCCCGGTGCGCCCAACAAATATTACAAGGTCCCTGCAGCGATTAGGGAATGCCAACGGTAATCTAAAAACACGGTAATCTAAAAACTGAGAACGCCGGCCGAGAGATAGCTCATCGCCTTTTCGGACCTTGGTAGGGCGCCCAAGCCAGACCGTCAAACCAGTGATGACTATCGAGCAGGATCACCCTGCCATCGCCGGATCGTCGCCTCTTAAAGCAGACGAAGTACAGCTGCCCCGCACGAATCCCGCCATCCACCCGCGACGCCCATGACGGCATCGCTTGTGGTTCCTGGGAGGCTCCCGTCGAAAACCGTGAGCCGTCCTCAATAGAATTAGGGAACTCGAACGGCCATGCTTCGGGTGAGGCGCCGGCCGTGGCAGTCGAGGGTTTACTTAGGAGCTCTCCTGCGAGTTCCGTGATAGTCGTGCGCCTCCTATCCTGGCTCAACTTCAATACGTCCACGCGTCCTTCTTCTATGCGCAGCAAAGCGAAATCGACGGTCTCATACAGACGAAGGCGCATCGCTGTAGAGCCATAATCGTAGCGGATAATGTCGGCCGTATCGACGGTCGCGTGGTGGATCGCAAGCGTGGCCGCAGGATTGGCCCGATGAGGGTTGACCTCCGGCCTGAAGAAGATCCCGCACCAACTCTCGGAATCCTGCTTCACTGCCGCCCCATCGGCTAAGGCCGTAAGATCCGATTGCGATAACCATGCTTTTCCAGCGCGGTCGATCATATTCAGCCACGCGCCAATCAGATCGTCGGTTTCCTCAATCCCGCCGTTACTCTTCACACCCGTCCTTCCATCGATTGCAGACTGGTCCGGCGAAGCCCCGCAAAGTCCACCGGACATTCCAACCCATACCGTAGTCGTTACCGCGAGCCAACGCATCGAAATTAGTCGGATCCATAGGTTTTCACCACCTGCTCTACCCGCATTTTCCGCTGACCATCGGCCAAAGTTATCCAGCTATACCAGCAGAGCGAACTGAAGACCTGAATCACATCCTCCTTGCTCGGATAGTCGCCGGCGCCGCCGCCATAGTACATCGTCTTACCCCCGGCAGTCAGCTTCAAACACGCCTCGAAATTATTAAACACTTCGCCGGAATCGACCAAGTCTCCCTTTTCCACCTCCCTGTCAGCGAGGCTGGCGAACCATTGTTTGCCGTTGACCATCTTGGTCACATTGCCTAATCCGGCCGCGCCCGCGTCCCAATCCCCCTCCATCACTTTGGCGTGATTATTTGGGTCCGCCCACACCACCACGATCTCCATCTCGCCGGGACAGCCCACCTGCAGCATCGCCGCTCTCACAAACCGGATGATCGCCTGACACTCCGCCGCTTCCTCAAAGTAATCGGCCGCCGCCCATGCCCCCGCGCCTGATTCCACCTCGCCGGGCTCGGCAAAATATCGAGGATGATGAAACTCTTTAGGAACATTCGGGCTAGGTTTCAGAGTATAACCATGGAACAAATTCTGCAGATACTTGGCGATTGCGTGTGGATCGTCGGAGTTGGCGCGCCCCACCCGCTTGACCGATCTCCGGAGTCGCTTCTGTGTGATGCCGGCCTCTAGCCCGGGCGCGCTATCCGGCGTGTCCATCGTGAAGTAGATCTCATGCCCAGTGGAGGATCCGGCGTCGAATGGCCCGTCGTCACGCGTCTTCACGGACCACGCGATGTCGCCGAGAAGTCTTTCCACCACATCGGGCGGCGTTGTCCTCAACGTAGCGGTAACGGTCACCGTCCCACCTTTAAACGTTTGATTGGTCGCGGCTAAGAGGTAATATAAGGGACCCGACCCCGCATCCCACACAGCGTTGCCGATCACATCGGCAATAGTCTTGTCCGCGTTCCCAGGTTCCACCCCGAATTCCAACTCTACGGCCATGGGCTGGCTCTTAGTATGGCTAACCGCGTAACTGAGCTTTCCCAATGTCCATTCCGGCTTCGCAATCAACGATCCGGAGTTGGTCCAATCCTTATCGTTGTCGGTCATCACATGATGATCCGTCTTAAACGTCAGCTTGAGTACTCGGATGCTGGTAATCTTCGTTCGATATTTTACGTGTACCGTGGAGCCACTGAGTGACTTACCCGCCACGCGTGTACTGGCTCGCCCGGACGGAGCTGGCTGAGGCGTATCTGTATCGGTCATGAGTGATCCTGCGGAGCCGTGTCCGGGCCGCTTACGTCTCCGGGCGGCAGTGAATCGTCCTGTAAGCTGCCGTATGGAGCGCCCTGAACAAGTACCACTCGTTGCCCGTTTCCGATATAGGTGAGCGTGTAGCTTTCTTTGATAGGAACGCTTTCGAACACTATGTCTACGGAGTTGTCGGGATCTGGATTTACTTCGAAATTCCCCGCTATGGCTATCGTCGAATCGTACCCGCCGCCCTGCAGCCGTAAACTTCCGGGGTCGTTTGCCGCTTGTGCTTGGCTGAGGTCGAGGCGCACCCACAGCGGACCCGTGGAATTGTCTCCGGGGCATGGAATCACTGGATCGCCTACGTCGTTTGAGCCGGCATTTGCGTCGGCGTCACGTCCCGCCGCATCCAATGC
>Ga0302324_100031207_pt1 | contig 10057 bp, 13 predicted proteins | sample Palsa_T0_1_FD_201949 | JGI IMG/M metagenome (GOLD analysis project Ga0302324, IMG submission 201949) | Peat permafrost microbial communities from Stordalen Mire near Abisko, Sweden - Palsa_T0_1 | ecosystem: Environmental > Terrestrial > Soil > Palsa > Peat permafrost | place: Sweden: Abisko... | reverse complement strand
GGTACGGAAGAAGCGCTCGATCTCGATACCCCCCGACCTCGACACCCAAATAGCCGCCGCTGCCGCGCAGGCGGGGATGAGCTACAGCGCATGGCTGGCCGACACAGCCCGCAAGGAATTCACCATCCGGGCCGGCCTGGCTGCCGTCAGCCAGTTCGAGGCCGACCACGGGGCATTCACCCCCGCCGAGCTCTCCGAAGCTGAGCAATGGGCAGCCACCGCGGGCCAGCGGGCCAGCCGGACAGGTCTCAGCACCCAGCGCCGGACCGCGTGATGGGCGTCACCTACGACACCGGCGCGCTCATCGCCGCCGACCGGGCAGAACGCCGCGTGTGGGCCCGTCACCGCGCCCTGCTGGCGCGGCGCGAAGTGCCTACCGTCCCCGCGTCGGTCGTCGCCCAGTCCTGGCGCGGCGGAAGCCGCCAGGCCCTGCTGGCCAGGCTGCTCGCCGGATGCGACGTCGAAGCCCTCGACGACAGCCAGGCCCGCGCGGTCGGCTCGCTCGCCGCGGCCGCCGCGACCAACGACATCGTGGACGCGTGCGTCGTTGAAGGAGCCCTCCGCCGCCGCGACCTCGTGGTCAGCTCAGGCGAGACAGACCTCCACGCCATTGCCGCGGCCGCCAGCCGGCATCTGGAGATCGACCGGCCCTGACCGCCACCTAGTCCGAAGCCCGGGCACAGACGGCAGCCAGCGGACCGGATCTCACGAGCAGCACCCGCATCCATCTCTGGGTACCGCCTGGCCGCCAGCGGGGTCACCTGTGCCGCATCTGAACAGTCAAGGTATTTAGACACGCGAGGATAAATTCAGAATCCAACTGAACTCGGCCGCTGATCTGACCTGCAAGCCAGCCCAATGGCTGCGATCCAGCTTGCTTTCTCCCGTCACTGTCGTGCTGTGCTGCCTGATCAGGAGCTGATTCTGCGATTACATCCAGGATGATGACATGAGGAGCTTCCAGATCAGCCAGTGCATTGACGAGAATTTGCCTCTCATCGATCTTATCCCCGTGTCTGGCCACGGTTCGTCCGAGTAGGTTCCCGAAGGCCCGGAGCTTGCTGTCGTTTCCCGAGACTGACGCAGCCCAGAGAATCTTTTGAGTAAGCGCGATCATATCCGAATCGCCAGACAATGCTGCACAAAACTCCTCGGGATCATCCAATTCGGAAGCCTGGAGTGCGGTCTCCGCAATCACATTGCTCTTGCGGCTCCACTCCGCCGCGACCAGTTCGGTCATTCGCGTGGTAAGCGGTGTGATCGCTGCGATCAGGAGAGGGGCCAAAGGGCCGCCGGGCGTCGCCAAAAAAACTGCGCAGGCAGCGCCAATGACCTCAACACTAATCCTACGGGACTCGGGCCTTTCAAGCTCGCTTACCCTGCTAGTCTGCCACGACGGCAGTGTTGCGACGACACTTGGCGCCGTTGAGCATAGGCGCTACGCACGTTAATCCCCATCGGCCGGGTCGCTGCGGACCGGTCCTTCTCCGGCAAGCATCGTAAGCACGGGATGAACCTGCGGGTCATCGTCAGCGCCGAGGCGATATCGTGGCGCCCAAGACTCGCCCGGCGTGGCGCATGACCCGTTCGGCAACCGCGGACACCGACCTGGTAAGGCTTAAGCTAGCCGGAACGATAGCGGGCCGGGAACCCGGACCGGCAGCGTCGGGACAGCCTGCTGGCGGAGCGCCCCTTCTGTGCCCGGTAACCGGAGCGCCTTGCCGGCCTCCGGCGGCCGGGCGCTGATAGGTTGCCCGGGGTGAGCCCCGCCATGTGGGAGAAAGGCGTACCGGAGTACTAACCGGAGGACACCATGAGCGGGAAACGGCGGCCGAAACCGGGAGTCCGCGTCATCTGCACCGACGAATACCACCGCGATACGGAAGAGTTCGCACGTCAGGGCTTCCACTTCCTGTGCATGATGCGGCTTTTCCCGATGGCCGACGGTGGATTCTGGCCCAACCTCGCAGGCATTTCGGCGGCTGCGGTAGCACCGGTGAAAAGGGGTATCCACCCGGACGGCCAGCGGGTTACCGGACATTCACATGCAGCTGCGGGTTCGACCTTCAGCGCCTCGAAGACAAGCTCGTGGAGCATATCCTGACGCTGGTCAGCGCGACAGGCGCGACAGACCCGCTAACCGGCCGGGTTGATCTAGACCTCACTACCCTCTAAGGTGACGGTTGCTGGGTTAGCCGAAGCGGGTCCTAGACGGGCCTGGCCGTGACTTAGTAGGCAGAGCTCCTAGGCGGGAGCGTCTTTATGCGTTCCCGGACGCTTATCGCTCATCCCGCCGCCGAACATGGCCGGACCAATCCCGATCCCGGCGACGTCCGGCACGCCACTTCATCCGCCCGAACAGTGGCTTAAGAAGGCCCCTGGTAAGAGTACACGGCCACGCTGGAGATATTCATCTGGGCCGAGGAATTCACCGCAGCCTCCGGGCCGTACAGCGCACCCTCGTTCTGGAGAATCCAAGACATCGGTGTGGTAGGAGCCCATTTGCCGGTAAGGGAGCCGATCAGCGTGCCATTCAGGTAAAACTTAAGGCTGCCCGGTGCCCACTCGATCACCGTGGCGTTCCAGTCAGAGTACCCGACGTCCGGGCAGAAGTTAGCAACATCCCGGCCGTCATTCTCAAGCAGGCTATGGACGTGAGCGCAGAACTGAGAGTCCCATTCACCCTCCGGGAAATCTATCTCATCACCGACAGACGGAAGGTTGTCGGTCGGCCACAGCAGATCTGAACTCCGGTAACCGTCGTCCGAGTCTGCGGACACCTCGAATGTCTCGACGTACTTCCCGTACGTCATCCCGATCGCGGCCTTGGGAAGTACAGCTGCCGAGTGGATAAACCCGGTCGTACGGTACATCCGGACGTGCATCTCGCCGCCGCTGATGGAGACGACAGTTCCAGGACTGTAATACCCGTGGACCGGCTTGTCCGCGTTGGTACTGGAATCCGGCCAGCCGGTCGGGTAAGCCCACCACTGTGACTGCAGGTCCGCTGGCAGGCCCGTGCAGGTCGCGCCCGGCAGCAGGTTGTACGAGCCATTGCAACCCGAGAAAGACCCCAGCGGTGCTGCCTCGTTGAAGTCGGCCTGCCACTTGAGCTTCCACTCGCTGGGAGCAGCAGGCTTGACGGCAGCCTTGGTGGCGGCCGGGGCGGCCTTGGACTTGGCTGCAGTCCGGACGGCGGCGGGCTTGGTAGCGACAGCGGGCGCACTCGCAGCACCGCAGGCGGCCAATGCCGTAGCCAGAGCGAGCCCGGCTAGCCCGGCCAAGATACGTGGTGTCATGGTGCCTCCCCGATTTCAGATCCCCAAATGCTTCTCTTCCTCGACGTCACCGAGCAACCCGAATCCCCGATATATTAGGAACGTGATCTACATCACAAGCCTTCTTGTTTGTTATCCAGTTGATGCCGATCATCGCCGCTGCGTAGTTCTGAGACCACCCGAAATAAAGGCGACGACGGGCGAGAAGGTGCCTCAGAAGTTCGCCCTCCCTAGACGCAAATGTCATGCTGCCCTGCTCACATACTTCTCTCGATTGTAGGCATTGTGAGCGTCTCGGCAAAGTCGCACGGCTTCATCGGCCACTCTTTGATGTGTTTATTCCTTTTGTCAGCATGTCTGACGTAGCCGCCATTAGTTCCGTGTTTGACCGTACCCTGATCTTGCCACCCGTACGCTTGCGCTTGTATGCTCGGCTGTCCTCAGCGCAAAGATTCACAAGCGGGTATTGACCACTCACCGGAACGCTCGCTCCCATGCCGGTCATACCCGCCAGTCGTTCCATGTTCAGATCGTTTCTTGGATTGCCTGCCCTTGGCTCGTGCTCGCTTGAGCTTGTCTACTCGCCTTTCCTCGGTGCAGAGTTCATACGCAGGCATGGACCACTCACCGGAACGCTCACGTATGTGACGATTATAGCCGCTCAGGGTTCCGTGCTCGGCTGGCTTCCAGGGCTGCACACCCTTGTCTCGTGCTCGTTCTCGTTCCGCGTCGGCGTGTGCCCGCCTGAACTCGTTGCACGGTAGATCATTGCGCTTTCGATGTTGATTGTAACCAACCTTCGGTGCCGTGTTTTACCATCTTCGGTGTGTTACTGGGCCGGACCTCATGCCCGTCAGCACGTAGCCGGATAGCGATGAGTGTTCCATTGACGTCAAATTTCTCACCGACCGTTTCAAGAGATAGACCAGATGAGTACAGCTCCCACATCTCGACTATCTCCGGGGCCGAGTCGGCAACCAGAGTTGAGCGCAGATTCCGGATCGGATTACACGAACGTGTGTAGTCAGCCGCTTCCCTGAGCATCTCGAACGGGAGATCGAGAGCAGTAGCTAGCACCTTACTGTAAGTGTTGTCTCCCTGGACATGATGTTGCTTCGCTCAATATTTCGATAATAGAGTCCCGGCCGGGCAGGTCACGGTCCCGGCACCTGCATCGGCGCTGAAGTCATCCAGGGTGAAGCCGCCCTCGACTGCCGCTTGAGCGGCCTGGGCTTGATGACCGCCGTGTGCCCGGCCTGTTTCATCGCCGCGCGCAGGTCCCCGGTGCCGTAGGCGGAGTCGCCGTAAACCTCGGCAGGCTCGTCCTCGGCTGCGAGCAGCGTCGCGGCGACCGCGGCGTCGCGGTTTTCTTCCCCCGCACCGTCGAAGGCACCTCCTGCATCGAGGAGCTTAGGGATCAGCTAGCTCGAAAAGATTTTGTCCATGACCTCGGCGCCGGTGGTGATCACTGGGCGCAGTTCGCGGCGGTACACGACCTCCGTGGTGCGGGAGCTGGAGTGCCCGGCCAGGCGGCGATCTCCTCCACGGGGACGCCGGAGTTGGACATGAGGCTGACGAACGAGGTCCTCAGCTCCCGGGGAGCCCATTGCCCGCCAAGTCCGGCCGCTTTCGTGATCTTCCTGAACGCCCGGCGCACATTCGCCGCGTCGAGCGGCGATCCGATCGACGTACAGAACACGAGCCCGCGATCTTGCCACACGTCACCCGCCAGCAGCCGTTGTTCGGCCTGCCGGACCTGATGCTCCCGCAGCGAGCTGACCACACGCTCTGAGAGCTGCAACGTACGCCGGGACAGCTGGGTTTTGGTGTCGCCATGGGCGCGCACGGAGCGCCAGACCGCGACGTGAGGCGGGACCGGCGAGTCTGCCGCGGCATTTCCGTCAAGGTCGACGTGATCCCAGGTGAGTGCCCTGGCTTCCTCTGTCCGGACCCCGGTCGGCAGGCACAGTACGACATAGGCGCCCAGCGGCGATGTGTCGGCGGTAGCTAGCAGCGAAGCGGCCTGCTCGAGGGTGAGCGATCGGGACGGCCGACCTGTCTGTCCGGTTGGCGGCTTCACCAGCGCCGCGACGTTGCGCCGGACGTAATCGTTGGCCTCCGCATGCCGGATCGCGCGCAGCAGCGAGTTGTGCGCCATGCCCACCGTCCGGCTGGAGCGCGTCCCCGCCACTTCCGCCAGCACCCGGCGGACATCCTGCGCGGTCAGCTCCCGCAACGCCACCTTGCCGATGCGATCAACGACGGGCTGCAGGACCTGCCGGTATAGCGTGACCGTCTTCTCCGAACGGCCGTCCAGACCCTCGCGCAGCCAGTCCTCTACGGCCTGGGCCGCGGTGTACCGGCCGGTCGGCGCCCGAACGCCGGCATCAGGTCGCTGTGCAGCTTCCCCAGCTTTTCCTTCACGTCCTGCTTGGTCTGACCGGACACCTTGCGGCGGATCCGCTTGCGTTCGGGGCCGTAGCCAAGCGACACCGCGCCGCGCCACCGTCCGGGGCACCCCTTGTGAAGCCGCGCATCGCGGCAGTCGCCGGAGTGGTCAAAGTAGATGGCATCATCGCCAAAACCGCGTCTACCCATGCCCTCAGGATAATATCTTGGCTCCCGGAGTGGCTCCCGGCGACACGGCCTGGAGCCAAATTATGCCTCTGACCTGTGGAGCTAAGGGGGCTCGAACCCCTGACCCCTTGCTTGCAAAGCAAGTGCTCTTCCAGCTGAGCTATAGCCCCGAGATGTCTCCCGCCAAGGGTACCCGCTGCGAACTCGCACTGCGATGAGGGCAGGCACCACGGCCCGTTCGGGATAAGGCATCTATTTGAGCAGGCGGGACAGGCGACGGTCGGCGAGGGGCTTGCCGCCGGTCTGGCAGGTCGGGCAGTACTGGAGCGCGGAATCGGCGAACGAGACCTCCCTGATGGTGTCGCCGCAGACCGTGCAGGCCTCGCCTGCCTTGCCGTGCACCCGCAGCCCGCTCTTCTTCTCGCCCTTAAGGTCGGCGGCGGCTAGGCCCGCCGAACGTTCTACGGCTTCGGCCAGCGTTGTCTTGATCGCGTCGTAAAGGATGGCCACCTCCTGTGGTGTCATGCTGGCCGCGATCTTGAACGGTGACATCTTGGCCGCGTGCAACACCTCGTCGGAGTAAGCGTTGCCGATGCCGGCGATGATCCGCTGATCGCGGAGCACGCCCTTGACCTGTGTCCGGCGCCCGGCCAGCAGGCCCGCCAGCGTGTCCGCGGTGAAGCCCGCGGCCATCGGATCCGGCCCCAGCGAGGCGACTCCGGGCACTTCGGCCGGATCGCGGACCAGGTAAACCGCGAGGCGCTTGCGCGTGCCTGCCTCGGTGAGGTCGAACCCGGAACCGTCGTCGAGCGTCAACCGGAAGGCCAGCGGGCTCTTGCCGGGCTTCGGCGGTGCGGTCGGCTGTTCGTCCCGCCAGCGCAGCCACCCCGCCCGGGCCAGGTGCATGATCAGGTGCAAATCCTGGTCGGATGAGAGGTCGAGGAACTTGCCGTGCCTACCGACATCGGTGATCACCTGGCCGCTCAGGCTGGCCAGCGGCGGGTCGAATGTCTTCAGCACCGAGAACGAGGCCGCGTCAGCCCGCGTGACGGCATGACCGACCGCGTGACCGCGCAGGAACGCGGCCAGCGACTCCACTTCCGGCAGCTCGGGCATGCTTCAAGTCTGCCATGGGCTACGCGAGGTTTCCTCACTCGCCGGGCTGAGGTCCGAGGGGCGCGATCCCGGCCTGTGAGAGCAGATCAGGCAGTTCACCGATGTCCGCGAGCAGGTGCGTCGCCCCGGCCCGGCCGAGTCTGTTCACGCCGTCGACGTCGCTGAGCACGCCGACGACAAGCCCGGCCCCGGCCCGCCTGGCGGCCAGGACGCCACTTTCGCTGGCGGTAACCACGGCTACGTCCCGCACATCACCGGCGCCGAGCCGAAGCAGCGCGGTGAGAATGAGGTCCGGCCAGGGAAAAGCCCTGGTCACGTCGTCCGCGCACAGGATCAGGTCGGTACGCTGCCACCAGTCGAGGCGTTCCATGATGACGCTGAGCGCGGGTCGGGACAGCGAAGAGAGCAGACATACCTTGAGGCCGGCCGCGGTGAGCTTGGCCAGGGCCTCGTTCGCCCCGGGCAGCGGTAGCGCGCCGAACCGGTCCACGGCCGCCTGGAATGACCGCTCGAAGGCAAGGTTCGCGGCCTGGGCCCGGATCTCATCCTCCGGGAACAGGCTTCGCATGACGTCGGCGGGCGCCCAGCCTCGGGTCCGGTCGAACTGAACCATCGACCTGGTGTAAGCCGCGGTACCAGTGACCACGCCCTGGGTGGCGATCGCTTCCGCGAACGCCCGCTCCAGAACGTTGCCGTCGACCGCGGCCGCCCCGAGCACGTCACAGCAGACGAGCGATACGGCCAAGGTGTCGCTCACCGGCTCGCCTCCTCGTGCCGGATCGGCTTTCCCCGATTTTCCGGACTCTGGCTTTCAGAGCCCGGCCCCCGGCCGCGGATCAGTCCTCGTCGGCCGCTGTAGCCTCGGTCCACAGGTCGAGTTCGGCGCGGTCAGACTGGACCTTACGCCACACGGCGAATGCGCCAAGCCCGAGCGCGGCGAGCACCATTAGCTTCTTCACAGCGAGGAATCCTCCAACTCGACAAGATCGGAACGGGCCAGTGGAAGGAGATTCCGCCGACCGCAGGTGTAGGGCAGCTTAGCAAAGCCGCCCGGGCCGGCCAGCGTTCCCAGACAGCCCGGCCATGCCTGGCGATGATCTAAATGATGAGTCACTGCTGGTTGGGAAGTGATTTGTGGGGTTACGTGGACTTGAACCACGGGCCTCGTCCTTATCAGGGACGCGCTCTAACCGACTGAGCTATAACCCCATGCTGACCTGCGGAAACATAAGCGACATTATCCTACCGTACCGGCGCGGCGGGTTGTGCCGTGGCTCTGGACCTCGTGCGCCGCCGTGTTACTCGTCGGTCTCGCGGAGCGTCACTTCCACCCCGCCGACCAGGCGTGAAGTCAGATTGTAGACAACCGCGCCAATGGTCGACATCGCGGTGATGAGCACGATGTTGAGCGAGCCCAGAAGGGCCGTATAGCCGAGCACCCGGGACGCCGAGAACCATTTCGACGAGTTCACGCCGGCCGTGCCCTGGCTTGACGTGAGGCTCGTCACGACCCGCTGGAGTGAGTCGAACACGCCGAGCCCGTCCAGTGCGCCGTAGAGCAGGCTCACGGCCACGAACAAGACGACGAAAGCGACCAGGGACACCACGAAGCTGAACTTCATCACCGACCAGGGCTCGACCCGGGCCACGGTCAGGTGCGCCTGCCGCGCGGTGCGCTTTGACGATGCTTTCTTAGGCCCGCTCCGCGGCGAGGTTTTCGGGTCCTGGCCGGCCTCGGTTTTTCCCGCGCCCGGGCCGGTCATACCTGGTGTCGGGGACGCGATCACGCTCTTCGCGTTCGTGCCCCCCATCAGGAAGCTCCGGCCCGGAGATGGCGGTGAGTCCGGCGGCGGATCAGGCATCTCCCAGGCGAACGCAGCCGGTGAAACCGTCGGCGTTTGGTTGCCGGGCGGCGAGGAGCCCACGGACGCCGTGCCCGAGGGCGTGGGGCCGAACGGCGACGAGCTCGGGGGCAGGGTGGGCGACGGATCTTCGGCGGCCGGCTTGGCCGAGGATGCCGCGGCGTCATCCGACGCCGGAATATCGGTGGCAGGCGAGACCGTCGCCGACGACCGGGTACCGCGCGCCGGTCGGATCTGGTCGGCGGGCAGGGCGGGAATATCCGCGCGAGTGACGTCTGTTTCCGCGCCGCGGGCTCCACCCTGACCGGAGGTTTCCGCCGGGCCAACTTTAGACGGAGTGCCCGTCACATGGTCGGCGGCGGTGTCGCTAGCCGGCGCGTCGCTGGCCGCGACGGCTCCGTTGGCCTTATGGTCGGCTACGTCGCCGTTGGCTGGTGGCGTCGTGACGGGGGCAGCTGCAGCGGCTGGCGTACGCGGTGCCCGCTTCGGCGGGGCCGCTATCACGTCCGATGCCGGGGTTTCCTCGTCGTTGTCCACGTCGTCGCCTGCCCATGAGGTCACGATGGTAGGCGAGGCTCCGCCTGAGCCCTCGGGGCTGTTAGTGCGCCTGTCCAAGCCGTCCTCCCTCTGATCAGACCTTCATGAGGTTATCTCCGGACGAGACGCCCATATGACCACCCGTGCGAAGATGACGGCTTTTCGCCGGACTCCGCCTACTCTATGGGACGCTTCTGCCCCCGAAATCGTTGCGTTGACCTGCTAAGCCGGATGTCCCGGCCATCACCCCGTCGCCCGTATTATTCTGCATCTCCACCGGCTTCGTCCGCGATGTCACCGACCTCGACCCCAGAACCCCGATCCGCCCGGTCTTCGGCATCCTGGGAAATGCCCTGCTCATCATCGTCGCCGGCCAGTTCTTCCGTATCGTCTTCGACCAGCGACTCCGCGTTGCGGGCCAAGGCTACGACGCTATCTCCGGTGGCCAGGTTCATCAGCCGGACCCCCATGGTCTGCCGGCCCGACTGCTTGACTTCCCCGGCCCTGGTCCTGATCAACCCGCCCGCCGAGGTTATGGCGAAGATCTCATCGTCGGCGTGCACCATCAGCGCGCCCACCAGCTCGCCGCGGGCTTCCACGATCTTCGCGGTGACGACGCCGCGGCCGCCGCGGCCCTGCACCGGGTACGCGTCGGCCGGCGTGCGCTTGGCGTACCCGCCGCCGGTG
>Ga0302324_100031206_pt1 | contig 10057 bp, 9 predicted proteins | sample Palsa_T0_1_FD_201949 | JGI IMG/M metagenome (GOLD analysis project Ga0302324, IMG submission 201949) | Peat permafrost microbial communities from Stordalen Mire near Abisko, Sweden - Palsa_T0_1 | ecosystem: Environmental > Terrestrial > Soil > Palsa > Peat permafrost | place: Sweden: Abisko... | reverse complement strand
GCTGAAGGTCCTTTAGCTTTGCTTTGAGAGCGTGCTCTATCTCTTTCTTCAGCACACGGTCGCTCGATAACACACGCGCGATAGCCTGATAATCGCTCACCTTGCCGAGCGCTCCCTGTAATTCACGCAGCGCCTTCAAATAACGATCCAGACTGGGACCATACAGCGGACGGAACAGCTCCAGCGTATAACGAAACCGCTTGGTTTTCAGGCGGAATCGGTGCAACTCATCCGGCGGCCGTTTGCCCTCGATAGCCTTGCGCCCTGCCTCGAAATACTTGCGGGCCATCTTAGGCAACACCACGCGGGCGTTCTCGGCCGCGCTCTGTGAGGGTTTCAATTTCATACGCCGCGCAATGACAATCCGTTCCGCCACTTGGCTGAGAAATCGTGCGCGCTCCAGCGTCGCACCATCTCGGCGAACTGCCGCTGATAGGTACTGCGCTCTTTTGTTAGGCGCGGCCGGTGCGCGCTATGTTGCAATTCGGCCAGGAATTCCAGCGTAATGTCACAATCGCGAATGGACGACGTAAGCCGCATCATCGGCTTGAGCATCCTGTGGATTTTCTTGATTTCCCACTCCGGAAAGAACTCGGAGAACAGTTCCAGCCCCTGCGAAAAACGCCGGATGCTCACTCGCAGATCGTGGATTTCGTCCGGCCCGGGTTTCTTGGCAGCGCTATGCACCTGAAACGCCAGTGTCGTCAACAGCCGGTTCATCTGTTCGACGGCATAATCGTGCATGTTGCCCCGGCCCGTCACGGCTTAGCCCGCGTCAACTGGATTTGGGTCTGGTAGGTCTCGCGAAACGAATCGGCCACCCGCTCCACCGCCCAAATTTCCAGATCCGGGTCGGGAACCGAATCCAGCGCCAGTGTTACAGTTCCATTGCGAAAGTGAACCTGCAGATCGGACACGCGCTGCTCGTGGCTGCGATCCAGACTGTCGGCAATGCGCAGCAGCGGCACCAGCAACGTGATGGCGCGGCGCGATTCGGGATCAATGGTCTGGAAGGGGGAATGCCTGGGGGTGGGCATAGCCTTCCTATGATATCGACATAGCAGGGCGATCATCTGGCGTTCGGCATCGGTGAAGCCGGGCAGATCCGAGTTCGCTACTAAATAGTACGAGTGCTTGTGATGGCTGGTATCGCTGACAAAGTGCCCGATATCGTGCAAATAGGCTGCCGCTTCCAACAGCTTGCCCAGACCCGGCGGTAGCCGGTGCAGCGGCTGTAGCGCCTGAAACAGGCGATGTGCCAACTCCGCGACTTTGCGCGCATGCGGTAGTTGGACGCCATAACGCCGCGCCATCTGCTCCACCGCGCGGCGCTGGTCGCGATTCAGCATGCTCAACTCCCGGCCGACGCCGCGAGCGGCCAAATCCGCGATGATGCCGTCCCGCACGCCCGCCGCCGAATAGTGCATGGCAGGTTGCCGGAAAAGCTCCAACAATCGCAAAAATACGGCTGTCCCGGCCACGATCAGTTCGGCGCGATTTGGTCCGATGCCCTGAATCTTGCGCCGTTCGCTGACATCCAGCGCGATCAGGTCACTATAGAATTTTCGGATTTGCGCCGTGGAAGCCTTCAGGCGGTCTGCATCCTCGCGCCGCGCACGGGTCACCCGGTTGACGGCGCAAACAATCGCCGCTGCCGTAGCCGAAGTGGAAATAGCGCGGTCGAAGGGGCCCGTTCCGATCTTGCGCAGAGGCCCCACCAGTTTTTCGTCGATATACTCGCTCATGCGGCGCAGATCGAGGGGGCCGGGCGGATCGGTCTGCAGGAAGACCTCCGTCAAACGGACAGCTCCCAAGGGTTTGGAGAACGCGTCGGCCAGGATGCCGTGCTCCGAAAGAATCACTTCGGCGCTGCCGCCGCCGACGTCCACCATCAGGACCCGCTTGCCGGCCTGTGGCCAGCGCGCCAGCACGCCCAGATGAATCAGCCGCGCTTCTTCCTGTCCCGAGATGATCTCCACCGGCGAGCCCAGAGCCTTGGCCGCGCGCTCTAGAAACTCCTGCTGGTTGCTCGCGTCGCGCACCGCGCTGGTAGCCACCGCGCGCACTCCGATGACATCCAGCTTCTGATAAATCTGCGCCATTCGCTCCAGATTGGCGCACACAAAAGCCATGGCGTCGGCCGTAATGCGCCCGTCGTGAAACACGCCCGCGCCCAGGCGCGTTACTTGCCGTTCGGCGGCCAGGATCTCTGTAACCATACCGGCGCCCGTTTCGGCGGCCTGCATACGGATGGAGTTGCTGCCGATATCGACAGCGGCGTAACGCGGCATACCCTCATAGTATCGTGGCCCTTTTCGCACTCCGCGAAAATTCATCAAAACGTTATAATGATCTCTTCGCCTCCCCCTTATGCCGTTGCTCCACCCGAATCGTTATCGCGGCAAGCTTATCGTGGTGGAAGGCATTGACGGTTCCGGCAAGTCGACGCAGCTTTCTCTGCTCAGCCAATGGCTGCGGTCCCAATGCATCGCGGTGGCGTTCAGTGAGTGGAACTCCTCGCCGCTGGTGAGAGAAACCACCAAGCGCGGTAAGAAGAAAAACATGTTCACGCCGGTGACGTTCAGCCTCCTTCACGCCACCGATTTTGCCGATCGCCTGGAGCGCTACATCGTGCCTCTGGTGAAATCGGGCGCCGTGGTTTGCGCCGATCGTTACGCCTACACGGCCTTCGCGCGCGACGTGGTTCGCGGCGTGAGCCGGCGCTGGGTCCGCAACCTGTACCGCTTCGCGCTTCGTCCGAATCTGGCGTTCTATTTTCGCGTGCCGCTCGAAGTGGCCATCGGCCGCATTCTGGGCGGACGTAACGCCATCAAATTCTATGAAGCGGGGCTGGATCTTGGCCTGAGCCGCAACGTGGAAGAGAGCTTTCGCATTTTTCAGGGCCGCATTATGGATGAGTACGATGCGATGATCCAGGAAGTGGGCTTTCATGTGATCGACGCCACGGGATCCATCGAAGAACAGCAACAGTTGATGCGCGACATTGTAATGCGCGAGCTGGGCGAAAGCCTGCGCAACGGCGTGATGCGCGCTTCGCCAGGAGAGGTGGATGCTCCTCAAACAGCCGCTCGCGTTTTATAGCGAATCGCTGGACGGCGTGGATCGCGACGAGCTGCAAGGCAAGCTGATCGTGATCGAAGGGCCGGATTCGGTGGGCCGCTCGACGCAAGTGGCGCGCCTCAGAACATGGCTCGAACATCAGGGACATGCGGTGTTGGACACGGGGATGGCGCGCGGCGCTCTGGCTGGGAAGGGCATCCAGCAAGCCAAGGAAGGCAACACGCTGGGTCCCATCACGATGACCTTGTTCTACGCCACCGATTTTGCCGATCGCCTGGAGAACGAGATTATCCCCGCGTTGCGCGCGGGCTTCGTAGTGCTTACCGACCGCTATATTTTTTCGCTGATGGCGCGCGCCATTGCCCGGGGCGAAGATCGTTCGTGGATCGAACGAGTGGCCGGCTTTGCGCTTGTGCCGCATGCCATTTACTATTTGCGGGCCGAGGTCCGCGATCTGCTGCCGCGCGTGGTGCTGGGCCGGGGCGCGTTTGACCATTGGGAAAGCGGCATGGACATGCGCTTTGGCGCCGATATGCATGACAGCTTCGTGAAATACCAAACGCGTGTGATCCACGCGCTAGACCGCATGGCGAAGCGCTACAACTTCGTGATCATCGACGCCACCAAGACGCCCGACCAGATTTTCCGGGAGTTGCAGCGCTCCATCGGGAAATTATTCTGAGCCGTGCGCGTTAGCAAGCGGTTTTTCTTCAGTGTGGCCCCGCCAAACTGTAAATCAAAATCGCCAGCACAATCGACGTCAGCGCCACATAAGTTCCGTCGTGTTCCAGCGCGAAGCCCGCCAGCGAGAACGCCACCCGAGCTACTGGCGTCAGAATCAGCAGCAGTAACCCAAACTGGATGATGTCCTGACAATTGGATGGTCCTACCGAATGGATCACGCTCGAAATGCTGCGATAGGTCTCCGGCGTTCCATGAAAGACGTGATACTCGGGCTGCTCGTGGCCATGCTTTAACAAAAAGCAGCTGCCGCCGAGCAACACCACCGCAGCCGAGATCAGTACGCCGGTCCTGAGCAGCACGCTGATGATCGCTTCCAGGCGTTGATCCGTCACTAGAGCTTCCCCTTCACGCCGGTGAAAATCATCTCGACGGCCATTACTCCAACAACCCCGGCGAAAATCAATCGCAGAACGCGCACTCTGGCGCCGATGAGCTGCCGCGCGCCTATGATGGACCCGGCCAGAACGCCCAGCATCACCGGCATCGCGAGCCCCGGCTCAATGTAGCCGCGGGTCAAGTAGATTCCTGCGCTCGCCGCCGCAGTCACGCCGATCATGAAATTGCTGGTGGTGGTGGACACCTTGAACGGGACGCGCATGGCTTGATCCATGGCGATCACTTTCAGCGCGCCGGAGCCGATGCCCAGCAAGCCAGACAACGTGCCGGCGCCGAACATCAAGCTGAATCCAGCCTTTACGCGCCCCACCTTGTATTTGCAAGGACCCTCGGGCGATGGGTAAGAGCCATCGAGTTTGAAACGCTGCGCTAGCCGATCTGGTTGCTGTGTCTTTTCGCCATGCGGGCGTCCCCGGCTGGATTGCCACGCCGCGTGCAGCAGGACAAGCCCGAAGATCACCGAAAGAATAGAAGTTGGCGTTCGCGTGGCGAGAAAAGCTCCGAACAGCGCGCCGAGCGTGGTGGCGATCTCCAAAAACATTCCGATACGGATGTTGGAGTAGCCCTCACGGACGAAAGCCGCAGCGGCGCCGGAGGACGTGGCAATCACCGACACCAGGCTCGCGCCGATGGCGTACCGAATATCCACTCCCAGCAGCAGCGTGAGAGCGGGAGTTACCACTACTCCACCACCTAAACCCGTCAGCGCGCCTAGGCACCCCGCCACCGCTGAGATCCCAAAGACCAGCGGCGTAAATTCCAGATTGGTCATCTACCCCAGATTAGTCCAGCGACCGCAGGATACGCCGGGCTAGTGGGGCAAAAGAGCGGCCGACGACGTATTCCCGCGATGGAAAATCTTTCTCTTAAAGTCGGGCCAAAATTCGTCGAAAGTATTATTGCCCATGCGGCCCAGGAATCCCAAGCCAGTACGTACGGCCGCATTTCCAGCCGAGTCGTCGCCCGGGGCGCGCCACGCGTTCGAGAGGAAGTTGCTCCCGGGGATAGCGATGAAGCGGGCGTAGGCAGGCATCACCTGGCCGTCGCGATTTTGCGCCATGAAGGTCATCTTGACGACGTGTCCCAGGCGATGGCCGAATGGCGATTCTGGATCGCGGTAGAAGCGCGGATCCTCGCCCCATATCGCGCCCAACCCAGCTTCCACCGTGTTACTCACCGCATTCCCGGCAACGCTCATGCCCACGCGCTCGCCATAGCCCTCCCAATGCGGCCCATATATCTTGGGCCGATCGAACAGCGTGTCCCATCCGGCGCCAAACAGCTCGCCTGCCACGCTTTCCGGCCCAATGGTGCCTTTAACCACCCAGTTGATGCGTTCCTGCGCGGTGATGGGCCCGCGCGCGTCGCTACTGCTGGACGACGTCGGGTTGAAGGGAGAAGACGAAGTCGGGTTAGAGGCTGAAGAAGACCCTTCTGCTTCCAAAACCGGCGCAGATGCTAGCGTCCCCGGCAGCAACTGCTGCGCAAAAGCGGCCGAAGCCAAGAACAAAACCGAACAACCTATTTTGTGAATCATCTCCGACCCCCGGACGCGAAAGATATAGCAGATTGCGTGCCAACTGAAAGCTACGCTGCGAGGTGAGGAAACTGCATATATGTTCATACAGATGCGGTCGAGGCCGGATTGCTTGTCTGCATCATTGCCCGGGTAGGAACTCCCTAGTCCATGACCTTTCGACCACCGGCCGTCGACAGGGCGACAGGCACAGCCAGCTGAAATCCGATATCGTTAGAGCGGGAATGCCAGATTGGCTTAGCATCCACGAACCCGTCCTGGTAAACACCATCGGTCACTGCGCGGGAGCGGTCCTGTTCGGAATCCTCCTGTACTTCTTCTTGTTGAACTGGCGGCAAGATCGGGAGGACCGGGCCAAACTTCCCGCGCTGGCGGCGGCCCTGGCGTTCCTGTGGAACATTGGATCGTTAGTCGCACTGGGAGTGGGACGGCAGGGCGGAATGATGGCCGATGTCATTGTGGCAGCCAGTTTCTCGGTACTGAGCCTGCTACCCGCGGTACTGCTCCACATCTCGCTGGGTACGCATCGACGGCCGTTATGGCTCAGCGGCTACGTCTTGAGCTTCGCTGCAATTGCCCTGCACGTCGCTGACTTGATTACCCGCTCCTCCCGGTTGCATTTCGCGGCGCTGCTGCTGGTGACGGTCGGGTTTGCAGTGCTCACCGCGATTTCGGTGTTTCTTGAGATCCGCAACAAAAATGGCGCGGCCACGTCCAGGCTGGCTGGAGCCATGGTGCTGTTCCTGTTTGCCATTTCGTTCGCGCATTTCAGCTCCGAGCAGGCGCATCAGGCGTGGTCCAAGGAAATCGCGCTGCACCATGCGGGCATACCTCTGGCGCTATTCGTACTTTTGCAGAACTACCGATTTCTTTTGTTGGACGCTTTTCTCCGCTTCGTGGTCAACGCCACGCTGGCGGCGGCCGCGGTGCTGGTCTCCATTCGAATTGTCGAATCCACGCATTTTAGCCCGCGCCTGGCTGAGCCGTTCAACGCCGGGCTGCTGTTTGTGGGCGCGTGTCTGCTTCTGGCTTTGTTCGTGTATGTCCGCAATCGCGTTCAAACCTGGCTGACTCAGGCGATTTTCCTCCGTTCGAACGTGGACGACGCGCTCGGGGAGCTTCTCAAGCTGATGAGGGAAGCACAGAATGAACGGGACTATCTTCTGCGCGCCGCGGAAACGGTTGCGGCTTTCCTCCGAACCAGCCGTTACGAATTAACTTCGGACCCGCCGCTGGAAGAAGCAGCACACGCCCCCTGGATGCAGGCAGTGGTTCCGCTGCGCTTTTCGCGCGGGGATGCCATGTACCTTCTGCTGGGCCCGCGCGACGGCGCAAGGCGCTACTTGAGCGAGGATTTCGCGGTGCTGCTGCGATTGGGCGCCGCCGTAGTGGAGCACGTGGAACAACTGCGCGGCATTCAAATGCAGGGCCTAGTGTCGCAGGCGGAGCTCAAGGCGCTGCAGGCGCAGATTAATCCGCATTTCCTGTTCAATTCGCTCAACACGCTGTACGGGACCATCGATCGCGGCAATACGGATGCTCGCCGCCTGGTGCTGAATCTCGCCGACGTATTCCGCTACCTGCTACGGTCGGATCGGACGCTGATCGAAATCGAGGAAGAGCTGAGCATTGTCCGCGCGTACCTGGAGATCGAGCAACTGCGCCTGGGCGCTAAACTGCGGACTGAGATCAACGTGGATGAAACGGCTCGCCGCGCGACAATTCCCTTGCTCTCGGTGCAGCCGCTGGTGGAAAATGCCGTCAAACACGGAGTTGCGCCTAGGATGGGCACAGGGTTCGTGCGTCTCGATATTACCTCCCGGCTGAACACGCTGACGGTGACCGTTTCCAATTCCGGCGAATGCGACTCTATTGCTCTGAAGAGGGCCAACGCTGACGGTGGGATCGGTCTGGCCAATGTCCGCCGCCGGTTAGAGTTGTGCTACGGCGAGGAGTCCAGCTTCGTGGCGGAGGTGGAGGACGGGGTCACTACGGTTGGCTTCCTGCTACCGCTCAGAGTTGGGGTGACGGTCTGAGCCCACCTCACAGCATGCCCCTCCGAACGTTAATCGTCGACGACGAACCAATCGCCCGCAAGGTTCTGCGCGAGGAGCTGGAGCTAATTGAGGACATAGAGGTAATTGGAGAGGCTGCCGACGGTGTGGCGGCGCTGGCGAAAATCGGCGCCGAGCAACCCGATCTGGTTCTGTTGGATCTCCAGATGCCCGCCATGGGCGGCTTGGAAGTTGTGCGCCAACTAAAACACGGCACGCACCTGCCTGTTATTGTCATCGTCACGGCGTACGATCAGCACGCATTGCAGGCGTTCGACGCTGGCGCCATCGACTATTTGCTGAAGCCGGTGGGACAGGAGCGTTTGACGCAAGCGGTGGAGCGGGCCAGGCGCGTATCGCGCAGCCAGGCCATGGATCGGATCGCACAGTTGCAGGAGATCGCAGATCCGCCCGCAGGCCCGCGTGCCCGCCGAATCGTAGGCAAGGTGGGCGAGGAATATTTCCTGCTGAGCGCCCACGAGATTTACGCGTTCCAAGCCGAAGGCGATTTGGTCTGGATTGTCACCGCCAAACGAAAATATTTGGCCACGCAGACGCTGAAGGAGCTGGAATCACGCCTCAAGAACGGCAGCTTCCGGCGTATCCATCGCAGCGCGCTGGTGAACGTGGATCACGTGCGCAAAATGAGCTCGCTCAGCAGCCAAAGATGGCTGATTACGATGAACAACGAACAGGAGTTCGTGGCCAGCAAGCGCCAGGCGCGCACGGTTCGCGAGCTTCTAACGTGGTGACATCGCCCCCAGTAACCAACGTCCGTTCATCGTAAAATATAGTTCTCTCACGGTGAAACGCAACCCGCTGATCGGATTCTCATAGCTAAGGGGGCGCGGAGACCCCACAATCGAGAGATGATGAGAAGTCTCGCGACTTTGCTAGTCGTTGCTGTTCTTTGCTTTACCTGGACTGCCATGTCCTATGCGCAATCCAGTAGCGGCAATGCCGGAACGCTCCGTGGCTCGGTGCTCGATCCTTCGGGCGCTGCCGTGCCAGCCGCCACCGTGGAGATTCAAAACCCGGTGTCGCACTACATGCAAACGGCGCAGACCGACGATATGGGGAACTTTGAACTAAAAAACGTTCCGTTTAACAACTACCACCTGAGTGCGACGGCCGCCGGGTTCCAATCGGCAACCCAGGATGTGGATGTGCGCTCACCCATCCCGCAGGCCGTGAAAATCAGCCTGACCATCGGTGCCGCTGTATCTAGCGTAACGGTACAAGAAGCCGGTGATCTGATAGAAACCGATTCCACCGCCCACACGGATATCGATCGCTCGATGTTTGATAAGCTCCCACTCGAAAGCCAGTCTTCGTCGCTCAGTTCCCTGGTGACGCTCGCGTCGCCTGGCATTTCCGGTGACTCGAACGGTCAAATGCACGGCCTTGGAGATCACGCATCGAATTCGTTCTCTCTGGACGGCCAACCCATTTCGGACCAGCAGAGCAAGGTCTTCTCCAATCAAATTCCGGTGGACGCGGTGCAATCGATGGAGGTAATCGAAGGCGCGCCTCCGGCCGAGTATGGCGACAAGACCAGTGTGGTGGTGGATGTAACCACGCGCTCGGGCCTGGGTGTCATGCAGCCGCGCGGCGATATCACGGCTTCCTATGGCACTTTCGGCTCGTCCAACGGGAGCTTTGACCTGGCCTATGGAAAACAAAACTGGGGCAATTTCATCGCGGTAAACGGGTTGGACACCGGTAGATTTCTGGATGGCCCCGAGTTCCAGGTCTATCACGATCATGGCAACGAAGAGAATGTTTTCGATCGCGTCGACTTTAAGCCTTCCCAGGCGGACAGCATCAATGTCAACCTCACCTTTACGCGTTCCTGGTTCCAGACTCCCAATTCATTTGACGCCCAAACCGCGGATGCATGGTCTGGGCTGGTGGTAAACAACGGAGGGCTCGGTCCTAATGGCGTGCCGGTTGGTCCCACCGATCAGCGCTCGCAAATCAAATCCTTCAACATCGCGCCAACCTGGACGCGGTTGCTCAATCCGAATACCGTCCTTACTTTCGGCGGCTTCGCGCGGCAGGATCAATACCACTATTATCCGAGCGACGATCCTTTTTCCGACCTCCAGCCCGATCTTCAGCTCCAGACCATCGGCCAGAATCGCACGCTGACCAATCTCGGGCTTCGCACGAATATTTCGTATATCAAGGGCATCCACAATATCAAGGCGGGAATCACATATCAGGACACCGTCCTCACCGAAAA
>Ga0302324_100031205_pt1 | contig 10058 bp, 10 predicted proteins | sample Palsa_T0_1_FD_201949 | JGI IMG/M metagenome (GOLD analysis project Ga0302324, IMG submission 201949) | Peat permafrost microbial communities from Stordalen Mire near Abisko, Sweden - Palsa_T0_1 | ecosystem: Environmental > Terrestrial > Soil > Palsa > Peat permafrost | place: Sweden: Abisko... | reverse complement strand
TCCGCGGCGTGGCTCGCCGGGATCGACACGCGCGCGGTCACGCTCGGCACGTACGTCGCCAACGGCCTGCTTGTCGGGCTCGCGGGGATCGTCCTCGCGGCGCGCCTCGGCGCGGCCGTCCCCAACGCCGGACTCGGGTACGAGCTCGATGTGATCGCCGCCGTGGTCGTCGGTGGCACCGCGCTCACTGGCGGCCGCGGTAACGTGCTCGGCACATTGGCAGGCGCCGTGTGCATCGGCACGCTCGACAACGCGCTCAACCTCGCCAATGTCGATCCCTATCTGCAGCGCGTCGTCGTCGGCGTCGTGATCCTGCTCGCGGTGCTCGGTGACCGGATTCGTCAGCGTGGCCGTCGATAGCGATCGCGCCGTCGTCGCCACGACGGTCATTGGACTCGATATCGGCGGCACGAAGACGGCCGTCGTCGAGGGTGATCCCGAGACGGGTGCGACTTTGCAGCGCACCGAGATTCTCACGGAGGCCCGGAGACCGTTTGCGGAGCGCTTTCGCGGGATCGCCGATGTCATCGATCGGACGCGGGCCGCGGCCGACCGCGCTGGTCGGACCGTGCGCGCGATCAGCGTCGCGGTCGGCGGGCCGCTTCGCATTGCCGATGGCGTCCTCCTCGATCCGCCGCACCTCCCGGGATGGCATGGCGTTGCGTTGCGTGCGACGCTCACGGAGCGCTACCCCGGGCTCCCCGTCCATGTGGAGCACGACGGCAACGCCGGGGCACTCGCGGAGTTCCACTTCGGTGTCGGACGCCACATGCCCGCGCTCCGCCACCTCGTGTTTCTGACCGCGGGCACGGGCCTCGGCGGCGGCATTATCGCCAACGGGACACTCCTTCGCGGGGCGAGCGACACGGCGGGCGAATTCGGATTCTTTCCGATGACCGGAGCGGCAATTGACGGCCCGCGAGAGGACGACATCTGGGACGCCCTCGCGTCGGGATCCGGTCTGTTGCGCCATGCGCGGTCGATGTTCCCCGATCGGTGGGGTGCGACCGCCACCATTCGTGATGTGGTGGACGCCGCGATGGCGGACGAGCCCCCCGCGCTCGCTGCTGTGGCGCGGACCGGTGAGTGGCTCGGCCGCGGCCTCACGTTCGTCATCACCGCGCTCAACCCTCAGGTGGTCGCGGTCGGCACGCTGGGTGTCGTGCTGGGCGAGCGGCTGCTCGCGCCGGCCCGCGCGGTCGTGGCGGCGACGACACTGCCGGCCGCGGCCCGCGCGTGTGCCATCGTGCCGGCCGCCCTCGGCAGCCGGATCGGCGATGTCGCCGCGATCATGGCGGCCGTCGTCGCCCGCCCGTGATGCTTCTGCGCGGACGAGCGACGGCGCCCGGCACCGTCCACGGTGTCACGAGGCGATGCGCGTGCCGCGTCGCCTCGCGTCGCTGGTCAGCTCAGTGGTCAGCTATGCGTGCGCACTGCCGCCGAGAGGACCTCGCGCAGCCGCCGGCCGACGATGACGTCCTCACCCGGCTGCATCATCCACGGGCCGACCACGATCGTATTGGCATCCGAGTGCAGCCCGGATGCGCCCGACGGCTGGCCGGTTCCCGGGTTGAGCTCGATGGACGGCGTCCCCGTGCGCAGCGCGATCGCGACATCGGCCGGCGTGATGCCGATCCGGTCCTGATCGTATCGGATCATCAGGTGCGGGACGTGGTTCGCGATTGGCGGGACAAAGATCTCCGTCGTCAAAGTCGGCAGGTCGTGTACCGCCGACGCGATCCGTTCCGCCCGGTGACGGGCTTCCGATTCGATCCCCTCATCCGTCTGGTCGAGCAGCCAGTCCAGCGCGGCCACCATCCCGATGATCTGTTCCTTGGCGACCTTCATGCCGCGTCCCACCGATCGGTCGTTCGGGTTGTCATTTGCGGTTGCCGCATCGATGAGGTCCTTCCGGCCGAGCAACAACCCCGCGTTCTGCGGCCCGCGCATCCCTTTCCCGCCAGAGAACGCGACGAGGTCAAACCCCATTTGGGTGTAGTTCCACAGATTGGCGATCGGCGGCACATCGGCCGCGGCGTCGATGAACGTCGGGACGCCGTGGCTGTGGGCCACGCGGATCCAGTCCTCGCGCGAGATCTGACCCGTTTCCGCGGCATTGAAGAAGAACGCCACACCCGTCCGCGGTGTGAAGGCCGCTTCGTACTCCGCCAGCGTCTCGACTTCGATCAGTTTGGTGCCGCACATCTCGAGCGCATGGTCGTGTGGGAAGCGGTGTCCGTGTTGCAGCAGGACCTCGTTCTTGAGCGTCGCGGTGCGGGCCGGCACGTCCTTGGATTCGTCGGGGTTTCCGACGGTGAGACATCCGGCGGTGCCGAGCGACAAGGCGGCCGCTGCGCCCGACGAGACGAGCGCCGCTTCGCAGTGCAGGCGTTTCGCGATGTAGGCGCCGGCCGCGCTCTGCAGCTCCCGGAGACGGACCGGATGAGTTGCCGCAAACGCGACGGCGGCCTGCACGCTGGGCGGCATGACCGACGCCGTCAGATAGGTGTACGTCCCGGCCGCGTTGATGATCTTCGGCACCCCCAGCTTCGCGTAGTAGTCCACCACGGCGGGCGATTCGCCAGACGGCTGGCCGGACAACGCCTCCAGCGCCGACGGACGCAGGCCGAGCAGCGCACCGCCCGCCACTGTCCCCCGAACAAACGCGCGGCGGCTCGTCATCGTGCCGCCCCGGTATGACTGCGGACCGCCACGGACGTGATCTCGATCTTGGCATCGCGCACGAGATGCGCGACCTGCACGGTCGTCCGCGTCGGCTTGGGATCCGGGAAGAAGGTCTTATACACGCCATTCATCTTATCGAAGTCTTGAATATCCGCGAGATAGACGGTGACCTGGACGACGTCGCTGGGCTGGAACCCGGCCGCGTCGAGCACTTTCTTGATGTTCTCGAGGGCGGTCCGGGTCTCCGATTCGATGTCGCCGCTAATTGTGCCTTCGGTACCGGCGACCCACAGCATGTCACCCACCTGGATGCCATTGCTGAAGGGCAAGTTGGTGGGCGAACCGGGAGGATTGAACACGTGGCGTTCCTGCGCGCGCAAACACGCCGGGCCGAGGGCGACGCACAACACGAACAGGAGCCGACTGTAGAGCCAGCAGCGGCGACGCATGGTCTTCTCCGATGTGGGACGGATGTCGCGGCCGCGGGGCAAGCCAGCGGGCGGCGGCGGTAATGGATTCCAAAGTGTCATATGCTCTGGCACGGGTCAATCCGGTCTCGGACAGTGGGACATCGGCCGCCTGGTGGCCGCGCGCGCATGCGGTTGGGTGCGCCTGGGATGCGCCATGAGCCACGACTCGCACGTGCGCTGGCGGCTCGTCGCCTGGCTCTTCGTGTTGAGCACGATCGCGTATCTCGACCGGGTCAACATCGCGGTCGCGGGCCAGGCGATCGCGCGCGAATACCATCTATCGAATGTACAACTGGGGTGGTTGTCCAGCGCGCTGCTGCTCGGTTACGCCGCCTTCCAGGCGCCGGGTGGCCGCGCCGCGGACCGGCTCGGCGCCCGCCAGACGTTGACCGTGGCGGTGATCTGGTGGGGGGTATTCAGTGTGGCGATGGTCGCCGTGCCGGTCGCCGGCTACGCGATCGCGGTGATGGTGATGCTCCGCTTCGCCCTCGGCTCGGGCGAGGCGGTCATGTATCCGTCCGCGAATCGCGTCGTGGCCACGTGGATCCCGATTCAGGAGCGCGGGCTCGCCAATGGGCTGATCTTCATGGGACCGGGTATCGGCGCCGGCATCACGCCGCCGCTCGTCACCGCCATCATGCTGCGCTACGGATGGCGGGCGTCCTTCATCGTGTGCGCCGCGATTGGCCTCTGCGCCGGCGCCGTGTGGCGTGTCGTCGCTCGCGACACGCCGGCCGGGCATCCGGGCGTGTCGGACGGAGAACGCACGTACATCGAAGCGGGAATCCCGGCCCGCGTCGCCGCGCCGCCACTTCCGTGGCGGGCGATCTGCGCCGACCGCAATGTCCGCCTCCTCACGGTCAGTTATTTCTGCTACGGATACCTGGCGTGGATCTTCCTCGCCTGGTTTTACATCTACCTGCATACGGTCCGTGGAATGGACCTGCGTACCACCGCGCGCTACGCCATGCTACCGGGTCTTGCAATGGCGATCGGGTCGGCGGTCGGCGGCGTGCTCAACGACTATTTCTCGCGTCATTTCGGCCGCCGCGTGGGTCGCTGCGGGATCGCCGCCCTCGGCATCGCACTCGCCGCGGTGTTCATCGCGCTCGGAACGCAAGTGGAGGCGGCACGACTCGCAAGCATCACGCTCGCCGCTGGCGCGGGCTCACTCTATCTCGCGCAAAGCTCCTTCTGGTCGGTGAGCGCGGACATCGCGGGCTCGTCGGCAGGCGCCGTGTCGGGCGTCATGAACATGGGGGCGCAGCTCGGCGGAGTCGTCACGGCATCGCTCACGCCGTGGATCGCCGATCGGTTCGGCTGGACGACGTCGTTTCTCGCGGCCGCCGCGCTGTGCGTGGTCGGGGCGACCGCATGGGGTTTCGTGCGGCCGACGGTTGAGATCAGCGATCAGCGATCCGCGATCGGCTAACAGCGATCTTCGGCCTGTCTCGGCCCGCACCCTTGCCGCTGCAGTAGTTTGATTTGTAATCGCTAATCGCTAATCGCCAATCGCTGATTCTACAGCTCAAACGCCCCGCGCGGCCCGGTGATGGTCGCCCGCAGCCACGGCTGCTGCGACTGCTCGATGGACATCTCGATCCCGATTGCCTGGGCTGTACGCCGCAGCTGATTGACGTCGGCGTATCCGACATCGAAACGCACGAGCTCGCACCCTGACGGTGCGTCGACGGATGGGTGCACTGACGTGGCGCCCCATTCGATGAAAAATGGCAGCAATCCGCCGGCGTTGTCGCCGAGTGCGACGGTGCGCCACTCGAGCACGGTGCCATCGGGGCGCGCACGTGATCCGGCGGCCGGCCCGACAAACGCGATCTGAGCGTCGCGCAGCCGCCGCGCGATGGCATCGATGTCGTCGGTCGCAGCGGCCCAGCCGATGAGGCGCGGGTCGGGCAAGCTCTGAATCACGTTGAACCACGTGATCGCCGATTGTGCCGGATCGGGCGCCACGAGCTCGAGATAGCGACGCGATCCGAGCGACAACAGCGCGTTGCGCGTCCCACGCCCCGGATGCACGCCCCCTGGTGCGGCGCGAATACCAGTCAGCGCCTCGATGGCCGCGATCCCGAAGTCGAGGTCACGGCAGCCCACGATGAGATGGTCGATGCCCGTGCCCGCGATCTCCCGCCCGCGCGAACCCGTCGCAATCACGAGGCGCGTCGCCGCGGGGCGCGGGACGCTGGCGACATGTCGATCATGAGGGCGATCACAAGCCCAACAATGGGCCACAGTGTCCACTGACCGTTGAACCAGTGCTGCACCGCCGTATACCAGAGGATCGTCGTGGGCAAAAAGATGAATCCCACCACCGGCCACAACAGCGACGGAAAGATTCCGCGGAACCAATTGGTCGTGAACCACAGCAGCGCCATCACCAGCCTCGGCGCCGCCAGCGCCAACACCACAAACAAGCACGGCATTGCGGTTCTCCCTTCTGTGTTGTCTGATGTCCCCGCATTCGCGACTCCACACGCGCGTCCCCGCACAGACGCCGACGTCGTGCGTCTCCCCTCCTCCTCTACCTTGTTCTATCCCGCGTGTGTCTTGCCTCGCGGCGTAGCCGCGCCATGTGCCCTTCTTCTCCTTCCTATAGTATGCGCGAGCATACGCCCGGAAGATCAGATCCGAAGGCCCGCTCAGGATCGATACCGTTTTTTCTTGCCGTGCCCGCCTGAAATCCGGCGAAATCGCGGCATCGGTGGTGGCACAAAACGCACATCTTCGCGGGCGTGTTAGGGGCGAAAAGCTCAAACTGTGTCACGATTGTCGCTGATTCATGCGGCATGTAACTCGGCGGCGCTTTTATGTAACCGCATGACGCTGACCCACTTGCGTGCTGCGCCGTTGCGGCGGCCGAGCGGCGTCTCTACGTTAACGCACTCTTCCTGGGAGCTCGTTGATGACGCCAGCGCAATCCTTCCTGGGAGCTTGGTGATGCTGCAGAAACTCGGTAAGGTCCTTGCCCTGTTTTCACCGGAGCAGCCTGAGCTTTCAGTCCGCGATATCGCCCGCCAATTTCGCTGGCCGAAGAGTACCGCGTATCGCATCCTGAGTCGTATCGAGGCGAGCGGCTTCCTCGATCGCGACGACAGTACCGGCTTCTATCGGCTTGGGATTCGCCTCGCGGCATACGGCGAGTTGGCGCGCCACTCGACATCACTGCAACGCGTCGTGAGTCCGGTCCTGCGCTGGCTGAGCGACACGACTGGCGAGACCGCGACCCTCATGATGTTCAACGGCGTCGAGGGTGTCACGGTGGACGTCGTGGAGAGCTTTCAGCCGCTCATGCTGCCCGGGTTGCTCGGCGGCATCATGCCGCTCCACGCGACGGCCGGTGGCAAAACGCTCCTCGCGTGGGCGCCGCCCACGCGGCAGGCGAGTCTCATTCATCGGCCGCTGCCGCGATACACGGCGACCACGATCACCGATGTGGCCGAGCTGATGCGAGAACTCGACAAGTCGCGGAAACGGGGCTATTCCACCGTCAATGGGGAACGCGTGGAAGATGTATGTGGAGTTGCGGCGCCGATCTTCGACCATCGCGGGGATGTGTCGGCTGCATTGACCGTTGGCTGTCCGCGGCGCCGCGCGACGGCCAAGCTGGATATGATGGCGACCGCCGTGATGGAGGGCGCCGCGCGCGTGTCGATGGCGCTGGGATACCACGGCCGATCATTTGTTGCGGCTGCGCGCCCGATACGCCTGGTTCGGCAAACGCCGCCCGCGGTCAAGCGGTCCCGCGTCACGCCCCAGCATCCCAACGGCCGCGGTGCGGCGACCCCGTCTCCGCAGAGCAACGGCCGCAGTGCGTCCAACGGACACCTCACGAGCCGACCGCGTACCCGTCGATCGCCGTAGCGCGTGATGGCGGGCCCGGACTGTTGTCTACTTTCTACTTTCTGTAGGTCTACTTTTTGGAGTTACGGTGCCCAGTGCGGCGCCGTGGTCCACTTCGTCACGTCGAACAGCTCCGGGTTCAACGTGACGCCGGTCTTGATGTCCGCGTAGTCCTCGATGCGCTGGCGTGTGGATCCAACGAAGAATTCGACGTTGGGCGCGATCCATCCACCGGCGATCGGACGCCACTGATTGAAGCGGATGTCGCGCAGCACGCTCGACCCCGGCTTGGTCGGCGTGAAGATTCGGACGAGCAGCAGCCGCTTCGTATCGATCCAGAACTGCGGCGTGGTGAGATCCCCGGCGTCGGCGCCCACCACGTAAACCGGCATTCCCTGCCACGTGTCGCGGTGCACCTTGGAGAGGTCGTACCCGGCGGTGCGGACCTCTGCCACAGTTTGGTCCACGGGGCCGAGGTACACATCGAAGGCGAGGGTCAGCAGGATATTGCCGCCGGGGCGCACCGCCGACACCGCCCCATGTTGCACGACGTAGGTCGAGTCATGTGTCGCCAGCACGCCGTTGCCATCGGCCCGCGGGGCGAAGTCGATGCGGATCGTGCCCGGGAGCGTGATGCTCTCGTACCACGTAGCGACCGACTTCTTGCCGGTGCTATCCCATGATGTCGTGGTCTGCACGAACGTCATGTTGTGGTACCACTTGGCGGCATAGCGGTCGTGCATCTGGCCGAGGATCTGCTCCCCGGTCGGATCGGCGCGCATCGCGGATGACGGGACACCGGACGTCGCCGCCGGTCGCGCATCGCGCGCACTCGACGTGTGCCCCGCCGGCGCCATGAGACGCGGCACGATTGCCACAGACATCAGGATGCCCCACGAGAGTGACGACACGCTCAGCACTCCTCCACGGTAGGGTTGTCGTTCCGAATCACTGCTTCGCTGTTCCCTTTGTTTTTCCGAACCACTAACCACGAACCACTACTTCGCCGCCGCGTACAGCACCGGCGTATCACTGTAGAGCGCCGGGAGTGCCGCCTTCAGTCGCTCGATCTTCGGCTTGTCGTTGATCACGATGTAGGGCGCGTCGGGGTTGTGCACGAGATAATCCTGGTGGTATCCCTCCGCGACGTAGAATCCGTTGAGGGCCCCCACCTTCGTCACAATCGGGCGGCTAAAGGTTTTTGCCGCGGTCAGCTGCCGGATGTACGTCTCCGCTGCCTGGCGCTGCGCATCGGACGTGTACCAGATGGCGGAGCGGTATTGCGTCCCCTCGTCCGGACCCTGGCGGTTGAGCTCCGTGGGGTCGTGGGCCACGGTCAGGAACACCTTGAGCAGGTCGGCATACGACACGCGCTTCGGGTCGAAGGTGACGCGGACCGACTCGGCGTGCCCGGTCGTGCTGGTGCTCACTTCGTCATAGGTCGCAGTGTTCGCCTGGCCGCCCGTGTAGCCGGCGGTTGCGCTGGTCACGCCGCGCACGTGCTCGAACACGGCCTGGATCCCCCAGAAGCATCCCCCGGAGAACACCGCGACTTCGTCCCCTGGTGCCGGGGGCGCCACAACGGCGCGTGTCTGGTCCGCCGCGCCGGCGGTCATCGGACCGGTCCACCACGCACCCAATACCGCGGTCAACACGATCGCGAGGCCGATCCCGGCCAACGCGCGATTCTGCCGCGAATAGGTGAGCGGGGCGGCGCCCGTGGTCGCGGCGGTCCCAGTGGTTTCGGAGGTTCGGCGGTTGTCGGTCATGAGACGGATTCCTCATCAAAAGCGTGCGGTGTCGTACATATATCAGTCCAATAGCACTTATCAATATGCCGCGGTCGGCCTCGGGGTTCCCGGACCCGGACCACTTGGCCCGGGAGGTGCCCTGCGCCCCTCATGAAACATAGACGCACTCCATATACCGGGGGCCGACCATGATGTACCGGTGGAGCGGACCGAGTAGCAGCCTGCCAATCGCCGATCGCTAATTGCCATCGGGTCCTGCTCGCACTGTCGCCCGCCATACCCACGCGATGATCAGCACCTGGAGCGGGAGCCTGAGCCAGAGCACCACTTCGAACCACCGCGGCACATGGCTCACGCGTGCGTTGACGAGCATCTGCGCATTGGCCGGGAACACGGCGATCAACAGCAGTATCAAGCCACGTCCGGCCAGGACACGCACGCGCGCGATGAGCACGCCGATCCCGCCGGCCAGCTCCGCGGCCCCGCTCAGATACACCAGCGCCAGCGGATGCGGGAATGTCGGCGGGACGATCCCAGCGTAGGCCGCGGACCTGACGAAGTGGAGCGTCCCGGCCACGATGAAAACCACGGCGACGCCGATCGGCGAGGAGGACCATCTGGACCAGCGAGCCCATCGTGCAATCCGCATAGCGGAGAATGTAGACTCGCGCGACCACCCCGCGATCCCGCCGTTGGACGGTATCTTTCGGTGATGCCAGGTTGCGGTTCCACCCTTGCTGGCGACGATCGGTCGCCCGATGGCGGGAGTCATTACCGGGAGCAGCAGCCCGCGCTCGTACGGTCGGCCATCTCCATTTCATGAAGTGAATGCCGCGCAAGACGCCAGTGCAGTCGCCGATTGTCAAACCCACCCGCCGAGTCCGACGTGAGCCCCGGATCGCGGGCGCGACCGCGGCCGTCTACGCACTCTGCGAGTACGCGCGCGACCACGCGCCACGGATCCGCGAAGAGGCGTTTCGCGTGCTGGGGCGCATCCCTCCGGACCGCTACGCCATTCCCACGTTGATCGGCGGGATGCGCGACCCCGAACCCGACGTCCGGCTCGCGGCCATTCGCGCGGTCGGCCATTACGCTGGCGAATCCTCGACCGGTGTCGTCCTCCCGCTGTTGCTCGATCTGCTGAATTCGTCGCACCGCTCCGAGCGCGACGCCGCATCGCTCGCCGTCGCGGCGCTCACGGGGAACCCAAGCCGTACGTGGACACGCACCGCACGCGACCGCGTGGAACGGGCGCTCACGCACGAACTCGCGCGGCGCGAGCTCCCGGAGCTGC
>Ga0302324_100031202_pt1 | contig 10058 bp, 6 predicted proteins | sample Palsa_T0_1_FD_201949 | JGI IMG/M metagenome (GOLD analysis project Ga0302324, IMG submission 201949) | Peat permafrost microbial communities from Stordalen Mire near Abisko, Sweden - Palsa_T0_1 | ecosystem: Environmental > Terrestrial > Soil > Palsa > Peat permafrost | place: Sweden: Abisko... | reverse complement strand
CTCAACCATGAATCAACCCGTTCGCGTTGGAATTATCGGATCCCAATTTATCTCCGCCATTCATGCGGAATCTTTGCAGCGATGCGCCCATGCGGAGATTATCGCCGCGGCTTCGCCACAACTGCACCATGTGCGCTCGTTCGCCGCCAAGTTCAAAATTCCGCAAGTGTTCACCGATTATCGGAAGCTCCTGGCCCTGCCCGATCTTGATCTGGTCGTGGTCGGCGTGCCCAACGACTTGCACTGCCAGATCACGCTGGATGCGGCCGCCGTTGGAAAGCACATCGTGATGGAGAAGCCTCTGTGCCTGAATTTGGCGGAAGCAGACCGAATGATTGCGGCGTGCAAGAAGGCCAAGGTCAAGCTCATGTATGCGGAAGAGCTTTGTTTCGCGCCCAAGTATGTTCGGCTCAAACAACTTCTTGACAGCGGCGCGCTGGGCCAACCTACGCTGCTCAAGCAGTCCGAGAAGCATGATGGGCCGCACGCGGCGCACTTCTGGGATGTCAATCGCTCGGGTGGAGGGGTCACGATGGACATGGGCTGCCACGCGATTGAGTTTTTCCGCTGGATACTCGGCCGGCCCAAGATCAAATCGGTTTACGCGCAGATGAACACACAGGTTCACGGCGCCAAAACCCGGGGTGAGGACAATGCGATTCTGATTCTGGAATTTGAGAACGGGGCCATCGCGGAGGCCGAGGTAAGCTGGACCAAGCTTGGCGGCATGGATGATCGCGCGGAAGCGCATGGCTCCAAAGGCGTGGCTTACGCCGACTTGCTGCACGGAAATTCCATCCAAACTTACAGCACCGAGGGCTATGACTACGCGGTGGAAAAGGCCGGTTCCACCAAAGGCTGGAGCTTCACGATTTACGAGGAAGCCTGGAATTACGGTTTCCCACAGGAGATGGCTCATTTCGTCGATTGTGTCCGGCTGGATCTTCAGCCGCTAGTGACCGGCGAGGATGGCCGCGCTGTTCTGGAAGTCGTTTTCGCCGCTTACGAGTCGGCTGGCACCGGAAAAAAGGTCAAGCTCCCCTTCCGCTCCCGGGCCGCCAGACCGCATGACTTATGGAGGAAGAAGTAACGAGCGACGCCATCATGGACGGCACGAACAACGAAAGCGCCACATCACTATGCAAACTCCGAACAAATCCAAGTCGACTAAACTCCGCATCAACCGACGCGCGTTCCTGGCCTCCTCGGCGGCGGCCGGCGCGTTCATGGTCCTGCCAAGCTACGTGTTGGGACGCCAGGGCCAGGCTTCGCCCAACAGCAAACTCAACATCGCCGGCGTCGGCATTGGAGGACAGGGCGCCTCGGATTTGAACGATCTCAGCAGCCAAAACATTGTCGCCCTCTGCGACGTGGATTGGGACTACGCGGCCAAGACTTTTGCCCGGTATCCCAAGGCCAAACGCTACAAGGATTTCCGGCAAATGCTTGACAAAGAGAAGGGCATCGACGCCGTGGTGGTCGGCACGCCGGACCATTTGCACGCCATCGTTTCGGTGACAGCCATGAAGGCCGGCAAGCACGTCTATTGCGAAAAACCGCTCACCCGCACCGTCTATGAAGCCCGCACCGTGGCCAAGGTGGCGCGCGAGGCCAAGGTGGCTACACAAATGGGCAACCAGGGCATGGCCTTCGAGGGCAACCGCCTGATCAACGAATGGATTTGGGACGGCGCCATCGGCCCGGTGCGCGAAGTGCATGTCTGGTCGGATCGCCCCACCCATTCGGGCAAATTGCCGCTGTGGTGGCCGCAAGGCGTCGAGCGGCCCAAGGAGACTCCGCCGGTGCCGGCCACGCTGGATTGGGACTTGTGGCTGGGGCCGGCGCCGAAGCGGCCGTATCATCCGGCCTACGTGCCCTTTCGCTGGCGCGGTTGGTGGGACTTTGGCTCCGGCGGCATCGGCGACATGGGCATCCACAACATCGCGCCCATTTTTTCGGCCCTCAAACTCGGCGCGCCCGAAACCATCCAAGGGAGTTCGACTCCGGTTTTTCCCGACACCGTTCCCGCAGCCTGCATGGTGCAATACCAATTCCCGGCGCGAGGCGATATGCCGCCCGTCCGTTTGCACTGGTATGACGGCGGACTCCTGCCGGAACGTCCCGTTGAACTGGGGGAAAATGGCGAGTTGAATGCCGAAGACGGCATCTTGTTCGTTGGGGATAAAGGCAAGATGCTGGTCAAGGGCTGGGGCGGCGAAGAGCCGCATTTGCTGCCGGAAAGCCGGGATCGTGACTACAAGCGACCGCCCAAAACTTTGCCCCGCTCCGTCGGCCACCACCAGGAATGGGTCGATGCCTGCAGGACCGGTTCCCCGACCCGCTCGAATTTCGATTTCGCGGGTCCGCTAACCGAAGCCGTGCTGCTGGGCAGCGTCTGCATCCGCAACGGCGGCGGCAAACTGGTCTGGGACAGCGAGAACATGAAATTCACCAACGACGCCGATGCCAACCAGTATTTGAATTATGAACACAGGGAAGGGTGGAGGCTGTGAGACAAACTTCCCTCCATTGTTCTTCGACGGTAGGGCAACTCCGTCGAGCCGTGACTTTTTCCGCGCGAAAATATTAGGGCTCGAGTCTCGCCCTACCTTTCGTCAGCCGCGCCGCTTGCCATTTTTCTCCTGTGCGATTACATTGCCCGCGATTCCGGTCGGGCGGAGGACCGCTTCCGGCCGTCAAGGCCGGGGGAGGAAAGTCCGAACACCAGAGGGCGCGATGCCGCGTAACTTGGTCGCAACGCAGTGCGTCAAGACGAAGATACACGCGGGCGGGGGGCGCAAGCCTCTCGACGGACAGTGCCACAGAAAATAAACCGCCTTGCCCGCAAGGGCAGGGTAAGGGTGAAAAGGCGAGGTAAGAGCTCACCGCTTGCCGGGTAACCGGCAAGGCACGGAAAACCCCATCGGGTGCAAGGCCAAATAGGAAACCCGGAGCGGCCCGCTCGCGTTCCGCCACGCGGAACAGGTTTCGGGTATCGGCTGCTGAGACAAATGGTTCTCTCCCCCGATCTTTCGGGGCAGACAGAATTCGGCTTACAGCCCGGCCGGAATCATTTCTTATTTCAGAAGTTGATGATTGCCACAAAAGGACACAAAGAGCACGAAGTTCTTCATGAGCCGATCTGGTCGGTTTTTCTTCGTGCGCTTCGTGCTCTTCGTGCTCTTCGTAGTGATTCAGAGAAAATTGTCAAAGGAATGATTGTCATGGGAATGGAAAGAAGGGCCGGCAAATTATTCCTCTGACAATCATTCCTTTGACACTTCCGGCCTTTTCCGGCCTCAGCGCTTTGGTTGCGGCTGGCCGCGCTGTGTTCTTTGTGGCCATTTCAAAATTTTTTTTAAGGACCTTGTTGGCACCATGAGGGGACGGTCCGGCGCGCGCTTCTCTAAATTCCGCTCAACTTGAGGAGGAACCAGTCGCTGGCCAATTGGGCGACCTTTTCCAATGCGCCGGGCTCTTCGAAGAGGTGGGACGCGCCCGGAACGATTTCCAGCCTGCTCTCACAACGCAAAGCCCGCTGCGCCTGCCGGTTCAAGTCCAACACTTCCTGGTCGTTTTCACCCACAATCAGCAACGTGGGCGCCGCCACGGCCGGCAGCGCGGCGCCGGCCAGATCGGGTCGTCCGCCGCGCGACACTATTGCGCCCACCAGGGCCGCACGTTGGGCCGCCGCCACCAGCGCCGCTCCCGCGCCTGTGCTGGCCCCAAACAAACCCATCGGCAAGCCCTTGGCCTCCGGGCGGCTGGCCATCCAGTCCACCGCGCAAACCAGCCGCTCGGCCAGGAGAGCGATGTCGAACCGCAGGCGCATCGTCCGCGCATCGATGGCCTCCTCGGGTGCTGAGAGCAGGTCAAAGAGCAGTGTGCCGAGGGCCGCCCGGCGCAAGGCCGCCGCCACAGCCCGGTTGCGCGAGCTAAGACGGCTGCTGCCGCTGCCATGGGCAAAGAGGATCACCCCGTTCGCGCCGGCGGGAAGCTCCAGATTGCCTTCCAGCATCACCTTTCCGGCCTGCAGCCGGACAGCTACTTGCGCCGTTTCGTCGGTGGATTTCATGAAGCGTCGCCGCCGTTGATCGGCGCGGGGCGCGACACGTCCCAGGCGAATTTCGCGCCCTGCTCCAGCAGAAGGCGGACTTCCTCATCGCTGGTCTGGGTAAAATCTTCGTACCACTGCCCGACGCCCTCAAAATTGGCTGGTGTCTGCACGCAAACAATTTCATCCGCCAGTTGCGTGAACTCCTTATAGGTTTCGCGCGCCGCCACCGGTGCGGCCACGATCACGCGGGCCGGATGCCGTTGCCGGACAGCGAGGACGGCGGCGCGCATGGAAGCGCCCGTGGCCATCCCGTCATCCACCAGCACGACCTCCCGGTTGCGCAACTCCACCGGATGCCCCGTTCGGAAAACCCGTTCCCGATCCTCCAACTCGAGCCGTTCGCGGTCGATGATCCTGTCAAGGACCTCCGCCGAAATACCCAGGGAACGAACCACGTTGTCATTGAGACAACAAATACCGCCGGTGGCAATGGCGCCCATGGCGAGTTCCTCCTGTCCGGGCACGCCCAATTTCCGCACCAAAAAGACATCCAACACGGCCTGGAGCCGCTGTGCCACCTCAAAGGCGACGGGCACGCCTCCCCGCGGCAGGCCGAGCACAACCACTTCAGGGCGGTGAGACAAGCCCGCCAGTTTTTCCGCCAGCAACCGGCCCGCCTGTGCGCGATCTTGAAAGCGATAGCTCACTGCCCAAATCCTAAGCCTGAAACGTCTGGAAGCAATGGCCGTTTTGGATCAGGCCATCACGGAACCAATAAACGATAAAATCGCAGCGACTCGGTGTGCGGGTCGGTGAAACTGAAATTGGTCTGCGTGCTGGAAACCTTGCCCAGGGTCGCCCATGTTCCGGCCAGGTTGGTGGCGTCTTGCACGGTATAAATCACATTCGTCAAACCCACCCAACTCAGCGTCCGCACCGGATTGGAGGACGTCAACGTGAGCGAAGGCTGCGGCACGTCGAAGACCGTCCATTCGAGGCGGACCACACTGTAGGAGGGAATGGTGACCGGGTTGGTGGCAGTCTGGGATAGGATTTCCACCGGGCTGACTTCCGGGGAAGAATTGGTGGCGGAGGGATCGGAGCCGGTCACGAACGTTTCCAGGAATGAATTGGTCAGCGCGAGTCCGTCCTGGAGGATCTGCGCCGGCGCGGCATTGGAGCCTTTGTTGGTCAGCACCACATACCGCTTCCCGTTTCCGCCCTGGTAAGCCTGCGCGTAAATCGCCGGCATGGTCGCGTCGTAATTTGTGGTGTCGGGAACCGTCGGGCCGTTGGTGCCGACGGTGGTGGCATAAAGGGCCGTGGACCGATTGATCGCCCAATAAGCCACCGCCTCGGCCGTCACTTGGGCGCACAAATAAAAGCCGAACGGCAGATTCTGGGTGTTGGTCATGTAACCGCCCTCGGCGGCATCCACGACGGCCTTCCGGTAATTATTCGTGCAAAGAATGCCGTTTTGGTTCCACAACTGAAAATTGCCGACGTGCTTCATCTGCGGAACGGTGGACATCCGCATGATAAATTCCGACGCGTAGATGCCGCCGTAAAGCGTCCCGGAGGGCGGGTTGGGATGTTGGTTGGTGGTGCCGGCGCCAGAACCTGCCACGGGTTGGAATTCCGTGATCATGTAGGTCGTAGTGGGGCTGTTGCTCGCCACCAGATTGTTGCTCACGAAAACGCTGGTGTTGCTCAACAGGACGCCGTTGTCGTAGGCCATCAAATCAGAGAAATTCGTCAGGGCCGGCGCCGGGTAATAATGGTAGCTGACGGCATCCCAGTATTTGTTGGTGTACCTGTCCAGGGCGTTGTCCCAATCGTTGCCGCCCCTTCCCGGATCGCTGTAGAAAACGGCCACCACGGCGTTGGAATCGGCGGCTTTGATAGCGTCGCGGAAGGGCAACATCTTGTTGGCGTAATCGGTTCCGTTGATGAAGAAGTTGCTGGAGCCGGAGGTGAAATTGTAAGGCTCATTGCAAAGCTCCCACGCCGCCACCGCAATGTGGTTGCTCAAGGCGAAGGCCGCGAACGCCCCGGCCGAGTTGGTGTCGTCGGTGAAGCAATTAAGGCAGACGATGATCTTGGCGCCGACGTTGGCGGTCAGGCTGGCGAAATTGGTGAACTGCGCGCCGCCCTTGCCCAACAACGGCAAATAGGTGTAGGTGCAACTGTTCGAGGCCGACCCGTCTCCATGCATGCCGATGGTGGTAATCCAATTCGTGTCGGTCAGCCCGGTGGCCCAATTGAAGGCATCATCCGAGATGCCACTCGGATAGCGAATCCAGCCCGGTGAAAGCTTCCCCACCCATTTTTGGAAGTTCGTGTTGCCGTATTCCAGGCCCGTGTCAAGCATTTCACAGGCGAAGCCGGCAAAATCCTCATTCAGCGGCGTCGTGTTGGTCGTGGCAAAGGCCACCGTCACATTGGCGTTCGACTGCGCTCGCACTCCCGACGCGAGCCACAGACCGGCCACCAGTAGCAGCCATGCTGCGTTTCCAAATTTGCGCATAAGTTGAACCTAGGCAAAATAGCCCAACTCCCGCAAGGAAACGTAGTCCTTGCCGTTTTCCGCCGCGCGTCGGCCCAGGATGACGTGGTCCAGCACCTCAATCTTCAAGAGCTGCCCGGCGCGAATGAGGTCCCGTGTGACCCGGATGTCCGCTTCCGAGGGCGTGGGATCCCCGCTGGGATGATTGTGGACCAGTACCACGGCGGAGGCGTTGGCCGCGATCGCGTTTTTGAATACCTCCCGCGGATGGACCAGAAGTGTATCGACTAATCCTTGCGAAATGAGTTCCACCCGGATGAGCTTGCGGCGGACATTCAACAGCACGGCTTGAAGTTGCTCCACCCCGTAGCTCCGGTTATCCTCGCGCAAGTAATCGGCCACGCTGCCCGGCGTGTCCAGCAGCGGCGCTTCGCCGTGCAGCTCCGCTGCCATGCGGCGCGCCAGGGTAAAGGCACATTTCAAAGCGACGGCCTTGTCGCGGCCGATGCCCTTGACTTCCCGCAATTGACTCAGCGAAGCGCGTTCCAAAGCGGTGAGCGTGCCGAACTTCTGCAGCAGTTGCTCGCCGATTTCAATGGCAGACACGCCTTTCAGACCCGTGCGCAACAGAATGGCGATCAATTCGGAGGTCTTGAGCGCGTCCGCTCCCAATGCCGCCAGACGTTCGCGCGGCCGTTCGCTGGCCGGAAGGTCTTTGATTTTGACGCCGTGGCTCATGCCGGCAGTAGTTTTAGCCGCAACCACCGGCGCCAGGCAAGAATGAAGATGCGGGCCGATCAGGCGGAGCCGTTGCTGAATTCGCGCACGATGTAGGGAGCGAATTCGCCGTGAAAATGCGGCGGGATGCGCGCCCGGAACCGCGCCTGCTCGCCCGCGTAATCCCGTTCCGTCACCTGCGCCACCTGGTGCAACCGCGCGATGACCGCCGATTCCGCGTGCGGCACGCACAACTCGACAAATTGGCGCATGGGACGCAATTGCGTTCCCAGCTCCTCGATCAAAGCGGGAATGCCCGCGCCGGTCCCGGCCGAAATGGCGACGGCGTTCGGGTATTGCAAGAGGTACTTATCCAGCGCGCCGTTGCCCTCAGACTTGTCGATCTTATTGAACACCATGATCGTCGGTTTGCCGTCCGCCCCGATCTCCGCCAGCACGCTGTTGACGGCCGCGATTTGCTCGCCCGCCTGCGGATGGCTCACATCGACGACGTGCAAGAGCAGTTCCGCCTGCACCACTTCCTCCAGCGTGGCCTTGAAAGCCTCGACCAGCCCGTGCGGGAGCTTGCGGATGAAACCGACCGTATCGGTCAAATACACGTTTTGGTTGGTGGGCAGCCGCAGCCGCCGCGTGGCCGGGTCCAGCGTGGCGAACAATTTGTCCTCCGCCAGCGCGTCCGAGCCGGTAAGAGCGTTGAGCAAGGTGGATTTGCCGGCGTTGGTGTAGCCGACGATGGAGGCCAGCGGCCAGAGCTGGCGCTGCCGGCCGGTGCGCTGGGTGGCCCGGTGCCGGCGGACGGCCTGCAGGTCTTCGGTGATTTTTTCAATCCGCTCCTGCACGCGCCGGCGGTCGGTTTCCAGTTGCGATTCGCCTTCGCCGCCACGCATGCCGATGCCGCCGGATTGGCGCGAGAGGTGGCCCCAAAACCGGGTCAGGCGCGGCAGCAAATGTTGCAATTGGGCCAGTTCGACCTGCAATTTTCCTTCGCGCGAGCGGGCGCGCAGGGCGAAAATATCCAGGATCAACGCCGTCCGGTCCAGCACTTTGCAACCGAAGACTCTTTCCAGGTTGCGGCTTTGCGCGGGCGACAATTCGTCGTCGAACACCACCGTATCCACGTCGTGGCTGCGGCAAAACTCGGCGAATTCCTCGGCCTTGCCGGTGCCGATGAAGGTGCCGGCCACAGGCGACTCGAGCTTTTGCGTGCCGTCGCCCACCACCGCGCCGCCGGCGGTGGCGGCCAATTCGGCCAGTTCATCCAGGGAATCGCGCGTTTTCCAACTTGGGCCTGCTTTGAGTTCCAAACCGATGAGGAAGACCCGTTCGGTCCGTTTAGTCGTCGAGATGAGAGCTTTCAATCGTTCGCTTCGTCACTAGAAAACTAAAATAGCATGCTTTGCGCCGAATGCCAGCGGCAAAAGCCAGACCCAATCATGGGTCAGTGACGGCGGGTCGGGGACTGGACTGGGTCGCCTCCCCCAGGCGACCGCCCCGGCAAGAACCACGTGCGGACGGCTCGACAGTCTTGCCCTGCCAGCTAGGACTGATGCATTACCACTGTGGATTGTCCCTCGACGGAGGGGAATGCTCATTGCGCCAGAGCGCGGCGCTCTGGTAAGGTGAGCCGCTTGCCGGAGTGGCGAAATGGCAGACGCACAGGACTTAAAATCCTGGGTCCGTAACAGGACGTGCGGGTTCGAGTCCCGCCTCCGGCACCAACCTTTTCCGAGGAAAATTCAATAAGTAGTGCCCCAGAAGGGGCTTTTGAATCAGTTTGAATCAAATTGGCCGCTGCAACTGAGAAAAAATCTGTTCTCGGTTGCGTATGAAGAAAAGAAAATCGTCCGTCATTTACAATGCTGATGGCGTTGAGTTCAACATCTACCCTGCTCGCAAAAACACTCCCGCCGGACCGGTCCGGTACTGGATGCTGGTTGATTATTCAACCGGCAAACGCCGCGTCCTAAATCACACATCGGAAAAGGCCGCCCGCCAGCGGGCTGATGAAATCCGGGCCGCCCTGCCCAAGGGACAGGCTGACAGGCTGGCCCTGAGCAACAGTGAGTGGCAAAGCGTCTGCTTCGCGACGGAAGTGGTGCGAAGCGTCAACGAGGGTTATTCCGTTTACACCGCTGCCAAAGAATGGGCCGTCGCTGTGGCCCTGCTCAACGGCAACGCGTCTTTGGAGGAGGCGGTCCGGTTTTATCTGGCGCACCACAAGGATGGCGGGCCTCCGCCGACGCGCAAGCAGTTTGAGCAAGCTGCGAGCAGCTACTATGACTCCAAGATCAAATCGGGCATGTCTAAGGGCCATTGCAAAAACATCAAAGGACGCCTCAAGCAATTGGTCAAAGTCCTGCCCGATGGCGTTTGCTTGGACGAATTAACCGCAGGCCAACTGGATACCGCCGTGTTGGGGCTGGGCATCCAAGGCAAAACACGAAACGAATATCGCGCCATCCTGAGCAATTTCTACGCTTGGGCGGCAAAGCAAAATCCGCCGATGGTGGCCAAGGGAGTCAATCCGGCCAAAGAGATGGAGCACCACAAAGTCAAGCATCGCGAGGCCGGATTCTGCCCGGTTGGCGATTTGCGGAAAATTCTGGCCGGTGCATCCATAAAGCGCCCGGACATGCTCCCGCTGTTGGTGCTGGTCGCTTTCTCTGGGCTGCGTCCTTCTGAGGCGATTCGATTGGATTGGAGTGAAGTCGGCGCGGATTATATTCGCCCGCCCGGCAAAAAATCGAAAACCGGCTA
>Ga0302324_100031200_pt1 | contig 10058 bp, 8 predicted proteins | sample Palsa_T0_1_FD_201949 | JGI IMG/M metagenome (GOLD analysis project Ga0302324, IMG submission 201949) | Peat permafrost microbial communities from Stordalen Mire near Abisko, Sweden - Palsa_T0_1 | ecosystem: Environmental > Terrestrial > Soil > Palsa > Peat permafrost | place: Sweden: Abisko... | reverse complement strand
CGGCGTCTCGCAGATCCTGCACTTCGTGTTCGCGGTCATCGTGCCTGTCCATGCGCTCGACGGCTGCGCCTGGGGCCTGACCGCAGTAGCGTTCGCCGCCGCGGCGGTAGCACTAGCCCGCGAACCCAGCCCCTGCCAGGGCTGAGCACTTTCCCACCGTCCCGCTGCCAGTCCCACGTACCCGAGAGGACGCCACCTCGATGAGCGATGACCCGTCAGTCACTGACCTGGTGACACGTGCCAGAAACGGCGACAAGCAGGCCTGGGATGCCCTCGTCGAGCGGTACGCCCCGCTCGTGTGGTCAATCTGCCGCAGGCACCGGCTAGGCAACGCCGACGCCCAAGACGTCAGCCAGAACGTCTGGCTGCAGCTCGTGGGCCAGCTGAACAAAGTCCGCGATCCCGCCGCGCTTCCTGGCTGGCTGGCCACCACGGCCCAGCGGGAAAGCGGCAAGGCCCAGCGGGCAGCGCGCAGGTCGCTGCCTCTCGGGCATGTGCTGGACACGATGCGCATCCCCGGCCAGCAGACCGGGATGGCCGAGCATGAGCTGCTGCGGGCTGAGCGCGACGCGGCGCTGCACGGGGCATTCACCCGCCTGCCCCCATCCTGCCAGCGGCTGATCGCCATGCTCATCGAAGACCCGCCCGTGCCGTACGCTCAGATCAGCGCCCAGCTGGGCATCCCGGTCGGCAGCATCGGGCCAAGCCGCGGCCGCTGCCTGGAAAAGCTCCGCCACGATCCGGCGATCGCTGCCCTGATCAACGCCGAAACCGCGTCCGCAGGAAATGAGCTGTCCGCGCAGACAGCTAGGTAGGGCAAGATCTGAGGCCTTGTCGTACGCGGCATCCGCCAGTCCGGTTCGGGTTGTTGCCTGCTTCAGGCAGCAACCCGGGCCGCTGCCAGCTAACCGCGTTCGACATCCGGGCGAGGGAGGGCTAGGTCGAGTTACTCGCGCCCAGTGTTCGTTCGGGAAAATAAGAACCTAATATGCCGAACGGCCGTGGTGCATGCCCCCAGCCTGGGTGTAGGCAGAAGTTTGTGCCCGCGGTTGGTGCACAGCAGCAATTGATCTCCCTTTGACGCACTACCAATTTTTGGTCATACTTTTGACTATGACCGTGCTTCCGTTGGGCGACGTCAAGTCCCATCTGTCCGAGATCGTCGGTCGTGTTCACGACCATCACGAGCGGGTGACCGTGACCGTGCACGGCAAGCCCTCCGCCATCCTCATTGCACCGGAGGACCTGGAAGCGCTGGAAGAAACCCTCGAGATCATGCGCGACGCTGCGACGATGAACCGCTTGGCCGAGTCCGACGCAGAGCTGGCCCGCGGCGAGTACGTTTCCGCGGATGAGCTTGCCGAGGCGATGAGGCAGCGCCAGGCGCAGTGAGCGGCGCGCCTACCGGAGATCCCTATGAGCTGCGAACTACATCGACCGTCCGCCGCGCGCTGAGCGAAACTTTGCCTGAGGCCGTTGCGGCCGCGGCCTACGAATTCATCACTGGCCCGCCGCTTGCCGATCCCTACCGGATCGGCAAGCGACTGCTCCCGCCGATGGACGACAGGCTCAGTGCCCGCCGCGGTACTTATCGCGTGATCTACCGGATCGATGACAAGGGCCGCGTGGTGACAGTCGTGGACGTGGCCCACCGTCGAGATGCCTACCGCACCTAAGTAATCGTGGAATCCGCGTACTGCTGAATATCCCTTAGGACTTCTATCGAGGCGGCGCCTGCGGCGCCGCTGGCCCGGCGTCAGCTGCCCGCCGCTGCCATCGGCGACGTCTGGCCATCGAGCCGGCCACGACGCTCCAACTCTGGCCAGGAGCGCAGCGGGAGAGCTCCAGCTCTTCCTGGCCGAAAATGGCTGGCTCGGCGGGAAATCATCCGGCTACCGTTGGGTTCACAAGCGACCGCGGGAGGCGAACATGGACCGCGCCGGATTCGACAGCATCGAGCGCGAGATCGATGACGAGGTGCGGGCCCGGTTCCCCGGTGGCGTGATCAAGCAGGCCGTGCTGCTGCACTATGGCGACGACCCGGAAATCGAACCGGGAGAGCTATGGGTCCGGGTCCTCCTCCCACCCGGTCGGCCCGAGGAGTACGAGCAGATCATCAGGGCGTTCATGCGTGATCAGCAGGCGGCAATGAAGGAGATCCCGCATTACCTGGCCGAGAAGCTCCGCGAGATTCGGCTGGTCGAATTCACCTTTCCTGATAACCCCGTCACCCGCGAGGGCCACGGGCCCCGGTGCAGCATGCTTGTCGGCCAGCGGGTAACAGAGGTACGGGCGCGGGAACTCGGGGAAGCAACCCATGTGGTCACCCGGCTGGGACCGACCAACCTGGAAACACTCGACACGCTGATCATGGCGGGCATCGCCGATGATCGCGCGGACGCGATCCGCTGGGTGCTGGCCCGTTTCCGCCTGCAGCCCGAATATGAGCAGCTCCGCGAGCGGGTCCGGGAGACCGACCGGCTTAGAGCGGTTCACAGGCCACTGCCGGAGGCGGACACGGACCGCGCCGTGTATGCCAGCATCGAGCGCGAGATCGAAGACGAGGTGCACAAGCGCTTCCCCGGCGACGCAGTGCGACGGGTCGTGCTGCTGCACTATGGCGACGACCCGGAAATCGAACCGGGGGAGCTGGTCGTCCGGGTCTTCCTCCGAGCCGACCGGCCCGAGGAGTATGAGCAGATCATGTTGGCGTTCGAGCGTGATCATCAGGCGGCGCTGGAGGAGTTCCCGCGCTACCTGGCCGACAAGCTCCGCGAGATCAGCCTGGTCGACTTCATCTTCAGCCATGACCCCGTCACCGGCGAGAGCGATGGTCCCCGGAACAGAATGGAATGGAGCTGGCGGCTAGCAGACCTACGGGCATGGGAACTGGGGGAAGCAACGTATGTGCACGCCCGGCTGGGACCGGCCGCACTGGAAACACTCGACACGGTGATCATGGCGGGTATCGCCGATAATCGCGCGGACGCGATCCGCTTGGCGCTGGCCCCTTTCCGCCAGCAGCCCGAATATGAGCAGCTCCGCGAGCGGGTCCGCGAGATCGACCGGCTTAGAGCGGAGTTCTAACTTCGGCAGGCTCCAGACGGGAAACGGCAGGTCGTAATTGCCCAGCCGGGCGCAGCTAAGGGTCGGCCGGGGTCCGGGGATCGCCCGCGAAGTGTGTTCGGCGGAGCTTGAGCTCAGAGGTACCGCAAGTGCATCCCGGTCTCTTCCCATTCGTTCTGGACCAACCGGAACATGCGGAACCCCCGGTTAGGCCAGGGCCGCCAGAAGCCGACGTTGCTTGGAGTGAGTATGCCCGGTATTATTCTGGACATGATGTCAGGCATGATGAAGTCATGAGCGTCCCGCACGTACTGCTGGCGCTGCTGTCGGAAGGGCCGAAGTACGGGCTGCAGCTGCGCGAGGAGTTCGAGGCAGGAACGGGCGAGGTGTGGCCGCTGAACGTCGGCCAGGTGTACAAGACGCTGGGCCGGCTGGAGCGCGATGGGCTGGCCGAATCCGACGGCGCCGGGCAGGACGGGCCGCAGAAGCGGTTCCGGATCACGCCCCGCGGTGAGGAGGCGCTGGCCGCCTGGCTGCGCACGCCGCCGGACCTGACCTCCCCGCCCCGCGACGAGCTGGTGATGAAGGTGCTGGTGGCGGCGCGGGTGCCGGGCACCGACGCGCATGAGGTGATCCAGGCGCACCGCGTGTACCTGCTGGAGCTGATGCAGCAGTGGACGCGGCTGAAGGAGGGCGAGGCCCGCGATGACCTGAGCCTGGCGCTGGTGGTGGATGCCGAGCTGTTCCGGCTGGACGCGGTGATCCGGTGGCTGGACGCCGCGGAAGTGCGCCTGGCGCGGGCCGCCGCCGAGCCGCCCCGGCCTGCTTCCGCCCCGGTTCGGGCTCCGCAGCTTCGCCGGCTGGGGGCCAGGCGATGAGCCGGCCAGGACACGGCACGAGCGCGGTGAGCGTGCTGGAGCTGCGCGGCGTGTCGAAGACCTACGGGCAGGAGCCGGCCACCGTGCACGCGCTTGCCGGAGTCGACCTGGCGGTGCGGGCGGGGGAGATGGTGGCGGTGATGGGGCCGTCCGGGTCGGGGAAGTCCACGCTGCTGACCATCGCCGGAAGCCTGGAGGACCCCACCAGCGGGCAGGTGCTGGTCTGCGGCATGACGCTGACTGGGATGCCGCGGGGCCGCAAGGCCCGGCTGCGGCGCCGGGTGATCGGGTACGTGTTCCAGGATTTCAACCTGCTGCCCGGGCTGACCGCCGCCGAGAACGCCGCCTTGCCGCTGGAACTGGACGGCGTCGCGGTGCCGAAGGCACGCGCCGCCGGGCTGGCCGCCCTGGCCGCGCTCGGGGTGGCCGACCGGGCGGGCTGGTTCCCCGATCAGCTGTCCGGCGGCGAGCGGCAGCGGGTAGCGATCGCCCGTGCCGTGGTGGGAGACCGGCGGCTGCTGCTGGCCGACGAGCCGTCCGGCGCGCTGGACTCGGTGAACGCCGGTGAGGTGATGCGGCTGCTCCATGAAGCATGCCAGCGGGGCGTGGCCGCGGTGGTGGTGACCCACGACGCGCAGCTGGCCGCCTGGGCCGACCGGATAGTGCTGCTGCGCGACGGGCGGATGACCGGCCACACCACCCGGCCGCCCGGCCCCGAATCTCTCCTTGTCCCCAGGGAGACCCGGTGAGCACCGTCCTGGAGGGCCTCCCCGACCTGGACGCCGACGCGGGCAGCGGCATCGTCGCCCGCCGGGCGGTGATCCGCTGGGGCTGGCGGCTGTGCCGCCGCGAGTGGCGCCAGCAGCTGCTCGTGCTCGGCCTGCTCACCGTGGCGGTCGCGGCGACCATCTGGGGTGCCAGCGTCGTCACGAACTCGCAGATCCCGCCCGGCTACCCCACGTTCGGCAGCGGCGCCGCGCGGGTCACGCTGCCCGGCACCGATCCGCAGCTCGCCGCCGACATCGCCGCCATCGCCGGCCGCTGGGGGCCAGCTGATCTCATCGAGCAGGCGAACATCACGACTGGCACCAGGCAGTCTGTGCAGGTGCGCGCCGAGAGCCCGCGCGGGCATTACAACGCTCCGCTGCTCAGCCTGGTCAGCGGAACATACCCGGCGGGGCCAGGTCAGGTCGCGCTGACCAGCCAGGTGGCGGCCCGTTACGGCGCGCACGTGGGCGGTACCTGGCACGCGGCCGGCCCGACCTGGCAGGTGACCGGCATCGTGCAGGACCCGAGCAACCTGGCGGACCAGTTCGCGCTGGTCGCCCCGGGCCAGATCCGGCATCCCAGCCAGGCGATCATGCTGCTCGGCCCGGCCGCGGCACAGAAGCTCAGCGGCGTGACGGTGCCCGGTGTCCCGGCGGCAACTGTGTCGCTTCCCTATCAGCAGGTGAGCGGGGTCTCGCCGGCGGTGCTCATTCTTGTGGTGGAGGTACTCGGCCTGGCGTTCATCGGCCTGGTGTCGGTCGCCAGTTTCTCCGTGATGGCCCAGCGCCGGCTCCGCGCCCTCGGCATGCTCGGTGCGATCGGCGCGACCGAACGCAACCTCCGCCTGGTCATGATCGCGGGCGGCCTGGTCGTCGGCGCGGCGGCCGCGCTGGCCGGGGCGGTGCTCGGCCTCGCCGCCTGGATCGCGTACGCGCCGACCGTGCAGCGGGACACCGGCCATGCGGTGGACGCCGCGAACCTGCCGTGGTGGGCGTTCGCCATCGGGATCGTGCTCGCGATCGCCACGTCGGCGCTGGCGTCCCGCCGTCCGGCTAAGACGATGGCCGCGGTCCCCGTGGTAGCCGCGCTGTCCGGCCGCCCGGCGCCGCCCAGGGCGGTGCACCGGTCTGCCCTGCCCGGCGTCATCGTGTTCGCGGCAGGCCTCGCGTGCCTGGCGTCCGCCGGCGGCCTCAACGGAGTGGCCAGCAGCAATGGGCCGCACGGTGGCGGCGGGGGCGGCGGGCACGCGCTGTTCCTGCTGGCCGGCCTGGTCATCACCATCACCGGGGTCTGCCTGCTCGCCCCGCTGGCCATCAGCCTGCTGGCCGCCGGGGCGGCACCGCGGCTGCCGGTCGCGATCCGGATCGCGCTGCGCGACCTGGTCCGCTACCGCGCCCGGTCTGGTGCTGCGCTGGCGGCCACCACGTTCGCCGTGTTCCTGGCCATGGGGATCTGCATCGTCGCCAGCATCAGGTTCGACAGTCCGCTCAACTGGATCGGCCCGAACCTGTCCAGCAAGCAGGTGACCGTCGGCGCGACCCAGAGCCCGACCCCCGGACAGAGCACGCCGCTCAGCGCCGCCCAGCTCGCCACCCTGACCACGCGAGTGAATACTCTCGCCGCCAGCCTGCACGCGTCCGCGGTGCCGCTGGAATCCGCGAGCACGCTGTACCAGGTTGGCCTGCCGGCCCACGGTGTGCAGAATTTCACCGGCACCGTGTACGTGGCCACCCCGCAGTTGCTGGCCACGTCCGGAATCAAGGCCGGCCAGATCGCTCCAGGCACCGACATCCTCACCATGCGGCCGGGGCTGGCGGGCCTGCCGCACGTGGAGATGTTCTGGAACCTCGGCTTCGTCAGCGACGGTTCCAGCCCCCCGCCCTATCCCGGCAGCGCCGGCGGTTCGTCCTGCACGCTGAGCAACCACTGCCTGGCCAGCCCCGCGATCCAGACGGTCAGCAGCCTGCCCAGCGGCACATCGGCGCCGAATACGGTGGTCACCGAGTACGCGGTGAGCAAGTACCACATGCATCCTCAGCTGTTCGGATGGCTGATCCAGGCCCCTGCCCCGCTCACCGCCGCGCAGCTCAGCGCCGTACGGCAATTCGGGAACGCCAACGAGGTGCAGGTCCAGACCGCAACCTATAACCCGAGCCTGGTGGACTTCACCGACGGGGCCACCGCGCTGGGCATCGCGATCGCGCTCAGCGTGCTGGCCATGTCCGTCGGCCTGATCCGCAGCGAGACCGCGCCGAACCTGCGCACCCTCACCGCCGCCGGCGCCAGCGGCATGACCCGGCGGACGATCACCGCGGCGACCGCCGCCGCGCTCGGCCTGCTCGGCGCGATCCTCGGCACGGCGGGCGCGGTGATCGCCGCGATGGCCTGGACGCACAGCGGCCTGTCCGCAACGGCCGGCGGCGTGCCGCCACGCGACATCCTGATCCTGCTGATCGGGCTGCCGCTGGTCGCCGCGATCGGCGGCTGGATATTCGCCGGGCGTGAGCCGCCAGCGGTCGCCAGGCAGCCGCTTGAGTAAGGCCTGCCCGCGAGCTACGGCCCGGCCGGGAGCGTGGTGTAACGTTCGGGACATGGAAGGGCTTTTGGCATCGGTCGTGCTGATTGCGATCTTGCTCGGCGTCCTGCTCGTGGTTGTCTTCGACGTCTTCTGCCTGCTGCGCCTGGGGACAGCCACCACCGCGCATATCGTGCCCAGGTTCGTCTGGGCCGTTCTCATCGTGGTTACCAGCCCCATCGGGGGCCTCGTTTACCTGCTCGCGCAGCGTCTGCGGAAGCGATCGCCGGAGCCGATGACCATGCGGCCAAGGCCGTTGCTGGGCAGCAAAGCATGGTACGGCCCCGCACGCGCGGAGCACAGCCACTCTCCCGCCTCGCCCGAGGGCCACGCGGTGGCGGTGGTGGCCATCGCCGGTGCCGTGTATCTCTATCAGGCGGGTCAGGTCCTGGCCGCCTCGGCGGTTGCGGTCGCCCTGCTGGTCATCGTGTTCCTCAAGAGCACGTCGCCAGGCGGCGCTCGGGAGTGGCAGGAATTCCAGGCCCGGGGAGATCAGCGACCCGGAACGCCGGGCCGTTAGCGGGCCATTAACCCCGGCGACGAGCGGTCTCTTGCGGTCACTCACGAACAGCTTGCGCCGCAGGTCAGGCCGCCTGCGCGTCACTTCAGGCCGTCGTCGCGGTCAGCCGGCCGAGGGTCGTCATCGTGTCGACGTGGTCGGCCGGGACGACGGCCGAGTAGAGCGCTGTCCAGCAGCTCGGGCAGCAGTACTGGCGGAACACGATGGGGGCGTCTACGTAGTCGGCCGGGTTGGCGATGATTTGCGGTCCTGCCTCGGTGGAGGGGCCTTCGTGGATGGCGAGCGCGAGTTCGGCGTCCGCCGCGGTCCCGCCGAGGATCTCGGCGCAGTGCCGGCAGGCCACGACGGTTCCGGCCCGGCCGGGTACCGCGGTCTCGACGAGGTTGCCGTCGATCCGCCTGGCCGTTCTCAGGTCGGCCTTGCCGCCGGTGTCGCGCGGGATCCGGGACTGTTCCCGGCGGCGTGCGCGCTGGTGGTCGCGGTCGGCTGAGGTGGCTGCGGTGTTGACGGTGCCATCGTCGAGGACGACGCCGTACACGGTACGTGCTGCTTCCGCGGTTACCTTCTGCTCCCGTACGTCCCGCGCGACCGCGTCGGGCTCGCGGGTCAGCGGGTCGCCGTAGCCGCCGCCGCCCTGCCAGGTCATCGCGAGCACCTCGCCCGGGGCCAGGAAGCTCGACGCGTAGTTCTGGCCCGGCTCGAGCGTGTCGCTGATTTCCGCCAGCGTGCTGGGCATCTGGCCGGCGGCGAGCATCTCGGTGACGCGGCTGCGCCGGGCGATGACGTCGAGGCCGGTGTTGCCGGGATGGCCGCCGCAAAGCCCGGAGTTCTGCGCGATGGCCTTGCCCGCGGAGGCCAGGATGAGGCCCATCGGCACGCTGGTGCCGTGCGGAGTGATCGCTACCGAGGCTGCGACGCCGCCGCGGTGCCGGCCGGGTCCGCCGGAGTCCGGGACCTCGCGCCGCCACAGGGTGAGGACGGGGTAGAGGAACTCGGTCATCTCGACGTCGGGGATGCGGCCCATCGGGATGCAGAACAGCCCGCCGGTATCGATGCCGTCGGCGTGCGGGCGGGCGCCGTACCCGCCGGCCATCGGCTCCATGATGTTGAGGAACGGCACGGGTTGCTCGCCGCGTTCGTCCAGGCCCGCGATGATCGCTGTGTCCCAGGTTCCGCAGCAGGTGGCCTGGACGTTCTTGCCCAGTTCCAGGGACCGGTCGAGCATGCCGGACAGGCACTCCGCGACGAGGCTGCCGGTGAGCCAGGCCGGGCCGATCGGGCCGCGGCTCACCGCGGCCGGGAACGTGGCGTTGTTCAGCGTGCCCTCCTCGGCGATCAGGTCGAAGCAGCGCATCAGCCCGCCCGCGGCCCAGGGGATGTCACCGGCCAGGATGGGCAGCAGCGCGAGCATGACACCGCCGCGCATGCCGGCGTAGGTGCAGTTGATGACGCCGGCCTGGGGGTCGGTGCCGGTGAAATCGAAGGTCAGGTGGTCGCCGGTCTTGGTGGTGGTGACGGTGATCTTGTGCAGGCCACGGTCGCCTTCGTGGGACTGGTCCTGGTACCCGGTGGCCGACCAGCTGCCGTCGGGCAGGCTGGCGAGCTTGCCGCGCAGCCGGGCCTCGGCGTCGCTCATCATGCGTTTCATCACGGCCTTGACGGTGTCGGCGCCGTACTGGTCGATCAGCGCGAGCAGCCGTTCCCGGCCGACGTTGTTGGCGCCGATCTTGGCGCGCAGGTCCAGCCCGATGAGCATCAGGACGCGTGAGCGGCGGACCCACAGGTCGGCGACGTCGCGCTGGAGCTGCCCGCCGCGGACGATCTTGACCGGCGGGGTGGGCAGTGACTCGGAGAACACGTCCTGGGCGGCGGGTGAGAATGACCCGAGCCCGACGCCGCCGAGGTCGGGCTGGTGGGCGATCGCGCTGGTCCAGGCGAACAGCTTGCCGTCGTGGAAGACCGGCTGGTAGACGATCACGTCGTTCTGGTGCAGGCCGCCGCCGACCCAGGGGTCGTTGCACAGGAACATATCGCCCTCGGTGATGCCGGGGTTGGCGGCCCGGTTGCGCAGCGTCCAGTAGATCGCGAGGTCGACCGCGCCGACGAGCATCGTGTTGTAGAGGCCGACCTGTACCTCCTGACCGAGCTCGTCGCAGATGGCGAAGTCGAAGTCGTTGGCGTCGGTGACGATCGGCGAGCCGGACATGCGCTTGAGCGCCTCGCCCATCTCGTCGGTGACCGACCACAGCCG